>Ga0209550_10005508_pt1 | contig 11869 bp, 6 predicted proteins | sample LauGreSuBDMM15SN_2_FD_187567 | JGI IMG/M metagenome (GOLD analysis project Ga0209550, IMG submission 187567) | Freshwater lake microbial communities from Lake Michigan, USA - Su13.BD.MM15.SN (SPAdes) (version 5) | ecosystem: Environmental > Aquatic > Freshwater > Lake | place: Lake Michigan, USA... | reverse complement strand
CCTGCCGTAGTTCAGGTCGAGCCTCGCACCGGGCAGTGAGCCCGAGTTCGCGAGTCGCCATCATGTTGGCAGCGAGCGCGTCAGCACTGATTCGAACTGCCCACTTCCACGTCGGGGCCGCGCCTAACGCGGTCCTTCGAGCCTCGTGAGCAACCTTTCGAGAGTCTGGTTCAACCGTGTAACCAATTCGAACGTGTTGTGACCGGTCTGACCATTGGCAACGCTCTGACCCACTGAGTTGTACCCTACGTTCGGGTTGGTCACAACACCTCACGGGCGATTGGTGATGGGCAGGGCTGAGCCACCAGACGGAGGGCCACCCCAAGACCAATTCCACGGAGAGACGACATTGTACAGATGCGTCTTGCCGCGCGGCGAGTAGACCTTGTGGACCACGGTCCACTCCATAGTCGCGTACGAGATGTGCTCGGCCTGCTCAGAAAAAGTGAAGAAATCGAGCACAGAAGAAAGCGATCGCGAAACCTGTCTCGCTCGCTAAGTTTGACAAATTTCAAAACCACACCACACTCTCACACTTGGGGACTCGAATTCACACACAACGCTCAAGGCGTATCGTGGCGTATCGATCAAGCTCTGATGAGACGTCTGACACGTGTCCAAAAATGCAGGGTCGCCGGACGCGCCGTCGAACCGTCGCGCCCGTGAAGCGCTGAGCTTCGACTACTACTGAACCCGGTACCAGTTTTAGTCTCACTCGCGGGGTGTCGATCATCGAAAAGATCACCTAATTCCCTAGATAGCGCGAAACCACAACACATTCACACCAGTGTGTCTGTGTAAGGTGCTCATGGAGGTCAAAGTCAGCACCGACGCCAAAGCCAGCCCCGAGTCGCTGCTCGAGCAGGATGTCATCTCACTCCTCAATCTCGGGCTTAAGTTATCGGATCTCGAGCGAATATGGATGGGCGTGCCGAGCATCAAGATGGACACCGTGAGGAAGATTGCTCTCGGCCAGCTCGGTGGGCGAGGAATCACGGTCAGCCGGCAGGCGTCGCTCGGCCTCGACATGATGCGCGCGGGCTCCGTCTCGGAAGCTGACGCCATCGTGCCCGAGGTAGTCCGCCAGCTCCGTGCGGAGCTGGACTCACCTCCTGAAAAGTACCGAGATCCGATCACCCTGGAGCTGATCAACGAGCCGATGGTGCTCTCTTCGGGTCACGTCTTCTCTAAGTCGACGCTCTTCGATAGCAATGGCCAATTCCGCTTCAAGTGCTGCCCAATGACGCGCGAGGCCGTCGCGCCGATGGCCTTCCCGCTCGTCTATCTCCGACGCGAGCTCATCGAGTGGAAGCTGCGGCGGCTGGACTCGATCCTCGATGCGACGAGTCACGTGAACTCTGCGCCACTGCTCGAGCTCGCGCACAACCTCCTCCAATCGCTCGGCGCCCACACGTACCAGAGTCAAGCGCGTCTCTACTGGACACGCCGCCTCCACGTGCCCGCTGGTCCATACGACGAGCAAGCGAAGCTGCTCAGGGAGATGAGCTCGGAGGTGGCGGCGCTCCGTACGGCGGGACTGGGCGGCAGCAACGAGCTCCTCGACCTCCTGACCCAGGCCATGCGGAAGATCCTCGAGGCCCTTGTTCAAGCCGTCCGGGAGCTGTGGGCAGATGAGGGCATGCGCGCGGAGGCGTCTGAGCTCATGTGCAAGGTGTGTGGCGACTTAGCGGCTGTGGGCCCGCTTCGCTGGGAGGCAGAGGAGAACGTGACCAGCAGCGCACTGAATCTCCTGACCGAGATGACTTCAGACGCGAGTGTGACCGACGCGTACCTTCTCAACCAGGCGGCGACGGCTCTGCCTCCGCCTCCGACGACGCAACCCTCACAGCAAGGCATCATGCCAGGGCGAGCGGTGGCCTATTGGCGACTAAGGCTGCGCTGTGCGGCCGGCGCGGACGAGGGCAGCGCTGCATGGTGTGAGCGCCACGGCACACTTGCGAGGCAGCTCGTCGCCGCACTTCCCGCATCTGTCTGGCAACGCGCAGTCGATGCTCGTGTACCGAGAGCCATCATCGTTGAGGGGGCAGGCCTCGTCACTGTCAATGGTCGATACGAGCTCGATGGCTTCTACTCTCAAGGCGACGGCTCGCGTGGAGCGATCAAGTATTCTCAAGGTCGTACATGGCTGCTGCGCTACCGGCTGCCGAGCGGGCGTGCCTGCTGGTACCTGGCAGACTCGACGCAGCTCACAAAGGACGATGGCGACTACTACCGCGTACATTGTGAGGATTCGACGCCGCCATGCCATCTGACGTGGTCGTGTGCAAAGGACGGAGTTGATCCTCCCCCGAGCTTGCGCCCGGTGTATGACTCGAATGCGGCACCGATGTTGACCGAAGATGACGAAGGGGAGACCTTGCAGATGTTGCTGGCAGAGGTGCGAACCAAATTACAATCACACGGGATGGACGTCAGCAGGTTCGACCCTGTGGCCATGGCGAGTCCGCCTCCATCGTGGTCCTCGTCATCTGAGCCTCCGCCTACGCCTTCGTCAGTGCCTCACACACTCGCAAACATGGCCTCCGATGAGCTGCGTCCGTTGATTGGTGATTGCCTTGAGGTACGCGATACGCACGGGCTGTGGGCGACGGCTCGCGTGGTGGCGATCGTACTGGATGAGGTCCAGGGGTTGCTGCTGCTCGTCCACTTCGAAGGATGGAGCCAGGAATGGCTCATGTGGCTCTCGATGGCACACGATGCGGATCGGCTCAGGGCTCTCACGCCGCAATGCCCGGGCATTGGGAATGCTGGCCCTCATGGAGAGCGAAGCTTCAACGCTGTGGTCGAAGCCGCCCATGAGCGCATCGCGTCGGGCTTTTCCACGTGGGCGCCCACCTCAGGTGCCGAGCGCACCGCGCCATATCGCAACAGCGTCCGTGGCGACGAGTCGACGTACTTTCGACTGCGCACGACAACGCCCCCGAGCGTAGTTCCTCGTCGACCCTTCCAGACTTGCGAGCAGCTCGCGGCAGATCCAGCTCTCTGCCAACGAATGCTCGGGGGGGTCCTGCGAGCGCATCCGACGAATGCGGAGAGTGGCTTTTCGAGTGGGCTGTCGACCAGTAATGTTGCCTTGTCTCTGAGCCCCGCTGTGGAGAGCTCTCCAGCCTCCGTGTGGAGGAATAGAAGCATGATGCATGTTGTCAGAGGCAGGGAGCCGCGTCCGTGCGTGGTTCAGTAGCCACAGAGACTGTACTTGTGTTGACCGAGGGGAGCGGAGCCGTCCTTTGAGACGGTGTGAGCGCGTGCACTAACTCCCCCACCCCTTGTATCTCATTAGTTAGCGGACGTGTATAGAGCGCGTGGGGATTGTGACGAAACTGACGAAACTCACTGAAACTTGGAACGCCGTAACCTGTCATCAAGAGATCGCGAGGACACATGGGCCTCCTTCATCTTTTGCTACCTCTGGCCACGGGCATGCACCAAGCGTCACTAACCAAGCTTTCGCACTGTCAAGTATCTATGCATGGTGGCAAAGGGTTTGGCGGTGGCGAGGCGACGCGAGACCCGGGACCGACCTATTACGACCCCAACGACCCGAAGGGCAAGCAGCAGGCGATTCACAAGGCCGAGTCGTTCGCCGAGTACCTCGCCAAGCGCGGGTCCGCAGTTAGTGGCGGCGCGACGCGAGACGCTGCTCCGCCACCGGCTCCGACTACACCCGTCGCATCGTCGCGCCCTGTGGCCAGGGTCCAACAGCGGGATGCTCGGCGTGGCACCAGCTGGCACGACGGCGCAGCCTCCGCCACGAGCCACGATTTTCTTGGGAATTCAATGGTTCAGGGATCGTGGTCCGCGGTCGTATCACCCCGCTCCCGCGCGGTGGCTTCGCCGCCGGCGGTCGACTATGCGGCCGTCCGGAAGGAGCTCAAGCTGATGATGGATAATCCTTCTTGGGATGACGGATCGCTTGCGCCCATCTTCATCCGGCTCGCGTGGCACAGCAGCGGCACGTTCGACAAGGCAAGCGGCACGGGCGGCTCCAACGGCGCGGGCATGCGCTTCTCGACCGAGGCAGCCGACCCAGAGAATGCCGGCCTCAATGCGGCGCGCGCGTTCCTTGAGCCAGTCAAGAAGCGTTTCCCTGCTATCAGCTACTCGGACCTGTGGGTGCTCGCTGCGTACGTGGGGCTCGAGCACACGGGTGGCCCTGCGATCCAGTTCCATCCGGGCCGCTCCGATCATCAGGATGAGAACTACTGGAAGGAGAAGGGCATGTCGTATGGCAGATTGCCCGCCGCTGAGAAGTACCTCGGTGACGAGGTCGATGCGGAGGGGCGCGTCGTGGGCTGGGAACGCTTGAGCAACCACGTGCGGCACGAGGTCTTCTATCGAATGGGCTTCAACGACCAGGAGATCGTCGCGCTGCTCTGCGGGGGCCACGTGTACGGCCGAGCCCACCCGAAGGCCTCAGGCTATGCAGGCCCTTGGGTCGAGAATCCGACCGTCTTCTCCAACGAGTACGCAGCCGACATGATCGAGGATGAGTGGTTTCTGGTCGGCCACGAGGACACTTGGCTCGATGAGCAGGGTGCGGCCGAGCTGCGGCCTGCTCTGGGCAAGCGCCAGTACGTGAACCAGAAGCGGGGCGGCCAGGCAGGTGACCATCCGAACCAGATGATGCTGGTCTCGGACATGATCCTCGCGTGGGACCCTGGCTTCCGTCCGCACCTTGAGGTGTACGCGCAGAGCGAGGAGCGACTCAAGGAAGACTTCGGCAAGGCCTTCAAGAAGTTGACGGAGCTCGGCTGCGGTTTCTAGTCCTGTGAAGCATGCTGTGAAGTCAAGACAAAGCGAGGCAGCCTGCGCCCGCCGCGTGAGTGGCTGCGCGATAAGATACTGTGACGCCGAGTAGCGAGATCGAATCTCGGCTAGACGTAGAGAGCACAGGTACCACTACCACCCCACGCTGGGAGCATCCACTGTATCCGGATAATGAGCGAGTAACGGGATCGACGTCTTCGAACGACAAATATGTGATACGGCAACGCGGTAATAACGTAAAACGGTATCGCGACATCCCGTCCATGTGACATCGAAACGACAATTGTGTGTCCCTCGCGCACAATCGACGAATGTGAGCGTCAGCGCGGTTGTCAGCGCGAGACGAGAGCGCGTGTCTGACCGCGACGGGCCGGCGAGGGAGAGTCTCACACTGAGCAAGAGCGACGAGAGCGAAGAGAGCGAAGAGTGCACCCGCCTGCGCCTGCTCCCGCCTAGCCTGAAGCCTCCCCCCCCACACACGCTCCCATTCATGGCCATAAGGCAAAAAGTGGTTGACGCCGCTGCGGGTCCTACGCGCGTGTGTGTGTGGCCAGGAGCAGCCCGCTCACGACGTGAATACCCTATCTGCGAGCTCATGACAGCGTTGATGGATATTTATTCATCCATTCGTATGGGGTCATGTAAGGTGTGTGTATTCTGAGCGGGCAGTAACAGTGCCGTAGCACCGGTTGTCGCGTCTGTCGTGTTACCGGAACCGGTAACGTTCACAGAGCTCATCCGTGGGAACGATGGCGATGTGTCGGCTCCGAGTCGGTTCGCCTGCGCCACGTTGAATACACATTATTCAATCATTATTCACAACGATGCTAAACAAACGGGCGATTTGGCTCATCTTCTTGTACGCTGCGTGCGCTTTGGGCCTCCGTGTCGTCACGTACAATATTCATGCCTGGCGTGACGCGAATCACGTTTGCAATTTCGATCGCCTGGTTGAACTTCTGAACCAACTGCAACCTGACGTCCTATGCCTTAATGAGGTGCTGGATCCGTTCGTCGCACCGCCCGCGGAAGATCCGTATTGGGAGGCCGTGAGACAGCGCCGCGGCTACGGTTACACGCTCCCAACAGAGGCAGTGCCTAGCAGCGCAAGCGAGGCATTTCTGAACCGACTCGCAGACGCATTAGAGCTACCGCATTTTGCATTTGGAGCAGCTACGACGACGCGCTCCTTCTTCGGCAAGTGCGGCTTTGGCAACGCAATTTTATCGAAGCACGTTCTGAGCTCCGTGCGCCGCGCCGTTGCCGTTTCGACGGAGGCGGACCTTTATCTTGGAGGGCAGAAGCGCACGCATCAAGACCTTGAAGATCGCGGATGTCTTTTAGCCATTGTGGAGTTACCGTGCGGGGCTCGCCTCGGCATGGCTTGTGCCCACTTGGACCATAAGGCCGAAGAGCTCCGCGAGAGGCAATGCTGTTACTTTCTGCGGCAGGCGAGCGAAGCCTTCGGCCCTGAGCTGCCCTACATGCTCTGCGGCGATCTCAACTCGTTTGACGCACGCGACATGCACGAGGACGGCTGGCAGGCCATCTGTGCCCTCTACGACTCCAAAGGGTGGCCGCCGCCGAGGAGCCGAAGCCTGGTCCAGGACGCTCTCGCAGCTGCTGGCCTGCGCGATACGTTTGGCGCCGTCGAGGGAACGAAGACGGCGCAGTATCCGCCACCTACGTCGTGGACAGCGACACGGATCGACTACATTATGGCCCGCGATGGTGAGTCTCATGGCCTGCGTGTGACTTCCCATCGGACCGTTCCCAGCGATACGTCAGACCACTCGCCGGTGGTCGTTGACGTTGAGATACGCAGTTACTCGCCGAGCGAGCTCGAGACCGCGGACTGATGCTCGAGTAACAGGTCCTTTGCTTTTTAAATTTTCCGGTCCTTATGCTATTTTCCGCGTCGGGCACCTACCTGCATTATACACTGTAGCGTACCTAGGGATCCTAGCCGTGCTGGGCAGACGACGCCCGGGTCACCGGGTGGCGCGGGGCCGGGGGGCGGTATTTTAACTACGTTATAGTTTATACCGCCCGTCGGGGAGCAGAAAGACAAAAGTCGAAACGGAACGTCCGCGGGGACGTCACCCACGCCGCAGCGCGGGCCGCGGGCTCGTCGCCGGAGGATCGGCGCAGCCCGGCACCGCGCACCACCTCCGCCTACGCACCATTTTTTGTGTGTTTTTAACCTCCTCGAGAATCGGCGGAGCTTCAGCTTTCACACAACAATGCGATGCAAAGTCGCCGCATTGGATGGCTCGCAGAGTATGACACGCTCACGAACATATCGGTGACTTATCGGGCAGTGCCTGTGTGACGTGCAGCACGCCGACCTTTGGCACCGCCGCGCCGACGAGTCGCCACAGCGACCCCCTTATACGTGTTCCAGCGCGTCCGCCGCGCCCCGCTGCCCGGGCTCGAGCCTCGAATGCCCCCGCTGCCGGGTGGATGGATCCATCTGCTGCCGGGTGGATGGATCATGAGTTTCATGCGAGTTGCCCCGGCTCAGTCGAGTCCACGATGCCAAATGGCTTCGTGGAGGGCAGGATGCCACGCTGCTGTAGCTCCTCAACAAGCGTGGCTATGTTCAGATCCACCTCCTTCTCTGCCTCGGGGTTAGCCGATCGCAGGTCCTTCATGCGCACCTTGCCATTCGCAAACTCGTCGGGTGCGACAAAGATCGAACGACGCCCGTTGACGCGGTCGGCGTAGTTGAACGCCTTGGCCACTTTTTTGGCGGGTTCGAGCAGCACGTCGACCGCATAGCCAGCTTGGCGCAGCTTGTTCGCGCACAGCACCTGGCCCGCGCGCATCTCGGCGTTGAAGGCCATGATGACAAAGTCAATCTGCGGCACGAGCGTGGGCACTTGGTTCTTCTGCCTGAGCAGCTCCATGATGACGCAGTCGCCGAAGCCAAAGCCGACTGCGGGCACCATCTGCGGCGAGAAGTAGGTGTCCGAGTAGAGCCGGTCGTACCGGCCGCCTCCGCAGATGGCACGCAGCTCGCCCTTGCGATCGAAGCCCTCGAAGACGATACCCGTGTAGTACGCGAGCCCGCGCACGACGGACGCGTCAAAGAAGATCCAGTCACGGTAGCCATAGGCCTCTGCGACCTCGAAGAGGGTGGCAAGCTCGTCGACGGCCTCCTTGCCATGCTCGCCCGTGAGCGCACGCAAGTCGTCGATGTTCTTCAGGCTGAGCGACGCGACGATCTTCTGCGCGGCCTCGGTAGGGAGACCGCACGCGACGCCTGTGTCCTTATCAGTCATCTGCTCGAGGAGCTCAACGGTCGCCTTGTCGCCAATCTTATCCAGTTTGTCGACGATGACAGCCACCTTGGTGAAGACCTCGTCAGGCACGCCGTAGAGCTTGAGGATGCACGAGAGCACCTTGCGGCTGTTGATCTTGATGCCCACGTCCTCGGACGTGACGCCCACTGACTGGAAGAACTGCGTGATCGCGGCGAGCAGCTCGACTTCGGCCGAGATGGACGGCTCGCCGATGATATCCATATTCCACTGGAAGTGCTCGCGCTTGCGCCCGCGCTGGACTGTCTCAAACCGCCAGCACTGCGGCACCGAGAACCACTTGACCGGCTTGAGGAAGCGGTCGCCGAGTGAGAGGATCATGCGAGCGAGCGTCGGCGTCATCTCCGGACGTAGCGTGACGCGCTTCCCATCTTTATCGACGAAGTTGTACATCTGCTCGGTGATCTCTTCGCCCGCCTTGCGCTCGTACAGCTCGACCTTCTCGAGCACCGGCGCGTCGTACTCCTGGAAGGCGAAGAGGCGCGCCGTCTCGCGGAACCTCTCGAAGAGCCAGTTGCGCACGCGCATGTCCTCGGGGAAAAAGTCGCGCGTGCCCGAGGGAGGCTCATAAAAGTCAGGATCCACGACGGGCGCGGCCGCCGCCTTACCGCCGCCCTTCTTCTCCGCCTTCTTGGCCTCCTTCTCCAGCTTCTTGAGCGCCGACTTGGAGAGTCCGCCAGCGACGCCACTCTCAGCCGACGTCTCGGCTGAGGATCCATCGGCCGGTGGGGCCGCCGAGGACGAAGACGGCCCCGCCGCGGCGGCGCCGAGCTCGCTGGGAGTAAACCAGATCGCAAGCTCGCGCTTGGCCGCGGCCGCGTCAGCAGAGCACTCGAGCAGGTTGCATGACGCATCGAGAGCGAGCTCTCCGCGAATGCTACTCAGATCAGCCTTGAGCGGGTCGGCATCGCCGACAAGCAAGAGCGCGGCTGCGATGGCGCCCGGCGCCTCCCACGCGGTGGCGATCACAGCACCCTCCAGCAGGCGGCTCACTGCAGGCTCAAAAGCAGGTGTGCCCTCGAGTGGTGCGTACTGCGCCTCCGCGAGCTCCTTGGTCGGCTGCAGCATCTTGCAAGCGACGAGGACGAATTGCTTGCGCTCGAAGCGCTCGGTGATCTTGAAGTTGAGACCGCGGCCGATGGCATCGGGCTTGAGGAGCACAAAGGTCCGCTCGGTCATTTGAGGTCGTGCCTCCTCTTCCTGACTCCGCGCAGGCGTCCCAAGCTCGTGCCTCGCGTCGGGCGCTCTCGATTCTCTCTCGCTCGTGCCACGCGCCTCGGTTCACAGTCGCATGGCTCGAAGATTCAGAAAAGATGAACACCTTTGCACACCGCTCCCCAAGACCACCTCTTACGAAGGATTCAATTACGGCTCGCCGTCTTCAAGATTCTTTCCAAATTTCATTTTCGAAACATGTTTTTTTGCTTTTTACGGACATCGCCGCGGCGAGAGAGGACGAGAGGCGACAGTGACCCCCTCAGTGCCAGAGGCCACGAGACCCGCCGTCGACAACTGCTTTCCTGAACCTATATCGCTGCCTTCTACTTGATATCCACGGTCTCCGTCCGTTACGGATGGCCGAGCTGGAGCAATGCAAGATCTGGCTGGAAAAGAATGGCCTTGAGCTTGTGGACGTCGTTTCTGTCTCACGGCAACAAGGAGTGCACGTAAAAGTGCGGCGCAAGGATGGCACCTCACCGCCGCCACTGCTCAAATCGCTGATGGTTTCGTCACAATCGCCAAAGAGCACTGCCAGAAGCGAAAAGAAGTCGACGAGGAGAAAGACCCCAAAGAAGAAGGCAGCATCCTCCATTTTGGCAGTGGATGAGCTCTCTCCGCAGCAGGAGGAGGGCGTCTTTGGCTCTGAAGGTGAGGTCCTCGAACCATCAACAGGGACTTTGTCGTCGATCTTGAATGATGCGAGTGCCTCCGTGCGGGTGGCGGCGGATTCGGCTACGCGTCGGCCGCAAGTGGAAGAAGGTGAGACCCTCGAGCCACGAACAGTGACGAGCAGCTCGCCTGCTGATGAATATCTGGAGAGTGATACTTTCTCAGACAAGCTGCAGCCCGCCTCAAAGTACGAGGCGCTTGCAAAAGAGATCCGCGAGAAGCATGCCAAAGAGGATGCCGAGATCGCCGCGCAGTGGGGCACGTGCAAGATGATGGTAGGCATGGAGCTCATTAAGAAGAAGTGCAAAGCACCGCAGCTGGTGCTCGATTGGGACAAGAAGGGCAAAGGTGTGGTGAGCAAGGTGGAGTTCCGGCAGGGCATCAAGGAAAGTTTGACCGTCAAGACGGACATGAAGTCGCTCGACGCACTCTTTGACTCCTTTGACCAAGATGGTGGAGGTACCCTGGACGCCAATGAGCTGAAGGATGCACTGACTCAGATTAAGCACGATTGCGAGCAGCTCAAGTTGCGCGAGGCGAGCAAGCTCGAGAGGCAGCCAGCCGACAAGCATCATATCAGCCGACTGGAGCAGATTGCGGCCGCTACCCGAAAGGCGAACATGGCTCTGCGAGCTTTGGAGAGTGAAGCCTCGGTTCAAGACAATGTGCTCGAGCGGGAGCGGCGCAAGTGGGCGGCGGCAGAGCTCGAGCAAGCCGCTGCGGACCTTCAGGGTGCGTTGGCGGCGGAGGAGGCAGCAAAAAGGAAGCTTGAGGATGAGGCTAGAGCAGCCGTGGAGGCTGCAAAGCGCGAGCAAGAGCGGCTTGAAGATGAGGCTCGGAGGGCGGCGGAGGCGGAGGCTGCGAGGAAGGCGGAGGCTGAGAGGAAGCGCGCCCTAGAAGATGCGGTCACGCTCGATTCGTCGGATTCGCTGGCAGAGAGGATCCGGGCCCTCAAAAATGAAATCAAAGCCCTTGAGCCGGTGAGCAATCCGCCAACGGCCGAGCAGCAACTTAGCGCGAGCCTTGCTCAGAAAAAGTTGCAGCCCAAGGATCTCGTCAAGGAATGGGACAAGAAGCATACGGGCGAGGTGAACAAGTTGGACTTTCGGCGGGGCGTACGCGCGCTTGGTGTCAAGTCCGAAGACAAGGATATTGACAACCTATTTGCGAGCCTGGATGAGGATGGTGGAGGCACGCTCACTGCCGAAGAGCTCAAGAACGCGCTCAAGGGGATGCAGAATGCGGCCGTGGAGGGCATTGAGGAAGCGGAATATCGTGCAGCCCGGCAGCTGCGAATCAAATCGTTCGTATCGAAGCTGGAGTCTTTGGTGCCGCTCACAAAGATGGCGGAGGAGGCGATCGCCAAGCACGCTAAGTTGAAGAAGACCAAGTCCAACGAGGCGGAAGTTGAAGCCGCCTACGCAGTTGCTGCTGCCCAGAAACGAAACGCTGTTGTGGTCCAAATCGAAGTCGCCAAGAACCTAGAGGTCTTGAACCATTTGAACGAGGCGGCCGACTTGCAGCTGTTGAATGCCAAGGCCATGCGAGCAGACGCCGACGGGAAAGAGAAGGCCAAGATCGCCGAGCGGAAGCGGAAGCAAGAGGAGGAGGAGAAGCGCAAGAAGGCTGCACAAATAGCTCGTCTCGAGAGCAAGCGACAACCTGCCGAGGCCAAGATGGTCCCTCCTTGACGACGCCCGTTGAGAGAGATGGACTCAGGTTGTAGTTTGACGGATTGACGGATTGACGGATTGGAGGGCCTCCGACGCTACGGGATGCTCTGAGCGGTCTCGATCCTCGTTCTTGGCCGTCCGATGCTTCCGATGTTGCGGTGGCTGAGCGAGCCGACGAGCTCGTCGCTGGGATCT
>Ga0209550_10005505_pt1 | contig 11873 bp, 7 predicted proteins | sample LauGreSuBDMM15SN_2_FD_187567 | JGI IMG/M metagenome (GOLD analysis project Ga0209550, IMG submission 187567) | Freshwater lake microbial communities from Lake Michigan, USA - Su13.BD.MM15.SN (SPAdes) (version 5) | ecosystem: Environmental > Aquatic > Freshwater > Lake | place: Lake Michigan, USA... | reverse complement strand
GTAATTTTTTACACTGACATCAATGCACCTGAACGAACTGAAGGCGCAGCACGTTTCGCAGCTGCTCGAAATGGCCGCAGGCCTCGAAATCGAAAACGCGAGTCGCTTACGCAAACAAGAACTCATGTTTGCCATCATGAAAAAGCGGGCGAAACAAGGCGAGCAAATTTTTGGCGATGGCGTATTAGAAGTCTTACCCGACGGGTTTGGCTTTTTACGTTCGCCCGATACCTCGTATCTAGCCAGTACCGACGATATTTATATTTCGCCCTCACAAATTCGTCGCTTTAATTTGTACACCGGCGATTCGATTGAGGGCGAGGTGCGCACCCCAAAAGATGGCGAGCGCTATTTTGCGTTGGTTAAAGTCGACAAGGTTAATGGCTATGCGCCTGAGGCGATCAAGCATCGCATCATGTTCGAGAACCTGACCCCGCTGCACCCCGATAAAGTCATGCCCCTTGAGCGTGATATCAAAAGTGAAGAAAACCTGACAGGTCGCATTCTTGATATTTTTGCGCCGATCGGTAAAGGGCAGCGTGGGCTAATTGTTGCAAGCCCGAAATCAGGCAAAACGGTGATGATGCAACACATCGCCCACGCGATTACTGACAACTTCCCTGATGCAGTCATGATTGTCATGCTGATCGACGAGCGTCCAGAAGAAGTGACCGAGATGCAACGCACCGTGCGCGGCGAAGTCGTGGCATCAACCTTTGACGAACCCGCAACGCGTCACGTCCAGGTCGCCGAGATGGTCATCGAACGGGCGAAGCGCCTAGTCGAAATGAAAAAAGACGTCGTGATCTTGCTGGATTCGATTACGCGTCTGGCGCGCGCCTACAACACAGTGGTACCGGCCTCGGGCAAGGTGTTGACTGGCGGCGTTGACGCCAACGCGCTACAGCGGCCCAAGCGTTTTTTTGGTGCTGCACGTAACCTTGAAGAAGGTGGGTCTCTGACGATCATTGGTACGGCCTTGATTGAAACAGGCAGCCGCATGGACGAAGTGATTTACGAAGAGTTCAAAGGTACCGGCAACTCTGAGATTCACCTTGAGCGTCGCTTGGCTGAAAAGCGTGTCTATCCGGCCATCAATTTGAACAAGTCAGGCACTCGTCGTGAAGAGCTGTTGATCAAGCCTGATCTCTTGCAAAAAGTTTGGGTACTACGCAAATTTATTCACGATATGGATGATGTCGAATCGATGGAATTCATCTTGGACAAAATGCGTTCAACCAAGAACAACAATGATTTTTTTGACTTGATGAAGCGCTAAGCACCCCCAGTTTGTCGCAGCGAGAGGCTCGCCATGAGTCGCTGCTGTTGACAAACACGCGCTCAGAGTTGCTAGTTTGCAGGGCCAGGAGAAGCCCGACTGGGCGTTGAGGCGGGCTCGGGAGCGCCACGCGGCTCGAGCTTGGGATCATCCCAAGGGCCCGTGACAGCATATTTAACCGTCATCGCCTTTTCAATTGGATTGCGCAACAAAAATTGCGTGACCAAGGCACTCAATCCCGCAATGGGGTTGACCACAAAGGCGGTTGCGAGCGCCGCGCCACTCATATCAAACTGCGGTCGCACATCGGCCTCCATATCCCAGAGTTTTTTATCCAGATCCGAATTGCCCTTTAACAAAATACTCGCGATCGGGCTGTTAATCGTCAGGTCGGTGGTGTGCACCACACCCTTGGTGAACGCAAAGTCACCCGTCAAGGCGCTCCAGGGAAAACCGTCTTTAAATTCGTTGCCGGGCCTAAAGTTAAAGCTCAAGATCCTTTGCAACGACTGAAGCGACAAGAGCTCTAAGAGCCGTGCGCTACGCGAGTTGACATGCTCAAACACACCGTTTTTCAGGTCAACTTTGGTGGAACCATTTAATCCCTGATAGCTATTCACCCAGGGGAAATTCATCCAATCCACTTGTGCATGAATAGTGCCACTACCACCTTTCACACGGCCAGGATGCCCCATCTGGGATGAAAAGCGACCGAGATCCTGAACGACCACATCCGCGGTGAGTTTGACGCCACGTGTTGGCCCCTTCAGGCGCCATTGCCCCGTAGCGGTAGCCGTAGCAGCCGCACTTTGAATATCGAGCTTTTCGATGTTCCAGAGTTCGGTGCGTTTTTGATTCGAGCCCACTAGACGCAACGAACCCAACTGGCTTCCAAATAGCGTGAAGTCGTCAATGGTAAGATCAATTGCAGGAATATCAGACCAGTGCTGAGAATCACTCACATCGATCTTTAACGCTTCAGTTTGCCCCTCCTCTGGGGCTCCGAGGGCAAGTTTTGAAAATCTTGCTTGAATGCGTCCGTCGAGCGCCCCAGCGGCAGCTCGCCACGTGGCGCTTCCGGCGGTTTCCTTTGACGCAATTCGGGCTGACCACTGATTAGATACAGTTTGTGTTGCTGTGAAATCAAGATCTGTAAAGCTTAGATCAGACAAAATAAAATGCGGCGAACGTATTCGCGCCGTCGCTAAACTCGGAAACACTCTGAACTCAACTTTGGATGTACGTTTAGGCTCTTGCGTCACCTGTTCAAACAACTTGCTCCAATCGGCAAAATCAACCCGCCCAAGTTTGATATCCAGCGCCAAGCCACTGGCAGGCAGCGGCAAGGTCTCGCCCATCGCAACCGCAGCGCGTGAAAAATACGGCGAAGGCCGAGCACCGGCCGGCCGTTCGAAGCGACCATTGATCAGGTTCGGCACACTCACAGACAGGGTTTCGCGAAAATCGTTTTTTACAGGCGTTGCTACCCAGCGCACCGTCAGCGGCGTGCGACTTTGGGAACTTTTGCCTAAGGGCGCGGGTAAATTAACCGTTAGACCTTCAAGTGTAGAACTCACAACTGCCTCGTAGCCGCGGTTTTTTGTGGAGGCAAGCTGAGCCTTATACCGAGCCTGCCCAGCAAAGGGCAATAATGCTTTCGCCCCCGCTAAACCCGTCAGCGCCGCCACCGTGATCGCGCCTTCAGCTTGCAGACTCTGGGCACTTTCACCCCAAGCACCACGCAGCAGCGACTGGCCGCCTAAAAATTGGACGCTCAAATTATCGGCATTTACAGACTGTTCTGAAAACTCAAGCGCCCCACGAACATTCTCAAGGGCGGGAAGGTCAGCCCCAAGGTTCACCGTGTTTCCGGCGAAGTTGATCTGACCTTTCACCCGAGGTGCCTGATCCGTGTCAAGCCTCATGTTGAGCGACAGCGGTACTGTCAACAGACCATCCACCTCGAGGCGTTCAAGCGTTGGTTTGAACGCACTGGGCAACGGTGCTTGCCTTAAAACAGAGAGGTAGTCTTTGGCTTGTCCGCTCAGTACCCCGTCAAGCGTAAGTTCAGGGCGCAACGCAAGGTCTGGAACCTTAAGCACGAGCCGACTCACATTGAGTCGGGCACCTTTCGTATCAAGTAAGACAGCGCTCGATGCATCGATGTTAAGAGACAATTTATCCAACACAAGCTTGCCCTGCGCTTGGATCACCGCAGGCCAACTCGGCTGCTCTGGGCTGCTCGGATCGTAATCAACACTCAGCCCGTTGAATTGACCCTCAAGCCGGAATGCGCCAGGCACGTTGAGTTCGTTGAAAGGAAAATGTTCGAGGTCGCCCTTGAGCGTCACAGCCATTTGAGTTAATTGACCTTGGGTAATTGCCGAACGCAAAAACTGACGCGCCTCGAGTGGCGCGAGCGTAGTCACAAACTGATGAAGCTTATTGGCAGGGCCTTTAGAAATGAATCCCGTCATATCCAGCAGGCCAGCACCCGTCGCCCCCCCGGATACCCACGACCCTTGCAACTGTGTGGCAAGCTCGGTCGATTTCAGATCAAGCTGCGCCGAATCAATGGTGAGTGCGCCCGTCGCATTTTTAAACACCTTTGCGCGCGCCGTGACCTCGCCAAGCTCAAGCAATGAAGGCTCAAACAGTGGACTATCGATCTTAAGCTCAGTGGTGGTGGTGCTAAGAGCGACGCCCTGTCGGCTTGCACTACGTGCCAGCACCGGCCAACGCTCTTCAGGTAACAAGTCGGCAAGCCAACCCGTCAGCCTGAGCTGTGCAGTTTGAGCAGAGGCTACACTCTTACCATCCGTGGCCAGAGGCAAGGCGATTTTTTTTGCCGAAAGCTCGAGGGTGGTTTGACCCAGAAGCCCGTCTTGCACGTCGATCCAGGCACGCGCGGCGATATTTCCGGAGACCGCAGGCAGATCGACCCAAGGCGCTAAGCCGGCAAGATGCACATCTTGAATTTCGATGAAAATTTCAGCTTCACGCGTCGAGCCAGAGGCGATTTGATTCAGGATGTTCTCGGTGCGCATCACGAGCTCAATGCGGTTACCGACAGACTCGGGTAAGGACGCCATCAGCCGCAGTTCGTGACGAAACAAACTGTTACTCAGACTCACGTCGATCTGAGACAGATTCAGAGCCGGGGCTTGCCGCAACTGATCATGCCAGCGAAAACTCGCCTGACGAATCACGATCTCACCCTGATCCAGGAGCCAACGTACGGCTAACGTGTCACGATCTAGTTTGAGTCGCTCGTTTGAATGGGGCTCAACACGTCGGCCCGCGATCGACACGGTACCATCGTCATGACGCGTGGCCGCCAGATCAATGCCGGTAATCTCTAAGCGACTCAGTCGCAGTTCAAGATCAAGCAGGCTACGCCACGAGACCACAGCAGAAGCAGCGGGTACCTGCAGCAACACATCGCCATTTACGTCGTTCACAGCAAGATCGCGGACCGCAAGCGTTGGATTAAGACCAGACCAGTCTGCCGAGATATTTGCGATCGACACCTTAGCGCCCACAGCAGTCGAAACATGCTGTTCGATCAGAGGCCGCCATTCATTGATACGCGGCAACGCCCAATACCGTACCGTCAACATCGTTGCAACTGCTACAAAATAAAGCAGCAGCAGGCTCAAAAGTGCAAGACGCAGTAGGTATTTGACTGGTTGCAAAACGGGCAAATTAAAAAGATTTTGTGAAGTCACATTCTATAGGGTATTGTGCAAGCTTGTCGCCCAAGGCGCCTTGGCTTTGTGACACGGCGACGTTCTAGGCATCAAAGCATGACTGAATCCAACTTTTCTTCCTCGTTAGCCTGGTCTGGGTCGTTACGTCGCCTGACTCAAAGCGATCCAGCGTTTGCGCACTGGCTAGAGCAAGAGCGTTCACAACCTCTCACCACTGCCCGCCTGCATGACTGGTTCGCTGAGCTGGCCGGAGCGCCAATTGGTAGCGCCATCCTTGAGCTCGATACCTGCCGGCGAGTGCTTCGGCTCTTACGCAAACGTACCTTTTTTTTGCTGATGGTGCGTGATCTTGCGGGGCTCGCCACGCTCGATGAAGTGGTCGGTACCATGACGACTCTGGCAGACCGTTGTATCGAGCAGGCCTATCGTACGATCATGCATGACATGGTTGCCCAGCACGGCCAACCCAAAGACGCACTGACGGGCCGCCCGCAAGAGATGTTGATCATTGGCATGGGCAAACTTGGGGGGGCTGAGCTCAACGTCTCGTCTGACATTGACTTGGTGATGCTCTACAACGAAGAAGGCGAAACCGAGGGCTCCAGGCCACTGAGCTATCACGAGTTTTATGGTCGTCTGACACGCCGCATGATGCCCGTGCTCTCAGAGCTTGACGCCAACGGGCAAGTCTTTAGAACTGATTTACGTCTGCGCCCGGATGGCGATTCGGGCCCTCTGGCCTGGAGTCTGGACGCTTTTGAACAATATCTGTTCACACAAGGGCGTGAATGGGAGCGTTACGCTTGGCTCAAAGGGCGACTCATACCGGCCCGTGCGTTTGATGACAGCGACTCAACCACGCAAGTGCAACAATTTGAAAGTCTGCGCCAGCCTTTCGTGTATCGAAAATACTTTGACTTTAGTACCTTGGCGGCACTGCGCACCTTACGCGAGCGCATCCGCTTAGATTTACAACGAAAATCCTTGGCCCGCCCAGGCCTAGAGACAAAACTGAACATTAAGCTAGGCGAAGGCGGAATCAGAGAAATTGAGTTTGTTGTGCAATTGGTGCAACTGATCAAAGGCGGACGGATGCCTGCCTTGCAACAGCGAGGCTTATTGGCCGCGCTCGAGGCGCAAGCCCGTGCGGCGCTGATCCCGAGTGCGACCGCCGTGCAGTTAGCGCAAGCCTATGTGTTTATGCGTCGCACCGAACATGCGTTGCAGTACGCTGAAGACGAACAGACACATCAACTCCCGGTTCGGCCCGAGCAGCTCGCCGCACTTGCGAGCGCGATGCGTGTATCGCTGACCGAATTTGAACAGACGCTGGCCAAACATCGCCTCTTTGTCGCCGACACCTTTCGCGACTCGTTTCGCATTGCTGGCTTAGGCGATGGCTTTGATGAGGCCGAGCGCGAATTACGCGACAAATCTTCGCCGATCTTGACACTTGAAACGAGTGTATCGGCCTTTGGCGAGGATACCGCGACCTTGGCTTCGCGAGTGGATACCTTTTTGGAAGGCCACCGGATTCGTTCCTTATCGACAACCGGCCGTAATCGCATTGACACGTTACTGCCGCTGGCGTTGAGCGCGGCTCAACACACCTCGCAACCCTTAACAGCAGCGTTGAGGCTGCTGGATTTAATTGAAACCGTCGCGCAGCGTGGTGCTTATCTGGCGCTACTTGCCGAGTACCCCGAAACCATGGCGCGGATTGCACGCTTGATGACGGCAAGCCCTTGGGCCGCGCAATATGTCATTCAACACCCGCTGGTACTCGATAGCCTGATTGCCTGGCATACCTCAATGGAGCCTGTGGATATTGGTCGCGTTGCGACAGCGATGCACGAAGACCTGAACGCCTGCACCTTGCCTGATGGCTCGTTTGATATCGAACAGCAAATGAATTTGATGCGCGATACTCAGCGGCAGATCAGTTTTCAATTATTGGCGCAAGATCTTGAAGGGATCCTGACAGTTGAACGTTTAGCCGATCAATTATCGGCCTTGGCTGACATGCTTTTGCAAGAGACCTTAGCGAGGGTCTGGCCGCAGGTGTGCCCGCCTGATCCCAATGGCGATACTGCCGAGCCTCAGTTAGCCATCATTGCGTACGGGCGCTTAGGCGGCAAAGAGCTTGGCTATTCTTCTGATTTGGATCTTGTGTATTTATATGACGACTCAAGAGACGATGCAGCCGAACTCTATGCAAAACTTGCCCGACGACTAACCTCGTGGCTCTCGACCATGACGTCTTCAGGCCGACTCTATGACATTGATCTGCGGCTGCGACCAGACGGCGAGTCGGGATTACTCGCCACCTCAATCGAGTCCTTCAAGCAATACCAGCACAATCACGCCTGGCCGTGGGAGCATCAGGCACTCACGCGTGCGCGCTTTGCCGCTGGAAACCAACGCGTCGGGGAAATCTTCGAGCAAATCCGCCACGAAATTTTAAAGCGGCCTCGGGCGCCGGCCCCGTTTGCGCAACAAGTGCGCGCGATGCGCGACAAGATGACAGCTGGACACCCGAATACAACCGCGCTGTTTGACTTGAAGCACGATCACGGCGGCATGGTCGATTTAGAATTTGTCACCCAGTATCTGATTTTGGTACATGCAGGGCAACACCCAGAATTACTCAACAATCTAGGCAATATTGCGTTACTGCAACTAGCAGGAAATGGCGGCCTCATTCCCGTTGCATTAGCACCGCGCGCCAGCGACGCGTATCGCAACTTGCGACGGCGTCAGCACGAACTGCGCTTACAAGGGGCAGATAAGGCACGTATTGAGCAACACGAACTGCTCGAAGAGCGTCGTGCCGTGCAAGAGTTGTGGCAGACGGTTCTTGGTGAAACACCTCTGACAACTGGGGCGCCGTAAGTCGCCGGCGGCCTCGCTCAAGCAGCGAGGCGGGTCAGTCGCGGCAAGCGGGTGTCTTCTGGTCTGAGTCAACGCCAGCCCCAGGCTGCCGACCGTCCGCTGCAATGTTGGTGTCTTCTGGTCTGGGTCTTCGCAAAAGATCTGCGGCGCTTCGGCTGTCGCACTTCTTGTTAAACTTGTAGGCCAACGACTCGTCGCGGGTCGCCCCAAAGCACCTCTTTTGACACTTGGGGCTCTAGCCTATCGACACTTTTTAAAAATTGGATTGGATTGTGCCCGACGCTCTTCGCCCTAGTTTTTCGTTACCCGAAGGCAAAACCAAGGTGCTGCTGCACTCTTGCTGTGCGCCCTGCTCGGGCGAAGTCATGGAAGCCCTGCTCGCGGCTGGGATTCAATACGACATCTTTTTTTACAACCCCAATATTCATCCCGTTAAAGAGTACGAAATTCGAAAGAATGAAAATATCAGGTTTGCCGAAAAGCACGGCATCCGCATGATCGATGCTGACTACGACGTTGACAATTGGTTTGAACGCATTAAAGGGCTTGAAAACGAGCCCGAGCGCGGCGAGCGCTGCACCCAATGTTTTGATATGCGCTTTGAGCGCACCGCCCTGTATGCCTATGAGCATGGCTACGACACCATCACGAGCTCGCTGGGTATCTCGCGCTGGAAAGACATGAATCAGATCAATGCAAGTGGTGAACGAGCGGCAGCGCGTTACGATCAGCTCCTGTACTGGACGTATAACTGGCGCAAACACGGGGGCTCGGCTCGCATGATCGAAATCAGTAAGCGCGAAGAGTTCTATCAACAAGAATATTGCGGCTGCGTGTATTCGCTACGCGACACCAATCGACACCGTCGCTCGCAGGGCCGCGAGCGCATTGCCCTAGGGGTCAAGTTTTATGGGCGTGAGGAGCTAAAAGCGTTGAAAGACGAGTAATCTGCAAACCGCGTTGCTGCAAGCGTGTAGCGAAAGCGTCACTCGATAACACCTGGTACTCTTCGATACGATCAACGCCAAAAGCCAAAGCCGACGACGCTTGAGTGGCGGGATGCACCATAAACAACATGTGCGAAGCGGCTTGGTCGAGCCAGGCATTGAGCATGGTTTCGTACGCAGGATGGGGGCGATCAAAATCGTAAGCGCCCGCGAACCCTTGGTTACTTTGCATACCGTTCTGTTGGGCTAAACGCACTAGGCTCGAAGCACCCAAAACCCCGATCAATCGGGCTTTTAAACGCTGCATAAAAGGCAACTGCGCAGACATTTTGGCTGGACGCGTATCGCGAATCCAAGGCAGATTGTTCGAGTAACGTCGCCGCACTACCTGCAGCAATACGTCACGCACCACCGGAAACTGATGCACATGCAAGTGTCCATCGATAAAATCCGGCACTTGGCCAACGTGCTGTTCAAACAAATCAAACTGAATGTCAATCTGCTCGGCAACGGCCTGCTTAGAAATCAGACCCGAATAGGTACGCCACAATAACTGACCTAACGGCAGACACAGCCCCGTTTGCCCCAGAGGCTCGGTCAGGTTCAAGTGCAGCCCGAGATCAATTGGCAACCCCTTGAGCGCCCGTGCAGACTGCTCGAAGTGAGGCGCCTGCACCAGACAGCCGGTCGCACTAATCCGCCCTTGCCCAGCAAGCGCCACAATCGCCTGGTCGACGCCGGCTTCAAGTCCAAAGTCGTCGGCACAAAAAACGATAGGGATCAGCGTTGGCGCCGCGCCCTGCTGCGACACATTACTCACGAAAACGGCGACCGCTTGAGCGGCGCACGATATAGAGTGGGCGCCCTTTCACTTCTTCAAAAATTCTTGCAATGTACTCGCCGACAATGCCGATTGAAATCAGGGTGATGCCAGAGAAAAACAACAAAATGGTCACAATGGTGGGCCAGCCACTGACGGGATTTGAAAACAGAAAATATTCACAAATAATATAAAGCCCGTACACAAACGAGCATATCGAGACGAGAAACCCAAACAAGCTCACTGCCCGCAAGGGCCAAGTCGTAAAGGAGGTGAGCCCAGCAAGCGCCAGCGTCAGTAACTTGAAGGTGCTGTAATGCGTTTGCCCATGTTGGCGCTCGGCAGGCTTATACGTGATTGGCTCGGAGTCAAAGCCCACCCACGCATACAACCCCTTCATAAAGCGATTACGCTCAGGGAGCTGGCACAGGGCGTCGACGACGGCGCGATCCATCAGGCGAAAATCACCCGCATCGGGAGGCACTTTTACGCCTCGCGAACTCGCTAGCAACGAATAAAATAATTTCGTGCCCCAACGCTTACCTGCGGTTTCGTCAGCGCGGGTTTCTCGTACCGCGTAGACCATATCCACGCCGGCCTGCCAGCGCGCTAGCATTGCGGGTAGCAATTCGGGTGGGTGTTGCAGGTCAGCATCTAAAATCATGACCACATCACCTGTGGCGGCCTCAATCCCGGCGGTGATGGCAGGCTCTTTGCCGAAGTTACGCGACAATTGGACAAAGCGAAAACCAGGGTTGCATGACCAGGCTGCCATCAAAACTGCGGTGGCATCGCGACTGCCATCATCGACAACGATGACTTCCCAGTTGGCACCGGTTTGGGTCAGCACCGCCTGCAAGCGCGGCAACAACAGGCCCAGATTATCGTGTTCATTAAACGCCGGCACCACGCAACTCAGCGTAGCGCGGGTGATGTCGCGCCCCTGCGCGTGAGCGCTTGACTCGGGCGCAGGCGTGTTAGAAGAGGATGAAATCGATGAGGTCATGGGTCAATGATAACGTTTAACAGAGGGCTCGGAAATCCTCCCCGTTCAAGGAAAGGATGTCAACGCGCTTTTTGCAGTGCCAGACTGGCACTCAGGATTGTCAAAATGATGAGTGTCGCGCCCAGTAACGTGCGCAGCGACGGCTCTTGACTGAAAAACCACCAAGCAAAGGCAATTGCGTAGATGGGCTCAAGGGCCACCACAAGCCCGGCACTGCGGGCCGGCAAATGCCGCAAACTCGACACAAACAAAAGATGCGCCAAGCCCGTACAGAGCACACCCAATACTGCCACCCAGAGCCAATTGGTCAGGCTAATGTGCCCAAGCGAGCCCAGTACCCAGGGCGACATCACCAAAAAAACCACGGCATTTTGCAGGCCCGCCACAGCAAACGCGTTGACCTCAGACAGATAGCGTCGGTTCAGTACCGCCAGCACACCAAAACTTGCCCCTGACAGCAAGCCCCAAAGTAAGCCCTCAGTGCCTAAATTTGACAGCTCAAACGAGGGGGTAATGAGTAACAGCCCAAGGCTGACAAGCCACAGACGCACCCATTCGGCGCGGGTCACCTTCTCGCGCAACAGGCCCCATTCAATGAGCGTAATAAAGGCAGGGAAACTGGCAAAACCCAGCGTCGCGATCGCGATCCCACCCACTTTGACCGAAATAAAGAAGGTGACCCAGTGCAGCGCCAGAATCGCGCCAGAGCCCAATAACGCCACCCAGCGCCCATGACCCAAGACGCTTAAGCGTGGTTGGGTGAGCAAGAGTCGCCCAAACAGACCCAAAGCCAGAACAGCAAACGCCGCCCTGCCCCAAGTAATGAATGCCGGATCGGCTGTGATCAACTCGCCCAACACACCGGTGGCACCGAACAAGACGGCCACCAGGTGAACCGCAAATAAAGACTGGGTTCGGGTCAATCTGGCCAGCCCAGGGGCGCAGCCCATCCTGTGTAGGTTTTGCGCAGCGGCGTTGCATAATCGCCGCGCTTACTTGTGCCTAAGCCCAAGGCAGCCAAGGCCTCGGCAAACTTGACCGCAACTGAGACGCCATCAATCACGGGCACGCCCAGGCGCTCAGTGAGGGTGTGGCAAAGTGCAGACATGCCAGCACAGCCCAGCACAATGGCACCACTGCGATCGCGCGCCAAGGCTTCGCGGGCGACGTCTTCAATCTGGCGTGTCAGGGGTTCACCACCATCTTCTAGGTCTAACAC
>Ga0209550_10005504_pt1 | contig 11874 bp, 19 predicted proteins | sample LauGreSuBDMM15SN_2_FD_187567 | JGI IMG/M metagenome (GOLD analysis project Ga0209550, IMG submission 187567) | Freshwater lake microbial communities from Lake Michigan, USA - Su13.BD.MM15.SN (SPAdes) (version 5) | ecosystem: Environmental > Aquatic > Freshwater > Lake | place: Lake Michigan... | reverse complement strand
GCCGCTGTGCAAAGTATTGCCGCTAGCGAAAGCGAAGCGACAGAGCAAGACAAACCAACCCTAACCGAAAGCGAGGCAGCTGTGACTACAGCCCCTGAAACTCCGATCGAGGATAAAGCCGAGGCTGCACCTGTAGTAGAAGCAGCTCGCGCGATTATTCGTCCAAGCGCGTTAGATAGCCAGCGCGTCCGCACACCTATTGTAAATATGGGTACTTACACAGAGCATAAAGTAAAAGCAGCTCTAGGTAATGATGAGTCTAAACTATATGTAACAGCTGCAGATGATAGCTTTGCTACTAACCCTGCATTTAATCCAACTCAATATCTTAGCGAGTTTATTACTAACACACGCTTTCCAAGAAGCGCGATAGATGCTTGTAGTCGTGGGATTTTGCCTGCTACTGGCACTACAATTAACGTGCCGTCTCTAGTAGATAGTAATGGCGGATTAAATGGCGTTGCACCTACTGTAACTGTAGAGGCTGAGGCTGGCGCAGTATCTAATACAGGTATGGTTACAGAATATTTATCTGGAACTGTGTCCAAGTACTCAGGCATGAATACACTTAGCGTTGAGCTTTTGGAAAGAACAAACGATCCTAATTTCTTTAACGAGCTTACAAACCAATTACAGGTTGCGTATATGAACGCAACAGATAGCGCAGTAATCTCTGCAATTAACGCAACAGGATTTACTAGCACAGGCGTAGCAGCTACAGCAGCTGGGCTTATCTCGTACACAGCTGAAAGCACAGCCAACGTTTACAAAAACAGCGGCTATTTTGCACAAAACTTTGTAGGCAGCACAGGTATTTACAACCTACTACTAGGCGCTGTAGACACTACTGGCCGTCCAATCTTTAATGCGTACCAGCCAAACCCATCATCACTAGCTAACGCTGGCGGTATGGTTAGTAACAACTCTGTACGCGGTAACGTGCTTGGCTTAGACCTATACGTAGATCGCTTTATGACTGCCGGAGTAGCTGATAACTCAGCATTTATTCTTGCACCTGAAGCATTTACAGTTTATGAGTCTCCACAGGCTTATATGTCAGTTAATGTTGTAAGCAACCTACAAGTACAGATTGCTATTTATGGATTTATGGCCACTATTGCCAAAATCCCTCATGGCATCTGCCGTTTGAATATCGCGTAATAACCCACTAATAGTGCGCTAGGGCATATTTAGCCCTTTGCCCTAGCGCACCTAGTAAGAAAGGTAAAGAGATGCCAGCCACGTATGTAACAGCTGCAACGCTTAAGGCAAGCCTTGGCGTAGGCACTCTTTATGATGCTTACACTTGGATAGAGGACACCTGCCAAGCGTCAGAGGATCTCATCAACAGTTTTTTAGAGTTTGACTATGCACCTGTCGTAGGCACAGCCCTTGTAAGTAACGTAGCTACTGTAATGCTGGCTAACCCTGGCCTATTTACTACAGGCGAGACTGTGACAATCGCAGGCGCAGGTAGCACCTTTAACGGCAGCTACACAATTACAGCTACGCTACCTTTTAGCACAGGCACTACAAACCTACTGCCAGCTTTTAATATGCAGCTTAACTATTACCAGCCTGCACGCGGGTACAGCTTTATACAATATGCAAAGGTTGCAGCAGATCAAAATTTTAGGCGCGTCAAGCCATACGGCAGAGCAGTAGGGGCAGACACAAAAACTACTGTTTACGCATCTACGCCAGCTATAAATGCAGCTGCTCTTATGCTGGCTGAGAATATATGGACGTCACGCTTTAGCACACAAAACGGCGGCACTAGCGTAGATGGCTATAGCCCTAGCCCATTTAAGATGAGTAATACGCTCATGGCATCTATACGCGGCTTGCTAGCGCCATACCTTAGCCCTAACACAATGGTCGGCTAATGCCAGCGCCTATAACTACCCTGCGTGCAACTATCGCAGCTGCCCTAGCAGATGCTAGTTACTCTGTTTTTGCCTTTCCGCCTAGCAATTTATTAGCAAACAGCGTGGTGGTAGCCCCGGCTGATCCATATTTAACGCCTAGCAATAACAGCCACGCAGGTATATCGCCGCTAGCTAATTTTAAGATTATTGTAACTATTCCTATGTTTGACAATGAGGGCAACCTACAAGGCATAGAGACAACTTTTTGCACAGTATTTAATAAGTTAGCTGCTAGTTCTATTGTCTTTAACGTAACGGCTGTATCTGCACCTAGCGTTTTAACTGTGGCGAGCGGTGACTTGCTTACAGTAGATTTACAAATATCCGTACTAACGAACTGGAGCTAACTAATGGCACTTACAGACGAGGACAAAGCGTTTTTAATCAAGATAGGCCAAGTAGTGCCTGCCGAGGTTAAAGAAACAAAATCAAAAGCAACACCTACAGAAAAGGACGAGGAATAAGCGATGGCTATATATCTTTCCAACGGGGTTGTGGTTACGCTGAATAGTGTGGCCCTGTCCGATCATGTTACAAGCGCAACAATTAACAGAACTTTTGATGAGCTAGAGGTAACAGCTATGGGCGATACCGCACACAAGTTCGTAAAAGGCCTAGAGGCAAGCACTATTACTTTAGACTTTCTAAATGATACAGCTGCATCTAACGTGCTACAAACTTTGCAGGCTGCTTGGGGTACTACTGTGCCACTAACGCTAAAGCAGACAAGCGCAGCAATCTCAGCTACAAACCCTGAGTATCAAACTACTATCCTAGTTAATAACACAACAGATATTAACGGCGCAGTAGGAGATATTTCTACACAATCTATTACTTTTACCTGCAACAGCCCAATCGTTGTAGATGTAACAGTATAACTAACTAAGCAAAGGGGCTAAGACAATGGCAAGACTAAAAATAACAAGGGCTGACGGATCGGTGTCTGAGCATCAGATAACGCCGCGTATTGAATATGCCTTTGAACTGTATGCTAAAAAAGGCTTTCATAAGGCTTTTAGAGATGACGAAAAGCAAAGTGATGTTTACTGGCTAGCCTGGGAGTGCATCCGCACTAGCGGCGAAACTGTACCTGTCTTTGGCTCAGCATTTTTAGAAACCTTAGCAAAAGTAGAGGTGCTAGACGATAACCCTTTGGAGTAGTGGGGCGCGGTAGTTTTGGCTACGTTATCGCGCAGATAGCGGTAGAGACAGGGATCGCGCCCCAGGCTTTATTAGATCTAGATAGCACAATGTTTGCTAATGTTATTAAGGTACTAAACGACAGATCAGAGGATATAAAAAATGCCAACAGAGGTAAAAGGCGCCCTTGAGTTACGCAAGGCTATTAAAAAGTTTAGTCCTGATCTAGCTGTAGAAACACGCAAAGAATTAGCAGCCCTTTTAGCACCTATAGTTAAAACTGCCAGAGGTTTTATACCCTCAGAAGCACCAATTAGCGGCTGGGGTAAAAGTAGCTCAACTGCTTTATGGACAGAAAAAAATCGTTTGTGGAGTACAAAGGCTGCTAAAGGCGGCATAGGTTATAAAACCTCACCATCTAAACCTAATAACAAAGGCTTTAGGTCTTTAGCGCGGATCTCCAATGCAAGCGCGGCAGGATCAATTTATGAAACAGCAGGGCGTCTTTTTCCTAATGGACGAGAGCAGGCTCCTATGGCAAAAGTCGTGCGTCAAAGTCAAAGCAATTATGGCAAAATGATACGCTCAGGCACTAAAACACAATCTAAAAGTAATAACCCTGGCGCAGGCAATATGTTTATAGAGGCTATAGATCAATATGGCCCAATAGTAGATGCTAATAACCAAGTAGGCGCTGGCCGTAGATCGCGCAAAATGAAAGGCCGAGCCATATTTAGAGCGTGGAAAGAGGACGGCGGTAAAACTAACGCAGCTGTAATAAAGGCTATAGAAAACTCCAAGATTAAGTTTTACAACGCTATGGGGGTCAAGTAATGGCTGTTGATCCGTCCGTAGTAATAAGTATAGCCGCTGAGTTTGTAGGCAAGCCAGCGTTTAAGCAGGCAGACACAGCTACGCAAAAACTTAGCAAAGGCGTTAAAAGCATGGCTAAGACTCTTGGCGTTGCTTTTAGTGCCACAGCAGTCCTTGCATACGGCAAGGCGGCAGTAAAGGCAGCCGCAGAGGATGAAAAGGCACAAAAGCAACTAGCCCTAGCTCTTAAAAACGTAGGTCTTGGCCGCGATGCTGCAAGCTCTGAGGCTTATATACAGAAACTACAAAGTGAGTTCGGCATAGTAGATGACAAGCTGCGCCCGGCTTATCAGACTTTAGCGGTAGCCACGCGCTCATCTAGTGAGGCACAAAGATTACTTAATCTAGCCTTAGACATAAGTGCCTCTACTGGAAAAGATTTAGGCAGCGTTACAGGCGCACTAAGCAAGGCTTTCTTAGGCAATAACACAGCTTTGAGTAAATTAGGTATAGGTATATCTAAGACTGATCTTAAAGCTAAGTCTTTTCAAGAGGTTACAGACGAGCTTGCTACAACTTTTGCAGGATCGGCTACGGCTGCTGCTAATACTTTCCAAGGCTCAATGGATAAATTAGGCGTTGCATCTGCCAATGTGCAGGAAATTATTGGTAAAGGCATTATAGATGCACTCAAGGGTTTGAGTGAAGATACTACAGTCGATAATCTTGCTAAGGGCATGGAGGACTTTGCTTTATTTACTGCCGATGCAATCAGAGGCGTAGGCGTATTACTAGAAGCATTAAAGAGCATCCCAGCAGCAGTTAATCTGCCTGGACTTAAGTTTGCTATGCAAGCCACTGGCTTAGGTATCTTAAGCAAGATCGGTGCAGCAGAAAGAAAGAAGCAAGAAGCAGCAGCTGCGCGGGCTACTAATGGCCTTGCTCACTTAGCGGAGTTGGAGTCTAAATATGCCAACATAACTCTTAAAGCCACTAAGAAAATTACAGCAGAAGAATTAAAGCAACTTAAAGCCAAGCAGTTAAAGGCAGCCATAGATAAGGCTAACCTTGCCCTTGGTAAAGGTGAAAATGTTTTTGACATGGAAAAGATACAGCTGGCAGCAGCGGAAAAGAACGCAGCCGAGCAGCTAGGCAAGATAACTAGCCAGGCACAGTTGCTACAGATTACAAACGATCTAGCGCGCTTAGAGGTTAAAAAGTCTATCTTGGCCCTAGAGGATGCAATAAAGACAAACGATGTAGCAGCTATTACGCGTGCGACGGCTAAACTAAATGCCGATCTAGGAGTACTAGGCGCTCTGACTGGTCAAAAAATAAAACTTACTGAGATTAAAGATATTCTTGCAACTATTGTGCCTAAAGATTTAATTAACTTAGGCAACTTAGATGCTGCTATTGCTAGGTTACTTACTATCGCCTCTTTTGGTAGTGGTGGCAGTATGGCAAGCCACGGCAACCCTATTTTAGGCGATCCTAATAAAAGTCCTACAGGTATTCCAGGGCCAACGCCTGTACAGTTTCCTAGCATTTTTGCCTCAGGTGGCCGGATAGACATGGGAGGCAACTACAACGCCTTTAACCCGGCTATGGTAGGCATGACCTCGGCCGGATCATCTGGTAATGCTGGCACAACTGTCATAGTCAATGCTGGCACTATTGCTACGCCGGATGAGCTAGTAGTGCTTATTAAAACAGCTATACAAGACCTTAACAGGGCTGGAGACTCTACAACTTTTGCCGGGGCTATAGCATGACAGTCCCAACACTTAACGCATTTATTAACTTTTCTACAGGGCCGAGCTTTGCTCAAGCTATGATTTTAGATCAAGGCGTACTAGATACAAACGTGCTAGCAGACAGCGTGGCAGTTATTGTGGACGTCTCAGATCAGATAGATAGGCTTACAACTAATAGAGGCCGTAACGCGCAAAGCGACCAATTCCAGACTGGCACAATGACGCTACGCATAGTAGATCAGAACGGCGATTTTAACCCTCAAAATCCTAACAGCCCGTATTTTGGCTTGCTATCGCCTATGCGTAAAGTTTCCATAAGTGCTACCTACGCTAGCGTTACCTATCCTATCTTTAGCGGTTTTATTACTAGCTATAGCACTACTACGCCTCTCAATGCTTTAGACGTTGTGTATACGACTATTACAGCTGTAGATGCTTTTAGGCTTGCACAAAACGCACAGATCGCAACTGTGGCAGGTACAAGCGCTGGACAGTTATCCGGCGCTCGCGTTGATGCTTTGCTAGATGCTATAGCGTGGCCTAACTCTATGCGTGACGTAGACGCTGGCTTAACTACTTTACAGGCAGACCCTGGCACAGCTCGCACAGCCCTACAAGCCTTGCAGACTGTCGAGATCAGCGAGTATGGCGCTTTATACATAGACGCATCCGGTAATTTTGTCTTTCAAGATCGCGCTTTAACTGCTAGCTCTGTATCTGCGCCAGCTGTAGCCTTTAATGATAACGGCACAGATATCGCCTATAGCAACGCGGTATGGGTACTCAATGACTCTTTAGTTTATAACGAAGCTAACGTGACGCGCACAGGCGGTAGCGTACAAACAGCTAGTAATGCTGCCAGCATTACAAAGTATTTTTTACACAGCTACAACCAGCAGAATTTACTTATGCAGACAGACGCCGTAGCCCTAGATTACGCGCAGGCTTACGTGGCTAGCCGGGCCGAAACTAGCGTTAGGTGTGATGCCATAACCCTAGATTTATACACAGATAACTACAACCTGGGCATAATCGCTGCCCTTGATCTAGATTTTTTTGACCCTATAACTATTACAACTAACCAGCCGGGCTTATCCACCTTGAGCAAAACCCTACAAATTTTTGGCGTGGCTATGAGCATAAGTCCTAATAGCTTTAAGGTAACATTTACTACGCTTGAGCCTATTATAGATGCTTTTATATTAGATGATGCAATATATGGATTACTTGATACAGGCGTATTAAGTTACTAAGGAGAGGGCACTATGACGTTTCAGACATTTACCACAGGCCAAGTCTTAACGGCTGCACAGATGAACGCGATTTACACAAGCACTTATAGTGCTAAAACAGCTGCCTATACTTTTGCCTCAGGCGATCAAGGCAATATATTCAGCATGAATAATGCAGCTACACAACAGTTTAATATTCCAACAGATGCTACTTTTAACTTTGCAGTAGGCACAGAAATTAACGTGTTTTGGATTACTGGCGCAGGGCAACCGACTATAGGGGCTGTAACGCCAGGTACTACAACTGTAATATCTACAGGTGCTACAAGCGCTACGCCTAAACTGCGCGCGGTAAACTCAGGTGCTACCTGTGTAAAACTAGCTGCTAATTCTTGGATTGTGTTTGGAGATATTGCATAATGCCCATACTCGGAATTATGGCCTCTGCTGGTACGCCGCGAACCTTTAGCGTAGATTATTTAGTCGTAGCAGGTGGTGGCGGTGGTGGACAGCCAGCTTTTGGCGGCGGCGGTGGTGCAGGTGGTTTACGCTGCACAGTAACTGCAACAGGCGGCGGTGGATCATTAGAGTCTGCATTAGAGACAAGCCTAGCTACAAATTACACAGTCACAGTCGGCGGTGGCGGCGCGCAATCAACACAAGGTAGTAACTCAGTTTTTAGGACTATTACCTCTATTGGCGGCGGTGGCGGCGGTTTTTATTTTGAGACATTACCAGACACAGGTGGTTCAGGCGGGGGCGGGGGCGGTAACGACTCAGCGCCAACTCGCGCTGGTGCGGCTGGCACTGCCAATCAAGGTTTTGCTGGCGGTAACGCAGCAGGTACAGATGGCACAGCCTATTGTGGCGGGGGCGGGGGGGGCGCGGCGGCTATTGGCGCGAATGCGGTAAGAGATGTAAACGGCGGTGCAGGTGGGGCAGGTGTAAGCACATCAATTACTGGATCATCTGTGCAATACGCAGGTGGCGGTGGTGGATCTGACCAAGGTAGCGCGCCAGGTGGCCCTGGTGCGGGGGGTGCGGGAGGCGGCGGAAACGGTGGAGATGGTACAACTCCTGGTGTTGCTGGCGATGTGAATAAAGGTGCTGGCGGCGGCGGTGCTGGTAACGGCGCTGGTGCAGCAGGTGGCGCAGGTGGCCGCGGTGTTGTAATTCTTAGATACCCTGACACTCGGACAATTACTTTTGGCGCAGGTTTAACAGGCACAGAAAGTGCAGCTAGCGGTGGCTACAAGCGAGCAACCATTACTGCTGGTACTGGAAACGTGAGCTGGGCATAATGGCATATTACGCATTTTTAGATGATAACAATATTGTTACTGAGGTTATAAGTGGTATTGACGAAACTCAAACTATTGAGGGTTTAGATACTGAAACCTGGTATGGAAACTTTAGAGGCCAAGTCTGCAAACGTACCTCTTATCATGGCAAGATACGCTACAACTATGCAGGCGTAGGGTTTACTTATGATGCCGATAGGGATGCTTTTATAGCGCCGCGCCCTGATAATGCAACAGGTTTTGATGAGACAACTTGTAAATGGATAGTGCCTAATTATGGAGACTAGCTACAACGGCTGGCCAGCATCTAAGGATCAGGCCGAGATAGACGTGCAGTCTTACCTTGTGCCAGGCACAGATCGTAAGCTGCGTTGTGCAGCTGCTGTAGCGCCTTTGCTTATCGGCTTTGCCTCGGAGTTTCATCAGCTTATAGAGCCGATAGACGCAGGCACTTTTGATGATTGGGGCTATGCCTACAGGATGGTTAGAGGCAACCCTACAAAACTATCGTGTCACTCATCCGGCACAGCTATAGACCTTAACGCGACAAAGCACCCTATGGGCACTTACGACACTTTTCTCGATGCAAAAGTACCTATGATCCGCGCCTTAGCTAAAAAGTATGGTCTAAAATGGGGCGGCGATTTTAAGACGCGCCCAGACGATATGCACTTTGAGATAAGTCTTAGCCCTGCAAAGGTTGCAGAGTTAATTACAAAACTAGGGCTAGAAAAGGGGCAATAAATGAAAGAGCAACTTACGGCCGCTGGCCTGTCATATCTGCGTCATGCGCTAACCTGCGCGGCAGTTTTATATATGAGCGGTATTACAGACCCTAAAGTCTTGGCTAATGCTTTTATAGCAGGCCTTGTAGGGCCTTTCCTTAAGGCAATAGCGCCTAATGAGAAGCAGTTTGGCATAGGGGCTAAGTAAATGGACGCGCAGGCATGGGTAGCACTTGTAGTGGGCCTACTGGCTATCCTGTCTGCGCTCTATATGACTTTACGCTTTTTAGTAAAGTCAATATTGGCCGAGCTGCTGCCTGATAATAACGGCGGCCATAACCTGCGAGGGCGTGTAGATCGCATAGAGAGCAAGGTAGATAAGATTTACGAAATGCTGATTGAGGCTAAATTAGCGCGCTAGCGTGTCGCACTTGTATTTTGTCAGAGGCTAGCCCCATACTGTTACTACAAACGCTGAGTGGGCTAACTCGGATAGTAAGCACGCTCAGCCTTACGTTAGGGGCTAAGTATGAACAGTTTAGACTTTTTAATAGCATTAACATTAGCTGGTCTAGTGTGTAGTTTTGTGGTAATTGGTTATCAGATCGGTTACAAGCATGGACATGGCGAGGGCTTTGTTAGAGGCCGCAATATTGCTAAGGCGCTACGAGATGCAGAGCTAACAAAATGAGTAACTTTTTAGAGGGTTACGAGGACGTAAACGCACGCATTATCCGCATTAGAGCTGAGTATCCTAGCCTGCGTTTAATCGCATATATTGAGGATATAGATATAACAAAAGGTTATGTACTTATCAAGGCTGAGGCCTACAGACAGTACGAGGATTTAGTGCCAAGCGCTGTAGATTATGCGTACGAGGTGCGATCAGATCGCGGCGTAAACCAGCATTTTTGGGTCGAAAACGCAGTTACGAGCGCTTATGGTCGCGTTATCGGGCTGTTAAGTCCAGGCGGTATAGCTCGCAGTACAAAACAGGATATGGAAAAGGTAGAGGCGTTAGCTACTAAAGATGCAGCACCGGATAATACTGATTTTTGGGCTACAAACCCTGCCGCTGCTGCTATTCCAACCCTGGCACAAGCTGTAACTACACTAGCTGAGACAATGGTGGCAACAGAGCCAGGTGTGCCTAGCTGTAATCATGGGCCGCGTGTATGGCGATCAGGTGAGAAAAACGGCAAAGCCTGGGGTGTTTACGGCTGTAGCGAAAAGGTAAAGGCTAATCAATGCGCGCCGTTTTGGTATATGCAGACAAGTACAGGCTGGAAGCCTCAGCTATGAGCGGCTACGTAGAGCTAACAGACACTAAGACAATGATGGCTACGTTGTTTAAAGATGGCGTAGCCGTTACTACCTACAAAATGGAGACGTGCGATAGATGCTCAGGCATACGACAGTTTGACAAGGCTGGCTATGTCGTAAGTGATCCAAAAGAAAATATGGTGTGGTTTTGTAAGGACTGCCGCTAATGGAGATAACTCTTACAAGAAACGAGGAGTTTGCAGCTCATATCGCAGCGATATCTTTAGCACTTAAAAACCCGGATTACTGGACTAGCCGAGATGGTGTCTTTACTGCCGATCAGTCAGGCCTAGACATACACGAGTTTATATCACAGGATGCACAGAGCATAGGTAGTGAGTGGGCTGTGGCAAAGGCTTTAGGTAAAGAGTTTAACCCCTCTTTAGATAAGGGTAAGCGAATAGCAGATGTTGGAGATGATTTTGAGGTTAAGTGGACGCCGCGCGATAATGGCAAAATGATTATCCAGGAGTGGGATCGGATCACAGATAGAGCTATTTTAGTAGTCGGCAAGTCTCCGCATTATTGCATAAAAGGCTGGCTACCGATTACAGAGGCACGTAATCTACGCTACCGGCACGCAACGCAAACTAACTGGTGGATACCACAAAACGAGCTGCGAACAATGGCCAGTCTATGACCGAGTCGATCCGCTTTGAGTGCCGTAAGTGTAAAAGGGTTACAGATCAGCTAGAGCGCATAGTGACCGATAACCTGCCGCCCAACGTCAAAGTCCTACAATGCACTAGATGTAGCTGTATGAGCGTGTGCCTCTTAGAGAGCCAAGTAGAGGCCACACAATGACAGAGGACACTATAAAATGTACCAGGTGCGAGAGTGATACGCCTGAGTCAGACCTCATAGAGCTTGGATCATGGTGGCTATGTGAGGTTTGCTATGACGATATCTAAGGTTGAACAACCTATGAATAAGGCAAATAGTTATACACAGGGTTATCCACAGATGTCTGTGGACAAAGCAACACACCGGGGTCAATCCTTGACAGATAAGCTCATGAGATCGTTATACTTAAAATATATAGTATTTTATAAAGATATAAATAAATATAAAAATATATTATATAAAAGCGTTATAGCTCTGTTAATAGTGATTTTAACTAACAATCAGACAGTAAGTGCTAATGCAGCTAATCCATCTGTAGAGTTATATAAGCTCTTTGCTCACATGCAGTTAGCAGATGATAAGCAATATAGATGCCTGGTACTGCTGTGGCATAAGGAGAGCAGATGGTCAGCTACTGCAGACAACCCTAAGTCCTCAGCCTATGGCATACCTCAGCTGCTTAAGATGACAGAGCGCGATCCATATAAGCAGATATTGTTAGGCCTTAAGTATATTAAGCATAGGCATAAGACACCATGCTTAGCATTAGAGCATCATAAGAAAGGATGGTATTAAATGGCTAGGGTCAGCGATCCACGCGACAATAGAAGCTACAAGGCCAGGCGCTTACAAGTGTTACAGGCTAATAACTGGTCATGCTACTACTGTGGGCAAGATGCCACACAAGTAGATCACGTGATACCGATCGCCAATGGTGGCGATCCTATGAGTCTTGATAACTTAGTAGCTGCTTGTAAGAGATGCAATCTAAGTAAGGGTAAAAAGCCACAGGGCGTTTTTTTAGCCACAAT
>Ga0209550_10005502_pt1 | contig 11875 bp, 6 predicted proteins | sample LauGreSuBDMM15SN_2_FD_187567 | JGI IMG/M metagenome (GOLD analysis project Ga0209550, IMG submission 187567) | Freshwater lake microbial communities from Lake Michigan, USA - Su13.BD.MM15.SN (SPAdes) (version 5) | ecosystem: Environmental > Aquatic > Freshwater > Lake | place: Lake Michigan, USA... | reverse complement strand
TCGTGCCGCTCTACACTTGTGTGGCGCGTGCGCTCGCTATCGTGTGTGGCTGTACTCCTACACCTGCGGCATGGGCGGCTGCCTCGCCCGACTCTTTGGCGGACGGTCGACGCAGTCTTACAAGAAGGTTGAGGATGCTAGGGACGACGATGTTGAATCGGGGCCGAATGGGCAAGGCAGCAACATGGCGGACATGGCAGACGATGACGATGATGAGGAGTGGGAGGATTTTGGCGACCCTCGCCTTTCGGTTGCATCTGCTGCGACCGCTGCTGCGACCGCTGCTGCGGCTGCTCAGCCTATGCATCCAGCAGCAGAGGAGCCCGAAGTGGAGGAGGTGGACCCGTTTGCAGGCATGGGCATGGCGCCGACCATCAAGCCGACCAAACGGCACGCGGCACCGTCGCCATTCGCCAAGCCGGCGCCAGCTCAGAGCAAACGCCTCACATCGATGCTCGCCAGCTTGGACGAGGACAGCACTGCAGTCGCGGGCGGCTGGGTCGATGAGACCGATGACCTGGACTTTGGCGTGAGCGACCGGCGGAAGGCGAACGAGGAGCGTCGGCAGCAGCGCAGGCGCGAGCGCGATGCAAGCGCGAGCGCGGCGCCCGCGAAAGGCCCCGCGGGTGGTCGCAGCCGCCTGGGCGCCACCAGAGGAGGCTGGGAGTAATCTCAAGCTGGAGCCATAATCCCTCGGCCGCCGTGCGGCTGGCGTCTCGCTTCTTGGGTCCCCGGCTTCCATAAGGTGCAAAAAACGGATGTGTTCTTTAGTAAATAGTGCCCACCGCTGGCGAAATTTTTTCAGGGTCAAGTCGGCCTGGCCGCCGCATCGGAACAAATCGGAACTGAGTACGAACTGCTGCCGCCCCCCCCGCCCCCCGGCCCCGCGCCCCGCCGGCCGATGAATGCGAGCTACTTTCGGCGGGCGGGTCCGGCGGCGCTGGCGGGATAGCATACCTCCAGTGGCGCCTGCGGCAGGCGGGCTAGCACTTGGCGCGGAGGTCGGGTGGCGGCTGTGGTGCAATATATTGCTGTGTGGTGGCGGCTGAGTCGGGGTTCGGGCTAGACCTAGTGCGGCGTTGTCAGTACCCTGTCGGAAGACGCGCCCGTCTTGCAGGTGCCCCCCGGAGGGAACGCAAAAGGGAACACAACACGTTTTCCGTCGAGTGACTTTTTTTGCGTCAGCATGGTCCTCTACATTCTACAACCCTGCTTTCCATCCCGCACCTAGATCCGCTATCCCGCACCTCATCACAAAATTCCCCCCTCAGATCCCCCTTGTACCCCCCTCAAGTCAAGTCAAGTCAAGTCTATACATAAACAACAGACAACCATACGGAAGCCTATCGGTTGACCGTTATGACCGACTCCACCCCCCCTTACACGTCGCATGCAATCCAAGACCGCATGATTGACAATTATAACGGATTGCACACGTGTGCACAGATCCGGTCCGGTGACACGTCCTGTTCTGCATTTACATGCAAGCAATGCTACAAGGCACCTCCGCTCCAGCGCCTTCCGATCCTGCTCCCCATCGCGCGCCGGTTGATCGACTCTATTGGCAAATGCTCGGGCGGGCAGCTCCACGATTCGGTCCCATGTCGTCGAGCATGAGCCACCTGACATCCTTTTTGGAGCCACGCAAAATGGAGGTGATGGCGACCGTTGTGAGTGCTCGTCAGCCCCCCGCGGGACCTTCTTTCGTAAAGCCTCCCAATATCCTCGCGCCTATCAGCCAGCGAGCGCCCGCGCTCATAGCCGAGGCAACGCTCATGGAGCAGACGCGCTTTGAGCGCGCGTGCGTGCGAGGCGACGAAGACCTCCCGCCCGTGCTCCCATCCAAAGATCACATCGTGGCCGCTCTGGAGACGCCCGAAGAGGAAGAGGTGCCTGCCTCGGTGCCTCGGTTGCTCCACCAGACTTGGAAGGGGTGTGAACTCCTCGAGCGACAGAGAGGCTGGTGGTCTCGTTGTGCTCGCCTCTCTCCACAATGGGACATGCGGCTCTGGACGGACAAGGCGAATCGCGCGTTCCTTGCCCGCCACTACCCTGAGCACCTGCCCATGTACGACGGCTACTCCCTCAACATCAAGCGCGTCGACGCGATCCGTTACTTCCTTCTCTTCCACTACGGCGGCGTGTACATGGATGCGGACTTTGCGTGCGTGCGTTCCCTCGACACGATGCCCATTCGGAGGCAGCCCGGCGTGGCCACGCTCATTCTGCAGCGCAAGAAGGCCATCGACGAGCAAGCAGTCTCGAATGCGTGGATGTCCGCGCCCCCTCGCCACCCCTTCTTTGCGTTAGTGATCAGCCAGCTCAATGCTTCCAGGGACCGCACGCACGTTCTCGACGCGACGGGCCCCCGATTCCTCACTCGAGTTTGGCGAGCTTGGAATCAAAATCTGTTCCGCGCCAACGGCGCCAACAGGAAGGGCATCCCTGTCGCTGCGCGCGGACGCACAGCGTTCGAGTGGACGGTTTCGATGGATCTGCCGCCATGGGCGCTCCTCCATCGCGTGCACTCATGCCGTCCCTCGACCATGCGAGGACCGCCGTGCAACGGGCCATACAATTACGCACCGTGCAAGAACGGAAAGGAGGCGGAGCTCGACCGGTGCGCAGTGACGATGCCCAATGTCTCCGTCACTACCTTTTGGACGGGTACCTGGGTGCAAGACTTTTACCTGCACCGAGGCGACCTGGTCAATGTCAGCGGCAAAGTGATGCGAAAGAATAAGGCAAGAGCTCCATCTCGACCAAACACCACCGTGCAAGCAGAGACCTGACGGTCCGCGACGCGGTACTCTCGCCAGTTTGTGTCAAGTGTCGTTTTCAAATGCCCTCCGCGCATTAGGGATACACGCAGTTCTCATTTTCTACATGAAGGACGAGGCACTTTACGCGAAAAGCACCGGTGCCGATTCGCGTTCACACTCTTCTGGGCGTTTCACTCGGAATGCGGCCACCAGGAATGGCGTCTGCGAGCAATCGCCGCTCTGGCCGTTCTGCTGCGGCGACTCTCGATTCGAGTGGCTCGCCATCTGCACACTCCCCCGCCGCTCTGTGGCTCACGCTGTCCGAGTTTGATTCCGAGCAACGCGCATCCGTGTGGCTCAAGACTCTGTCCACTGCGGAACTCGCGTCCCTCTGCCTAGCTGTGAACGGGTTTGCATCGTCGTCGCGGCCAAAGCTCGTCACCCACGTGCTATCGACACACGCATGGATGCACAAGTACCGTGTGCTCTGCTCGCTCGAGAAGCTCGGCGTCTGCCAGCGATCCTTTGAAAAGAAGGCAGTCGCATGGATGCCGAAGGGCTCTGCAGTCAATATAGCGTGGGATTCCGCGGCTACAATCGTGCAAGAAGAAAGCGGCTCCGCTGTGCGCGTAGCTCCAGGCCTGTACCTCACGTGCGCTCACTGCGTCTGCCACATCGATGACCCGGAGGAGGACGACGAGGCACCGGCTGCCGATGTGGTGCCGCGTGTGGGGCGGCTGAAGCTGCTCGTGACCTCCCACGGCGAGTGGACGGTCACCGAGTGCATCCGCGCCGATGCGGCGTCTGACCTAGCGCTGCTGAGGACAGTCGTATCGACGCTGCCGCCCGGAGCAGGCGCGTCCAGCGGACGCTTTGTGCACCCTCCAGCTGTGGTAAGGGGAGGCGCCGTGCTCGCCACGGACGATCGCTCCAGGGTCGTCTGCGTGGGCAACCCGTCCGCCTTTGACCTCGAGTCGGAGGAGGCGGGCGCGACGATCGAGTTTCAGCCGCCGGTCTTTCACACGTCGACTGGCCGCCTCGCTGGAGAGACGCGCGCGGACAGGCGGGCGCGTTTCGGGCTCGGGCCGCTGCAGCACACGGCGTGGACATACTGGGGCCACAGCGGCGCCCCGCTCATAGACGCGCAAGGCGCCCTCGTGGGGCTTCACAACTCGTGGGACGCAGGAAAGGGCACGCGGCACGGCGTCGACGCAGCGGCCATCCGGGCATTCCTCATCGCTGCGGGGTTGCTGTGAAGGCAGGGGATGGGGGGACGATCGATAGCGATTGCATTGAACTATCCGGTGGAGATTCATGGGAACTAAAGGGAAGTGCTACTACATGGACTACTACTAGTGTGTTTTGCAAGTTGCTCAAGTTTTATGTGAGAGACGAAGTCGGAGAGGGGGAAGGGGGAGACGACGAGACGGAGATCACGGTTGTGTCGCGCGCGGTCCGCGTGGCGGTTTACGTCCGGTTCTCCGGTCTGGGTTAGGTCTGCCTGGGTGCTGGGTGGCACACGGCGGGGTGGGTGGGTGCTGGGTCGTTTCTCGCTTGCAAGTGAACGCGCTCTGCTGTGCGGCTTGTCGCACAGGCAGAGCCAGCACAGAGCCGAGAGGTGCAAAGCACTTTTTTCTTGGCCTCAACTTGACGGCTCAACCCCCTTATTGAAATAAGAGAGACTAGTACAACCGGAGGGAACAAGATTAATTGATTATAGTAACGATACCGAAGGTTCGAACAAGCGACATGAAATTGTGCCCTTGTTCGCGCTTCGCGGGCGAGGGGCGTGTGCGTTAACGTAAGTCGCGTAACGTGTGATTTCGTCTCGGGGGTCGCCGTCCGGACCGGCGCGGACGTGTGTTCCTTTGTATGCTCTCCGGTCCGGATACGGTCCCGAGCGGCGGAGAAGGCCTGAAAGTGCAGAGAAATAGAGAAAACTCTTGCGAATCATCCGAATTCGAGTCCGTTAAAGGGTGGCCGAGGTGCGCATGCACCGTTGACCGTACGGAATCGATGGATCGTCAGTATTAAGCCGTGGGTAAGACAGAGAAGTAGGATAACCGGGAAAAAGAGATCTCGGCCGTGTCAAGAAGCTTCATAGTACCCTTGGGAGAGTCGGCACCCAGGACGTACAATAACTCAGTCACATTTCACAAACACGTCGAAACAATCACTTATCGACACAGCGCCACACGCGCACAGAGCGCACACGGACGCGCCATTGTTAGCCGCCAGCCTTATCCAGGAGTTGAATGGGCGCGAGGACGTTCGTCTTGTTCGTCTCGATGATGCACCCGTTCATGACCATCTCGTCGAGGATGAAGTGCGCCTTCTCGAGGTTGAACATGATGTCGAGCTCGCACACGTTCTCAAAATAGCGGTCGAGCGTCTCGACGAGCGAATGGATGAACTCGAGGATCGCGAGCTCGTTCTCATCGTCGCCCTCGACGCCCACAATGAAGAAGAGCGACGCGTACCTTCGGTACACGATCTTGTAGCCACGAAATTCGTAAAAGGAGCACTGGGAGAGTGCAAGGGGATGAGCGAGCATGGACAAATGTTTGGTTAGTAGGTGGCGGACATGATCCAGGGTTGCTTGCATGCGGTCTTAATCCTGCCCGCTGGCTCGGCGCGCACCTGCGTGTCCGTGCGCGTCAAGCATTTGCGGATGACTTCCGACTCAAGCGCGCAGCGCTCGTCCATCTTGTGCGTCTCGTAGTATTGCGCGAGCCGCGTCTGGCCCTGCTTGTTGACCATGAGGACGAAGCGGATGGTCATGGTTGCGTGAGGGCTCGGTCACAGCGGCTGGCAGCCACCGACGAGCAGAGCTGGAAGAACACGCGGACACTCCGCGCGGCGCGGTGAGAGTGTCGAGAGAAAGTTGAGGGCGTGGCCGTGAAGAGTTGCCCACTTCAGAAAGTCAGTCAGTTTCGCGTACCCCCCTTTGTCTGCGAAACCAGGAATCGAGGTATTTGCTCAATACGGACTGCCTATCGCTTTTTCAGCCTGTATTCACCGCCCAGCGCCCACCCAACCAACGCGCACGCATGCCAGGTCCTTCTACACACGGTAGACACATGGGTAGTCGGTAGACAGTACTTTGCTCATTGACTTTGCTCTATTACGGACCCCAGAGAAGTGTTCTCGATTATATTTTAAATACGATAACGACCGGACCGGAAGCACCGGAAGTCGGAACAGTCGGAACCGCACGGAATACGCTACAAATCCAATCATGCTAAAGTCATGCTCATCATGGGCATGGAGGTGTGCATGTGATGGCTGACAAAGTTCCAATATCCAAGGATACCGGGTGCATGTGATGCCGTGCACATGTCACATGGCAGACGATGAGATGACGTCTCGCGTACGTCGGTGAGTGAGAATCGAGTTCTTGACGGGACGCAGATCGATCCCAAGCCGAGCTGCCGAGTCATCAATTCCATCCGATCGAGTCGCGCACGCCATCATGGCCAACTAACATCACATGCCACGCCTCTCGCTCTCGTGCAGTCATACAGGGCCGGGGGGCTCGTACTCGCTATCGGTGGCACCGTCCTTACACAAGGCATGCTCGCGGGCGGCTTCGGTGGGGATGGATGGGTACGAGACTTTGAGCACGAGCTGCAAGAGGCCGAGCGCCAGCCCGATGCCGTTGGGACCGTACACCCAAACGTCGCCGATCGCAAGCCCATAGCAGGTCCACATCAAGCAGTTGGTACACTGCGTCGCGGTGAGAGGCGCGTAGATGGAGGCGGCGTTGCCTGTGCGTATCACTTCGCCCATCGTGCTGAGCGGCGAGGCAAAGAGGATGACGCAAATCAAGCTACCGTACGCGCCGAGGTAGAAGCAGCGCTCACCATGCGTCACATTGCTGAAGATGAGAGCGCTCCACAGGCACAGCTGGAGCGCAGCCCCGACGACGAGCGTCACCTGCACGGTCCGTGTAGTCCTGTCATGGCTTGGAATCAGTGGCAGCGTGATTGATATGAATGCGACGGCGGCGATCACGCCTGGCAGATTAGAGAGCGTGATGTACATGTTTGGTAACGCGAGTGCATAGCTCATCCACGCAATCGTTGCGAGAACCATCAGGGCCTGTGGCAGCACATTGAGTGCACCAAGATGGCCGAGCTGCTGCGCCGTGACTACCGCTGGAAACGACGAGAAGTAGAGGGCGTTCGAAAGTACCACGCCCACGATCGGGAAGAAGGGGCTGTCAAGCAGATGGACCATGTTAAGGGGTTGAGAGAGTAACCATGTCCATTGAGGATGACCCGCGCACCGGTTCGGCCGATAATCGCGAAACAATCTGGTGGCGAGATTTCACACTACAACAAGCAATTGCGTGCCGAATCAGGCGCAGCATGAGAGGGGATGGGTCTTAACACTCCGTGCATTCACAGTGAGAAAGGTGGGGCTCGCGATAAACGAGTTGAGCCACGCACGCTGCGGCAGCGAGCCTTCACTCGCAGGCGCGAGCGCCGCCACGGCGAGCCCGCCCTCTTCCTTTCTTTGTCGGCAGGCCGACGGCCTGCAACACAGGTGACACGCCGAGAAATCGGCTTGAGGGAATGAAGCCGGAGAGCAAAGCGTCAACGAAGCGATGAACTTCGACAACAGGGCCTCGGGCCGCGTCGCCGTGGCAGCCACGGCGACGCGCCTCTGGCCGCCGGCGCCGTCAGACCGCAAGCTCGCGTGGCTTTCTTCAGGCCAAGAGGCCCTCCTCGTCGTGGGCCTGTTCGGTGGTGAGGCCACTGGCCCATGTGCCATCGCCAACCGGCTCGTCGACCTCCCAGTCTTCCCACTGCATACGGCGGGCCAAGCGACTGAAGATGAGGCCGAAGCAGAGCTGCTGATGCACGTCGATCACGAACATGGTGTCGGCTATATCGTGCTGTCCGCGCCGTCGATCGGCGCTGGCCTGCTCGAGCGCGCGTCGTCCCTGACTGAGAAGACTTCCGTGGCCGAGGTGCATGCATGGCTGTCGGATCGCTCGTCGGCGGATCGCGCGCTGCTCGTGCTCTTCCACCTGTGCCACGTCGTGCTGCACGTGAGCAACGCGCGCTGCGCCGACGTGCGCCTGCTCCGTACGCTGCGCCTGCTCGCCACCGTCAAGCAGAATTTGCATGCAGCATGCACGGCGGCACTGAAGCCTCTGGCGAGTCAACTGCCCCGAGCGGGCCAGCCGCCGCTGCTGCCGTCCACGCCCTCGTTCGGCTTCGTGTTCGCGCCGCGCGCTGGCTCGCTCTCCAAGGCCTCCGCCGCGCAGCTCCAGACCGCCCTCGAGTTACAGGTTCGACGCCTACTCGCCTCGTCCAAGCTGCTCTCGCGCAGCGCCTCCGGCGGGCCGGGTGCGCTGTACACCCTCGCGCGTGAGCCGACGCCCTGTGTGCATGTCGACGTGGCTCCCGCCGAGCCACTCAGCCACGCGCCTGCCTCTGTCGACGAGTGCGCCGACGAGCTGTTCGTGCGCTTCCTTATGATGGCGGGTGCGGCGGCAACGCCCGCCGCTTCCGGCCTACCGGCGTACCTGAGTGCCCTTCGGCTCACCCGACCGGACGACCTCGCAGCCGGCGCGGCCGGCGCGGCCGGCGCGGCCAACGGCGTGGCCTCCAATGCCAGCGGCGCCAGCCGCCGCGGCAGTGTGACCGTCGAGGGCCATGCGGCGGCGGCGGCGGCGGCGGCATCGGCGGCGGCGGCGGCGGCGCTGCGCCGCTTCGTGCAACGCCTCGTCGAGCCCGCTGGCTGCGTTCATCTGGCAAGCAACACGGGGCTGCTCTGCGCCAGCCTGCACGCGCCCGATGTGCGCGTCAAGGCTGACGGGCGCATGGCAGACGGCCGGCCCGCCCCCGCGCTGCCCACTGCCTCGCAATGGGCCCAAGCGGTCCGTCTCCTCTTTGACAAGGTGCTGAGCGCAAGTGATGTGCCCGAGGCCGACGGGCGCCACTCGGCACACGCGGAGTCACGCCTGCCGCTCGCGCTGACGCTCGCCAGGCTCACGGACGCTGAGAGTGCCTTTTCGCTCGCGCGTGGGCAGGCCGCCCTGCCCATTGCCCTCGAGATCTATTCTCGTGCGCTCCCGCCGCAGTATACTCGGGCGGTTCACGAGGCGCGTCTCGCGGCCGCCGAGTCGCATGTACGTGCCTTCGTCGTCGGCCCATCGCGTGAGGCGACGCTCGCGCGACTTGGGCGCGAGTGCCTCGGCGTGTGGCAGGCGGGCCGTCAGCTGTGCGACGCCATCAGCCTCACCGGCCGGCCCTGCGCCTTTCGAGTGCACCTGCTCCCTCACGAGGATGCAGAGCCTCTTGAAGGGCTCGCGGCCGCGTCGGGCTTGCTGCGCGTGGGTGACAAGCTGCTTGCGATCAACGGCGTGGCCGTGCTGGGGCACGCCGTTGCGACGATTGCGCTCAAGAGCGCCGTCGGCGAGCTGCGGCTGCGCGTCCTACGCACAAGCAGCAGTGGCGCGGCCAGCGGCGCCGGCGGCGGCAGCGGCGGCAGCGGCGTCGGCGGCGTCAGCGGCGCCGGCGCCCTCAACACTCGCCACGGCGGCGGCGGCGGCGATGCTGGTGCGAGCAAGATGGAAGAGCTCGATGTGGTCATCCATAAGCCACGGCTCACATCCAAATTAGGCATCGTCCTCTCGTCCACAAATGCGGACTCGGGCGTGCCCGCCATCACGGCGCTTGGCTGCTCGTCAACGACCGTCTCCGCGGCGAGCGACGCGCGCTCAGCACGCCCTCACTGCTCCTCGTACAATTCACTGCATGCATGCAATTGCGGCAAGACGCAGCGCCAGCGCACCGACCCGTTCGACGCCAAGGAGGCGCTCGCTTTCTTCGAGGCGTCGTGCTGTGCGCAGCTGCCGCACACGAAGCTCGCGCTGTGCTGCCAGACGATTGGCGAGATTGGCGAGATCAAGCCCTCGCCCCCGCCTCCTCCACCTCCTCCTCTGCCGCCGCCTCATGTGAGCACGGCCAGCCCGAGCGCCGCCCCGAGCGCCGAGGCGGCAGGTGTGAGCATCGCGCGTCTCACCCTTCTCGGCGCCGCGTCCACGTATCGGCCGGTGCGTGGGATGGTGCAGGATGGCTTCTTACCGCGGCTCGCCTCCCTCACCGCTGCAACGGTCACCGCCGCCAATCTACCCGTAGAACGAGTGGGTAGCACGCCCGCGTCCAGGCCGCCGGGTGGCAACGCCGCCGCCGCCGCCGATGCGAAGCTCTCCAAGGCGCCCAGCACGGCGCCCATGCTCGGGGTGAGCGAGTGGCTGCGAGGGGCGGTGCACGCCCGCACGCCGCTCGCCATCCCATTAGGATCGGCGAGTTCACAGCCGCCCTCGTCTTCACAGCCGCCCCTCTCGGGCGTGTGGGCCACCTTGAATGGAAAAGGCTCCGCCGGCGCGGGCGCCGCTGCTGCCGGTGCTCGACACGGCGCCAGCGGCGCCGCCGGTTTGAGTGTCGGCCTGAGGGTGAGCATGGTTGAGATCATGGTCGGGCACGAGTACGAGTGCTCCCACGGCCATCGCTTCCTTGCCTCTCCGGCAGGCCTCGCCAAGAGCGGCTGCCACGTGGCCAACGGCAGCGCCCCCCTTCTCGACGATTTGGTCTCGGAGCCGATGCCCTTGTGCCGCCCGTGCGTGGCGGATGGCTGTACCGACTACGCGCAGCTGCAGCGGCTCTATGTGCGCTCAGCGGACACGGCGACGCTCCTCGCGCTGCAGCCTGCCATTCGGTTTGCGAGCTACGCCCAGCCCGACGCCGCCGAGCCGCGCGCGGCAGGCGCTGTCGCGACGGCGGCGGCGCGCGGTGGCGCCGGAGCGGCCGCCGAGACGGCGCTGAGCGGCGGCGCCGTCTTCGTTGCCAGTGGGCCGCTCCTCGTGCCACGCGACTCCCTCGTGTGCCTGCGCCTGCCCTACTTCTACAACGCGGGCGGTGGACGATTGCTCCTCACCAAAGCGGCCGCAGGCGAGCTCGCCACGTCACGTGACGCCGTGCTGCTCCCCGGCTGGCTGCGAGGCGCGTCGAGCCTCGAGAGCGTCGTCCTGGGCGCAATCAGCCAGAGCGGCGGCGCGGGCGCGTCGGCGGTCGCGTCGTCGTGGGCCGTCCAAAAGGGCGATGGGGATCTGGGATGAGCGCGACGCTACGGGCGACGCACGCACGACGGGCGCGGTGGCACACACGACGCGCAGCGGGCTGGGCACGTAGTAAGTACGGGCTGGGAAGGCAACGGCCACACGGCGCGGGGCCGGGCGGGCGGGCCGCACGCTCGGTCGCGCGTTTCCGAGTTTACAGTTTTTCCGTTTTGTGTATGATAGGGTCCGTTCCTCTATGATCTAATAATTAGACAAAACGACGTGAGGCGCCGCACGATGCCGAGCGCGCGCCTTTTAAGCTGCAGCCGCGTCCTCATACACGGGCTGCTTGGGCCGCAGGAGCTTCTGCAGCGCAGGCACCTCGGTGCACAGGTGGTTGCCGTCGCAGATGAGATCCATGGGCGTGCGGCCGCTCGCGTCGAGCGCGTCTCGCGACGCGCCCGCGTCGAGGAGGACGCGCACGGCCTCCGTATGGCCCCAGAAGGCGGCGCGGTGCAGCGGCGTGTGCCCTGACGGCCCACGCGCGTTGGCTCCGGATCCTGTGGGCAGCGCGTGCAGCAGCACGGCGAGCACTTCGGCGGAGCCGCTCCGTGCGGCGGCGTGCAAGCTGGTCCACCCCGCCTTGCACGTCGCGAGCGGGTCCGCGCCGCGCTGGATCAGCGCCTCGGCGACACGCGCGTGGTCCTTGCTCGCCGCGAAGTGAAGCGCTGTCAGGCCGTTCCGCGTGTCGCCAAAATTCACGTTGGCGCCCACCTCATCAATGAGCCACTCGATGACGTCGCCATGGCCCTCGACCGCGAGCCAGTGCAACGGCGTCATGCCGTCGATGCCTGTGACGTCCACCGGGCAGCCGAGAGGCGGGTGCTCCTCGTCGCCGACGATCAGGGCCTCGATCGAGGCACGGTCGCCCTCGTGCACGGCGTCCCAGAGCTGCTGGAGCGCCTCGTAGTCGATCTCTTCCTCCACCGGCTTGGTCATCTCGAGTGTCATCGACTCGGCTGCCGCCGGTGCCGCCACC
>Ga0209550_10005500_pt1 | contig 11876 bp, 14 predicted proteins | sample LauGreSuBDMM15SN_2_FD_187567 | JGI IMG/M metagenome (GOLD analysis project Ga0209550, IMG submission 187567) | Freshwater lake microbial communities from Lake Michigan, USA - Su13.BD.MM15.SN (SPAdes) (version 5) | ecosystem: Environmental > Aquatic > Freshwater > Lake | place: Lake Michigan... | reverse complement strand
CCATAGAACGGATATGTTCCCGCATATGTTGACGCTCCTGTTCTACCGCTATAGATATACAGATTTCCCACAAACAACGTCGGTTGCATGTTGTTGTGAGCATTTGATCCACCCTGGTTTGACATTACTATCGTATGAGTGTGCCCTGAATCCGTTATTCCTGTTGTCGAACTACCCGTTGTAGCTCCACTTAAACCATCATTGGCACTTGCCTGTGTTGTGATAGTATTTACACCCTGGTTATTATCACCTGAGATTTGATATGAATGGGCGTGACCAGGATCATTGATATTGGCAGTGCTCGTCATATTACTGCTCCCAGGGTGGTTGTGCGTAGGCATCTCAGAAATAGTCAGGGTGTGCGTCTCTTGGCCAACGAATTGTCCAGCCGAACGCACTGTAAGGGGCTGACCGTTCGAGCTAATTCCAGAACCTATGACACCCAACACGTAGCCTGCCGGATTAGGAAGATTGAAATTGCTCGAGTTTCCACCATAGGTATTCCCAATGGTCTGGTGCAGCCAGTAGTAGTCAGATATACGTAGCGATCTACCGTCGCATAATAACCAGCCTAAGTGGTCTGCGCCAACCAGAGAGAGCTTCGTATCTCCAACCGTGGGTCTGGAAGTAGCTGTAGCAGAAAAGAATCCAGTAAGTACAGATGTCATTCTATTATAACCTCGAGAAAAGAAGATAAAGTTCTTCTTTTAACTGGGGGTTGCACTCGCACTTCCCCAGCTCCAAGGACCGAATAACAAAGGTACAAGCCTCCTTGCACTTCTCGTATTCGCCGTTCGCATAACTGTTTCTTATGAAATTGTAAATAGGCGCCTCTGCAGCTTCATAAATATACGTATAATTCGTAATCATCTGTCTATAATCGCCGTAGTAATGCTCAAAGATACCCCTATTCTCAAAAAAGACAGGACTATACAACTGCTCATCGGCATGGCCATACCCCTTGTCGAGTAGCTCAAGAAACTTCTCTTCAATCAGATCACATGCAACATACATATACTGTGAATTGCCCGTAAAGAAGCCACTGCACATACTGCATCTGCCCCATTGGAAATACTCAGGAAGATTCTTTACAAGGCTCTCAGGAATGTAGTCGATATAACACGTGGAAAACTTCTTTCTTCTTACCGCAAGAGCCTCGTCCAGCCGCTGTACATTCTTATACCCCATGCGCTCAATACAAACATTTATCCAGCAGAAGTGAGTGCTCTGAAAAGAATTCTCTTCTATAACCTCTTTCATAAGAATGTACCTTGACAAGCAGAAGAGATAATAACTCGCCGTATTCCTATTATCGAAGAAGTACGGCTTCAGTCGCCTGTTATGGTGAATTCTTTCTCTCAAATGACGAAAGGTCTGTCCATCCTTTGTGGCTAAGGTCTCAAAGTCACGTATTACATAGCGGGTAGCATTCCGCAAGAAAGGAGGGCGCATCGAGTACAAGATATCGTAACTCCCCTCATCGCAGTACACAACTAAGTTATAGGGGAGTGCCATCGTTGACACAGCATTCTGCATATAGTGCGTCTGGTCACGCTTTCTTATCTCTTCGCTAGCATCCACACACTTTGTCAGATTGAAATAGGCAGTGAAGAGAGTCCAATTACTATTATCTCTTTTCGGGAATCGAATGTCCTTGCTAAAGGAAATGACACCCGTCCCTGACCAATGGCCAAGGTCAGAAAGGTCATATCTCTCTTCATATGGTATCCTATACCAGAAGTCATCACGCATTGCCTTGCACGCCCAGATATTATTACATATGATATACCCCTTATAGTCGAGCTTCTTCATGTATTCATAGAACTCCATATACATGGTCCCATTATCACTGTCGGCTTGCAGAAAGATAAAAGAAGATTTTAGAAGCTTGGCATTCCACTCCTCTCTGTCGACCTCGCCGTTCACTCCTGTAAAGAGTTGTAGGGTCGCTGTCTTGTTATAAGAAAGAGCCTTGATTGCATATATACATGGCCCAATATATGTTATAGTTGCATTATCATACTTTGTTGTCAGATAAGAAAGAAGTCTAAAATGTTCTCTGCCTGGCCTCACTGTAAAGTCTGATGGCACTTCGGAAAGATACGAATAGTCAAGCCCCTCCAAATTCTCTTCTTTGAGGGTGTCAAACATGCTATAGGGTAGGATACGGGGCCTTTAGATATTATTCAAAGCAATACTTCCATGTCTCCTGGTATTCGAGTGGGTGAATAAACCCCCCATATTTCTGATTCACAAAGTCAAAGGAGATTTGGTCCTCGATACCACACTCCTTGATGTTAGCATACCAGTACTCACCAATAAGTCTCGCCAGAGGACCCTGTTTAATGAGCATGAAGCCAACACAATAGTGTATATCTATATGTTCAGAGAAACCAGCAGCCAGCTTCTTCTCAATATATGCCTTGTACTGCTCCTTCTGCTTCCCGTACTTCTCAACCCCTATGCAGAGATTGTACTCGTCCCAGACAGAAGAGAAACGGTCCGAGTAGGCGTGCTTTGTCAGGGCGAAGGACTTCTCTGTACGGGCCAGGATGCGCTTTGCAGAGAGAACTTTCTCTTCGAAGAGATTTAGCTTCGAGTCGTGCCAGCAGAGATACTTGTAGGGGGCTAAGACAGGGAAGTGGTGGGGACAGGCACGAAGTTCTTTTGCCGACTCACTGTCCTTAATCGGGTCGTTGTAAATAGGAATTGAGTCTACAAAGATTCTACGAAAGCCAGTTGATTCCAGACGATCATAGACAGACCGATTGTTCGTAAAGAAGTAACAAGGGGCAGTTGAAGGGACAGAAGGGATCATATTCGAATAATTATTGTCTCCTCCAAAAAAGCAAGTAAAATAGGCAAGCTCCATCTGGAAGTGTAGGGCAGAGTTCTTTTATACGAGGAGAGCTTCTGGTTGCACAGCTGGTATCTCCGTTTGGGGAGCTTCCGTATCAGTATAGGCAGGTGTGGCAATGGCCTTACGTTTGCACATAGGGCAGGTATCATTCGTCTGGAACCAGGTAGCTATTGCACGTGCATCAAATACGTGGAAGCAGGTTGTCACACTCGCAGTAATAGGGGATACCTCATCAAGGGTAATCGAGCAGGTCTCCCCCCTCTTACTCGCATCCTCTGCAATCAGCCAGGCAATTCTCTGTGGCACAGGCTCTATATGTGGGTCTGGAGTAAGAACGGTATACACAACACGGGGCTCGGCCATGTAAAGGGTCCAGAGAGGTTCTGTATCGGGTTCCTCTTGGGAGGTAGCTGTACAGGTAAACTCAAAGCTGTAGATAGAATCACTGAATCCTCTTGGCGAACCCCTTTCTTTTATAAGAATGGGTATTTCCACTCCATTGTAGAAGAGATACTTGCCTGTTGCCTTACACTTCACATTGAGATTGATTGTACTATTATTTGGGATGGTATTAATAAGTACTGGTGCGGGGGGTAGAGTGTGCGTACGAATGGTTGCGGCAGCAGCATACTCGGGATCTACCATATCACGTGACCAGTAGGCATGCACTATATTCCAAGCAAGTAAACTATACGTTTTCTTATTTGGTCTAAATATTGCTATTTGTCCTCGGCGAAAGAGCCGTATATTTCCTATCGTCATCGTGGACTTATATCTATAGTATGTGTGTATTTCAATTTTAAAAAAATGACAGGAAAGTGCCTTGTAAGGTCAGTCTAGCCATGGCAGGACGTGTGCGTGTATCTTTCTCGACGAGGAGTCTGTATGAAATTATTCAGCAGAGGGATGGCGACGAGATACTCATTCCAGACCATCAGCGAGAGTATTGCTGGACAGAGCCTCGCAAAGACAAGTTCGTCCAGAGTATTCTCCGTGGCTTCCCGTGCCCCGCCATCCTCTTGGGAGAGCACAGGTCAGAGAAGCCGACCCTCGAAGATGGCAACCAGCGGATTACTACTGCTATGAAATACAGGAAGGACGAGTTTGCATCAAATGGCAAACTGTTCAGCCAGCTTTCCGTAAGGGAGCAAGACTGGTTCGACAACTACCCCATCTCCATTGTGTCGTATGCAAATGCTACGCAGGAGGATCGCATCCAGATCTTTGACTGGCATCAGAACGGGGCTCCTCTCACCACGGGAGAGAGGTACCATGCTCATTCGGCCACTCCTCTCGTAAAGTATGTAAAAGAGACACTCTTTACACCAGGGATGGGACTCCATGACCGTGCCGTTGCCATTTGGGGCGCAAGGTCTGGGACGGATAAGCGTCGCAGATGGTTGCAGGATGCGGTGGGGCTCGTGGTCGGCCTTGCTCACGGTGCCCTGCACATGACGAAGAAGTATGAGCACGTGGCGCAGTTCCTGACAAAACGCTTTGACGCCGAGGGAGTCACACGGGACTTGCAGAGAATCCTCGAGATCTTCGAGAGGACCGATGCAGTACAGAGAGTACAGGGGTGGACGGCGAGGAACTGGGATGCGGGGAATTTCATCGGGTACATTGCCTATAGTCTGTCACATAAGGCACGAGTGGCTCATGAGCAGGCCCAGCTTGCTCTCCCATCTGCCGAGCGTGTGGTGTTCGATGACGTCGAGGCTCGGGTCTACAGTCCTAACTCGCTGGCCAACGATGCGGCTGAGTGGGAGAGGCTGCGGACAGGATGGGTTGGATATATGTGCAAGGTTCGCAGGGATATTAGCAGATCGTTCAAGGAGGTTCTCAGAAAGGAGATCCATAAGGATCTGAACAATGGGCGTAACTGGGGTCTGGGGCGATGGAGGAATGGATACATGCGAGTACTGGAGGCGTCTGGGCCACTGGTTGCTGATCCTGCGGAAGAGAGCTCAGAGTACGAGTCTGAGTAAAAAATTGAAACTGGGTCGGCTGTATGCATATGTCACAATGTTATCACAAACCTATTGGCTTGCGATGGATGAGTATCACAGGCGCCAGGTTATCCTGCAGTTCTTAGATGGAGAGGGGGAAAGCCTGGTTATTCTCGGTTCCAGGCATTTTCATGAAATCAATGATTTACTCGCTGACCTCTATGATGATGGGCTGGGATGCAGTGTGAATCTTATAGATGGGCATGATACGCATATATTTCCAGCAGATCCTGATCACGTAAAGAATATCTATATACGTGATCTGGATTCAGAGACTATACTAATCATGTCAGGGATTCAGCCGCTTCTGGCGATCTTTGGGTAGGGACTTCGTCTTCCTCTGCTTCTCTCGGTGCACATACAATAAGAGTGGAAAACGTACACCCTACTGATAACCCTGTGGCAGCACCCACTAATGCAGGAAAGAGTTGAGAAAAGCCTCCACACATAAGGCCTGTAAGTGCACCAATCAAGGTAAATGCTATTGGAAGGGGGAGCTTGCGGTTCATGGTATAGTGTAGGTTATTTTTTTAGAGAACAGCCTCATCTTTTGACCCCCCTACGATATTTTGAACAATTACCGTCGGTGGCTCGACTTCTGGCATACACATATATATGGTAGATAGGACAGTTCCCAACGATACACCACTCACTGCACCTACCCACACAGGAAATGTTTGCGTACATCCTCCCGCAATGCTTCCTGCGAAGGCACCAAAGAAGCCACACACGATTGGAAGGGGGATCTGATACATTATCTAGTATATTGGTTATGTATTAGGCCTTGGTTGGAACTGGCTCCGATGCCATAATAAGCTTCTGGTAGCTGGGATTCATTCGCACAAGGGCATGTGAAAGGCGCAGCACACACTTGAATATCCATGGAAGAGGTCGCTCCACATCGAGGAAAAGAATAACCCTATTTTTCGTGCCCCTATTTTCGGCCGAATGCGTCACCGTATCATTCCACAGCAGACTCTCACCTTCCTTCCAGTGCCGTGTCTCTCCGCCCACAGTAAGAGAACAGAGCTCGGGCTCAGGCACTTCGAGGCCCAAGTGATATCGCAGTACACCCTGCTGCGGCCCCTCGTGAGGCTGCAGAACTGTTCCAGGCTCGAGCGTCGAGAAGAAGGCTGTTGATACTCCTGGGCAAGAATTGATAATTGACATAGTCAAAGGACAGTGCTTCGCATTCGGACAGTCAACCCCTGTTGCACGAAGAAAGAGAACTCTCCAGGTCCCGTTCGCAAGCCCATGTTGACTAGGATCGATAGCCTTGAACTCGGGTGCGGTACCCTGCGTAAGAAGGTTACGATACTCGGCCGCTATCTCACGCCAGTTACTCTCGAAGTTTGTAGACGGAATGTCTGCGAAGTCTGTTAAAGGGAGGAAGGTGTCGGTATTTGGCGGTATTGCGAGATTTGCCAATGACATAATTGTATAAGGACTCATCCATCTGAGGAGAATGTAAAAGAGGATGAGAGCAAGTATGTACATTTCTATATAGGTGGGCGGTGTATTTAGATGTCTAGGAAAATATCCCCCTTACGTTTGGTAGGTGAATTGTGTAGTAAAACATCTATAATTCGTTATCCCTGATTTTGTGTATTTCAAGACCAACGGCTTTTTGAACAGGTAAGTTGTAAAATAATTATTTGCAGCAGTGCCAGCTGATTGTTCAAATGAAATTTCCGATGTTGATTCAAACATAGCGTGGTCGTTGTTAGGTTCACGTGTTGGTAAAAGTAAATTTGCGCGAAATACAATTGGCTTTTCATGTATTGTTATACTGCCAACATCTACACCCTCATTCGTTTCCAGCCATGAAATAAAATTGGGGCCTATTTTATCTACTGAATGAATTGCCCCATTGTTTGAGCCTCTAACATAGAAGGTAGTGGTCCTATTAAGGTCGGCATTCACATCAAAGCCATTTGCAAAGATGAAATCTAATGTTCCAGTTTTTCCATCATATGAGAACTGTATGGGTAGACTATTATAACTTATTGTAACCACACTTCCTGGTTGCGGAAGTACTATATTTGAAGCAAACGTTCTAAATGTGGAACTCATTCTACTATATGTATATTTAAATGCCCACCATTGTAATCAAACCTATTAATATACTAGGCTAGCCGGAGATTGTGGTACAAACCGCAGCAGTCAATTTACACTGCCCGTTGTTTTAATAGTTGACATAGGGTAGAACCAAATGTCCAGTGTCGGCGCCTCGTTTCAGCAAGTTCAGCGTCGCCAGTACATCTCTAGTGCTCCCTTCTTCAACAACTTCTTCTCCTACTCCACCTACGTCGACGCTACTCTTACAGTGCGTGGCTCCCTTGTCGTGCACCCTAGTGCAAACTCCAGCACGTGTGGCATTGGCCACATTCTCCGTGAGAACGGCAAGAAGTTACACTTCGGCACCCACCCCGACCTGAATGACCCGAATAACAGCAGTGTCTCCTACACCTACCTCATCGGCGTCTACGATGCCCAGACCTTCCTCAGCGGCTACATCGAGCCCAACTGCCCGCTGTTCGCTCCCTTCAACACCGACAAGTCCTACCAGAACGAGCTGGTGAACGAGGCGGTCGATGCGTCCACTGGGCTCACCGACGAGGGCCCTCCCGTCTACACCCGTGGCGATATCACTACCACGAACGGCAATATCCTTGCTAGCACGGGTAACGTGACGGCCGACGTGAATGTGATAGCTGGTTCAAATGTTACTGCCGTCGAGGGTAACGTATCAGCCACGCTGGGCGATGTAACTGCTGGCAGAAATATGGTTGCTGCCAGCAACATTACGGCTACGGCTGGAAATGTAACCATAACAGCCGGCCGCCTCATTCTGAATGCCGGCAACAGCGGCGTTGTTGACCTTACAGCTGGTTCCAATGTGGGTGGATTTAAGAAGTTAACGGTGTCTGCCTCAAACTGCAAGACGACTTCCCAGGTATTCTTGACCTACGCCGGCCAAAACAATTCGGGTGTTCTCAGTTCTGAGGCATTAGCAAACGGCAGTTTCCAGATTGTTTCCAGCACATCAAATGACGGTGGTTCTGTGCGCTGGATGGTCATTAACTGAGCGCCGACCAACTAACGGGGAACTTTTCCCTTAACAAGGTCGAAACAGCTTCCGCATATTGGCGAATTTCCCATTGTGCAGAAGGATCCAGACGCAGCTTACAGAGACGTGCGTAGCCCGCAAGAGACCCTGTCTCAATGAACTCCGTATACATGCCCTGGGGTAAGACCGTGCGTGCAACCTCAGGGGCCACGCCCATATCGAGCAGCTCCTGGTACAGCTCTGCAGCCGACTCGTTGGCGTGCTTAATCATGGCCACGGCCAAGGCATTATCTGTGACACCTCCCGCCTTACTGCCCTGCTTGAGCTTCTCATCACGCTCCCTTACTAATTCGGGGCAATACATCTCAGGCTCATAATCCACGTAGCGTCTGCTCACCTCATTACGTGCAAAGCCAATCTGATGGCGATACCACTCTCTAGCTACAAAGATTGGCATCTTCAGACGCATACGGATTTGCGGGTGGAAAAAAGGTGTAACATGGTTGTGCTCGGCCAGGAACTTGATGAGCTTCTCATCCTTCGAGGTCAGCTCCGTCGATTCCTTATTGTAGGAGACACGGGCTGCATTCACTACCGTCAAGTCATCGCCGAACGTATCTAAGAGTTCCACTCGGCCGAGATCAAGTACATTCATTCTGTGGTATATGGGAGGGGGACTTTATATGGAGGGTGTAAAAAATGAAGTGAGGGTGCCTGCTTAGCTCATAGGTACCAACGCACAATGCCTACACTCGCCGATGTGCTCTATCTCCTCGCCTGGAATGGCTACGAGGACCAGGCGTATAAAGGGAGTATGACATGCAAGGAGGCATGGGAGGATGACCGGATCCTCTTCCCCCATATCATCAACAAAAAGTTCGGTAAGCAAGAAAAAAGCCTCATTGGATGCCTGGTATACCGTGACTTCAATTTCGGAAGCTCTATACCCCGCATTGAGAGACTCATACGACTGGGGGCCGATCCTGATGTGCCTGCTGGGAGTCTCCAACTAACTCCCTTCATGGAGACATGCTGTCTCGGCGATTATGCCCAGATGGATCTCTTCAAATTCTTTCTTACACGGGCCAATATTCACGGACAAGGAGGGTGGACTCCTATTGCCTACCAGAGTCTGGCTGCCAACTGTTCTAAGAAACAGCAACTGCTCCTTGACCACGGGGCAGACATACATCGGATTACGGACGGCATGTCTGTTCTTTACAGGGTATGCGACTTTACACGGGAGACCGACCTGAGTGCAATCAAGTTCCTGCTCGATCATGGGGCAGATCCTACTATTGTATCGAAGGGGGGGACACCGTTGGAAGTCTGTTTAGCCAGAGGGCGGGTCGATATCGCCAGATTGCTCATGAAGTACGGGGCCACGATTCCTACTTCAGATGAATGTGTATGGGATGCCTACGATAACGATCAAGAGGACGTTCTCAAGTTCCTAGTGGCGAATGGAAAGAGGGTGTATCCACAAATGCTGCTGGAGTGTGTGCAGGATGGAGATATAGAGGGGGTTCGCATGCTTCTTGCGTGCGGGGCCTGTCCGAACAGTCAGGTCATGGGAAAGCACATTATGTTCCATATAGATGATGTGAATGCTGCAAAGGCAGAGATTGTTAGAATGTTATGTGATGCAGGGGCCAAGGTTGATGTAAGGGAGCCATATCATATGGGTAATGCCATGGGCAATGGACCGATTACGGGTGGCAAGAGATTCTTAGACCTGATGGTTGACCAGTATGTTCAAAGCAAGAATGAGAACACCTTTACGATAATTAAGCTACTGATTGCAAGAGGTGCTGAGCCCCCTCCCCTAGAGATGTATAATACGATGCCTGCCTTCAAAAAGAATCCCGTCGATTATATGCGGATGAATGTTCTCTTCATGAAGGCGAGGTGGGCTGCTAAGTCCGCAAAGGTGTAAAGGGTCAGCAAATATAAAATATCTTATTTATAGATGAACGACTCGACTGAGTTACTTGATAGATTTACGCAGATACTGGCCTATGTTGGCGATGATGGTGCCAAAGATGGGTATTTTTTACGTGAAAATAATGCAGGAAATCCTGTATATTCAATTACCATACGCCCGGAACCGATGCCTGAAGAGAGTGTGGCTCGTCTAGTCAAAAAGATTAAGAGTCTACTCAAGACAAAGACTCCTGTTACAGGGTTTCCTGCTGACGTGGTTGCTAAAACGAACGAACTTAAGGATGTATATGACAGCAGTTCTAGTGCGGCCAAGAAGGAATTACTTGAGTATATAAGTGAGTTTGGAGAGTTTGGAGAGTTTGGAAATGCAGGTATGCGGGGTGGTCGTAAGACGAAACGTAAGTCCAAGCGTAAGTCCAAGCGTAGTAAGAGGACACGGACGAGGGCAAGGAAATAAAAAGTGAAAGTATACTTCGTTTGGATAGTGTATAACCATGACAACAAACATCTATGTCCTTCGCCTGGAAGCTGGAAAATATTATATAGGCAAAAGCGATTGTGTAATAAAGAGGTATGAACAACATATGCAGGGGAATGGTTCAGCTTGGACCAGAAAGTATAAACCAGTATCACTTGAAAAGACGATTAAAAATGTATCGCCCTTTGAAGAAGACAAGGTTACGAAAGAATATATGTCGAAGTATGGAATTGAGAACGTTCGTGGGGGGTCGTATGTTGAAGTAGAACTAACTGAATTCCACAAGGATGCGCTTAATATGGAGATATGGGCAGCAAAAGATCTGTGTACGCAATGTGGAAGAAGGGGGCACTTTGTCAAGGATTGTCATGCTAAGACAGACGTATCAGGAAATATCTTAGAGTTTGAGGAGTCTTCTGAAGATGAGTGGGGATGTGAATATTGCGACAGGACATTTACAACTGCCTTTGGATGTGGGGTACATGAAAAATCTTGCAAAGAGAAAGTTGTAAAGGAGAAGCGATACATGAAACAGTCTGGCAAAGGAACGTGCTATCGATGTGGAAATACTGGACATTATTCACCTGACTGCTATGCATCAAGGCACGTGAGGGGATATTATTTGGATTGAGGGTAAAAAGTGAAGGACCAGGGTGTTTTTTGGACGAGTCCAAATGGATCCCCTGTGTGACTACAAGTATGTGGCCGACCGCTTCCTGGACGACGGCAACTTGCCCTTCTACGAGAGGACTGACCTCGATGACAGGAAGCCTGCCGAGTGCCTCATTTGCCGAGAGGCCGAGCAGGGGAATATGACCAAGTACGCACAGAAGGCCAGAAAGGAGGCCCATGCTATTGCAAATACCGTGGCCGATGAGAAGGCGGAGAACGGGCACAAGACAATGGAGTACATCGATTACTATATGTTCTTCTACCGCATTGAGTATACGAGGGTCTTTGAAGGCCTGTTCGAGAAGTACCGTGATGACTACTACGATTCCCTCATGGAAAAGGAGTGGGATTTGAAGTACATTTGCAGTTACCATCGGGATAGCATTCGTTTCCATGCTATGCCGAGGTGCCCTAAGTGCAAGTGCACGTATGACGACATTGTTCCTGACCCCTGCCCCGAGTGTCCCATTCGTGAAGCGTGTAAAGCTGTTTGCAAGTAATTGCGTCCCTAAATCTATAGAAAAACCTTCCCTCGGTGCATATGAGTCTGCTGACCCATGTTGACCAAATGAAGGAAAATGGAAAGGCCGACCTTCATTTAGTAGACGATTTTTACGTCATAGCCGTCATGACGAATCCTGAAAGGTTCAAGACACGACCCCGACTATTTCTGGAGTTCCTGGCCCGTATGTACAGATATGGTGCAAAAGTGTTTGTTGTGGAGGGCGTCTTTGGCAATCGTGAATTTGAAGTAACGGATGCTGCGAATCCCCGCCACATTCAAATACGGACAGACAGCGAGATATGGCTCAAGGAGAATCTCATCAATATCGGCATTTCACG
>Ga0209550_10005497_pt1 | contig 11879 bp, 11 predicted proteins | sample LauGreSuBDMM15SN_2_FD_187567 | JGI IMG/M metagenome (GOLD analysis project Ga0209550, IMG submission 187567) | Freshwater lake microbial communities from Lake Michigan, USA - Su13.BD.MM15.SN (SPAdes) (version 5) | ecosystem: Environmental > Aquatic > Freshwater > Lake | place: Lake Michigan... | reverse complement strand
ACAGTCATGCCTTTAGCTAACAATTCTTTGGCTTTACGATTTACTTCAACCCATTCGCCAGAAACACGTTCGGCTAAAATATCATCAACTTCAATTTCTTTTACAGGAATATCACTTTCATCAACTAGACTGTATATGTATGGGAATACTGCTTTTAGTTCTTCATTGAAACTACGCACAGTCAATCGATCCACCCAGTCATTTAAAATATCTTCTGGTACAACTCTTGATGGACGACTTGTGAAGCTTTCTTTAAACAAAGCATAGTTCTTTGGGCTTTGTAGTGTGTGTACTTCTTTTTTAAGTTGTTCAATGCGCTCAATAACTTTACTGTGTATAGTTCCCATAGCTTCTGAAATAACTTCGCTACGATCAACATAGTTTTTAAAGAAACGTAATTTTGCAAGTTCTTCACTTAGGCTTACAACATGCTTGCCAATATCATCATGTGGTGTCCCGCCTTGTGACACATGTTGTGCCAGGGCGCGAGCTCCATTCAGATGTTTTACAGGATAAGCATAACGTTCACCAACAGCATTTTCAATAAAGATTCTTTCAATGTGTTGTGTCCTACCGTTAGGTGCATTATAGTTTACTGGTTGGCTGTGTCTAACAATAATTTTAGCTTCGCCAATTTCTTGGTAACTAGTTCTACTAGTTCCAGATAGTCTAGATTCGTTCATGTTTCCTTCTCCGATAGGATCTCTCTTATCTAAGTTACTTTGCGATGGGTTTTGTAATTTAAAGTCCAATGAGTGAGATTGCGCAAAATCACCTAACTCATCTAAAAAGTCAACCCAAGAACTGTCTCTTGGATTTTTGTTCCATAATACTAGCAGAGCTGGCTTTTGATCTGCATCTGATAAACTAATTGACACATTGGTTAATTTCTCACCATTGCGCCTGTTAGTGAAGTCAAAGCTGATTTTTCTAGCATCACTGTCACGATGTTCCTTCCCATCAATAGGCTTACCGTCAACAGTTTCCTTTTTCATACTGGGAAATCTAGTGGACATTTGTTGCACTAAATCTTGGGCAATTCTTTCAAAATTCGCATTCATAGTAATATTTAGCTTAAACTGCTGGAAATGAAAATGGGTAATGGAGCCTCATAATCTTCCTCAGTATGTGTTCCTGATATGGTTTCAAAGACCCTTTGATCCCAATCTGCTATCAATTGACTCATTCTCACAATTAGCAATAGTGAGCTAACTAAATCGTCGTGTTCTCCGCTTTTTGCCTTAAAACTAAAGCCTGCGGCAATAAACGCCTTTAATTCTGAAATTAAACTTTTACTGGTCAATTCCATTTTGCCAGTTTCAATCAAGTGCTTTAGTCTGGCACAAGCGGCTATTTTACTACCATGTGTGGTGTTAAAACCTTTTCTAAACTTGCGTACATGACCCTTACGCATGGGTTCTGATATCATAAGACCAGCAAATTGTTCTTCACCTTGATCCTTAATACATACTAGTCCAGCTTCACCAACTGTATTGTTTTCAATACTCCAATATATGTTGTTACTAAGCCCATTCATACTATCTGATAGATATTTCAATATATCTTTAAGTATTTTAACTTGCCCTTGTATGGGTGTTAAATTGTGATGCCATTCTGCAACTTGTTTGAAACTTGGCAACTCAAACACTTCAATGGCCGCAAAGTCACCACCAGTTCCCAAACTGGGATCCAAACTTACTAGGTAAATGTTTTCTGGTTTTGGCTCTAGATACCAGCGTGTTTGCCCCATTTTAAATTTGGGATCTTTGCCTGTTAGCTCCGCCAAAGTCAAACTGCTGATTAGTGTTTCATCATAGATCAAGAACTCACATCCGTATTCACGACGGAAACGTTCCTCACCAATACGACTTTGTTCTTGTTTTGCCCAAGCTTCATCTCTATCTGGATGTTCGCTCCAGTGACATGTGTATGCACTGAATCCGTTCATTCCCAATGCTTGTTCGTTGCCATATTCATCAAGTTTGTTGTTTGCTTCTTTCCAAATATTGGCAAACGTATCTTCGTCACTGTTGGGTGTTGATGTAATAATAGCACGACCACCAGTTGCTAGTGTTGGGGATATTGAAGTCCAAAACTCATCGGCGATATTTGGTTGTACAAATGCAAACTCATCGCAATACAGTAAGGATATTGACATACCACGACCAGTATTACCGGTAGTAGTTGCTGAAACAATTCTTGAGCCGTTATCAAATTCAATACTCCCTTTGTTATAGTTGGTAACTCCACTGCGAATATGATCTGGACAAAGTTCATATGCATAGCGTATACGTTGCATGATTTCCTGTGAGCCAGTGTATTTGTGTGCCGCAATCAACACAGTTTGATCAGGGTGAAACATTGTGTACCACAACAAGTATCCTGCCGCACAAGTGGTCTTGCCCATCTGCCTGGGCAACATATTAATTGTAAATCTATGGCCATGATATGCGTCCAACAATTCTGTTTGAAATCCATAAGGATCAAACAACAGTTTACCTTGAACTGGGTGTTGTATGTAAAAGAAGTTTTTACAAAAATAGTGATACCCAGTATCTGGATCCGCACATGCCAATAAGTCAGCAACTTGCTGTTCTGTAAACTTATCTTTTTTGTGAGCCTTTTTTGTCAGTACCCCGTCTAAACTTTTACTTGTCATGTTGTTATTTACAATAAAAAAGCGGAGACTCGCTCCGCTTTGATATTACGTTTTACCAATTATCTGTTTCTAACTTCTTGATACAAGTTATGTAATTGGCTCTTTAGACTTTCTGAAGTAACTGTGTACGGGTTGCCGCCACCGTTAACTTTGGGTGCTTCGTTGTCACCGTGGCTGTGTAGGTCATTGCCTTTCATTTTAGTAACTTCATCGCCAGCATATTCTTCGGCTGGACTGTTGGCGTATTCTTCCATCTCAACTTCTTCTTCGTCACCAAACATCTCACCGTCTTCTTCACCACGCTCGTCATCGCCATGTGTCAACATGTCTAATGGGCTTTCTTCTTCACCGTGTTCTTCTTCTCCACCTATTGACAGCACAGCGCCCACTGGTCCTGATACTGCATCGTCACCGCCCATCATGTCGCCACCTTTAAGCAAATCTAAAAGATCACGAATGTTTTCTGTTCCGCTAGCATTAACACTAACATTCATTGTTACTGGTGGTGAAGGAGGCATACTGCCCATCATTGGAGGCATACCGCAACTTTCATTTAATCCTGAAAGCGTTTTAATTGATTTTAGATCTAACTCTTTTAAAGGAGCGTTGGTTTTAACTTCCTTTAATTGTGTTACTGGTTTGTCGTATTGATCAATTTTGTTTAATAAATTATGGAAGTTCATTTCTTTTGTCCTTTAAATGGGTCAGCATTTTTTTCTTCTGGTGATGATTTAGCTAAAATCGCATCGTTAACACCTTTTACTTGGTCGCCCTTATGGCTTATTTTACCTAATTCTTTTAGAAAATTTAGTACTTTCTTATCGCCTACTTGATCTTGTGCGCTTTCAGTTTCATAAGGTTTGTTCAGTATTGCTTCTGTTGAAGTTCCAATTCTATTCAATCCTTCTAAATTATCTTCAATTATTTCTTCTTCTCTTGCACTGCGTACACGTATACCGCCTCGAGCAATCATTAATTGATCAGCCAAATATTCAGTTAATGTTTGCGTACTAACTGGGTAACGGCAAGCCACATCAAAAATTGTAACATGTGTGTTTTTCATCTCTGGAAAGTCCAACGGGCTTTCTTGAATTGGGATGCGTTTGCCCTTGCTGATGCTTGCGCAGTCATATTTCATTAGGGCTGTTTTCATTGCCTTATCAAACCCTTCAGGAAGGTCTCCGGCAATCTTAATTTTGAATTCGTAAGTTTTTACGCTTTCTGAAAGGTACTCTTTAAATGTTGACATAGTGATATCCATTGTATTGTATTTATTTCATATTCTTAAGTTTTTCAATTAGGCTATTACGGTCTGCTATCACATATCCGTCGCCATTTAGATTAACTCCGTCGTTTTCATTAGAATCTTGATCCAACTTTTGTTTCTTAAGTTGTAGCTCAATCATTTTAAGTTTCTTGTCTATTTTTGCGGCTTTGGCATCAATAGCGTTTTTAAGCATGCCACCTGCTACTTCAAAGATACGTCCGCTGTAACGTGCTTCCACGTTCATGCCTAGATCCATTAGATCATCGTATGCGTCTGTTGCCCGTTGTGCCAGTGCATCAAACTCGTTGTCACTGATATCTCCCAAACCTTTAACTTGGGGCAATGCCTGGGCAATTTTATCAAATTCAGCCATATCTCTAAGAAAGGGTGCTGGCATGTCGGCCTTGGGACGATCGTTATTAACAATCTTCTTGTTTTCGGGCAAATTTAAAATTTCTTCAAGTTTCTTAGTCATAGCAATACTTATCTAACTCCGCCCTGATGGAATAAATCTCCTTCACTTAACACACGAAATTTAATTCCCTGACGCTTGCACCAAATTTGAGCGGCTTGCCATTTGGCTTGATTCTTTACATACTGCGCCTGATTGTATTTACTTTTTCCCACGCTTTCCAATGCTGATTGATTTCTTGGCTTGACTTCAATAAGCTCAACCAACATGCTTCCAGCTTTGTCTACATACTGTATAAAAAAGTCAGGAACATAAATTGTTTGTCTATTTGTTAATGGATCTCTATAGGGAATTGAAATTGCTTCGCTGGCCCAACGCTGTATACTTGGATGCGTGTCGCAAAATGTCATAAAGCTCCACTCCCAACTGCTACGGTAAGTTGGAGTTTTATTGCCTACATATTTTTGTGGGTTCTTGGGTACGAATTTACCGCGGGCAAATCTGCTCATACAAGTATGTTACGACTTTCATAAGTCTCAGCTAGGGACATTACTTTATAACCCAATGTGCTTGTTTGTTCTCTGTAACTGTTTAGCACTTCAGTTACCACTTTGGCCAACTGCACATCTGTTAGGCCTTTCAATGTGTCAATAAGTTCAAATACGTTTACGTTATCCAGTCTAGCTTGATTTAACAACACAATACCAGTACTACGTGCGGCTTCGTCATCAAATCCTCTTTTTAAAAAGAATCCCAATACTGCATCAATTTGATTACTGGGGAAAGTTATTTGATGTAAAAAGAATTTGTCAAACAGCGCACGTACTTCTTGATTATTGCCATTGCCCCGTGCGGTTTGTTCTTGTGGTAAGTTACTTATCATGTTATGGTCCCAAGTCCACTTGAGTTGCGGTAGTCGTTGTGTTTGTATTATTATTTGTTGGGAATACAACATTCTTAACGCCACTTAATCCTATAGTGGCCGCGGCCACTGCACCAGCAGTAAGCAGTCTTGTTCCTTCAACAGCAAGTCCAGCGTTTGTTAAACGTTTTGCATTCTGATATGTATTTACTGTTGTGATTGCTGTTGATAAAAAGTTTGCTGGACTATCAAAAGCAGTTCCGTCTGCTAGACTAGTTAATATATCACTAGCACCTTCAATAACGCCACCTGGCCCAAATAGTGTACTAGTGCCGCCGCCCGCCGCACTTAGTGGACTTGGCATTTTATCATAATGATCCACTGCAAACGCTTTTACTCTGCCACTGCGTGTTGATCCAATATCATAGTGTACTGCTTCATAAGCAATGGTCATGTTGTTTTCAGCGCCAGCACTGCCTTGATCACTGCTTTGTGGAGTGTCGTGGCTAAATGCTGTAATTACTGGGTTAACCAGTGTATAGCTAACATATTCTCTTTTGTTTAATTGATACAGAACAATTTTATTAAAAAATGGTATTGAAACATTATTATCTAAACCGTATTTTGTTTTGATGTAGCTGGCGCTTTTCATTGCGGTTCTAGAATAAGCGCCTGGCGTTTTTGAACTACTTGGATCTGCAAAATAATAACTGTAGTAACTTTGCCAAAGTGTGTTTATAATGTGCGCTCTATCATCATGAAATTTAATGTTGATCGGCATAAAATCATGATCCATTGTGACAACTTTTTTTCTATTGTATTGATTTAGCGTTGCAGTTTTCAATGTAAACTTGGGTAAATCAACACTTTTGACCAATAGTCCAATTTCATTTTGGTGTTGAAATTTTAAGTTTCCTGATTTTAACGCACTGGTATTAATGTCAAAAAACACATGGTATAGGAATTTAGACTTGGGTGCAAGCCTAAAATAGTCATCCTGAAAAGTTCTTGCGGCGTGTTGCCACGACCCCAAGTTTCCTTTGGGATTACCAAGACCATTTACTAGCTGGTCTAAAAAACTGTTATCTTTACTGGCCATACTTTATTTATTGAATAAAATAAACTGCGTACATAACTTTCAGTCGTTAAAAAAGGCTGTTGCCAGCCTTTTTATTAGCGTCCTGCGCCAGTTGCCAGTGTATTAATAGTTCTACCAACAACTGATCCAACACCCGTACCTTGCGGGGTTTGTACAGCATTATCATACTGGATGCTAAGGTCAATAGTTGCTGGACCTTGTTCACCATATGCAATGCTTTGATAGTTAGCAGTAACCAAATAACAACCATAGCACTCCCATGTTTCTAATATTGTAGGAGTGTTAGCACCGTTGCCGCCGTCTAACATTTCAATACGTGTTGTAAACTTGTAATCAACACCAGACGCCGCTGAACTTTGTTCAAAGAAATCAAACTGTTTCTGTAATTGTTCACCAACCAGTTTGCTTACTGCGCCAGTTACATCGTCACGTAGCACAACTGCAATTGGACTCCATGTAATTTTACCAGCATAGTTAATCTTACTGTTGTAGATTTCAATAACTTGGTTTGCAAAGGTCACGTTTGGTCTAGCCGCACTTTGTACCTGTTTGGTTAGTTCTGTTGTTGGAGTTGAAACACCAAAGTTTTCAAACATCACTCTAAAGCGATATTTTAGCTTTGGCATCAACATGCCTTGAGCTGAAGCACTTGCGTCGCTAGCTAAGGGTACTGTGAATTTTGATAATGTTGCGATTGCCATATTAGTATGCTCCGTTATTGATATTTATCATCTTATAGACCTGCTATTTCGCCCGTGTTCTTTAGGCGTAATGGAATGTAGATGAATTCAACTGCTTTGACCGGTTCAATGGCCACATCAACATACAACTCGTTTCTATCGATTCTAGACGGAGTATTGTTACTTTCATCGCAGACCACAATGTAATCATACAATGCACGTTGACCAACTAGTTCCAACATCAAGCTCTCCACTGCATTTTTAATTTCATCACGAGTAATTTTATCGTTTGGTTCAAAAATGTATGGTTTAGCCAGTACGCTTAGTTGTCTACGTAAGTAAATTACCAAACGTGCTACGTTGATACGATCCAATGCACTTGCGTTTCTTGCACGAGTTTTCTGACCGTAGTTAACAAGACCAACACCTGTTAAGAATGTAAGTGGGTTAATTTTAACATCATACAATGTATCACGTTGTCCGTTGTTTAATGCCACTGCTGTAAATTCGCCTTCATCGTCAATATATCCAACTGCTGTTGCGTTAGTAATACCACCGCGACGTGTTCCAGCTGGAGCAAACCATGGATAGCTCACATTGTCGCTTAGTGCAATTGTGCGTAGCATCATGTGACTTGGTGGGACAACTACGTTGTTACCAAAGTTATCGCTTGTGAATCCCCATGGATAGAACATGGCCATGTATTCGTCAAAACTGGCTGCTCCAAGATCATTATCTTCCAATGCCAATGAAGCATTGTTGCCCCAATTGCTTAAACTTGTTGCATCACTGTGTAATCTTGCTGGAGTATCACCAACAACAAACGCTGTTAAACCGCGGTCATAGTTTAGTGTGATCATTTCGCCAATTAGTTCTGGATAACCTGGGCAAGCAATCAAGTTAAACACACGTTGATCTTCTTCACGAATCTCTTGGTTAGCGTTTGTCAATGCTTGTAGTGCTTGTACAATAACTTTACGTTGTGCTTTACGTCCAAATGTACCTGAACCGTCTTCTTGGTTGCCAGCTTCGCTAACCCAACGATGTGGATAGTAAGCTGCCATTGACACATCATTCATACGTGGATTGTCTGCATTTACGTCAACTGAGTTGCGTACATATTTCTTAACATTGAATCCGCTTCTACGCAAGTTCCATAGCAACATACCTTTTGGATATAGTGCTGGATCTGGAGCATCTGGATCCAAGAAGTCGCTTGTTAACAAGTCTGCAATTAAGCCAGTTTCATCGCTGTTTGCGCCGGCTGTGTTGTAACGTGCATCAGCAAATAAAATACCATCTTCTGTACTTTGATCTGCTTTGTTGACCAGTCTCCACTTTAGTAGTGTACCGTCATATTTGTAAATTGTTGGATAGTTTTCAATATCAGCAGTGTCAATCCAAAGGTCACCGTTCTTCAATGCTGTGCCATCGCTTTGTAGTTCTGGCTCAGTGGCCGCAACAATTGGACCAGCTGGGTCTGTTTTGTTTGCGCTTACTGCATTGTAAAATGGACTTGTTGCACTTTGATATCCAACCCATGTGCTACCGTCATGTACCATAACGTCAACTTCGTCAACCACGCTGTTGTACCATAGGGTACCGTTAGCTGTTAAACTTGTTGGTGCTGTGCCACTTGCTGTGAATAGCAATGGACCCCATAAACTGGCAACAAAATCGTTTGCTGTATCGCCTGCTGGTGCTGTGTACAAGTTTGCAGTACCTTGTTCAGTTACTGCGTTGTATGCGGCAAAACCTGCTAGTGCTAGAGGAGTTCCTGAACCATCATTTAAGCGGAATTCTCCGCCTTTCATGTGGCTAATAACCACACGATTTTGACTGTCCACTGAAGCTTCAACGTTTGTAAAGCCAGCTGAGTTAATTTTTTCAGCAATCAAATCAGCATCTGAGCTTGCACCAACTGCTGTAAACGTGATAGTTTTGGCAGCGTCCAACGCCAGTTGAGCTGTTAAAGATTCTTGAATAGTGAATGTTTTTGCACCAGCTGACACTTGTGTAGCAATTTTGTCAGATTTGATAGTGGTTGCACCAGTAGCTGTTTTTCTAAAAACTTTATAGTCAGCAATGCGTGGTGTATTATCAGAACCTCTGTCTTCTGTGCTGTTTGTTTTGACATACACTGTGCCAGCTGCCAAGTTTGCACCACCACCTGATCTGTCTAGGTAATATAGTGCGGCATGACCGTTGTCATACAATGGTGCAGTCACTGCTTCAAATGCATCAGTTGCTGAGTTGTAACGCTTGACACGGAATCTTGCGCCTGCATTTGGCTCTGTTGTCTTGACCCAAACACTGCCACTTGGACGTGGTGCTGTGTCAGTTGACTTAAATGTTGGAACATTTGTGTGTGGTTGTATTGCCAGTCTAGGAGCATAGTACGTTCCTGCGGCAATACCTGTTACTGAAGCTGCCGCTGTGGATGCAATGATTGTGCCAGTACCAACAGCAATAATAACAGCATTTGAACTTGAACTATCTTCGCTGTCTGTTGTTGTTTGGTTGTTGGAATAAATTTCCAACTTGCCGTTTACTGCGGCCGCTGTCACACCAGTTGCCGCTGGCATGGCCAAGTTAATTGCTGTTGCCAGTGATGCCACTGTTGTTCCGCTTGCTGTTACTGTAACACCGTTAATTGTAAGTGTGTTACCAGCTGTGATTGTTGGGTTAGCCTTTGTGCCAGCAACAGTTGGCCATGAACTTGCCCAATCTGTGCTACCAACCTTGACCCATGCACCGCTACGATTCTTGTAGAACAGCGTGTCTGGAGCAGTATAGTCAGTGTTTAAATCGCTTAAACTTACAACAGCATAATCACCAATTGCGCCAACGCTGGCTTTTGGTGTTGGAGTTGTTGTAGCTGTGTCTGAGTAGCTAACAACTTTGGTTGTATCTGTAATTACTATTGGAGTAATTTCAACAAATGATTGACCAGTGCCTGTTGCTGTCTTTGCACTGCCGTCCCACTCAAATACTCCATATGCTGTGTTAACAGTGTCTAACCAGTATGTGCCATTGCTTGGATCTGCCGCTGGAGCATCTGCACTTGCGTTCAATGAAGCTAGGTCAATGTCAGCACGTACTACATAAGCACGATTGCTTACACCTAACAAACTATAGGCCGCTTGTAGTCCGTATTCGTTTTGCTCGCCAGCATGTATTGGATTGTTGTTTGCGTCTGTTTTGAAAACTGGATTTCCAAAAGTATCTACAAGATCCTTCTGGCTTGTGATTAAGTAAGTTTTGCCAGCGTTTGCGGCAAGTGTTCCTGGTGCAATTCCAGTTCCAGCGCCGTTAGTCTTATTCTCTTCTGAAGCAATAATTACTAGTGGTACTGTGCCTGGAGCGGCAGGTGTATAGAAACTTTCATCTATAACTGTTACACTTACGCCTGGTGATGATAGTTGTGCCATTGTATGGTCTCTCCTAAGATTCTTGTTAATGTATTTAGTGGAATTTGGCAAAACCATTGCGTTAATACACACTGAAAAGGGACCGAAAAGGTTAGGTAAATAACTTTATGAGCAGACCCATGTGCATTTGCGGTTTTAGACCCGCGGCAATCAACTATAAAAAAGAAGGTAGAGTGTTTTACCGTAAACGCTGTGAGACCTGCATACGTCACGGAGGCATAGCGCATGGCTTTCCCAAGTGGTACCTAGATGGCTATAGGCAAAAAGACCATTGTGAAAAATGTAATTACAAGAGCAAGTACAAAGAGCAGTTTAACGTGTTCCATATTGATGGTAATTTGAATAACAGTCGCCCCACTAATTTAAAAACTATATGTGCAAACTGTCAACGAGTCCTACATAAAGAGGGCGTTCACTGGCGTCAAGGTGATTTGGTGCCAGACCTTTAACTTGGGCAAATAGGTTGTCTATACTGCCGTTGTTGTCTAACTCTATATCAAATTCAGTGCCAATCCAAGCCCATTCACTGGCATGAATCTTACGCTGTTTCATTTCTTGAACTGACCAGTTATGATCGGCATTTGCGGCCAGTGCAGTATCATACCAATTAGGTAGTGGACCACGTTTGACCCAAGCTATAGTGCCGCCAGCATTTTTAATTGCCAGTATCTCATTGGGGAATCTACAGTCACTGATAACAATGTCATCTTTACTGGTGCGTATTTTGTTTTCTAAACTGGCAATCCAGATATCGTCGTGAAACGCTTTACGGCACACTTCTGTACCCCAATATTGTAGCACGTATCTTGGGGTTATTTGCATGCCTAGTCTATTGCTCCACCAAAAATCAATTTGTTCCCGCCATTCTCTAGCTTCTTTGGTACGACCTTCCAGCATGGTTCTGTCCCAGCCAAACACTGAGGCTACTGCATCTTTAAGAGTGGAGGCGAAACTTTCTCTTCGAAATTCGTGAAAGTTAACTAGATAGTCAGCAACTGTGTCCTTGCCTGACCCGATAAATCCGCATATTCCAATAATCATAACGCCTCCTGTAGATATACAAATATTAACAGGATTATTGAGTTATGTCAACAGTTTATATGCCGTATTTGTTCTTTTTAATTTTTGCCACAGGACTGATTTTATTGGTTGTATCCAATTCTTTACTTTTCATGTCGCCGTGATTGAGGTCTTTGTAGTTGGCACCAACTGCTTTGGCGGCTTGTACAAACATTTGGTTTTCTATTTCAGTATATGGGTGTACTGTTTTCTTTTTACCGTGCCAGCTTTTGGCATCAATGTCTAATGGGGCGGCACCATCAGATCCGGCCATTGCTTGACCCAGCTTGAATGCCACGTAATCGCTGTTGGCTCGCTCTGCATCGCTGTATATGCTGATGCCTCGGCTGGACTGGCTTTGGCGTTTTGATATTTTGGCCTGCTTTGCTTCTGAAATGATATCTATAACT
>Ga0209550_10005496_pt1 | contig 11880 bp, 4 predicted proteins | sample LauGreSuBDMM15SN_2_FD_187567 | JGI IMG/M metagenome (GOLD analysis project Ga0209550, IMG submission 187567) | Freshwater lake microbial communities from Lake Michigan, USA - Su13.BD.MM15.SN (SPAdes) (version 5) | ecosystem: Environmental > Aquatic > Freshwater > Lake | place: Lake Michigan, USA... | reverse complement strand
CGTTGGAAGGGAATGATCTGGGAAAAGTGGGGGAGAGTTGCTCTGGGGTTGGGAATGCTCTGGGGAATGGGGAGAGGGGATGCTCTGGTGCTCGGTATGTTCTGGTCGATCAGGATTGATCTGGAGGGAGGGAATGCTCTGGGGAAAGATCCGGGGATCAATAACAAGGTTCGGGACCAAAACTTCGTTCCCGTCATGTTGCTCCGAGATCCTTGCCTTTAATCTGTTCATCTCATTCTGTTGTTCAGCAATCATCCTGAGGCCTTCCAGTCTGTTGAACTCGAGAAAGGCCTGGTGCTCTGCCAATTCTTCTTCGAACGTCTCTCGCCTTTGTGCGTTGAAGTGAGGCATATACCTTGCCATTGCAGTGACCGTTGTGAGGCCCTCTTCTTGAGTCTCCTTCCACTTGAGGAAGTCGGGGTCGGTCGCAGGAACGGTGCCCATTGCCAAGAGCTGGAAGGGCACAGGAGGAGCTGATCTCATTTTGGCTTCAGCCAAAGACTTTGCCATTCCACTGGTGTCTTCCGTTAGGATCGGACTGGCCAGTCGAGTATTGCTCGTTCAAGCGAACACAGGATCCTGTGTTGTCGGTGAACCAGCGTGGGTGGTAAGGTCTTAGGCAAGCCAGTGACTATGTAGACAGGTGAGACGGAGGTGAGATAGATAGGAGTGAGTAAGAGATGTCAGAAAGGAAGATCTTTTCCTTTTTTCCAACGATCCTTTTTTCACCATCAGTTATGTTTTAAATTAAAGTATCTTATTGGTTCAAAATTCACCAAATTCTTTACCTTTCAGGTTTTTCAAGTTTTTCTTTACTTTTTCCTTTTATAATGTTTTAGTAGTACATTTCTACCTTTTGGCATATCTTTGCCATTTGTTATTAGAATTTCTTCATTATTCTTTTTACTGTTAGATATTATGCTTAGACTGCAGCCTGCTAACATGCCCCTCGACGGTTCATTTGATGTATCTATATCAGGGATGAACCGGCGCAAAATAGCCAGGCTAAGCAAAGGAGCTTAATTTCCAATTGCTGTGATATCTTTCGCATTAGCACGGGGTGCTCTTCTCACTTCTTCAGCGTGAGGTGTTTCATATTTTATTTTGGCATATATGCCCTTCTCATCACTTCAACGTGAGGCGTGGTTTTGATCATTGTCCTTCGGACTTGTGTTGGACTAATCGTCCTGCTGCCTGCGTGGTGGTTAACGCGCCAGCAGCTTTCAAAGTTTGTTGGACTGCTCGTCCGGCTACCTGCGTGGTGGTTAACGCGTCAGTAGCATTTGAGATTGGTTTAACTTTTAATTTTGCCTTACCGTGGTGGTTAACGTATTGGCATCATTCTCCTTCTTCATGGCGCTGCTTTATCGTGGTGGTTAACGTATCAGCATTGCTTAGACCATTGAGTCTTTGTTTTGTTGTTAGTTTGGGCTGTAATTCCCAAGCGTGTTGGTATTATGCTCATTTCGCAATGATCATAATGTTCAGTTACCCATGCTCTATGCTCTATGGTGCTCAGGTCGGGATATTCGACCGACGTACCTTTCATGCTCTATGCTCCACAATGGTGCGGAATGTCCAATGCCGCTGCAAGCTCTCTAGTGATCTGATCTAATTTGCCCCTAGCGTTGAGTCCAACGTCCCTTATGATAATGTGCTCATCTAAGTGCTCGGTGGGGATCCTTCCCCTCCATAGTCTTTCTATTCGGTCACGATCATTACTAGGTGCCGTGGTTGTTGGGAATCCACCGCTGTTTTTCAGCACCCATGTTCTCAGGAAGGTGGCTTCTTTCAACCTTGCCAACCTTGCTGCTATTCCTGCTGCCCCGTAATCGTCCAATGCCGGGGTGACTGTGGTGTAGTAATTGACTTCAGTCCAATTCTTCTCAATTCTGGATATCTCGGCGCAATACCATGTGGTAGCCAACGGTCCATCTTTAAGGATGATATGCTCACCGACTTGTAACGGTGAGGCGTTCCTTAGGGTGTTCGAGTGAGACTGCGTGCCTATCACTGGTCTTAGTGGTATTGTAGGGTCATCGTCTCCAACCCTGGGTTTCCTGAGCAGAAGCATTCCTATGTCCCTCTTGTAGGTGATGTTTCTGCCATTTGTTTCCTCCATCTCCAGTTGTACTGACCTCGTTCCGATGTGCTTGGTCACCTTTGCCGGTCCCACAAAGTGGTCAATGTGCTTCACTCTTCTGCCCTTGCTGTCCGCCTCCTGCTTCGATGGTGGCTTGTAGAAGAAGACGCTTGTACCAATGGGGAATTTCGTCATGTCCACAGGCTGTCCTGATTGATTTAGTTTTTCAGCCGTCATCCTTCGGTGCCACTCAGAGACTGATCTTGCTACTTCAGCCATCCTAACTGCCATCTCGAGTTGCAGCTTAAGGGAGTCTTTGTCGAAAAATTCGTCTATATCTTCATCAACCGAGTGTTCATATCCCCCCCCGTCCATTGGTGTTACGTTATTGAGACGCGCCCTTGCTTGAGTTATGGTAGTGGCCATTAATCCATGCCCAGCTTCGAAAGGCGTACAACCAATAGCGGAATTAAACGTGGTGTTGATGGCGAATTGAAACGACGGTAGATACAATGTACTCAAGTTCTTATATTCATGATCAGATAGCTTGCGAATCATAGACCCTATCGTTTGATTCACGCGCTCACAGATAGCATTGCCCCTAGGACTGTGCCCTCCTGTAGTGATTTGCTCTATGTTCAAAAACTGGCAAATGATCTCAACTGCTCCTCGCATTAGCTCCGGGGCGTTGTCGGTTCTGAACGATATGGGGACTCCTCTGCTCAAGATGACATGTTTCAGCAGTACCGCGGCCACATGTAGCTGGGAACGTGAGGGCACATGCTCTATGATCACTTCTCTGCTGAACAAATCTATGACGACCAGTATCTCTCCCTTATACACTCCATAGAAGTCTAGGCCATAGTGCTGCCTTGGCATCGACTTAGCCGAAGGGGCTTCGGGGTCGAAGATCGTCTTGAGGTGCCGTCGCCGTACTGTGCTCCTTTTGCAGGTCTCGCACCCCGAGATGAAGCGTTCAATATCTCTGTCCATTCCTGGCCAGTAATACAATGGTTTCAGGATGTGCGCGACTTTCTGGTGATTCTGATGATGTATGTCATCGTGAGTGCGCATGGTTAAAGCCTCCGCGTATTGCTTTGGAACGATGATCCTGGGACGTGCCCCTAGATGATTAGGTATTCCTAGAAGATTACATGGGCGCCCTGGAATGTTTGCGATGAGCTCTCCTTTAGGCGGTTCATGCGAGTATCTTGCTGGAAGGTTGTCGTGATCCAGCTGGATACCACCCCACTGGTCCACTGGTGGTAGTGGCGGAAGGGGCTCCCTTGGCAACCGTTTCCACGATAATTTTCCTCGCTCTAACGTTGGGGTGATGAGCTGTTTGCCCAAGCCATGTGCCGGAGAAAGGATGGATCCCAATTGGTCGTCACTGTTGCCCATTGCCCGCTTTCTGGATCTCGTCAAGGGTAACATTTCCGCCATGAGGTTGTTCTGCTCCTGCCAATCGTCCTCCAATTCCGTGAGCTCGACTAAATTGGAAAGAGATTCCCTGAAGATGAGTCCTACGGTTTCCGGTCCAGCACCTTCCTCAGGCTCAGTTAGGACTTTAGTGATAGTAAGATTGGCCAGACTGACTAACCATACTTGCGCAGATGAGGACAGGACTATTTTTGAAAGCGCTTGCACTTTTTGTGCGATGTGCTGATCGTAGGTTCTGGTGTCACCCTTGTTTTCGAGCCTTGACAACTCGGGGACAAGAGACAGCGGCATCAGCACTGCGAATGATCTGTTCTGCTCAAGAAGCTGAAGCACCTCTTTGATGACGCTGTTAGCGGTTGGAGTCCCAATGAGGAATGTGTCCTTCTTGGGTTCCTGCGTGAGTCTTCCCGTGGCGATCTTGTTTTTGGGCGTTCTCCATCTCTGCACAATTCTGGCGGCGGCAATTGTATCCTGATAGCAGTACACCCTTATGTGTTCAGCCTGTTTGACCTCGTCCGTTAAATGCTCGAGTAGCGCCGCAAGTTTACGTGGTAGCGTGGGGTCGTACCATCCTTCCGTCGGCGCGCATACCCTTGATAATGGGTCAGCCATCAACATTCCGGTCCCTTGCCGATAAATGCGCTCCACAATCGACATGAGGTCTGCGACTTCGGCAAGTTTCCACGCGCTGAGCTGACCCTTATTCGAGAGGCTGTTCTCAAAGAGTGCCGGCTTATGATCAGTATAAAGCGTGATTCCCGCATCAATGTTCGTCTCTATAAGATTCCGCAGTTTCTCTAGAGTCAGGACCGTTGCGAGAGATTCCCGGTAGAAGACGGGTAGCTGCATCTCATGTACAGTCCATCCCTTGCTGATCCATTCGATGACGAGTCTGATCCCTCGATGGTTCACCCGTGCTCTTCCTTCGTCCAGCGGGTCGCCTTCCCATGTCTCCGTGATTTGGTATGCACACGCCCCCCAACCTACATCACTTGCATCAACCTCGATGAAGAGCCTCTTGTTCTTATCTTTATTGTGAAGGTAGAGCTTGGTGTCGAGGATTATCGCTTTTAGCCTGCGAAATGCCACGTCATAGTCCGAACCTTCGATCCAAGGAGGGGGACACTTGGCTCCCTTCTTCGTTATGTTGTGAATGGGCTTGGCGATAATCCCATAATCCTTGATATAGTGGCTCAACTGCTGGCAACACCCCAGGAATGCTCTGATCTGATGTATATCCTTAGGTGCGCTCATGTTCCGAATCGAGCACAGGTTGGCTTCCTTAGGTTCAGTACCATGCTCCGAAATTATGTAATTGTGAAAGGTGATGCTCCTTACTCCGAACTTCACTTTCCCAGCTTTGATCTGAATACCTGCCTTAGCGCAGCAGCAGATGAGTGCTTCATATAGCTCATACAGCTCCTCCAGCGTGTCCGCACCCGCTGCTATGTCATCACAGTAGACGGCGAATTTGTGCCTCAAGGTTTTCGGATTACCCTCAGTGTCAAGCAGTCGACTTCCATCCGCTGCCAGAAGACACGTTCTAAGATTGCCATGCTCATCGTGATCTATGTACTCGTCGAGAGCCTCCAGGTACGCCGTCTGTTGCACCGCTGAGCTAGGCGTAGCTCCCATCATGAGCCTGTTCCAGCAATATATACCATCTGGAGTGTGGAAGGCCGTGAGCCGCTTGCTCTCCTCGCAAACCGGTATGCTCCAATAAGCACTGAAGCCGTCTACACCGAGATAATACTTGCGCCCGTGTAATTTTTTGATCTCATCGATGGCAAGAGGTATCGTGCTGCCGTAGGGTTTGAGGCATTTGTTTACTAGAGCGTTGACACATACCCTGAATCCATGATCCGGGTCGCTCTTCTCCTGCCCAGGAGCGAACTTGGGGGCAATGACCAACCTAGAGATGCACAAAGGTTGTCGCGTACACCTTTCCACCACTGGTGTGGCTTTGACAAAACCCCTTATGACGGCGCACGTGGCCGCTTTCCCTTCCCAATTCATGGCTTTGACACACGGGAACTTCTTTTCCCCATGAAGGTATTCTGGAAGAAGTTCATAGCTGTACGGTTTATCCTCGAACTTCGTCATGATCTTTGGAGCCCCATTGGCAATTGGAAAAACCTTGTCGTTCCCGACCCATTTGTCGTACACCAAGTACACCTTGCGTAGTATAGATTCGTGCTCGTATACCTCATCCCCCATGTTCATGGCCTCCTTAGAGAATTTGCTGATAACCTTGCCGTTCTTGGTCATGGTTTCATCGCCGTCCGACTGCTGCTCTGTGGACGTGCGATCGACAATTCTTCTAAGTTGAATCTCAGTCATGTATACCTCCTCGATGATCATCTCAGGATCCTCCACACGTTCGATAGCCAAATTGACCAGCTGTTGCTCTTGTTCCAGCTCCTCCCACTCAAAGGACTCATCTGCCTCAGTGATATTGTAGTTTTCATGTAGATGACGCCTTGATCTTCTTAGCAAGGTGGGTCTCAGGTCTATGGCCGTGATGTCCCTACAGATTTGATCCAGAGATTTGTTGTCCGGCCAGTAGGTGAGGGGTCCGCATTTGCCCTTGATAGACATGTCCATATGGTGAATAATGTTGATGGCTGCCTCGATTACCGACTGAAGACTGAGGAGAAGAATCTTTGTCGTTGGCCCCAAAGGCGCATCGTACACGTAGCAAAGAATCCTCTTAACCCTTCCACCAGGTGCCGCCAATTGAACAATCCCCACTCTGTTTAATACATCAGATCTCCCTCCTATTCCAGTAAGCCTGATCGGAGGTAAACCATGCTTTTGTGCCTTTTCCACTTGTGTGAGGTATGAGCTATGACATATTGAGACCGAGCCGCAGGTGTCCAACTTCGTGTGAATACCCTGCATTGTCGCGCCGTCTTCCTTTACGATGGTGCTTTCCGCATGACAGATGGTTCTGTACCCTGCCGGGATGATTGCGCCATCCTTATCGAGGCCCCTGGTCAGTCGCGCCTCAGAGAGGTGCACTTCCACTAGTGCTGTTTCCTCGTCCATGGCCGACTGACGGTACCGTCATTCATCTTGCTGATCATCCTCGCTCTCGATATGCTCGTCACCGTTTTGGTAATGTTCTTGGTAATGCTCTTGGTAATGCTCTTGGTGCTGCTCTTCATGATCTTGATAATGCTCTTCATGATCTTGATAATGCTCTTCGTGATCTTGATATTGCTCTGAATGTTCTGAGTGCTCCTGATAATGTTCATGTTGCCCTAAGTGCTGTTCTTCACTTGGGAACCCATGTTCTGCCTGCTCCTGGTAACCTTGCACCTGGGAATCGTCGTATTGAGCGCTCTCGTATGCCTCCCCCCAGTCATCGGAGACTAATCTTGTGAGCATGAGTTCCCGAGATAGTGGCGGATGACTGTCTAGAGGGCGCTCAAGTTTGGCGTTGGCTACTAAGGGTTGCAACTGTTGCATGAACAATGTTGATGCTTCGTGAAAGTCATGAGGGTCGAATGCAGAAGTGCAGTCGGTCCCATCACAAGACTCGTTGGAGCACCATAAACACGCGTAACTTGGGGCAAAAACAGAATCTTCCAAATGATCGAGAATAAGACCAAGCCGCGGAGCCTGTTGACGCGTTTGCTGATAGGACGACGACGACCGCAACGCCAACCACTTGGGGCATTGCGACTTATAATGTCCCTTTTGATGGCAGAAGTAGCACGTGATCTCAGCCGTGTTTGCTGTCGCTTTGGCGTTGCTGGAGGAGGAACCAGCTGCCATGGGAAGTTGCAGTCCGGGGCGGGAATGTCCCTTGGGCGATTGGAAAGCTCCCTTGAATCCTTTGCCCGAACCTTTGCCTTTGCCCATGCCCTTGCTGCCCTTGTTGCCCTTGCCGCGCCCTTTGCCGTCCTTGCCCTTGCCCTTGCCCTTGCCACCGCCTTTCCCTTTCATTGGTGAGGCGAACCGGGGATTCTTATTTCGACAATCATCCGTGGAGTGCGTGTGGGCCGTGTTCATTGTGATGCAGTGCTGATTGGTGCACGGCGTAGGCGCCAGGATGTGTTGCTCCAATGGCCGCCAGGCGCGTTGTCCGCTGGCATAAGGTCGTTTAGAAGGCACCCCACGAGAGTAAGGTCCTTTACCCTTGGCCTTTGTTTTGGAAAAAGCGGGAGGCTCGACTTTGAAGTCTCTCGCACGGTTGCGCAAATATCGCATGATACGAAGGCTGGAGGTGGGACTGTATGCGGCCTCAAAGCGGGCGATGCTGGTGGCAAGAAGCGCTTTGAGGTCACTAAGCTTGTATGCGCCGTTGTCAATCATGTCCGCTGTTAAGTTCGTGTCTATGGTCGTGATCGTTAATTTTTCCGCATCGGTCATCTGTTTGGCAATGAGTGTGCGGATGCGCAAGTACTGAGGTTTCTTAAGTGCTGATCCTTGGCACTGCGTAAGGCGCCGCACTGGTAGCTCGAAGGATACAACCCAGTTGTACACATTGACCATGGGGTTCCGGGTGTGAAGTAGTATCTGCGTCCATAGGATGTGCACGGAGTTCTCATTGTCCTTCACATAGTGCTGCTCAATGAATTCCAGAGTGTGGAGTGCCGAGTGTGGTTTGGACTGCCTGGCAGTGAGGGCTGTAGGGGCCCCTTTGGCCTTGTTGTACACCCTTTGCTGCACCAAGTGTTGCTCCCTGGCCGCCTTGATCCTTGTAAACAAGTGAGATTTGTCCGCTCTGGCCCTAGGAATCAGGTCGACCAAGAAGGTGTGGAAGGTATCTGAATTTAGCTTGTAAATCCTCCGTAAAGCCTGCTTGATTGCTGTTGTGCTTGCCTTGATCTTGGTCTTGGCCTTAACCCGCTCGGCGAGGTCTTTCGAGAGAGATTGAGCATAGATGACTGGGTCTTTCTCCTGGATTAAGTCCAGTAAGAGATCATTAAGGTTGGCGGGCTCCTCCCAGGGAGAGTCAAGAAGCAATGGATGAAGATGTTGTAACCCCTCAATGTTGTCATCTTGATGCCTAACCATTTTAGCAGGGTCTACTAACTTGGGCATGTATATCCAACTTAGCGGGTTCTTATGATTGATTCCAACCATAGCCACCTTCTGCACAGCACTGAGACAGATCAGTGTAATTTTGTCCCTCCAGTCTTGGTACTGCAACTTCTCCCAAGGGCTATCAATATCCGGGGTTAGTTGCAAGGTTTTGCGAAGCTCGTTCTGTTGAGTTTTCGCAAGCTCGAGCTGGGACTTATCAACGTGGGTTCCAGCCTTCGTACGATCCCATCTCAGTAGATTCACCGCATCGTGTAAGGAGGTGGGTTTGGTGAGGCTGTCAAAGAGTGGGCTCAACTCCATGGGGTACCGCTCTTCACTTAACAGGCTAGTGTCTTCCGTACGCTGTAACTTATGATCATTACCGATGCGCTTAAGTAAGTCACCGAATTGGCTTGAGTTCATGATGAATGCTCTTGTATTATGCTCAGGAGTAGGTGTAGATAAATGCTCTTGTAAAAGGTGATTAAGGTTATATGCTCCGGTAATTAAAAATCAAACGCTCTAGGAAAGGTAATTAAGGTTAAATGCTCTGGTTGTTAAAAATTAAATGCTCTGTGTTGACGGTGAAGTATTGCGAGCTGGTGGCTCAGTAGGGTATGCTCAAAAGTTGTACTTAAAATGGCCCTTGACCACTAGGCCCATCGTTAAAAGTAATGTTCTTACGTGATCCGATCCTATCCTCATAGTAGCCAACGATGTGCTTGTCGGCGTTATTGTCCCTGATGTCCTCGACGAACTGCTCCAACTCAAAGATGGCATCGCTGTCGTATTCCTTGATCGTAAGGTTGCTCGTGTTCCGCGGTCCCTCCACTTTGCTCTTCCTCCTTTCGATGTAGTTCTTAGGGGGATCATTCTCTTTTATGAGTGCTATCAGGCGCTTGCTCCTTCTGATCAGGTCCTTCTTCTCATCGCTCAAAAGGGAGTCAAAGGCCCAATTATACTGCTCCGTGTCTTCGTGCTCATATGGGTTCGGAATGCTCTTGTTGTGTTCATGGATGTCCTTAGCCACTTCCTGGAAGTGATCGTCGGCAGTTCGCGCACTCTTCTTGCTCCGGGTGGTTCTTTGAGTCTGCCACCCACTATGCCCTTGATCGAATCTGGTGGAAGAAGAACTTGAGGAACGTTCACTGGGCGCCGATCTGCTCTTCCTGGGAGAGGTTGCTCTGTTGGTGCCCCTTGATATTGGGTAGAAGATGGTCCTGGGAATCGTTTCGAACTGATGAGCCACGATGTGTTGCATGTCCTCAAGCAGTTGCTCATAGTAGAATATCAAAGGGACCGGTCTGGTTGTTAGTGGGTCGCCATTCTTTGCAACCAACTTTGGGATGCTCAATATGTCGTGCAACCATTGCTTCCTTGCGATTGCTCTAGAAACCCAAACGGAGATGGACATGCCCGACGTGACTGCCTTAAATGACTTGTATGCGTGCTCAAGAGGCATGATGGTTGCCCCTGCGCCATGTTGAAGAGCGTGGTATCTGGTTCCAAGCGCCGCTTTCCAGGTTAGCACCATCTTTCTGGACTCCTGAACAAGTAGGCTCGGGGGCTCCGTCCCAGCGTCCCTCAAATCATAAAACCAGTGATCAATGTCCTCGAATCGCGTGACCTTTGTCCATGCTATCGCAGAGCAAGATCGCTTGACCTCATTTTCGATTTCCTTCTCCAATTCTTGGCGTTCTTGGCGATCTAGGCGAAGAGTCACAGGCATGCGGGATCGGTCTTCCCGAGGAGAATCGTTCTGCTGGGAGAGTGGTCTTTTCGACGCTGGTTGCTCCTGATCTTGGGGTGTAGGTCCGGTTGCTCTCAAGCGCTTCCCATTGGCATCTTCTGCCCTGCTGCCTGCGGCCAAGCTGATCAACTTAGGAGCCGGATTGGGGACGCTTGTGCCTGATCCATCACCCACGCCCATGTCAGTGTCTGCTCCAGCGGTAATGCCACCTCCAAGAGTGCTCTGCTGTTCGGTTGGTTTTCGACCTGCCTTAAGAATGCTCAAGATGCCCGCGGACTTTGTGGTACCTGAAGAAGGTTCCGCTCCCCAAACTGGCCTTTTGTTCACGGGTTCAGGCTGCTTGTCAACAGGTTCGGACTGACTGCCCGCGGGTCCAGGAGGCGAGTCGCTCAGATCGACCATCTCAGGAGTGCTCATCGGTGAGTCGGGAACATCCTTGGGCCTGGTCCCTTGGTTGGGTAGACAGCTGGTGGCTGAGATGGTTGGGACTTCCGGTCTGGGTGTTTGCTCAATGGCAGGGGTCCTCTGTCTAATTGCCTCCGGGGTGCCAAAACTGAAGACGACAGCCTCTGCATTGCTAAGCCGTTCCTTCATCTGTTCAATGTCCTTACAGAGGTTCAGTTTCTCCTCACCCAATCGTTTGTTCTGGTCCTCGAAATCCTTCAGCCTTGAGGCATAAATTGGAAGGACTCTTTCGTACTGCTCGACCTGGAACCGTAGTTGCTGCACTTCATTGATGCCCAAATTTTCCTCGGTCGAAGAGATGACTGAGTCCTTGAAAAGCTTAAACTCATCAAGGACCCTCTCCATCCTGACTTTGTGCGCTAATCGGTAACGCTCCTGGCGGGCGTTCATGTCCTGGTTGAAACTCTCAAGAAACTCTTTCTCCCTTTGAGTGATCCTGTCCTGACTGCTCATAAGTTGCCCCATGTGCTGCTCTAACTTTTCTGCCGCCACTGACATTAGATGTTCATTCTGCTTGCGCGCAGACACAGCAAGTAGGAGATCTTTGAAAAGAGCACAGTCAATCATGTAGCACCGCTCTCCTGACACTGTGCGGTCCGAGGAGTACGCCGCACTAAGGCGCATGAACTTGTCAACCTTGTCGTTCCAGGTGGTTTGCTCAAGTGCTGATCCAACACGAACCTCAGCATTCCCAATGATTCCTTCTACCGAAGCCAGCGTGAGGAATGACAACGGTTCAGTCCCAGTCGCTACCTGCACTATCGGTTGTGCTTCGATCATACCCAGAGGATGTGTGGCTCTCGCCCTTCTTTCCTGCAGCAACTCGAAGAGCTCAATAGCCTGCTGCATGGTGAGGTTGCTCCCTTCCACGTTTCCAGCGCCCAATGCCCTATCTGCTCTAAATGGTGTACCTCCATGTTCCGCCTGAGGAAAGGGATCGTTCCTGGGAGTGCTCAAAGGGAAAACGGGTGGTGTGCCCGTTGGAAGGGAATGCTCTGGGAGAGGTGGGGGAGAGTTGCTCAGGGGTTGGGAATGCTCTGGGGCAAGTGGGGGAGAGTTGCTCAGGGGTTGGGAATGTTCTGGGGAAAGAGGAGAAGGGGTGTTCTGG
>Ga0209550_10005494_pt1 | contig 11880 bp, 14 predicted proteins | sample LauGreSuBDMM15SN_2_FD_187567 | JGI IMG/M metagenome (GOLD analysis project Ga0209550, IMG submission 187567) | Freshwater lake microbial communities from Lake Michigan, USA - Su13.BD.MM15.SN (SPAdes) (version 5) | ecosystem: Environmental > Aquatic > Freshwater > Lake | place: Lake Michigan... | reverse complement strand
TTTAAGTTAAATAAACTATTACATAATCTTTCTAAATAATGACCATTGACATATTTCAGAATTATAATAAATTTTCATTTTATTTAATAATTGATATATATATATAATTAAATGTTGAAGGAAAATATCATTTTTAATAATTGTAAATTTAAGTTTAAATAAATTAGACCATGATCTTTCTAAATAATGACCTGTTTCGGGATTGCTATAAGAATTTACTTCATTCAATAAATTATGATAAAATTTTTTAGGATGATTTAAAATATCTCTTTTATCCACTGAAATTATACAATTAAATGATAAATTATCAAGATTAAATTTGTTGTTTATATGTTTACAATACCACTTACCAAATGGTCTGATCTTACTTTTTCCGATCTTAATTGTATTATTTAAACTATAATTTTGTTTATTAGTACATTTATACTGATTAATTTTAAAATTATATTCCATTTTTTTTAATATATTATTAATTGGTTGACATAATAAAAACGCTTTATGATATTTATCTATTGATTCTAACATATCTTTTGCAACTACTTTTTTTTGAAATGCATCAATAGAACCAGGTAAAAATATAGTTATATCATCTAAATTATCATAATTATTACAAATATGATATAAATATGTATGAGATTCTCTACCAACGTTTTCTAATTTAATTATTTTAATAACATTTGTCTTGTCAAAATTATCATTAGGACCTTTATTATAAACTATATATTTAAATTTGTTAAAAGGATCAGTATTTATCCATTTTAAATCTTCATTATACCTTGAAACAACAGCTATAATTTTTTTATGTTTTTTACTTTTACTATATTTTTCATAATTAATTATTTTAAAAACAGAATAATATATTATGAAAAATAATAATATAAAAAGTATTATTTTATAAAATAAAGGGATATTTTGCATTAGAATATTAAATTATAAAATAATAATTAAAAAATAAAAACGAATTAAATAAATATTTATTTGCGTTAATATAAAAATATTAATCATTATTATTATAATGGATAATCAGAGTATAACTCAAGATTATAGTTTTTTAGAGAAAGTTAATATGGAAAATAATGATTTAATTGAATGCTTACTTATAAAACAAGGAATGATTAAAGATATATCATGGAAAGATCCAAATTATATTAATAAAATACTTGAACTTGATTATATTGAATCATTTACTTTGAATAGTGACACTTTTTTAGATACACTTGCTAAAAAATTAGATGTTGATAAATTTAAAGTATCAAATATGTCGGCAAAAACAGAAATAGTTGGTGAAGAACCATATTATGTTTACGAATTAACCTATATTGATTTAGATAATAATAAAGAATATCATACTGATAACAATATAAATGATTTAGCAAATTTAATTGGTATTAATGGAGATAAAATTTATTCAAATGCAATATTATTTAGAAATCATATACCTTCTTTAACAAATTCAATGAATATTTGTAATGTTACAAAAGAAGACCTGAAAAGGTTATTATATAAAAGAGCATATAATACTGTTGTAATTGGTGATTCATTTGAAAATAAATTGATGGAAGATTCTGTAATAGGTGATTTAGAAATATATGCAAAAAAATATTTTGAGGGAGAACAATATAAAAAAGTAGAACAATCATTTTTAATGCATAATATTAATATTTGGTATACAATTGGTTTTGAAGAAAGTAAATTATGTGGTAATATTATTAATGACAAATATGTTGATAAATGTATTTGGTTTACGATGAAATCTGAAACATATAGATGTAATTTATCATTAGATGAAGTAAAAAAAATAATTAATTTATCATTAAAATTAAAAAATTATGAAACACCATCAGAATTTTTAGAAGAAAAAAATGATAATTTAGGTAGAAAAATAATTTATAATAAATATAAAGTTTTAGATCAATTATATCATGATAATAATTAAGATTTTTATAAATAAAATCTAATATAATAATAATGGATGAATTTAATTTTGATGATAATTTTGAAATTGGTACATCAATCTCAAAATTAAAAGATAATAAAAGAATAAAAAGTATAAAAAGTGATAATAATGATATTTTTGTTTCAATAAAAAATTTAGAAGATAGAGTAGAATTTTTAGAAAATACAGATTCTCTTCAGATAAATACAAACTCTAAAGAAACAAAATCTAAAGAAACAAAACCTAAAAATAAAGAAAAGAATAATTTTTCATTTAATTATAAAGAAATTATTGCATATATTTTATTTTTTATCATATTGAATAATCATTATGTTATTCTATCTATTTATAAAATTCCTTACATAAGTTCAGATAGTCATTATATTAATTTAATGGTTAGAACACTAATATTTGGATTTCTCATCTATTTGTTTAAAAATTTTTTACATAAATATATATAATGTTGCAATCATGATAGATAAATGAAATATTGAATGAACTATAATATGTTTTCTTGAGCACCATGAACGTTTTGAACATTGATCACTTATATAGAATAATAATAATACACATACCATTATAAGTAGTAATATAAATTTACGAGTTTTTGGACAGTTTTCTTTTAAAAATATGAAATAAAGGAAAAAACAAACACCTGAAAATTTAGCAGATAATGCATCTAATTTATGTATATTTGATTTATATTTTCCATCTTTCCAAAATAATCCAGAAAAAATAAAATTCATTAATAATAAAAAAACAAGGAATATTTCAAAATTATTATTATTAAAATTTTTGATATAATAAATTATTGGTACTAAGAATAAAAAACTTGATAATACTAAAAAATGATTATTATTCATTATTATTATACAAAATAATATATTTTTAAATAAAACAAAATAATTAATTGTTTTGTTTTATTATTCATTAAATTAAGCAGTATTTAAGACATCCAAAATAATTTTAAATGATTTTCTAAATAATCCATCTAAAATATTATTTAATTGCTCATCTATATTATTAGGTTTATGAGTGCTATAATTTATGAGAGTTTGACTATTAGTATTACCAATAATATTAGTAATTTTGTTTGTATAATATCTAACTTTATTATCATCAGTTAATGTTGATTCATCTATTTCAGTGAATGGTGTTATACTTGGCGTTACAAGATTCTTAAGTTGGACACACTTATTATTTATTTCAGAAAATTCTGGATCATTTAAATTATTTTCAGCAAAGAATGTTAAAAATTTTTCAACATTAGAGATTGATTCTGGACCAATTAAATATAAATTATGAATTAAACTATTTGTCATTCTACGTAATGTAAAAATAACACCATCACGATTATCTCGTAATAATATATCAATTTCTGATTTAGATAATGATAATAAATTTTTAATATAATATGTATTGTATGCATCTTTCAACTCATTTTTTAATGTATGAATTTTATTATTTGAATCGTTGACATCAGAAATCATGTCTTTAGTATTATCATATCTAATACGATATAAAAAATATAAAGATAATGTCTTATCATATAATTCAATATAATTTATTTTATCACGAGCAGTTAAAACACCGTTACCTCCAAGTTGTTTTAATCTCATGTATTTATTTTTGTATTTCAAATAACTATGTTCCATTGAACTCATATATTCTTATTTAGATAATAAATTATTATTTTTTATATATTATTATTTTTTTATATATTATTATTTTTTTATATATTATTATTTTTTTATATATTATTAGCAATAATTTGTATCACTATTATAAAATAAAAATATAATTAAAAAAATAGATATTATTATAATAATGAATAATCCTATCTCGATTTGTCAAGTTAAAAATATTTACGAACAATTAATTAATTCCAAATTCTCATATAATTATATAGTTGTTTTCTTTTTTGTTAAACATTATATTAATATTAACACTTTTAATTTTGCTAAAAAAAAACAAATTAAACCTATTGAAAATGATTTATATGATGAACTTTTTATAAGATTTGGTTCTAAATGTATTGTAACAGGTTCTAATATTTTTGAACATACCAATATTCTAGCAAAAACAAATTTAAATGATGTTAATAATTGGATTTTATTAAATAAACAACATGCTGAATACTTTAAAAAATATTATTGGTCTATTAATCCAGATACATTTGAAATTGAAATAAATTATGATTTAATCTCAAAAAATGATGTATTTGTTAAATTATTGGAAAATAAAACTCTAAGTGACTTGAGTAAATATCCAGGAATGATGAAATACATTATTAAACATTATGAAAATTTTATATATAATGAAACAAATTAAATATTTTAACATATATTTATAAATTAATATTTTTTAGTATTTATAAGTACTTAAATATTTTTTGTCTGGTAAAAGTTCATTTAATTTATTCGAAATAATAATTTGTAAATTTTCATAATTCTTTTTTTTCTTTTCATTTAAACTTTTAATATTTTGATTACTTGTTGAACTACTAGATGAGTCACTAGATGAAAATGACATATCAGTAGAGTATGTATTAATTGTTGATTTATCTGATGAAGTATCCATTATATAATTATATCATTAATAATTAAATAATTTAAAAATCAATTTTCTTAAAAAATATTTTAAAGATTAATATATATTGTATTATAATGTTAAGAGTATTATATTTATTTATTGTACAAATATGTGTTTCATCTAATTCTGATTTTATTAATATTGATTCAATTAATGTAGATAAACATCTAGATAAATTTATCAATTTTAAAGAAAGATTTAATAAAAATTACGATACCTCAGATGAATTTGAAAAAAGATTTAATATTTTTAAAATTAATTTAGATATCATTAGAACTCATAATCTAGATACTACCCAAAATTTTTTTATGGGTATTAATCAATTTAGTGATTTAACCTCTGAAGAATTTAAAAATAATTTTGTTGGGAAATTAGATATCTCTTTAACCTCTAATAGATATGGGTGTCAAGCATTTATTAGTGATTCTAATAATACTCCAGATACATTAGATTGGAGGAATAAAAATGCAGTAACACCAGTAAAAAATCAAGAACAATGTGGAAGTTGTTGGGCGTTCTCAGCAACTGCTGCTGTTGAAGGAGCATGGGCAATCACAAAAGGAGAATTAATTAATTTATCTGAACAAGAATTGGTTGATTGTGCTACTGGTATTAAATATGGTGGTCATGGGTGTGATGGTGGTCAAATGGATGGTGGATTTAAATATGTTATATCATATGGACAATGTTCTGATGCAGAATATCCATACACTGCAACTGATACAACATGTGTTAAATGTAATGATGTAGCATTTATTTCAGATTGTTATGATGTAAACCCAAACGATCAAACTTCTTTAAAAAATGCTGTCGCAAAACAACCAGTTTCTGTTGCAATTGAAGCAGATACAATTTATTTCCAATCTTACTCTGGTGGAGTATTAGATTCTCCATTATGTGGAACAACTTTAGATCATGGCGTATTAATTGTAGGATATGGCACAGAAAATGGATTAGACTATTGGTTAGTTAAAAATTCATGGGGTGTAACATGGGGATTAAATGGATATGTTAAAATTTTAAGATCCAATAGTACAGATGATTCTGGTATATGTGGTATTGCAATGCAACCAAGTTTTCCTGTTGTTTAAAATAATATTTTTCTTATTAAATAATAAATTAATTTTTATTATTTAATATTTCATTTTTAAAATAGATTCCATTATAAAATTTATTATAACAATACTTATAATTATACATAAAATACATACACAACAACTACCTTGTTGTGGAAAAAGTCGTTCAGTCTGAACCTGAACAGGTTGGACTTCATTAATTATTATAATTTGTCTTTGGTTATTATGTTCAACTATAGTATTATCTATCTCAATTATTTCTAATTTTTTACGACAAATTGGACATGATGGACGAATATTTTTATCAACACATTCATCTACCCAATTATTAATACATTCTTCATGATAATTATTTTTATGTTCGCACTCTTTAAATATTTCAAGCTCTTGTTTTTCTAGATCAATTAGATCTAGACAAATTATACATTCCATATTTTTATCAACAAGTTTTTCTATGCTCATTTATAATATTAATAAATATAGTTTTATATTAGGATTATTTAATCAATTTTTTTTATTATTTAATCAAACTTTTTATTAAAGAATCCTACTATAATAATAGAACAAAATGTAGTTACAGTACATATACAACAAAATCTTTGTGTATAATAAAATAAAGAATAAATAGTAGATATATCATTTCGCAATTGATCATTATAAATATTAATTATTTGTTCAGATTCAGGCAATGAATCTGATATATTAATTATTTGTCTAGATTCAGGGAAAGAATCTGAAATATTAATTAATTCTAATTCTTTACGACATATCGGACATGATGGGATAATATTTTTATCAATACATTCATTAATCCAACCATTCACACAATCATTATGATAATTAATACAATGTTCGCAATCTTTAAAAAAATTTATATCTTGTTTATTATTAATAACATCAAGACATATAATACATTCTCTATCTTTATCTATACTCATTATTATGTTTCAGAAAATTTATTTTACTTATATTATGTTTTATATAAATTATATTAATTCAAATATAAAAATTATTAATAAACAAAGATTATTATAAAAATTCAATATCATATTCATAAGCTCCTGTATCTGTAAAATCTTTATCATCAAATTGAATACTATAAAAGTTTTGTCTATAATAAACTATACCATCTACTATATTTTCTTTCTTAAAACTAATAGTTCCTTTTCTTTTTATACCTTTATAATCTATTACGTAAATTCTATCTCCCTTCTTAAATTTATTATTTGCAAGTTCATTTGGTGTTGGTGGTCCTTTTAATTTATAACCTCGTCCTTCTACAGTTCTTGTTTCTCCATCTATTTTTTCTTGTCTAAACATTGGGACTTGGACTAGTTTATAGTCAGAATTTGTAAATGAATACATACCAGTTTGTTCTTTAGGTCTTGATGGTTCTACTGCTGATAAAGATGATACTTGTCTTGATGGTTCTGCTGCTGATAAAGATGATACTTGTCTTGATGGTTCTACTGCTGATAAAGACGATACTTGTCTTGATGGTTCTGCTGATGATATTAAATTAATATATGTATCAAGTCCTTCAGTAGAAGAACCATCGTCATATAAAATAGAGTATTTGTGTCTGAACATACCGTATTTTATATCTTTAATTATACCATTTTTCCCCATGTATTCTATTTTATCACCTATTTTAAATTTTGGTTGTATAAATTTATATATAACTCCATCAGGTTTTTCAATAATATTACCATCTGATAAAATAAAATAATGTGTCATTTCATTTTCCTTTGTTTTATTTTGTATTATGCCTTTTATTATATTCCATGATTTATCATATAATAAAACTTCTTCACCAATATTAAAATTATCACCACCTAATTGTTTTCTTAAAGTTAAATATTTATTTTTATATTTAAAATATTTTTCTTGAAAAGACATATATATTTAAATATAGAAAAAAAATATTACTAATATTAATGATATTTTTTATTTTCCCACATCAATTATTCTATAATTTAGATCATTTAAATAAAAATGATAAAATATATTTAATTGAAGAACCAAGATATTTTACAGATTTTAATTTTCATAAACTAAAACTTGCTTATCATCGTGCAAGTATGAAAAAATATTATGATTATCTCAAAAAGAAAAAATATAATGTGACTTATGTTAATTTTAATCAAGTAACAAATAACTTTTATAAATCAATAAAAGATGAAATTAAAGTAATACATGTGAATGATTTTAAACTAGAAAATAAATTAAAAAAAAATTATGGAAATAAACTTGTTATTCTAGAAAATAAAAATTTTTTAATTAAATTAGATGAATTAGAAGATATTAAAAAATTAATCTTTAAAAATAAAAGATATTCACATGAAGAATTTTATAAGTATCAACGACGTAAATTAAATATCTTAATTGATTCAAATGATAAACCTATACAAGGTAAGTGGTCTTTTGATAATGAAAATCGATTACCTTTACCAAAAAATCATAAAGTAATTAAAACAGTTAATAAACCTAAAAAAAATAAATATATTATTGAAGCAATTAATTATGTTAATCATAATTTTAGTAGAAATTATGGTTCATTAGATAATTTTATTTATCCAATAGATCACATTACATCTAAAAAATGGTTATTAAAGTTCTTACAAGAAAGATTAATAAATTTTGGGGCATATGAAGATGCGGTTGATGATAATGAACCATTTATTTATCATGCTGTCATTAGTCCAATGATGAATATTGGTTTATTAACTGACATTCAAGTTGTTGATATTTCATATAAATATTATTTAAAAAATACAAAACATATTTCAATTCAATCATTTGAAGGGTTTATTCGTCAAGTGATTGGATGGAGAAATTATGTTTATACAATATATTTATTAGAAGGTCCAAATCTCTATGAAACAAATCAATTAAAACATCATAATCAGATAAATAAAAAATTTTGGACAGGTGAAACAAATATGTTACCAATAGATTCTATTATTCAAAAAATAGTTAAATATTCATATGCCCACCATATTGAAAGATTAATGTATTTAGGTAATTTTTTGTTATTATGTTTTATTGATCCAAAAGAAGTATATAGAATATTTATGGAATGGACAATTGATGCATATGATTGGGTGATGGTTCCAAATATTTTTGGAATGAGTCAATATTCAAGTCCAATAATGATGACTAGACCTTATTTTTCATCTTCTAATTATATTAATAAAATGAGTACCTTTAAAAAATCATCTTTAGAAAATAGTTGGTCTGATATATGGGATGCTTTGTATTATAATTTTATAAATAAACATCAAGAATTATTTAAAAAGAATTATGCAATTGCTCAACAAGTTAAGAATTGGAATAATAAAACTGATTTTGAACAAAAAGTAATAATAAAAAAAGCAAATGATTATATTAAATCATTGTTATAGATGATGTGATTTATAATGTCTTCGACATACAGGTATATAACTTTCTGTACCACCTATTAAAATTGTTTCTTTAGATTCTATAATCCTAAGAGTAAACGGTGCTTCTGTACCATCTTTACAAATATTACAAACAGAATTTAATTTGATACATTTATTTGATAATGGAATTAAATTTAAAATTTGACCAATTGGTTTTTGTTGAAAATCACCATCCAATCCTGCAACAATAATATTAATTGGGTATGTATTAATCCATTTACTAACTGTTATGTACAAGTCCTCAAAAAATTGTCCTTCATCTATAATTAATGTATCAATATTATTAATATCTGATTCATCAATTTCGTTTAATTTATTAACAATTTTACAATCAACCGATTCAAAATTATGAGATGTAATTTTCCCTTCAATATATCGATTATCAATTGTTGGTTTAACTATTAAAATTTTTTTATTAATTAATTTTAATAGTCTAACACGTTTTATTATTTCTGTAGATTTTCCTGAGAACATTGGACCAATAATTAGCTCTAAATTACCATACGTTATTATACTTCTAAACATTATACTTCTAATTTTATTATTATAATTATTTTAAATATCAATTTTTATTTAAAATATTTTAAAAATATTTTTTATCTATTCTTATTATATAGATAATAATGTCATTTAATAGAACTACATATGATAGTTGTGCATACGATTTACAAGTAAAACGTAGTACTGATCCAGGTGATTATAGATTATATGGAAATTTTGCAGAAAACGAGAACCAATGTTACTCTTATAGCGGACCTGTTGGATCTAAATCTGATGTATCAGTTGTTAAAAATCCAACAGAAACTTGTTTTGGGACAATGGCAGAAGTAGAATCGGACCTTTCATGGAGAAATAATAAACTTGATAGATGTAATGATAAAAAATTTAATCAGTTTCCTGTTGTAGATAAACCAATTTGTTCTTCAAATTTAACATCTCAAGATACTAGATTTACAAATCCAATTGATAACTACAGAGGTATGAGTCTAACTAGTTATATGTTAACACCATATTTATATACAAATCCACAATGCTATATTCAAGAAATAAATGATCATGTTGGATCAAATACTAGATTACAAACTAAAGATTGTTATAATTTAGCAAAAACTGTTTCTGCATCTGCATCTGCTGGATTATACTCTGAAAGCTGTAATAGTTTCCCAAATAGTGATAAGTGTATATCTTAATTAAAAATTAAGTTATAGTGTCTAAGTTATAGTATCTTAATTAATATAAAATGAATTTTTTAATAAAAATGTTTTATTAAAAAATAAAATGAATTTCTTAATAAAAATGTTTTATTAAAAAATAAAATGTATTTAATAATAATATGACAAGTATTTTATTAAATTCATTATCTGGAAATGATTCAAATAAACTAAATAATATTTATAACACAAATATCGAAAATAATATGAATAGGATTGAAAGAAATCAAGCACAACAGAGTTTTTCAAATCCTGAATATTTAGATCAATTTGATGATCTTAGATTTGATAATAAAAATAATCCGGTATCTATTAATCAAAGTGATAAAGGTATTAATAATTCACTCCAACGTAATATAGATTTTGCTAATGGTTATTCTGAATTTCAAAAAAATGATATGCATTATAATGTAGTAGGTATGCAAAACTTTGTTCATAATAATATGATTCCAAATACTAGTACAAGAGACAGAGATGTAATAGGAAATCAAAGAAATCAAAGAACATTAGAAACATTCACAGGAAATTCTGAATATTATGTTCCTAAAACAGAACAATATCATTTATTTGAACCAGTAAAAGATTTATCATGGACAACTGGTATGCCATCAATAACACCTGCAATTGAAAATAGATATATCCCTTCTAATAAAAATAATTATGGGAATTTACCATTTCAAACAAATGTACGAGTTAGACCTGGTATTGAAAATCAAAATCAAGGAGGGAATTATGCTGTTTATCGTGTTGATCCATTAAATGTTGATCAATTAAGAAGTGAAACTAATCAAAAAATTAGTTATAAAAATAAACCCCTTGAAACAATTAAAAAAGGTGAAGTTCGAAGTGCAGATCCAACTTTATCTAAATTTAAAATGCCTGATTTTAGAGAACAAAAATTTTCTGATTTAGTGCCTTCAAAATCAATATATGATGGTCCTATACAAACAGGTGATTTTACTAATATGTTAACTACTAGAAATGAAAGCGAACATTATAATCCAGGTCCTGCAAATCATGGGTCATCTGGTGAAGGACCAGATATTTCAAAAACAAAATTTCAAGATGCAAAACGAGAATCATATCTTAATGACCCAACACATTCTATGAATGCTGTTAATACTAAACTTGTTATGACAAATATTGATTCATATACAAATTATAACAATCAAAGAGCTAGTACAAATTTTAATTATGAAGGTCCAGCAACTAATAATCAAACAAGTTATACTGTTGATTATAAAGATATACCATTAGTCACACAAAGAGAATTAATGATTCATAATAATAATAATCTTGGAGCTACATCACAAACAACACAAAATTATATATTTTCAAATGATATGATATTACCTCTTACTAATAGGAATACATTAAAAACACATGATATTTTAGGATCAAATGCACAAGAAAAACAAGTTAATACTCAATTTCAAGATGAAGCTAAAAAAACAGGTAGAATGACAACATCACATACTTATACAGGAACATCAGTTCCACAAGAAAAACAAGTGAATACTCATTTTCAAGATGAAGCTAGGAAAACAGGTAGAATGACAACATCACATACTTATACAGGGACATCAGTTCCACAAGAAAAACAAGTTAATACTCAATTTCAA
>Ga0209550_10005493_pt1 | contig 11883 bp, 12 predicted proteins | sample LauGreSuBDMM15SN_2_FD_187567 | JGI IMG/M metagenome (GOLD analysis project Ga0209550, IMG submission 187567) | Freshwater lake microbial communities from Lake Michigan, USA - Su13.BD.MM15.SN (SPAdes) (version 5) | ecosystem: Environmental > Aquatic > Freshwater > Lake | place: Lake Michigan... | reverse complement strand
ATGCACGGATTTCCGTACGACGTGCATACCTATGCAGAGGTTGCACCGATTCTTGCCTCATCGGGATGCAGAGTGATCGTTCCTTATTTGCGTGGGTATGGCCCGACACGCTTTCTGGATCCCAGTACGCTGCGCTCTGGCGAGCAGGCGGCGTTAGGCGCCGATTTGCTTGCATTGATGGATGCTCTGCAGGTGCCATCAGCTGTGCTGGCAGGGTACGACTGGGGCGGCCGTGCCGCTTGCGTCGTGGCAGCACTTTGGCCTGAACGTTGTCAGGCCTTAGTTTCGTTTAACAGCTACAACATTCAAAATATTGCGACGGTGCTCAAGCCTGACACTCCGTCAAATGAGCACAGACTCTGGTATCAGTACTATTTCCATAGCGAACGGGGCCGAGCCGGGCTTGCGAATGATCGGCGCGGCTTGATTGAGTTGATGTGGCGCTTATGGTCTCCCACCTGGAGTTTCGATACGTCGACTTTTTTGCGTACCGCTCCGGCGTTTGATAACCCCGACTTTGTGGATGTCGTGATCCACAGTTATCGGCATCGGTTTGGTTTAGTTGCGGGCGATCCTGCCTATGCGGCTATCGAAGCCCGCCTTGCCGAGTCTCCCGTGATTACTGTTCCCACCATCACTTTTGATGGCGGCGACGATGGCGTGCGCAGTCCTTCAAGTCCTGCAGCGCATGCGCAACGTTTTTCTGGCAAGCGTGAGCATCGCGTTGTGCCTGGTGTTGGTCACAACATGCCTCAAGAGGTCCCCAATGTGTTTGCCAATGCAATTCTTGAATTGATGAAGCATTAAGCGATGCAGTCGGCAAAGCCCGCTCTCTTGATTCGCGATAGTGTTGAAGGCGATGTCGTCATCATCCAAGATATTTACGCGTACCACGTACAGCACGGTACGGCATCGTTTGAGTTGACGCCGCCAACGTTTCAAGAGATGCAACAGCGTCGTGCGGATATTGTCGAAAAGGGTTTGCCTTATTTTGTTGCAGAGTTTGAGGGGGCTGTCGTTGGTTACGCATATGCGACGATGTATCGGCCACGCCCTGCCTATCGCTTTACGGTTGAAGACTCTGTCTATGTCAGAGAAGGGCTGGCCGGCAATGGTATCGGGCGCGCCCTGCTTGAAGCGGTCATCGAGCGTTGCACGGTGCTTGGTTATCGCCAAATGCTCGCTGTGATTGGGGACAGTAGTGCTGCCTCGGTTGCCTTACACAAAGCGTTGGGATTTGAACAAGTTGGGCTGTTTCGGTCGGTCGGCTTCAAGTTCGGGCAGTGGCGCGACACGTCTATGCTTGAGCGAGAGTTAGGCGAGGGGAGTCGCAGTCTTCCGACTTAAGTGCGCTAGTTGAAAGCCGGAGATCATGATATAAATATACCTATCCGGTAGATTTATTGAGTTGTGATGTCAAATCCGAAGAAAAGCCAAGTACTTTCACTGTTCGGCGAGGACGAAGCCCTAACTCTCGAGTCTGTTGATTCTGTTGGTGCGACTAATAAAGAGTTGAAACGAGCGCAACGCGCCCGAGCGCGTGAGCCATCCCCTAAGCGGGCGGGCGACAAGCGATTAAGTGATCTGCCTAATCATTCGACCAATCCAACCGGCGTGTTGCCCGGTCAGGGATTTTTGCCAGGACTCTCAAGGCGTGGACGACCCAGGCTACCTGTACCCATTTCACCAGTAGAACGTACTGCAGAGCACCGGCGTAAGCGCATCGAAGCTGGTGCGAAACGCGTCGAAATCATTCTTGATAAAGATATTTCAGGGGCGTTGGATGCGCTCGCGGAACACTACAAAGAACCGCGTAGCGACGTCATCGCAACCTTGATCGCCAAAGCAGCGAAAAAAGTTCTCAAGAAATAATCAACACCTGGCCGAGGTGTTATCGAGCGCCAGGCCGATTCGCGGGGCCGCCACGGTTGGGACCTTCGCCAGGCCCACGCGCGCCTGCAGCACCTGGTCCAGGCGCGCCCACACCGGGTGCCACGCCTGGTCCGGGAGCACCAACGCCGGGTGCAATGCCGGGGCCTGGCGCACCAACGCCTGGGCCTGGCAGTACACCGACACCCGGTGCGCCTCGATCAACGGCGCGTGCAACACAGCCCGCTGGGGCACCTTCGGCCGTACAGTACACAACCTGAGCCGACACATGGCTTGAAATAAAAGCGGAGACAGCAATTAAACCGCTGACGGCACATCGAGTCATCGTGCTCATGAGGTGTTCCTAGAAAAAGAAATCAGTTGTGGGACGACTAAAAAACGTACTCGATTAAATCGTGTCCATGCTAACGCGGTCAAGCGTTCTTTGCGCGACGAGCCACTCAGTATCTTTGAATTGCCAGTTCTTGCGAGGAGTCTGATCGCGTCCGCGTGCATAGATTATCTGCTGCTCGCGTAGCGTTGGGCATATTTCCAACCAATTTCAGCGAGTGGCCTTGCTTTGCTACCAGTCTCGAGCGCATCACTCGATGCGGCGGTCCCATCGGCGGCTCTTCGTGCGATGCCTTGCAGAATCGCCGCCATTCTAAACAAGTTATACGCGAGATAGAAGTCCCAGTGCTCTGCGCCGTCTAGTCCAGTTGTTTCGGAATATTGCCTTAAATAGTGTGCCTCGTCGGGTATGCCTAACGCAGCGAGATCTAGCCCTCCGATGCCTCGCCATAAGGATGCAGGTATGTGCCAACTCATACAATGGTAGGCAAAATCCGCAAGCGGATGTCCTAAGGTCGCTAACTCCCAGTCTAGTAGGCCGATGGCGCGTGGCTCGGTGGGATGCAACACCAGATTGTCTAAACGATAGTCTCCGTGAACAATGGATGTCTGCTCGTCCAAGGGGATATTCGCCGGTAACCAATCGATCAGAGCGTGAAGTTCGGGTATGTCTTCTGTGTTGGCCTCTTTGTACTGCCGGCTCCAACGGGCAATTTGTCGCCCAAAATAGTTACCGGACTTGCCAAAGGTTTCCAATCCAACTTGAGCGTAGTCAACCTGATGTAACGCAGCGATGATGCGATTCATGTCTTGATAGACGCTGGCTCGGTCGGTCTTTGAAAGACCGGGTAGGGATTGATCGACAATCACTCGGCCCTCTAAATACTCCATGATGTAGAACGGTGTACCAACAACATCGAGCTCTTCGCTATACGCAAACAACTTTGGCACCGGCACATCGCTGTTTTGTAAGGCTTGCATGACGCGAAATTCACGATCGACGGCGTGTGCAGAAGGCAGTAGTGGACCAGGCGGTTTTTTTCTTAAAACGTAGCGCTGCGCGCCACTCGAGAGCAGATAGGTCGGGTTGGACTGGCCGCCGGTTAACGCTTTGACGGTGAGCGTGGCTTGGTCAAGCAGGCCTTGAGCTTTTAACCAAGCCGCGAGCGTGCTCTGGTCGAACGCAGCGGGTTGTGTCGGGGTCGCTTCTGGCTGTGTCATAGGGAACTCACGAGATGTCCCCAGTCAACAGCGAGGCTTGTGCCCGTCATGGCGCGACCAGCGTCTGAGGCCAGCAATAGGATTGGGCCATCCATATCCGACATTTGGCAAAACCGTCTAAAGGGAATGCGAGACTCTAATTTCTTTCCGGCATCGCTGGCCAAAAATTCACTGTTTAAATCCGTCACGACGTAGCCGGGTAGCACCGCATTCACGCGAATCCCGTAGCGAGCGAATTCAAGAGCCAAGGACTTCGTGAACTGTATAACGCCGGCTTTCGATGCGCTGTAACCTACGACAGCACCCGCCACACGCTCACCTAAGATGGAAGAAATATTGATGATACTTCCCGGCTTCTTGTGATGAACGAGCCTTCGTGCCGCCTCAGTATTGACAAGCCAACACCCTTTAAGATTGGTATCCAGAACTTGATCCCAGTCTTGCTCGGTCTGTTGCAGTGCAGGCTTGGCTACCGTCACACCAGCGTTGCTGACCACGACATCTGCGAGCAGTCCTTGCGCTTCGATTGCGTCAAAACATGCTGAGACACTTACTGCGCTTGTAACGTCCAGCGCGACGGCATACGCATGACCGCCACGTTGCTTTATTTCGCTGACGAGGTTCTCGAGTTTATCCACTCTGCGCGCAGCGACCACCACGCACGCACCCGCCTGAGCGAGCGTGAGCGCGAGATGATACCCGATGCCGCTCGATGCACCTGTTACCAGTGCGGTGTGGCCTTGGAGGTTGAATAGTGCACCTGCAGTGTTTGTTACGCTCATACGCGTTTCTCTCCAGCCTCGATAATCTTGCGTGCCATGCTCCAACGGTGCACTTCGCTTGGACCATCGTATATGCGAAACGCCCGCATGTCCGTGAAGATACGCATCACCATGGTTTCGCCGGTGACGCCTTGTCCGCCCATGATTTGTACGCATCTATCCACGACGCGCCATTCCGCCTCGGAACACACAACCTTGGCTCGACTCGATTCGAAGTTAGCACCATGCCCCTGATCTAAGATCCATGCAGTGTGCGCAATATGCAAGCGGCTCGTTTGCAAGTCCATATCGTTATCAGCCAACATAAATCCGACACCTTCGTGTTTGCCTAATATTCTGCCGAAGGCTTCTCTCTTGCGTGCATAGTCTGTTGCGATGTCATGCGCGCGACGGGCCTGTCCGAGCCAGCGCATACAGTGTGTCAGGCGAGCCGGAGCAAGACGAACTTGTGCGTATTTGAATCCGCGTCCGATTTCTCCTAGGACATCAGTCGCGGGGATACGAACGTTTTCGAAGGTCATGACACAGTGCCCTCCGGTAAAGCAACTATCCATGGCGTCCATCTGACGTGTGACGCTGATTCCCTTGCGGTTCATGTCGCTTAAGAACATCGTTGCAGAGCCGTCTTCCATTTTTGCCATGATGATGACGTACGTAGCACCTTGTGCACCTGTAATAAACCACTTGGTGCCATTGATGACATAGTGGTCGCCGTCCTTGACTGCAGTGGTCTGCATCATGGATGGATCTGCGCCGGCCCCAGGACTTGGCTCTGTCATCGCGAAGCACGAGCGTATATGACCTTGCACCTGAGGGCGTAACCAGCGCTCTTTTTGTTCCGGTGTGGCAACGACTTCCAGGAGGTGAATATTGCCCTCATCCGGGGCATGGATATTCATGGCAGTTGGCCCTAAAGTGGAATAGCCGGCCTCTTCAAATACGACGGCCTTCTCAGCATGTGTGAGTCCTAATCCGCCTAGTTCAACCGAGGCATGGGGAGTCAGTAAACCAGCGGCGCGCGCGTGCGCAACGAGCTCATTGCGCAGTTCTTCGGTCGGGCCATGCGCGGTGGCTCTCGGATCACGCTCTAAGGGAATGATGACGTCTGCAATAAACGAGCGGGTGCGCGCTTGAAGTTCAAGCTGCCTGGGGGATAGTGAAAATTCCATCTTTGGATCCTTGTTAAGGCCTCGTACCTAAACCGCTTCGCATGAGAAGACTTTTCTAAGTATCATTAGCTAAGCGATTTAGGTGATTATTCTCTATTATCGCAATTCCACAGATTTCCGCACATACCTTCCAATATGCGCCATATCCAGCACCCAGGCAACGCAGCCCCCGAACGCCTTCATAGTGTGCCCTGTCGGGTAGAGGAGTTTGTGACGCGTCTCGCGCCCGGACAAACCCTGCTCAAGTCAGTGGCGACGGCGATGCGCGATGTCGGCGGCTCGAGTGCCGTGATGCGTCTGAGTGGCGGTGCGTTGGATTGCTTTGCCTACTGCATGCCAGCACTTTCTAAGACAAGTGAGCATGCGGTCTATTTCAGTGAGACCTATCGCGTAGAGGGCGTTGTTTTACTTGAGGCTGCGACCGTGACTTATGGTGTGCGCGAAGGGCAGCCGTGGCTGCATTGCCATGCGGTCTGGACAGAGCCCGGCGGAAGGCGTCACAGCGGCCATCTGTTGCCTGATCAAGTTCAGGTCGCCAGCGAAATTTTAGCGACAGGTAGCGCAATACAAGGTGCTGCGTTTGTTGTGACTCCGGATACGGAGACAAATTTTTCTTTGTTTATGCCTCAAAGCACCTCTAGCGCCTCTGTCTCGGCGCAGGGTAATGTGCCGGCGGCTTTCGGTACTGCGTATGTGGTTCGGCTTGCTCCGAACGTAGACGTCTGCTTGGCGTTAGAGCGCTTTTGTCGGGAGCACGGCATTACCGCAGCAGCAATAGAAGGTGGAGTAGGGAGCACGGTCGGTGCGGTGTTCGATGATGGGCGAGTAGTCGAGCCTTTTGTGACCGAGCTCCTGATTCGTCAAGGCGAGATTCGCCTGGGTGACGATGGTGAACCCAGAGCACGTATCGATATCACGATGGTTGACTACCTGGGCGGGGTCTCTGAAGGCGTATTAGCACGCGGCCATAATCCTGTGCTGGTCACTTTCGAACTAGTCGTGCGGCCGCTCAATGCGTAATTGCGCAGCGAGCGCGCCGCCACCCCACTTAAAACTTAAATGTCACACCTAGCGCCACACCATACAGACTTTGATCTGTCGTGACCCTGTTTGTTTTTTGTTGGTAGTAAAGATTTTTGACGCCTAAGGTCGTGTCACCCCAAGAAAATGCACGCCCCACGCCAACCATCTGCTGGCTCGTGACTTCGGTATTGCTACTGCCGCCACCGACGTCAAGGTAAAAGGGGACGAAATAGTCACTCGCACCCAGCTGAATGCGGCCTTTCAAACCAATAATTGGGTCGGTTGTCGTGATGTGTTTGCTCTTTGTTAATCCGAGCGGCGTACCTGCTACCGCGATAGCGGTCGAGGTGCGCATATCCATGACACGCAAGCCTGCCAACGCGTCGACGTAAGCGGAGGGACTGTTGTGCACGGTATATGAACCCGCAACGGTATAGATACCTTGCTCGACCGAGGTTTTACTGCCTAAGTCGACGGCTCCACGCATCGTCGAGTTTTGCGATGATATCTTCGAATAGACCAGATCAGCCACTAACCCCAATCGTCCTTTGTGCGCCTCAAGGGTCACCATACCTGCGAAATTCAGATTCGATAGCAGTTCGCTGCTGCTTAGATTGGCATGCCCCAAACGCGTGTCATCGTAATAGACGCTGCCATTGATGTTCACAAGCCAGAGATATGGCGTCACAGCAAAGCGCCACGCATCGCTGACTTGAAAAACTGGCTCGGGTTTGGCCGAGGGCGCCGTCTGCGACATCGCGACTGAAGTGAACGCGTTCAAGCTCGCAAATAATGCAGCGAGCGCTATTTTTTTACCAAGAATCAGATGGGGATGCATGTTGATGATTGTAATTGTGGGGGTTAGCGGACTGTTCAATACGGATAATTTGGGTAACGGGCAACTCGCGGCAAAAAACATAATTCGCACGCACTGAAGCAAGTAGATTTTAGCCGGAACCCGGACGCAGCGACTCCTCTATTGTCTGTGGAACCTATGTCGGCTAGGATAGGAAACTTTACTCGTTAGGTTTTGTGCGTTGCAGCATCGCATGGAAGGCCGGTGGGAAATCGCGTCAAAAGCAGTCGGAAATAGGAAAGAACAACTATGCACACAGCGCTGACTAGGGCCCTTGGGATCCGTCATCCAATCATCCAGGGAGGAATGCAGTGGATTGGACGGGCCGAGCTCGTGGCTGCCGTATCAAACGCGGGTGCGCTCGGTACCTTGACGGCGCTCACACAACCGACGCCAGAAGCACTGATTGATGAGATCGCTCGCGTACGCACCCTGACCGACAAGCCGTTCGCGGTCAACCTTACATTCTTGCCGACACTCAAGCCCGTGCCGTACGAAGCCTACCGAGACGCAATTATTTCTACAGGTGTGCGCATTGTTGAAACAGCAGGCAATAATCCGTCCGCGCACATGCCCGCGTTGAAAGCGGCCGGCATCACAGTTATCCATAAATGCACGACCGCCAGGCACGCGCTCAAAGCGCAGCAAATCGGTGTTGATATGGTGAGTATCGATGGCTTTGAGTGTGCGGGTCACACCGGTGAAGAAGACATCCCAGGCTTAATCTTGATTCCCTCTGCGGTGGCGAAGCTCTCGATCCCCGTTATTGCATCGGGAGGGTTCGGAGATGGAAAAGGCCTCGTGGCTGCGCTTGCGCTTGGTGCCGAGGGTATCAACATGGGTACCCGTTTTATGTGCACGCAGGAGTCGCCTGCACATCAAAATATTAAAGAGGCAATCGTCAAAAATGCGGAGACGGATACTGCGTTGATACTGCGCAGTTTACGCAATAGCAGTCGTGTGGCACGTACGAATCTGGCCCAAAGCATCTTAGATATGGAGAAGCGCGGGGCAACGATCGATGAGATCGGTCCTAAAGTGGCCGGCGCGAAGGGTCGTGCCGTTTACGAAGAAGGCGACACGGAAGGTGGTATCTGGACGGTTGGCATGGTGCAAGGCTTGATCCACGATATTCCGACTTGCGCGCAGTTAGTACAGCGTATTGTGGATGAAGCAGAAGCTATCATTGCGCAGCGCTTAGCCCGTCTTATTGAGGGCTAGGGCTAGCCATATTCCGTTTTTTTAGGCGTCGAAAAATGTATCCCCCTTCTATTGACGACCATGTCATCGTAAAGAAAGCGATGCGGGCCATTGCGTTAAACCGGACGCCTGGCTACAGTTTTTGCGGTAACTTTTTTGACTTTTCATACGATTCGGCTGACCAGGATCATTCGATTGTTCATGTCAAGCCTGAAGGGCAAAGCATTGGTAGCAACGGGCAAATTCACACGGTTGTTCAGGCAATTCTTGCCGATATGGGGCTCGCAACCTGTCTGCGCTATAACATCGGAGATCGCCATCGAACCGCGACCGTATCGTTGTCACTCCAGTTTACTGGGGTAGAGCCTTGTGGAGACCTTGTTGCGACAAGCCACTCACAAGCACACTTGCAAGGTGTGCAAGGTCGCCAAGGTATCAGCCAGACGCGCTTGACCAGTGGCGATGCGCTCGTTGCGATCGGCAGTGCCGCCTTCATGATTATGCCGATGCCGCAAGGGACGATCTTGCCTCCCGTGCCGTGGGTATCTCAGAAGCCTCCGGACAATCCCCCCTTGGACTTGCACAGCCTTAACGAAACAGAGCGCTGGATACTTGATCGCGTTCGACAGTCCGTATTCGATTCTGAACGGTGCGGGCAAAATTTTCTTTCGCACTTTTTGACGCTTGATACGCAGTCTACGACTGATGGTGCGATGTGTGATGTTGAGAACGGCCCGCACATTGGGAATCGCGTGGGACACGTTCAAGGTGGAATTATCTTAGCGATTGGGATGGTGTGTGCAAGCGCTGCACTTGGGGAGGAATGGTTGTTGTCGGGAGTGACCGCAACTTATATCAGTCCTGGTGAAGGTGAGACGGTCCGGGCTCAGTCTGTGATTGTTCACCAAGGTCGCATGACGGCTGTCGTAAAAACCTCTGTCAAGTCGGGTTCTGGCAAAACAGCACTTGAAGTGCTGTCGACACACGCACGACGCGCTTAGTTGTTACCGTTAGCCTTCACTGCTTTGATTTTAGGCTGACGGTAACGGTTATATCCCCAGAGATATTGATCTGGCATTTTGCGAATCATCGCCTCCATCTCTCGGTTGATGATGGTTGCAGCGGCTTCGGGCTCATTGGGTAGCGGTGCATCAAGACGCTTGTAATGCAAGGTATAGCCTTTCCCAACCGCTTTTCTTTCAGCCGCTAAGACAAATATCGTTGCACCGGAGAGGTGTTGCAAGCGTTGCACTAAAGTCATCGTGTACGCAGGCTTACCAAAAAAAGGAGCCCAAACGCCCTCGCCATCCGGAGGGACTTGATCGGGCAAGATGCCGATGATTCGTCCACGCAGAAGGGTCTTCACAAGCGTGCGTACGCCGCTTTGATTTGCGGGCGCCATCGTAAGTTGCCGGCGCGAGCGCATCTTGATGATCCAGTCCGAGAGCCAAACCATGCGCGGTGGTCGAAACAGGACGGTTGCGGGGTAACGCGCACCAAAGATAGGGCCTAGCAGTTCAAAACACCCAACATGGGGCGACAACAAAATGACCCCTTTCTCTAGACTGAGGGCGTCATCGAACTGCTGCCAGTTGTCACACTGCAGCGTGGCATCCAGTGCCGACTCATCGCGTCTGGTCCACCAAAAGGTCATCTCAAACATTAATTGACCGACGCTCATCATTGCTGCACGCAGCATCCGCGGATCTGCTTCTGGAAAAGCATGCTGAAGATTTTTCTTTGCGGACTCTTTGTAGCTTCCGGGCAAGCACCAAGCTAGCCAGCCAAAAAATCGACCAAGTCTTTGGAGTACCGGCAATGGAAGCGCGCCAATTAACTTAAAAAGTAACGTAACGATTGGCGGACCGATTCTTTCAAGCATGTTGTTGAAAACAGAAGGTTGAAAATAACAAATAGGGCCTTGTTGGTCTAAATCTCGACGGTTCAGCGCCGTAGCCCCCATCATAATGCCTTAGCGATAAAATAGTGCGATTCGCCGCCTTAACTTACCTTGGATGCACAATGAAACTGACTGACCTGATCACTCCTGTCGCATTGATCGATGTCGCCCGCATGACACAAAATATTAATCGTATGCAGGCACAGACTAATCGTCTTGGCGTGGCGTTTCGCCCGCATGTCAAGACGTCGAAATGTGTCGAGGTCACTCACGCACAGGTGCAGGCAGGCGCCAAAGGAATCACGGTTTCAACGCTTAAAGAGGCGGAGCAGTTCTTTGGCTCAGGCATTCGCGACATTCTGTATGCGGTCGGCATTGCAGCGAACAAGTTGCCGCTAGCAGCTGCGCTGCAGGCGAAAGGTTGTGATTTAAAAATTCTGACTGACAGTGTGGCGAGTGCACAGGCAATTGCCAACTTTGCCCAAACTCGCGGCATCATCTTTAAAGTGTTGATCGAAATCGATACAGATGACCATCGCTCCGGTATCAAGCCTGACGCGGCCAGTTTGCTAGATGTGGCCAAGGTTCTTTCAGATGCAGGGATGGTGATACAAGGCGTCATGACCCATGCAGGATCGAGTTATGACCTCAATACGCCGCAAGCCTTAGTCCAAATGGCGGAGCAAGAGCGCTTCGGTTGCGTGCATGCTGCCCAGCGTCTGCGCGCAGCGGGGTTCTCCTGCCCAGTTGTGAGCGTAGGATCGACACCGACGGCTTTGGCTGCGATCGGTCTAGACGGCGTGACCGAAGTGAGGGCGGGTGTGTATGTATTTTTTGACCTTGTCATGCGCAACGTTGGCGTTTGTCAGCTCGATGACATTGCGTTAAGTGTGCTCACAACGGTGATTGGTCATCAAGAAGAAAAAGGATGGGCGATTGTCGATGCGGGATGGATGGCCATGAGCCGAGACCGGGGAACGCAAAAGCAAGTTACAGATTATGGCTATGGTCAGGTCTGTGAGGCAGCCGGAAATGTTATTCCTGGCTACGTTATTTCTGGAGCGAATCAAGAGCACGGCATTATCTCGCGTGTGGGTAGTCCTGACCTAGACATCGTCAAGCGTTTTCCAGTTGGCTCGCAGCTTCGTATTCTGCCTAATCATGCTTGTGCGACTGGCGCACAGTTTCCTGAATATCAAGCTGTGGATAGGCAAGGAGATGTCAAGACTTGGAGCCGCTTTTACGGTTGGTAGCTTTGATCAAAGTAGCCATGCGGTACTTTGCGTATTGAGCCGTAACGTCTGTTGATTCACACTCGTCACTCCTTTAGTTTAGTGGTGGAGTTGTGATGAGTTCAATATTTCAGTCTAGTACATGCCAGACCTCTAACCGATGCTCTCAGCGCGGCCAGGGTGTCCGTCTTCAAATGGTTTGAGACAGATGGGTTAATTTCTTAAAGGTGAGATAGGCTCATTGTTTTTAAAGTTTAAACGGTTTCACATCTGTGTTGTA
>Ga0209550_10005491_pt1 | contig 11885 bp, 5 predicted proteins | sample LauGreSuBDMM15SN_2_FD_187567 | JGI IMG/M metagenome (GOLD analysis project Ga0209550, IMG submission 187567) | Freshwater lake microbial communities from Lake Michigan, USA - Su13.BD.MM15.SN (SPAdes) (version 5) | ecosystem: Environmental > Aquatic > Freshwater > Lake | place: Lake Michigan, USA... | reverse complement strand
GCTTAGGAACCGGAAGCGGATTATTTAGTCGTTTTGGCGGGCTTGGGTTGGGACGTAGCGGGCGCTCACGATTAACCAGTTTGTTTTCAAATAACCCATATTCTTTATCCACTAGATAAATACCCGATTGGATACGTATGTTATAATATTTGTTATATATAACAAATGGATTTCCATCAAGAAAGAACACAGCAAATTTTGTTTCCAAACGCGACACCTTTCTCTCTTGATAACTTTGAAAATAAAAGCAGGCAAAGTAGTAAAGAAGGATTGGCGCTTGACAACGACGATGATCTGAATAAAGCTATATCTTCACTGATGACAGAATATACAAAGGATACAGACACCAGTAATGACGCGAATAAGAAACAAGAGGGGATGCTTACCGGGACATCTTTGAATCTGAATTTACTTCAAGGAGACCTTATGAATTATGGGCGACATGATCTGAATAAAAACCCGATTCAGCCTTTTACTGACCGTATTCAAGAAACATTATTGTCATCGGGGGTGGTTTCATACAAAGAAGGATTAACGAATGATGTCCCGACGACGTCATCGACGGTTTCCACGACTACATCCGGCACAACAAGTGCAGGTAAAAGCCAGAAGTTACTCGACCTTGAAAAGAAATTAAGCGAACTTACAACCGAATACACAACGCAGTACCGGTTATATACAGAGGATTTACTTACTCGGTCTCGGTTTCTTCAAACAAATAGTCAGTACCTGAATAAACTAGTACGCGACATGTCGTATTCCGGCAGCGACGCAAGCGCCGCATTTTATTACGTGAATTCATTTGGATACACTCACCGTTATAAGGATTTGTCGTCGGTGATGTTATATGACGACAAAACATGCCCGGTGATTACACGCAGCGATGCTATCGCAAGCGATGATAAGACGAACCCATTTAAGATAACATCAGCGTCATATGTCGATATTAGCAGTGGAAGCATCGGTGGCGGATTTAGCAAATTCTCTGATTTAGCAAGTTATGACATGACGGGTTATACGCCATGTATTACAGCTAAAAATGTGAAATTACCGGGCGCATCATCGTCAGAAGATAAATATGCGTGGGTTGATGTAGAAGGGAAGAAACACGTATATGAAGCAGGAGTATGGCCAGACAAGCGCCATTCTTCATGCCTTACATCGGTAGTGGGCGAAGCTATTACACTAACGGCGAATCAATACAACTCGATACCCACCGCAACAGATACACCTATGAAGGAAAATAGCGAATGTTTCCGCGCGAGTGTTGCGCCGACGATTAATTCCAAGCTCGCAGAGATTAAGAAAAAAATCGACGATACGGTCGCTGAAATAAAGAAAGAAAATCAAAACATCCTGAATAGTGCGGCGAATACAACAATTATTCAACGAGATAAGACATTCGCCGAAAAATGGGGGTCGCTCGATGATGATATTTTAGCTCAAATTAAGAAACTTCTCGGAAATTACTATTACCCCGCGGTTTATGTATTCTGGTGTTTTATTATTCTTGTAGCGGTACTCATGATATTTAAATTCGCATTCCTATTTGTGTCGCCCGGAGGCGGTGGTGATAGCGGCAGCGGCGAAGGTAACGGAAATGGCGGCGGAGTTTCTTTACTAGGTATTGTTATTATGGTGCTGATTGTTATCTTTGCGGTGTATTACTACTTTTCATATACTTATAATTTAGATGTAGGTATAACCCGAAATGATACAGACACAGTATATACATTCGTATAATATTCTATGTTATATGTATCAGTTATAATCGATACATATATATCAATATATAGAAAATGGGCGACTATTCGAGATTACTGACAAAAATGGCAGAGCTCAAAGCGATTGAAAGCGAATACCGTACTTTAACAAATACATATAAACCAGCGGTATCGAGTGAGACCGATTACACAGATAATATATTTGATAAATACGCCCTTACACCCGATAAAAATGCGATTTCTAATACGAAAACACCTCTTGTCATTCGTCCAGGTGAAGACTATGGAGAGTTTTGGAAATATATTGGAAAGGTTGTTCCGGTTGGAATGTCCGACGCCACCGCTCAGAAGAAAAATTCCCAAAAGTGCTGGAATATGGCAGCAAATGACCCGCGACTTTTTCAAAAAGTGGTTTATACCGGTGTTGCAACTACAAATCCGGGACAACCCGATTGGGATAATCGATGCTATGGACTCGCGCCTGATGCGCCTGCTAGCGAGTCATATAATACAGACGCACCTGGTTACTCTGTCATGGTGGGGAATAATATATACACAAAAATAGGGATAAGAGACGCAAACGATAAAGAAAATATCGCCAAAGCGTCCAATCTATATGACCTTCAATTACGCGTTGATTCTCTCACACGAGATATTGCGGCGGCATCCGGAGCAGGTATAAATAATGAATTAAATACACTTGTCGGTGCTGCGGCCGATTCAAGCCAGCTTATCACTAAAATCAACCAGTATATGAATGAAGAAGTTGGTGGCATTTCGGGAAATTATAACTTGATGGATAAACGTAAAGAGATGAATAATGTTTATTCGGAAATAAACGATCAGACGACATTACGCGCAAGAAAATACAAGTTCATATTTTATATTGTTATTACACTATTGTTGATTTTGAGTTATTGGTCATATACGTCAAAGTTGTCTTTATTAGATCAAATTGACATAATTAAGAATTATGTAGAATGGGGGTGGTGGACAAACTGGTGGGTTATCACCATCGTCGTTATTCTATTCATTCTCTCATCGTTTGGTTGGGATATGAAAGGAAATATAATGATGGTGATACGATATTTGTCCGATCCCGATTTTTGGACGGGCCAATTGTGGTGGGTTGGTATTACAATTATATTGTTGATCATCATTTTCTTTTATGCGACATTCAAAACGTTCTTTATGGAAATTGATGCGGGGTTAAATAGTATTCAATCAACCCTAGACGGTGGCGGTGATTCGGAGTAACATTCTATAAAAATATTCGCTGGTATATATAGTAGATACGTCATTACTATATATAATGTTTCATCAAAACTCAAATGATTTAGTAAAAAACGCGAGTGTGAAATCAGGACATGTGCAAAATTCAAAAGAAACCCGTGAAATTATGGCAGCAACCCATACTATAAAAGACGAAAGTAATAGTGTAGGACCTAGAGAAAATATATTGCCGGATATCGGTGCGCAGTTTCAAAATATGATACAGGGTCTATTTTCGGCACCTGTAAAAGAAGGTATCGTGGGGGGTGCCGGCCCCGGTTCGGCGGCTCCTGCTAATCCCGCAACCGGTATTGGCGGCGACAGTCGGCTTAGTCAAGCCAGTTATATCAATAGCCAATCCGACGCGGATAAAAAATACACACAACAAGAGCTAGACCATATTAAAAAGGTACAAGGAATAATGAATTTAATCGAAAAGGATGACAAAAATCGACGTCAAAATTGGGCCGAGGTCACTGATACCGCCGGTGTTACAAAATACGGTTACATCACCAAGGACGGTGTTTTTCAGATATGGCATGTTCCGACGTCCTCGTCTTCTAACCCGACGAATTGGCTTCAAACCGATACTATGAAACAAAATGCCGGAGTTATAGGGTGTCCGGCTCCATCCGGAACAACACAGAAAGTCAAAATAGCGGGGACTTGGGACAATATCAAGCCTTATGACTTAGTCTATGCGGATTCAGATAATGGGCGAACAAATCCACTTTTTATGGTGATAAATGACGCGGTTCGTGACCCCAAAAATTCTCTTAGAAGAAAGGGACTTTTTTCTTGCGGGAATGAACGCGGGAATGTATATGTCAGCGAACGTCCTTCTGCCGATTTCCAGTTTCCAGAATCGGGTGTAGATACGATTCAAATGGGGTGTTATGTCATCGCAGACAAAGTAACCGACAGCGATCTGGCAAATCGCGGATTTACATTTCAAGACGATCTTAATGAGGCATCGATTTCGCAATGCAAGCGGCGTGCTGAAGATTTAGGTAGTGCTTATTTTCTTATATCAGCGCCTGAAAAAGACAAACCGAATAACCGAGGTGGATGCTGGATTTATACAAGTACAGGAAAACCGAATATCAACGGAATACTAACAATAGACGAGAAAGGTAAGAAATGCCACACGATGGCGAATTCGGAACCGGATGAAGACGGATTCTTGAAATCATATACAAATTCTAATTTATCACGTTTATATGGAAAGGATACCAAGATAGAAGTCCCGATTAATCCACCCAACCCGGAATGTGACCATACATCCAGAAGTAGATGTATATTTAATAGCTATAAACATGTAGGCGACGGCACATGTTATCCTAGTAACTCAAATGGATGGTATGCTTATGGTGGTTTATATAATTTTAACAACCAACAATTGAAAGGATGGTTGAACGCACTACATAGCCGAAACGGTGATGGTTTGGAACGCAACGCTGTAAACGAATACATCGAAAAATGTAAAAAAACAGAAGGGTATGAATTTTTGGATGACAATCCTCAACCACGCACGAAAATAGAGCGGGCTGTCGCACTATACTCTCTTAAGACAGGCGGTCCAACCGGCGTGGATGACGTTGGACGTAATGGACCTGGTTATGTCGGGCGTATTTCATATGTCGACCACAACGGCGAGAAACACGATTATCCGGCGTCAGCTCTGTCCTACATGGCGCCAACGAAAAACGAAAAAGGCGAGACTATGCCGGCGACTTATTTGAATCTGGGCGGTTATGATACACGTTCAGCCGAGAGCTCATATAGTCTCAAAGAAATAACCCCTGGAAGTTTCAGCGAGGCAAGTAACCTGCTTTATAAAGCAAGCCGCGACGGTTGGTCACCGCAAAAATTTCATCAATTGTGTGATAATAAAGGCGCGACGTATACTCGGGCAGTAATAAATGATGGTCGTGTTTTGGGCGCTTATACTTCCATGAGTTGGTCTTCTACAGTCCAAAATTATCAGAATGATACTACCGCATTTCTCTATGATGGAACGACTAAATTTCCTTCGACAAATGGCACATGGGGGTCGGGTGTATATGCGACGTATACGAATAATTCGTATTATCCGACATTCGGTGGAGGCCATGATATGTATATTTGGGGGCAAAATATGTATAATAACGCATATACGTTTCGTACAAACGACGGACGTGCGCCATTTGGACGAACAAACAATTCTTACCAACAATACACCTTGAGAGATCTTGAAGTCTATTCCGTCGATGCGAATACGTTCCCGAAAACCATGGAATTCGCGCGTCGTCTGCGTACGATGCCGGTTGGCGAAAGTATAACTGCGTCATTTGAAAAATGTCGCGGAATGTGTGATGCTGATGAAAAATGTGGCGGGTTTGTTTATACAAAGGGTACGGCCGGTGCGGATGGAAAATGCGAATTGAAAGACCGCGCGAAGATGTATCCGGTAGGATTGCGTATAGCCGACCCGACAAAGCAATTAATGCTGAAAGTACCAACTATCAACGGAACTATAAGCGACGAGTCATGTAAAGTCAATAACGGTGCGTATAAAATGATTGACAGCGCACAGTACCAACATTATCCGGATACAGGCGGGATGACGTCGGGGACAAAATGCGATATTCGCAAACTTGTTCCCAAATCTGGGTCATTACAACAAACCGATCTGACCTCTATGTTCGGCGCAGTAGATAAAGCATTCGAAGAAACCGAAAGTAAGACTGCGGCATACCGTGCTCAAACCGAGATTGCGCCTCCGCCGCCGAGTAGGGTAGAAGGTTTTGGGGTTTTGAGGGAAGGCATAGATAACTACGGATCCGCGATGAGTGGCGTCGCCGATGATTTAAAGAAAATCGCGAATTCGGAATATCAACGCGAGCGACTCCTTGCGATAAATGATGAGAGTAATAAATTGTTAATATCTGAATCATACAAGTTCATTCTTTGGAGCATTTTAGCGATATTGACGATCATGGCGGTTTTAAAACTGAAAGAAATGTTCGGCCAAGAAGACGCGGATGACACCGATAGCGGAAGTAGTGAAGGTGGTGGTGGACTTTTAGCAACAATATTAGGATGGTTTGGTGTCGGAAGCGTGAAAACGGACGATATTCCAGATAGAACCGAAGATGTAAAAGCCGCATTAACTTCTGCCGGAGAACAAATAAAGGATACCGGAGAAAACCTAGCAACAAGTATTACAGAGGGTGCCGACAACTTGGTTACATCTGCGAATGATGCGGCTGTTGGGGCGATTGACGGAGCGAATAATTTGGTAGATAAGGCAAAAGAAGCCGCATCGGGTGCAATCGATAAAATCGGAGCTGCAGCGACGACGGCGACGGCGACGGCGCCGGCCGCCCAACCTCCTCGTCCTCCAACTACTGGCGGGAAACGCTCCACGAAGAATACTAATAAGAAATAATCAAATAATTATATAATTAGTATGTAACTACAAATTATATAAATAATGGTATATCAAATAAGCGAGAAAAACCAAATATTGGTCGCCTTATTTGCGATTGTTCTATTATGTGCGGGGAAGTTATTCAAGGATTATCTATTTCGTAGCGGGTATGTTGAGGGGATGACGAGTAATTTCATTTTATCGATGGTTGCGGATGTCCCGATGTCAAGGCTGGCGAGCGGATCTAAAAATTTCAATATTTATTTTAGAATAAAAATGCCACAAGATGCCACAGTTATTGAGGTTGAATTACCGGCGGATAAAGCTACTGATGTTACATTATCGGCTACCGCGAGTGAGTATACGATTAACACTGTAAATGCTTCTACTGGCGCGACAACCGCAGTTACACTAGCGGCTTCAAACCCAGTATATACTGCTGCCTCCCCCGGAAGAAAAATATCTTTCACGGCAGCGGCCCAAATAACTATGAATACCATTATCCAAATCGGTGTTAAGGGTACGTTATTTTCCAAAGACAGTCAAATCGGGAATGAATCATTTGGACCTTTTAATGTCAAAATTGGTAGTAATTCTGAAAGTAAGAGTATTTCAATAATTAAATCCGGCGGTGTCATCACATCTGAAGGTACGACTTCATCCGCAATAGAAATCCGTAATGCAATCAACAATATTAACACACGTCTGGCGGATAGTACAATTAGCGATACAGAAAGAACTAATTTACTTAGCGCGCGTTCTGCTCTTGTAACTGTTCTTGCATATACCTATGGCACAGTAAAGGAAGCCGGAAAAGTCTTTGATTCCGACGCGCTATACGAAGCCCAGCGAACTGCGATTGAATTTATCGCGAAAGAGAAGAAGCGTGCGGCAAGTAATGCCACTGTACTCAAAGAAGACAATTCAAATAAACGGCGTATGGCCCAAGTGAATAATTATTATACCCGAAATTATGAAGCAAATACTGAAGTCATGAAGAATATTATTTTTGTATCAATCGCACTCATTATAATGGCTATTCTACGTAACAAAGAACTGATACCCACTTCAATTTCAACTTTAGGCGTTATATTCATTCTTACTTTGGGTGGTATTGTAATTGGAAGACAAGTATTCGACATTATTCGTCGTAATGACCATGATTTTGACAAATATGACTGGGCTTTTAATGAGGATGAATTGAATAAAACCCAACTTCTTCAGCAAAATGCCGACCCCGCCAATCTCTCGGAAATGGGAATGGGAATGGCGCCATGTTATGGACCAGGATGCTGCGATGTTGGAACAACATGGGATAATACCGCAAAGAAGTGTATTCCTGGTGCTGGAGGACGTGTAAGCGGAACTGCTGTTTGGAACGCAGGTAGTCTAACGATCTCATTAAAGGTTTCTACCGCACTCATAGCAAATGACACGATTACGATTACATTACCGTCTGGGTTGTTTTCTGGAACACCTGCGGCTTTGACCGGTAATTTCGATGGTCAGCCATCAGTTTCATCATCATTCCAATTAACCGTGAATTCGGGCGGTGTTAGTGACTCTACTACAAAAGTTGTCCCGTCAATTATTATTACCGGTATGACAATCTCTCAATCCGCTTATACGCTATTGAAACAGCTCACCGTGAAAACATCGAAAGACATAAATCTTGTTAGTATTGGTATAACTGGCATTCCATAGTAATTCACGCGAGTGATGGTAATTATAATCTAACAAATATAGTAGTTATATTATAATAAATGGGTATCGATTTTAATGATGCGGAGGGTATTGAACCCGAACTTTTAGAACAGGCGCAAAAAGGGGAGGCGATGATGAAAGAGACTGTCGCCACTGATGGAGAATCTTTAAAAATCTCCGGCGGAGGTGGAGGCGGAGGCGGAGGCGGAGGCGGACAGCTTTCATTCGACCAAGTCCTTCAACAATCGCAAGATAAAATTACAGATGTTAAAAAAATTATGTCGATGGGTGGATATAAAGGTGAGGAAAAATGTAAATACGAAACAAGTCTGGCCCATGCGGAATGGGTTCATTCGCGTAATCTAGAAAAAAAATGCACAAATAACGTCAAAGAGAAAAGCGTGAAATATACTGCTTTAGTGAATGGAAAGGCGCAGACACACGAAATTAATAAAGCCCACAAAGAATGGACCGATATTCGAGACAAATGTGGCAAAAGTATGACGGATGTAATAGAGAAAGCGAATAAATACATCGAGACCGACCGTAGGTGTCGTCTCGATAAAGCGGCTGATAATGATATTTACCCTTCTCTGCTATCGGATGCGAAGAAGGCGGGCTTTGAGGTTCGCCGCGAAGTAAATACTGCGAATGTCGAAGGCTTCGTTGGAACTAGTGGCAGCATAAAAGAGGGATTTGATTTTTATAATGGTTCGGCGCATAATGGCGGTAATAGTGTAGTTGTTGGTGCGACTGGGACGACACCTGCCATCATGAAATTCAACAAACGCTTACCAAGATACGCCGACGGAACAGGAAATAGGGCTTCTTCGGATGCTGAAACTAATACAATTCTTCCTTGGGGTGATTATTATACCCCTTGTAGTAGTAGTATGACTCGTATCCAAACAGAATTATGCCAAAATGCCAATATACAAATAGATAAATATGCGAATACAATCAATACACTATTTGATAGAGCAGATTATTTATTGAATACGTATTATAAAGTATCGTTAACCAGTAGTCAGTCGCCTGAAAAAATAAACGAGATTTTACTCAGTGATAATAATATTAAATCTGTTATTGAAAACCAAAAGAAAAATATCGCATTACACAAGCAAAATGCTCTATATGACTATGACGAATACAATAGCCTATCATTTTACGAGGACGTGGTCGCGTTTATCTACTACGCCGTCTTTGCGATTTTAGTGTTTATGTCACTCCGTGAGTTCTTTTCGTCAGCTGGTGGTGCTTATGACAAGCGCAACATTATTATTTTGATATTACTTGGTATTTATCCGAAATACATATTACCCGTTGTATTGTGGATATTGAACAGTCTTACAAAAATAACAGAACTTCTTGGTGTGAAGAACGTGCGTTTTTGGGGTGCGTAAATATCTATGCGTGGTCCTCCTCTCCATCGGCGTTGTCATCGGCTTCCTCGGCGTCGTCGTCATACATGATACGACACTTACGCCACCCTTTTTGCGTTAGTTTTCCGAACTTCTTCGTCATATAGTCATAGAGTTCGTTGCCTTTCGGGATATTCTTACCATGTTGTACGACATACCATTTCTTGAACTCTTCATACACTTCGGTCTTCTTGATATACGTGTCTTCATCAGCGACGCGAATCTTGTCGCGCAAGAACTCCGATAGATAATCCTGAGTATTACGATACTTATTGCTACTTGCAGTAACGGCGGCGCATGTCTTCACATTTCCATCTGTTTCAAATGCCTTCTTGACGAGCATCGCCATAAAGACATTTACCCACGCTTTTATTTTGACGTCCAGGTTCTTGTCGATGAGGAACTGGTACGGCTCTTCGGGGTCATCGGATTTGGGCTCTTCGCAGAATTTCGATTTATAAGGGCACAGACGGATACGACGCCATGTTCCGTCATCGTTGCTCTTGATATCGAACAGTACATTCGTACATACAACCAACTTGAATTGCGGGACAAACGTAATCGTATTTTTGAATAGCGCACGACCACACATCTCGTCGCCACCGGTGATTTCTTTCAAGATACCTTCGTTGATGCGGTCGCCCTTCGTCGGTTCCTGCATCACCGCATATCGCACACCTTTAAGAACAGCAAGTTCCGGTGAAGCACCGCCAATCATCGCGCGTTTCTGTGTGACCGCGGTAATCGGAAGAACCGCCTTATATTCACCCATAACCGCCGACATCAATTCGATGAGTTTTGATTTGCCGTTGCTCCCTCCTCCAATATAAATATTGAACGTCTGCTCGCGATTCGTTCCAATAAGAACCGATGCCAGATGTTCCCACATATAAGTGCGGAGCTCCTCCTCTGGGAATAGTTGCGCCATGAAGTCGTTGATTTCGTTGATGTGTGTTCGGTGCTTTTCGCCGTCGAGCGGGATATAGTCTATTTTTGTGGTCTTCGACATATTATCGTCTGGTTGTCCGCGTCGAAACGTCTTCGTCTTGAAATCAATCACGCCATTCTTGAAACACAGGAGCTCCGGTCGTGTATCGATTTTTTCTTCAAAATCCTTGTCATAGAATTGCTCACGCACCTCGCGCATAATGTTGTTCTTAAAACTGGTCGTCTTTAGTTTCGTGCAGATGTCCACAATCCGCCGTGACCGTTTTCTCGCAGATGTGTATTGGTCACACGTCGGGTCAAGACCGGAGGTGAGGTCCATAATCTCGCGATGTTTCTTCGTATAAATATCATGCATATCTTTGGAAATGAGAGCGCGGAGTGAATTCCCTTGGTCGCAATCCACCCAATGGTTCTTCTCGAATTCATACCACATATTGTCTTTCACGCTAACGCAAACGAAACGGTCCTTGAATATCGTGTATAATACTGTCGCCAAATCCACGTCGGTGGATGCGTCGTTCGTAGTCTCGTTACAAATCGTCTGATGAATGAAGTTGTCGATGGTTTCATTACGAATACGCGCGTATTCTTCGGGGCAATCGTTCTTCGCCCAATACATGATCGACCGCCGAGTGAGGCCCTCGGGGCTATAAGGAAATCCGCACCAAGTATCATAACTCTTCATAATATCCGCATACGAGAATTTACTGGATTTCGCGCTGAATAGCATCCAGGTGAGGAAGAGTTTATCGCTCGTATTATGAAGCGCCAGTCCGACGCGGAGCCATTTATCGTATGGGTCGTAGTATTGTGATGGAAGCGCCATCGTGTAATAATGTGTTTCACGTATCTCGTACTCTTTCGGTTCAAGCATATTCAACATCACTTCAACCGCCATCGTAAGCTCGGAATGGTTCGTGATTTTATCCATCATGATTATGCCGTTGTGGGACATCAACGCGTCACTCCCGCCACCCGGATTCATGCCACCGCCACCTCCGGTGACAACCAAGCGCAGGCGCTTTCCGCCATCCGACGCACCGCCATTCGCACCGCCATTTCGCCCCGATGCGGAAGAACGTTGCTGGTTTAGAAATGCGTCGTATTCGGCCTTTAACGCGGCGTTATTCGGAATAATCGAAAATGATGAGTATCCGGTATCTATCGTACCAGGTGTACCGTGCGCAGCCGTCTGCACTGATAGTTTCGCAAAGTTATCCTTGACGTTGAATTTGCTTGTTTTCTCCTCCTGACACATCCATGCACCCTCATCGTCGTCGGGGTCATGCATCATGATGAAATGATACTTCAACATATACGCCTTGTGGCCTGGTTTACGCGAACCGTATAACTGCCAGTTTGTATGACCGGGCGATATTCCTTCATCAAGAACATCATTCCAGG
>Ga0209550_10005489_pt1 | contig 11888 bp, 10 predicted proteins | sample LauGreSuBDMM15SN_2_FD_187567 | JGI IMG/M metagenome (GOLD analysis project Ga0209550, IMG submission 187567) | Freshwater lake microbial communities from Lake Michigan, USA - Su13.BD.MM15.SN (SPAdes) (version 5) | ecosystem: Environmental > Aquatic > Freshwater > Lake | place: Lake Michigan... | reverse complement strand
GGGGTGAATTTTTGGGCGCCACCTTGTAAATGGCTCTCGATCATCACACCAAATACATGTTGAGAACCCGAGCGGATTTGCTTGGCAATATCTTGTGTGACATCGATTTGGCGTTCGTGCTGCTTGCTACTGTTGGCGTGGCTGCAGTCGACCATCAAACGCGCGGGCAACTTGGCTTTTTGTAATTCTTGACAAGCTGCATTCACACTTGTTGCGTCATAGTTAGGCGCCTTGCCGCCACGCAAAATGATGTGGCAGTCTTTGTTGCCCTTGGTTTGCACAATCGCGACTTGGCCGTTTTTATGGACCGATAAAAAGTGGTGTCCGCCCGCTGCCGCTTGAATGGCATCTGTCGCGATTTTGATATTGCCGTCTGTGCCGTTCTTAAAACCAATTGGTGCAGACAAGCCAGAAGCTAATTCGCGGTGAACTTGGCTCTCGGTAGTACGCGCGCCAATCGCGCCCCAAGCGATCAAGTCGCCAATGTATTGCGGGCTGATCGCATCTAAAAACTCACTGCCAGCAGGCAGGCCAAGACGGTTGATTTCAATCAACAACTGGCGCGCGATGCGTAAGCCTTCGTCGATGCGGTAGCTCTCGTCAAGGTAAGGGTCATTGATCAAGCCCTTCCAACCCACGGTGGTACGCGGTTTCTCAAAGTACACGCGCATTACGATTTCTAAGGTGTTGGCGTACTTGTCGCGCAAGGGCTTCAGTCGGCGGGCGTATTCCAGCGCAGCAGCAGGGTCATGGATGGAGCAAGGGCCAATGACGACAAGCAAGCGATCGTCTTTGCCATGCATGATGTGGTGAATGTTTTTGCGGGTCTGGGTGATCAGCTTTTCCACAGGCGTGCCCTGAATAGGAAAGAAGCGAATCAAATGCTCAGGTGGGGGTAGCACGGTGATGTCCTTAATCCGTTGGTCGTCGGTCTGACTGGTTTTCTCAACAGATGCGTAATAAAGTGATTCGTTCGTATGTTTCATGGTGTGTGGCCTGCAAAAAAAAACCGCCGAGGGTTTCGGCGGTTGGTTTGGGAGTTCAGAGCGCTTGCTTACGTTCAGACCTCTCGACCGCCATGGGGGCGTGAGATAAAAAAGTAAGCAAAATAAAACTTGGCTGAATTCATGGGCTGAAATGTATCACAGTCGAGTTTTACAGTTTTTATGCGGTTCCGCCAACCGTCAACCCATCAATGCGCAAAGTAGGTTGACCAACACCCACTGGCACGCTTTGGCCTTCTTTGCCGCAGGTGCCAACGCCGGAGTCAAGGGCCATGTCATTGCCGATCAAACTCACGCGGGTCAAAGCGTCTGGACCGTTACCCACCAAGGTGGCGCCTTTCACAGGGTATTGGATCTTGCCGTTTTCGACCCAATAGGCTTGCGAGGTAGAGAACACAAATTTGCCGGAAGTGATGTCTACCTGACCGCCGCCAAAGTTGGTGGCGTACAGGCCCTTTTTGAGGCTGGCGACGATTTCTTCTGGTGACTTGTCACCACCCAACATATAGGTATTGGTCATGCGGGGCATGGGCACATGGGCATAGCTTTCGCGGCGTCCATTGCCAGTGGGTTTGACGCCCATCAAGCGTGCGTTCATCGCGTCTTGGATATAGCCTTTCAAAATGCCATCTTCGATCAAGACATTGCGTTGGCTGGTATTACCTTCGTCATCAACATTTAGGGAGCCACGGCGATCCGGCAAAGTGCCGTCGTCTAAAACCGTTACGCCTTTGGCGGCGACGCGTTTACCAATACGACCACTAAAAGCGCTGGAGCCTTTGCGGTTGAAGTCACCTTCTAAGCCGTGCCCAATCGCTTCGTGCAACAAAATGCCAGGCCATCCAGAGCCTAAGACTACGCTCATTTCACCAGCCGGCGCTGGACGCGCTTCTAAATTAGTGAGCGCGGATTTGACCGCCTCGTCCACATAACTTTGCGCTAATGCGTCGTCAAAATGGTCTAGGCCAAATCGACCACCACCCCCTGCTGAGCCCATCTCACGACGGCCGTTTTGTTCGGCTATCACCGTCACACTCAAGCGCACCAAAGGTCGGACATCAGCGGCCAAAGTGCCGTCGGCACGGGCGATCAACACCACATCGTATTCGCTGGCCAAGCCGGCCATCACTTGCGACACGCGCGGATCTTTGGCACGCGCCATGGTTTCTACTCGGCCGAGCAAGGCAACTTTTTGGGTGCTGTCGAGCGATGCGATAGGGTCTAAATCTTGGTAGAGCGAACGGCTACCCGCCACTTTGCGCGCGGGCACTTTCACCCTAGCCGCTTTGCTGGCCGCCGCGATAGTGCGCACGGTATGTGCAGCGTCTGTCAAGGATGCGAGTGAAATATCGTCCGAATACGCAAACGCGGTTTTCTCACCGCTGACTGCGCGCACGCCAACGCCTTGGTCGATGCTGAAGGAACCCGTTTTGACAATGCCCTCTTCCAAACTCCAACCCTCGGCGCGGGTGTATTGGAAATACAGATCCGCCTCATCGACTTTGTGCGCCTTGATGGCGGAGAGCGTATGGATTAAGTCCGACTCGTCCAAGCCAAAAGGCTCTAACAAAAGGCGGCGGGCAACGTCTAAACGTTCGATGGTGGGTTCGCGTGAAATCATTGGATGATTGTAGGGTTCACTTATCTTTGTTGCTGACGCAACCATTGCAACATGGCTGCATCATCGGCATCGGCCAAACCCGCTTGGCAAGCTTGGGCAAAAGCCTGCGCTGCCACAGGTCCTAGCACACCATGAAACCCCGCCTTTTTGGCGGCTTCCACCGCCAAAGCCGTGTCCTTGGTCAAGAGCGTCATGTGCGCGCGTGGAGCCAAGTCATTAACTAAAGCGCGTCGCATACGCTCACTGCCAATCCAACTCTGTCCACTTGACTGCTCGATCACCGATAAGGTGGTGTCTAGCGACAAACCTAGATGCTCTGACAACGCCATCACTTCTGCGGCACCTACCAAATTGATACCCGCTAAAAGATTGTTGACCAACTTGGTACGCGCGCCGTCACCAACACGCGTCCCAATGCGAAACACATGGCTCGACAAGGCATTAAGGAGTTTCTCCTGCTGTGCAAATACGGTGTCTTCGCAAGCCACCATCAAACTCATAGTGCCCGCTTTGGCACGCACCGGGCCGCCAGACATGGGCGCGTCGACAGTGAATACGCCATGGGTTTGAAGGCGCGAAGCAACTGCTTCCACGTAGTCTGGTGCCAAAGTGGGGCACAGAAAAACCGTGTCACCTGTTTGCAGAGTCGACCACCAAGAAGGGGTGCCTTCGGGGTCTAGCAATTGGTCTACTTGTTTGTGATCGACCACGCAAACAATCACTGTTCGGGCTTGTTCGCTTAAAGACGCTGCGCTGCCATGAACCACTGCGCCTAACGCTTTTAAGGCTTGGGTTTTATCTGTGTCTATGTCATGCACATGAACGGTATAGCCAAGATTTAGTAAACGGCGCGCCATTGCACCGCCCATATTGCCAACGCCTACTAAACCTACAACTGGGGCGGGTTGCAAGGGACTCACGACTGGACAAGTTGTTTGGCTTTAGCGACCGACATCAAAATGCCCAGCCCCAAGCCCAAGGTCACCATGGCCGTGCCGCCATAGCTAATAAATGGCAAAGGCACGCCCACCACGGGCAACATACCGGTGACCATGCCCATGTTGACAAAGGCATAGATAAAAAAGCTTAGCGTGACGCTGCCTGCTAACAAACGCGCAAACAGAGTCGGGCCCTCTACCGCAATGGCCAATCCGCGCAAGATCAAAAAGGCAAAGCTTCCAATCAAAAACAAATTGCCGACTAAACCAAACTCTTCACTAAAAGCGGCAAATACAAAATCGGTAGTCCGTTCTGGGATGAAATCCAAATGGGTTTGGGTACCTTGCATAAAACCCTTGCCCCAAAACCCGCCAGAGCCAATAGCGATCATGCCTTGGATGATGTGAAAGCCTTTTCCTAAAGGGTCTCGCGTGGGATCAAGCAAAGTACAAATGCGCTGTTGTTGGTAATCGTGCAATAGCGGCCACCTGAATCCGTCAGCACACAAGGTTGGCTCGAAAAACACCACCAAGCCCACGCCCACCAGACCTAAAACAATCGGCGGAACAATCAAAAACCAGCTCAAGCCCGCGAAAAAGATTACCGCAACGCCAGCTGATAAAACCAAGATGGCAGTTCCGAGGTCAGGTTGTTTCACTATCAAGGCCACCGGAACAAATAACAACAGTCCAGCCACCAAGAAATCTAGCGGTCGCAATTGCCCTTCGCGTTTTTGGAACCACCAAGCCAGCATCAAAGGCATGGCGATTTTCATGATCTCGCTGGGCTGAATGACAAATCCAATATTGAGCCAGCGTTTAGCGCCTTTTTTGGTTAATCCAAACAACGCTACAGCGATTAACAAGGCAACCCCCACTGTGTACAAGGGGACGGCAAACGCCATCAAACGCTGAGGAGGAACCTGGGCTACCACAAACATAATGAAGCCAGCCAATAAGATGTTGCGGCCATGGTCAACAAACCGCGCGCCGTTGGCAAAGCCTGATGAATACATGGTCAACATACCCGCGCACACCAGCAAAAAAATGCCAAAGGCCAATGGACCGTCAAAGCCTTTCAAAAAGGGCTTGATGCGAAGGTACAAACTTGGGTTGTGAATCACCGTTGACATCCCGTGATTATCTCTGGGAAAGCAGACCTGCCGTGTGACAATTGACCGGATGTACGCATTGTTTGAAGACGCAGGCAAATTCCTGACAGGACGCATCTTGTCGGAGGCCGAGAGTTCCGCGCAAATTGAACTCGAATCGGGCAAACGCCTTAAGGCTAAATCTGCCAATATCTTGCTCAAATTTGAAAAACCTACTCCCAGTGTGTTGATGGCCGAGGCAACCGCCTTGAGCGCCACCATAGAACTTGATTTGGCTTGGGAATTCGCCCCCGAGGACGAATTCAGCTTTCAAGAACTAGCGCAAGAATATTTCAGTGACAACGCCACCTTGGCCCAACAAACGGCCGCGCTGATTTCCTTATTCCAAGCGCCGCATTACTTTCGACGGTCTGGCAAGGGCAAATTCAAAAAAGCTTCCGCAGATGTTTTGCAACAAGCTTTGGCTGCCATTGATAAGAAAAAGCTCATACAACAACAAATAGAAACATGGGCTTTGGCTTTAGGAGAAGGCAGTTGCCCTGAACCCATCGCTGCGCAGCTCTACAAAATTTTGTTCAAGCCCGACAAAAACGCGGCTGAGTACAAGGCAGTTGTCGAAGCATCGCGTGCCACCCATTTGGCGCCCTTGGCGTTGCTCCAAAAAGCGGGGGCAATTACCTCGGCCTACGAATTTCATTGGCAACGCTTTTTGTTCGACAACTTTCCTAAAGGTATTGGCTTCCCTAGCTTGGAAGCACCTCTCATCAAAGATGCTCTACCCAAATCGACGGCACAGGCCTACTCAATTGATGACTCGCAAACCACTGAAATCGATGATGCGCTTTCCGTCCAAGGCTTGGGAACTGGAGAGGTCATCGTTGGTATTCATATCGCAGCCCCTGCTCTGGCTCTGACCCCTGGCCACGCCATCGACCACATTGCCCGCCAACGTTTGTCGACGGTCTATATGCCGGGCAACAAAATCACCATGCTGCCCGACCATGTGGTGCAAAGTTACACCTTGCAAGAAGGGCGTGATTGCCCAGCGGTGTCTTTGTACCTGCGCGTGAATGAAAAAACTTTGGAAATTCTGGGCAGCGAAACGCGTTTAGAAAGCGTTTTCATCGCCGCGAACTTGCGTCACGATGTCCTAGACGATGTGGTGACCGAAGCTTGGTTGGCGAACCCCGCGACCAAACTAACTGCTGGCAAAGACATTCCGCACATGCCGCATGCGCAATTGGCATTTTTATACCGCTTGGCCCAACACCGCAAAGCCCAGCGTGAGGTGGTGCGTGGCAAACCCGAAAACTTCAACCGCCCTGACTACAACTTCCGTGTCAACACCCAAGAGGACCAAGCGCCCAAGGGTGACGAAAGGGTAGAGATTTCACAACGCCACCGTGGTGCCCCACTCGATTTGATGGTGGCAGAGGCCATGATCTTGGCCAACAGCACCTGGGGGCAGTGGCTGGCTGATTTAGGCGTACCAGGCATCTACCGCAGCCAAGCGAGTTTGTTGCCGGGTGTCAAAGTGCGCATGGGCACCAAGGCCCTGCCTCACGCGGGTATAGGTGTGCCCTGCTACGCATGGAGCACATCGCCCCTACGCCGCTACACCGACTTGGTGAACCAATGGCAAATCATCGCTTGCGCACAACATGGCAATACCGCTGCATTAGCCGCGCCCTTCAAACCCAAAGATGTAGATTTGTTTTCCATCATTTCTGGTTTCGAAGCTGCGTACAGCAGTTACAACGGCTACCAATCGAGCATGGAGCGTTTTTGGACTTTGCAATATCTGCAACAAAACGCCATAGTGGAAGTGGAAGCCACCATCTTCAAATCATTTGAAGGTGAGCCACCTATTGCACGTGCCGACAACTTGCCCTTGGTCTTACCCGTGACGGGCAGTGGCAATTTGCCGCGCGGAACGCGTGTCTTGTTGCGCATCAGCGGGATAGACAATATTTCGCTCGATGTGCATGGCCAATTTATAGAGGTCTTGCAAGATGCCGCCACGCTGACTGGCGATATCACAGCGCAATCCCAACAAGACGACGATGACGAAACACCTGCAGGTCCCTTGGCCATTGCCGTAGATGTCGATGAAGTACCTACTACAGAGGCCACCCAACCGTGACAGGGATGTTTGTTCAGGGGGTCGTTCGACACCGCCGCATTTTGCAAATTGCTTTGTGCGTGTCTCTTGCGATCCATATTGCCTTGGCTTTTGTGCGTTTACAAGTGGCCGAACGCATGGACCGTGTATTTAAAGATGCGCCCCTTGAAGTGATATTGGTCAACACCCGCATTCAAGACACGCCACCTGACAAAGCGCAAGCCTTAGCCCAAACGCAATTGGCTGGAGGGGGCGAACTCAAATCGGGACGTGCCGCGTCGCCTCTGCTGAGCGCCAAGGAAACATCACAAGGCGAAACCACGCAAATGTTGCAGCGACAAGTTGCCGCCATGCGCAAAGAACAATCTTTGTTGCTCGGCCAAGTAAAAGACATGATTGCGGCTATTCCTCCCCCCCAGCCAGAAAAGGGGCGCGTCGCTAACGAGGCGATCGAACAAAAACGTCGCCAATTACTTAAGCTGTTGGCTGAAATCGAATTGCGTATCGAGCAAGACAATTTACGTCCGCGCAAACACTACATCAGTCCCGCCACGCGTGAAGTCGCCTATGCCCAGTATTACGACGTCATGCGCCGCAAAATTGAAGAACGCGGCACACGCAATTTTCCTGAACGTATGGGCCAGAAAATCTATGGCGAGCTCACCATGATCATCACCATCAACGCAGATGGGCGTGTCCTCAATACCGAAGTGGTGCAAGCATCTGGCAACAGTGAGCTTGATCGACGCGCCCAAGCGATTGCAGTGAGTGCGGGCCCTTTTGGTGAATTCACCAAAGAGATGCGCAAACAGGCGGATCAGCTCGCCATCATTTCGCGTTTTATTTTTAGCAGCGACAACGCCTTACGCACGCTTGGCGAAAAGACAAATTGAGACACTAGCGCATGGCTTTTCAAAACATATTGCGCTCTGCCCGCCACCCCATCACACGATGGGTACTCTTAGTTATTTGCGCATTTTTTGGTTTGCAATTATTTTTCTTGATAAAAATCGCACTGATGGCACGCATAGCACCCGAATCAACTGCATTCGAACGCTCACAAGCTTGGCAAATATTGCAAACTAAGCAGCGCTTGCCCTGGCGGCAAACTTGGGTGCCGTACAGCAAAATTTCTGACCAACTCAAGCGTGCGGTGATCGTGTCCGAAGACGACATATTTGCCCAACACGATGGCGTTCAATGGGAGGCCATCGAAAAAGCCTGGACGAAAAATGCGAAAGCAGAATTGCAAGCCAGTCGTGCCGCACAAAAAAATCCTGCGGTCAAAGTGGTGGGTGGCTCCACCATTACCCAGCAATTGGCCAAGAATTTATTTTTGGCAGGCGAGCGTACTTTTCTTCGCAAAGGCCAAGAGTTTGTCCTGACACTGATGCTCGAGGCGCTATTACCTAAGCAACGTATTTTGGAGCTCTACCTTAACCATGTGGAATGGGGGGAAGGTATTTTTGGCGCTGAAGCAGCAGCGCAACATTATTTTTCTAAATCCGCTTACCAACTTAGTCCTTGGGAAGCCGGTCGCTTAGCAGTGATGCTGCCGCGTCCTAAGCATTACCAAAAATTCCCTTCATCTGAATACCTCGCCGGTCGAACAGAAATCATCTTGACCCGCATGCCACGTGCGCAACTTCCCTAAGGACAAGCGATGCGTATCTTAGGAATTGACCCCGGCCTGCGCACCACGGGTTTTGGTGTGGTCGATTTAGATGGACAAAAGTTGCGCTACATCGCCAGTGGAACGATTCGCACGGACAAAGTCGAGCAAGGACTTTTGCCGCAGCGTCTCAAAGTTTTGTATGACGGAATCCATGAGGTGATTGCCCGTTACGAACCACAGAGCAGCGCAGTTGAAATTGTGTTCGTCAACGTCAACCCGCAAGCCACTTTGCTGTTAGGTCAAGCACGCGGCGCATGCCTCACTGCGCTGGTGTCATGCAATTTACCTGTAGCCGAATACACCGCATTGCAAATGAAAAAAGCAGTGGCTGGTCACGGCAAAGCGCAAAAAGCGCAGGTGCAAGAAATGGTGAAGCGTTTGCTCAATCTGCCCACCTTGCCAGGACCCGATGCAGCGGATGCTTTAGGGTTAGCGATCACCCACGCACATGTTGGCCATTTAATGCATCAGTTAGCGCAAGAAACGTCTTTGACGAGAACTACCAGCGGTATGTACCGCGCGGGTCGCAGTAAATAATTACCAAGCAGGGGCTAAATGTGCCAATCCTGGTGGTGCTTGCTGCACATCTTGGAAAGTCACTGTCTCATAGCTATCAGGCTGACTTAATAATTCACGCAAGAGTTTGTTATTCATCGCATGGCCCGAACGAAATGCGCAGTAAGACGCCAACAAGGGCTTGCCTAATAAAAACAAATCGCCCATAGCATCAAGAATTTTGTGTTTGACAAACTCGTCGTCATAACGCAAGCCATCGCTATTCAATACCTTGTAGTCGTCCATGACGATGGCGTTGTCTAGACCGCCACCCATGCCCAAACCATTAGCACGCATCGTTTCAACATCTTTCGTGAAGCCAAATGTGCGAGCCCGCGCAATATCGCGGGTGTAGACATCTTTGTCCATATCAAAGACAACACGTTGGCCGGTTTGGTCCACTGCGGGATGGTGAAAGTCAATCTCGAAAGTGAGTTTGTAGCCATGGTGCGGATCTAAGCGCGCCCACTTGGTGGACTCGCCTTCCCCTTCTTGTACTTGCACACTTTTGAGAATACGAATAAAACGCTTAGGCGCGTTTTGTTCCACGATGCCCGCGCTTTGCAAAAGAAAAACAAAAGACGATGCCGACCCATCCAAAATCGGCACTTCTTGTGCGGTGATATCGACATACATATTGTCAATACCCAAGCCTGCACAGGCCGACATCAAATGCTCTACCGTGTAGACCTTGGCACCACCATTCGAAATGGTCGACGCCAAACGGGTATCCGTCACCGCAGTAGCTGTGACGGGGATATCTACCGGAACAGGCAAATCGACTCGCCTAAACACAATCCCCGTTTCAGGTTGTGCAGGTCGCAGGGTGAGTTCCACGCGTTGACCGCTGTGGAGGCCCACACCAACGGCTTTGGTGAGTGATTGGATGGTTCTTTGTTTCAGCACGAAGCTATTTTCTCCGAATCTCAATCAGCTTGTTTGCGCAAGAAAGCTGGGATTTCGTAGTCGTCCATTCCGCCTGAAGACAAAGCATCTACTTTTGCGGCAGCTTGGGTGCGGTTGGTTCGCCAAACACTAGGAACGGCCATGCTGTTGTAGTCGGGTTGTGCTTTTGTTACACCCACACCTAGTCCTGCGGCCAAGTTGCTCAAGCCTGCTGTGGTAGCAGCCATGATGCCTGCGGGCGAAGCATTGGGTGCATTGTGGGTACTAAAGCTGTTGTTGTCTGTACCCGTGCGCAACACTTGCAATTGCGGAGCAACACGTCGACCACCCGCTAAACCTGTCGCAACAACGGTCACGCGGATTTGATCGTCCAATGATTCGTCATACGCTGTACCGTAAATCACATGGGCATCAGGCGAGGCAAATTTACGAATCGTATTCATCGCTTCGCGCGACTCGGACAACTTCAATCCGCCTTTGGCCGCGGTGATCAACACCAAGACGCCTTTAGCGCCTGACATGTCCACACCTTCAAGCAATGGGCAAGCCACCGCTTGTTCCGCAGCAATGCGTGCTCGGTCTGGGCCGTTGGCTGCAGCAGTGCCCATCATGGCTTTGCCCGTTTCGCTCATCACAGTGCGCACGTCTGCGAAGTCAACGTTGACCAAGGCTTCGACATTGATGATCTCGGCAATACCACCAACAGAGTTTTTCAACACATCATTGGCAAATGCAAAAGCATCGTCTTGGCTAGCGTCTTCGCCCAACACGTCTAGCAATTTTTCATTCAAAACAACGATCAATGAATCGACATTGGCTTCTAGCTCAGCCAAACCTGACTCCGCATTGTTCATGCGTCGTGTGCCTTCAAACTCGAAAGGTTTGGTGACTACGCCTACCGTCAATATTCCCATTTCACGTGCCACACGTGCTACTACTGGCGCAGCCCCAGTGCCTGTTCCACCGCCCATACCGGCGGTGACAAACAGCATATTGGTACCCTCTAAGGCTTCACGGATTTGGTCTTCTGCAGCCTCTGCCGCTTCGCGGCCTTTTTCTGGAATGCTGCCAGCCCCCAAGCCGTTCGATCCGAGCTGAATCACTTTGTGAGCATTGCTGATACGCAGAGACTGCGCATCGGTGTTGGCACACACAAACTCAACACCTTGAACGCCTGAGCGAATCATGTGCTCCACCGCGTTGCCGCCGCCGCCGCCCACGCCAATCACTTTGATTTGCGTGCCAGAGTTGAAAGTTTCTACTTCAATCATTTCAATACCCATGTTATTTCTCCGATCAATCTAAAAATTTGCAATTGCCTTAAACGAATATGTTTTTTGTTTTTCATGCATCTCCTTATGAAGGGGGTGCAGTTGCCACACAAGGTCGCCATCGTCGACCTCTGTGCGTGGGGTCCGGAGGACTACCTCTGGCCAAATAAAGCAAGCGTTGTGGTGTCATGGTTAGAAGTTCCCCACAAACCAATCTTTGACACGGTCTACTGCAGTTTTGACCGTGCTACTTTTTTGCGATACCTTGAAGCCGCGCATGCGTGCCACGCGCGCCTCTTCTAACAAGCCCATAGCGGTGGCAGCACGCGGTTGCGACACCATATCTGCCAAACCGCTCTTGTAATTAGGTACACCGCGACGCACAGGTTTCAAGAAAATGTCCTCGCCCAACTCCACCATGCCAGGCATGACCGCGCTACCGCCAGTGAGAACAATGCCAGAGGAGAGAACTTCTTCGTAACCCGAATCACGGATAACTTGTTGTACCAACGAAAAAATTTCTTCTACGCGCGGTTCGATCACACCGGCCAAAGCTTGGCGACTCAACATGCGTGGACTGCGATCACCCAAGCCAGGAACTTCCACTTGAATCTCTGGGTCTGCCAGCATTTGTTTGGCAAAGCCTGATTCAATTTTTATTTCTTCCGCATCTTTGGTAGGTGT
>Ga0209550_10005487_pt1 | contig 11890 bp, 12 predicted proteins | sample LauGreSuBDMM15SN_2_FD_187567 | JGI IMG/M metagenome (GOLD analysis project Ga0209550, IMG submission 187567) | Freshwater lake microbial communities from Lake Michigan, USA - Su13.BD.MM15.SN (SPAdes) (version 5) | ecosystem: Environmental > Aquatic > Freshwater > Lake | place: Lake Michigan... | reverse complement strand
CGTGAAATAATCCAATCCCTGGCTGGCCGAGATGCCGCGGGTGCGGACATTGACGTTGAGATTGGAGGCGTCGATGTAGGTGTTTTGGTTCGGGCCGCCAGCGCCCGTCCCGACGTCCACCTCGGAATTCACGGAGTATTCGACCAGCTGGCGGATGTCGTTAATTCCGAGGTCGTCCAAGAATTCCCGGGTAAAGACGGAGATCGAGCCCGGGGTGTCGCGCAACTTGGTGTTCAACCGGCTGCCGGCGAGGGTGTTCTCAGCGAGGTAGCCCACGTCCCTGGCGGTGTTGACCACGAACGGCGAGAGTTCGACCGTTTCAGAATCATGGCCCGTGCTTGGCGCCGGGCGGTCGCGGTTTTCCAGCGGCGCCGCCCGCGGAGAGTTTGGGTCGGCGGCCCCCTTCCGCACTGCCAGCGCACCCGTGTTGGTATCGCGACTGACAACGAGCGGGGTCCGCGCCACGAGCAGATCCAGGGCTTCGTGCGCGGAAAAATCGCCGCTCACGGCGTTGGTCTGCACGCCGCGCACGGTGGCGGGGGAGAACACGATCTCGCGATCCGCCTGTTCGGCGAAGCGGGCGAGTGTCTGGGTCGCGTCCCCGGCAGGGACATCGAAACGGCGCTTCGCGTCGGGCGCAGATGATTGGGCGGCGTTGGCCCACGCGGCCGTGAGCGCTAGCAGCAGCGCCGAGAGAAAAGGGAGGAGGCGGGGTGAAACCATGGGGTGGCGAGTTTCAATCAAGACACGCGGCGGACGCGTTTCCGTTATCCCGTAGTTCCAGAAAAATCTAGCGAGCGGACCGCAGCACGATTTCGCCGTCGGCGCCGGGTTCGGAACGGACGTCGAAGTCCGCAGCCAGGAGTCGCAGGAAACCGGAGACGTTATCGGAGCGGAATCGCACCGTGAGGCGCAGTTCACGCAACGCGGGGTCGGCCACGCGCAGGACCACCGGATTATGGCGGTTGAATTCGTTGACGATCGTCGAGAGCGATTCGTCGGCAAACCCGAGCAGGCGCGGCTGCCACGCCAGCCGGCGATCGAGCTCCTCCTTCGACAATTGGCCGACCACGGGCGCGCCCGTCGCTGCGTGCGGCACGAACGCGCGCTCGCCGGCCGAGAGCGCGGACAAAACGCCGGCTCCGCTCGCGTCGCCGCGCGCCACGGCCACAATCCCCTCTGTAACGATGACTTCGATGGCTTGCTCGGTAAGACGAACGTTGAACGCGGTGCCGACGGCGCGGATCTTGACCCCACCAGATTCGACGACGAAGGCCCGGGCGGAATCCTTCGCGACGGCGAAGTCCGCCTCGCCGCGTTCGAGGTGCACGCGGCGTTCGTCGGGCGTAAACGCGACGTGGAGGGTGGCGCCGCGGTTCAGGCGAATGGTTGAACCATCCTCGAGCCTGCGCTCTTCAATCGGCGTCAGCTGTGCCGCCGCCAACGACGCGCCGGCGGAGGTGACCGGGACGGGCCCGGATCGGTTTGCGACGACGAGCATGATTGCAGCGGCCGCAGCCAGAGGCACGGTCAACCAGATCAACCGTCGCCAGGCTCGTTGTGGCCGCGCGTGCGTGCGCGGGGCGAGCAAATCAGGATCCGGGATGGCGGGCACGGAAGCATGCAGGCCGGCGAGGCGGTCAAAGTTTTCCCACGCGCGGCGGTGGCGGGTCATCGCCTCGCCGTGATACGGATCGGCCGCAAGCCATTGCAGGAACTCGTCCTGCTCGGCGGGCGAGAGGCCGCGGTCATGACGCATCACCCAGCCGGCGGCGACATCCGCCGGATCGCGATTCTCAGAAGGCGCAGGTTTCATCGCTGGGGCGGCGGCACGTCACCGTGGTGTTGGAAATACTCGGAGCATTTGCGAATCCCGATGGTGCCCTGCGCCTCGACGGTGTTTTCCGAGATGCCGAGTTTCTGCGCGATTTCCTTCTGCGAAAGACCGTAGATCTTGCGCAGGGTGAAAACCTGGCGGCAGCGTTCGGGCAGCGACTGGATGGCGGCGATGAGCATTTTGATGTCTTCGGCTTGGGCGACCGCTTCCGGCACGCCGACGCCATCGTCCAAGACACCCGAGAGATCGGTTTCCGTTAACTCGATCGGATGGGTGTAGCTCCGGTGGCGGATCTGGTTGAGCGCGAGGTTGCGAGCCGCCTGGAAGAGCAGCGCCCGAGGGCAGACCACCGTGCCCTCGGCGTGCGCCCGCAACACGCGGGCGAAAGCCTCCTGCACAATGTCGTCGAGATCCGGCAGCGAAGGAAACCGCGCCCGCAACCATCCACGCAGCAACGCCTCGTGCGGCAGCACTTCAGCGGCGAACCATGCGGCGTGATCGGGACGGGGCGAATCCACGGCGAGACGAATGCGGGTGCGAACCGGCGAATTCAAGTCCGTTAGCAGGCAGGGAGGCTAATCTGGCCTCGGTGTCGTCGGAAAAGATACACTCAATTGTGCGGCCAGATGGACTTCAGGCGAAATATCTTAAGAGTTCGAATTTTGGCGCCGTCAGCGGCCTTGAGTTGGGTCTCGGTGGGGTGCGCTACGATGCGTTCAACCGGGAGACCAACACGGCGAACCAGACGCCGGTCGGAAAGCGCCGACGCAGGAGGGCGGGTCGGAGCCCCGGCCCTCCCTCGGAATCAGACTTGATAGGTCTGGAGCGGAACGGGGTCGAGGATCGAGCTCTGGGGCATCTGTTCCTTGAGCTGTTCCATGAACCAAGCGCGGGCTTCGGGATCGCCGTGGGTGAGGATCACGCTGCGGGCACCGGTCTGGACGACGAATTGCACCAGCTCTTCGCGGTCGGCGTGGCCGCTGAGTTCGAAGCGCTCGACGCGGGCTTTGATCTTGGCCTTCACGTTGGCAGTTTTGAAGAGAAAGGTGTCGCCCGGGGACATCGCAAGGAGTTCGCCTCCGGGTGTGGTTGGGTCGCAATAGCCAACGAAGCCGATGGTGTTCTTCGCGTTTTCGAGCAGCCCGGAAGCGAGGGTGTAGCTAGGGGTGCGCTCGACCAACATGCCGGAGCTGATGATATAAAGGGCGTTTTGGCCGGGGTCTTGGCCGGCGACGAGCTTGCGCGGGGTCGGCTTGATTTTCAGTTCCTTGATGATGCCGCGGTTGAACTGGATGTGTTTGGTCTTGCGGCTGATTTCGTCGAAGTAGTCGGCGAGATCCATCCCAAGCCCAGAGGCAAAGATCGGGAATTCGGCGAGTTTACCGAACTTGCGGGCGTCGTGGATGATCGTGAGGACCTCTTGCATGCGCCCCAAGGCAAACACGGGAATCAGAAAGGAGCCGCCGCGAGAAATGGTATCGTTGATGCTGGCAACGAGGCGGATCATCTCTTCAGAGCGACTTTTGCCGACCGGGCGTTCAGTGGTGCCTCGGGTGGTTTCAGTGATGACGGTGTCGAAGTGCCCGGCGGGAAAACGGGCACCTTTCAGCGTGCGTTGGTCGGTGAAGAGCACGTCGCCCGTGAAAAAGATAGCGCGATGCTTGTGGATGATTTCAACGGCGGCGGCGCCGGCGACGTGGCCCGCGGGATGAAGGATGATCTCGATCTCGTCCTTGGTGCCGCGAAACATCTTGGCCTGGTTGAAGTTCAGGCCGATCAAACGTTTACCGATGCGATCGATCTCTTCGTGGGTGAAAAGAGGGTAGTCCGGGATGTTGGCCTCCTCGCGCTGGCGCATCATGACGTTGGCGGAGTTGTGGAGCATCCGCTCGATGAGCATCCGGCTGGAGGTCGTCATCAGCACGGGGGTATTCGGATGGTCACGCATCAGGACCGGCAAGCTTCCGATGTGGTCCAAGTGGCAGTGGGTGATGATGATGAGATCGAGCGGCTTGTTGCGAGCGAGCGAAAGATCGGGAGTAGCGGCGCGGCCGACTTCCTTGGGATTGAGGCCGCAATCAATCACGATGCGGAGGTCGCCGAGCTCGATGAGCATCGAATTGGAACCGATGCCGCCCTTGCGATTAAGGTCTGTTAACTTCATAAAAGGTCTATCGAATAGGAGAACGCCCGGGAGAACGAGAACGAATTTTGACCGGCTCGCAAAAGTCCCGGGTCCTACAGCCGTTCGGAGCGATCACGCGGCAGGATCGGCCGAAGCTGGCGTGGCTAACTCGAACGACGGCAGCAGGACGTGAATCTTGCGCCCGAGTTCGTCGACGCCATGAAAACTCCCGATGGCGCGGGCCGAGCCGCCGGTGACGTGATAGCTGTTGTAGGAAAATTGTTCGCCGGGGGCGAGGCGGGGCGTTTCGCCGACGATTTTCTCCCCTTCGACGACCAAGTGGGATCCATCGAAGTGCTCGATCACCCATTTTCGGCCGAGGAGCGTGAGCGTGTGTTCCGATCCGTTGTGAATCGTAACGAAGTAGACGAAAGCGTGCGGTTTATCGGTGGGCAAACTCGCACCGCCATGGTGGTAGACGAGTTTATCGAGGCGGGCGGTAAGGCCGGAAGGAGTTGAAGAGAAGCAGGACACTTTCTGAACACAACGAGGTAATGGCGCGCTCGCAAGTGTGGTGGGCGATGCGGCACGGAAGGGAACGGTTCGCTTCGGGCTTGCGGCGTGGAACCGGGGTGCGCAAAAACGCGGTCCCATGGGAAAATTGGCCCTGCTCTCGGTCAGCGACAAACACGGACTCGTCGAATTCGCCACGGCGCTGGTGCGGGTGCACGGCTATACGTTGCTCTCCACGGGCGGCACGGCGAAGTTGCTCGCGACGGCGGGACTGCCGGTGACCGAGGTCGGAAAGCACACCGGATTTCCGGAAATTATGGAAGGCCGAGTGAAGACGTTGCACCCGAAAATTCACGGCGGATTGCTTTGTCGGCGCGACAAATCGGAGCATCTCGCGCAGGCCGTGGAGAACGGAATCGAGCTGATCGATTTGGTGGTGGTGAATCTTTACCCCTTCGAAGCGACCGTGGCGAAGCCGCACGTGGAGTTCGACGAGGCGATCGAAAACATCGATATCGGCGGACCCTCGATGCTGAGGAGTGCCGCGAAGAATCACGCGAGTGTTTCAGTCGTATGCGATCCGGCGGACTATGCAGGTTTGCTCGTGGCGCTGGCGGCGGGGGAGGGGAGCGCGGTGCTTAGTGATCTGCGCCGGAAGCTCGCGTTGAAGGTGTTTCAACGGACCGCGAGCTACGATGCGGCCATCGCGCGGTATCTTGAGTCGCAGGCGATGGAGCCGGATATAGAAGCGTTAAGCGGTCTGCCGGCGACCCTGTCCCTCTCGTGGAAGAAGGCGCAGAGCCTTCGCTATGGCGAGAACCCGCACCAACGGGCGGCGCTCTACGGCACGTTTAACGATCACTATGAGCAACTGCAGGGTAAGGAACTGAGTTATAACAACATTTTGGACATCACGGCCGCGACCTACCTGATCGGGGAGTTTGAGCGGCCGACGGTAGCGATTCTTAAACACACGAATCCGTGCGGCGTCGCGAGCGCGGACACGCTGAGCGAAGCTTGGGCGAAAGCCTACGCGACGGACCGGCAGGCTCCATTCGGCGGGATCATTATCGTAAATAACACGCTCGACGTAGAACTCGCCAAGCAGATCGCAGAGATCTTCACCGAGGTGATCATCGCGCCGCGATTCAGCCCGGAAGCGCGCGAGATTTTCTCTAAGAAGAAAAACCTGCGGCTCATGATCGCGAAGGAAGGAATGGGGCCGGATGCGTTGCAGGAAATCCGCTCGGTGATCGGCGGCGTGCTGGTGCAGGACCGGGATCGCACGCTCGGCAATGTGCGCGAGTTTAAGGTCGTGACGAAGCGCCAACCGACCTCTGAGGAATGGGCGGCGATGATGTTTGGCTGGAAAGTGGGGAAGCACGTGAAGTCGAACTCGATCGTGTATTGTCGGGGTGAGCAGACCCTCGGCGTCGGCGCGGGGCAGATGGCGCGGGTGGACAGCTCGCGGATCGCGGTTTGGAAAGCGGGCGAGGCAGAGCTTGATTTGCGCGGATCGGTGGTCGCGAGCGAAGCGTTGTTTCCGTTTGCGGACGGATTGATCGCGGCGGCAGAGGCCGGGGCGACCTGTGCCATCCAGCCCGGTGGATCGGTGCGGGACGCGGAGGTGATCGCAGCGGCGGACGATCGCGCGATGGCGATGGTGTTCACGGGCTCGAGACACTTTAGGCACTGAGCGAGCCGATCGCGGACGACGGAGTGAAAGAAAGCCGTTTTGCGATTGGCGGACGGGCAAATTTTGAGCAACCGTGGGCGGATGTTTGATCCCGTTGAAAAGCTGAAAGAATTTATTCGTCATCCGTCGGTTTCGGCCGACTCCAAGTTCGGCGAAGGAATGCGCGGCGCGCAAAAATTCGTGGCCGATCTGCTGGGCTCGATGGGCTTCGACGTCGAGGTGGTGCCGACGGAGCTTCATCCGATCATATTGGCTAGCCGCGGAAGCGATCCGAGTTGGCCGCACGTGGTGATTTACGGGCACTACGACGTGCAACCGGCCGATCCGCTGAATCTGTGGACGACGCCAGCGTTTGAGCCGAGCATTCGCGGCAATCGGATTTATGGGCGTGGGGCGGCGGACAACAAGGGGCCCTTAATCACAAATATTGCGGCGGTCGCGCGCCTGTTGGAGGCCAATCCGAATTTGCCGTTGCGCATCACGTTCCTCATTGAGGGCGAAGAAGAGATGGGCAGTCCGAGTTTTCCGAAGTTTTTGGAACGCTACAAAGATCGCTTGAAGGCGGCAGATTTTGTCTACCTCTCCGACACGGCTTTACCCAATGAGCAACAGGTTGTGCTGACCTGCGGGCTGCGCGGTCTGACGTTGTTCGATGTGCACATCACCGGCGCAAAAGGTGATCTGCACTCCGGATTGCATGGCGGCGTGTTGCGGAACCCGATCCAGGCGCTCGCCGAGATCATCGCGACTCTGCACACGCCCGAGGGAAAAGTGAACGTCCCCGGCTTCTACGACGATGTGCTCGACGTGCAGCCTTGGGAGCGCGACGAACTCAAGAAACTCGGCGGGGATGAAAAGGCCTACGCCGATTTTTTGGGCATTGATACTTTTTACACGACACCGGGGTTCTCGCCGTTCGAATCCTCGCGGTTCCAGCCGACGCTGGAGTTCAACGGAATCGGCGGCGGCTACCAAGGGGAAGGCACTAAAACGGTGATTCCGAGCAAGGCCTTTGCGAAGATCAGCTGCCGGCTCGTGCCCAATCAGCAGCCGGACAAAATCAAGAAATTGGTGATGGATGCGATCCGTGCACGGACGCCAAAAGGCGTGAAGGTGGAGTTTGTCGATCAGCATAAAGGCGAGGCTTATGTCGTGGTGCCGCCGGGTCGTTCGAATACGCCGAAGGATCAGTCACCCGTCTTGGCCCGGGCCTTTTTGGCCGCGGATACGGCGATTGCGGAGATTTGGGGCCGGCCGCCAATTTACCTGCGCGAAGGCGGCAGCGTGCCGATCATCGCAGACATCAAGCGGGTGACCGGTTTGGACTCGGTGATGTTTGGTCTCTTCCTCCCCGAGGACAATCTGCACGCGCCCGATGAGAGCTTCAACTTAGATGTAATGAAGAAGGGGATCGCGACGACCGAACGAATGTTGGGAGCTTTGGCGGCGGGAAAGTAGTCCGCGAGGCGCTCAACGCTCCTGAATTTCGCGGGCCCATCAGCACTCGGGCATAAAAAACCCCGGCAGTTGCCGGGGTTTTTTGTGGGCCGAATCGCCCGAAATTATTTCTGTTTGATGATGACCAACTCTACGCGGCGTTCCTTTTTCATGTCTTCGTCGGTGCCGCCTTTTTTCGCTTCCTCGCTGCCCTTCGAGAGGGTCTCGAGTTTATCGGCGGAGACTTGGATGGTCCCGAGGTATTTTTTGGCCCCATTGGCGCGGCGATCACCGAGACCGAGATTGTATTCCGAGGTCCCGCGCCAGTCGGCGTGACCCTCGAGGAGGAGGCGTTGGCCGGGATTCTTTGCGAGGTAGTCCTTGGCGGCTTGGAGTTTTGCCCGCTCCTCGGGTTTTGAGATATCGGAGCGATCAAATTCGAAATAAACTGCGCCGAGCAGGCCGCGGATGGTAACGCCGTCGTCGATCACGCCATCGGCCAGACGTGACTGCAGGCCGGTGTTAAGGTCTGCGGTCGTCGCGATGTCGGAGGGATTAATACTGCCGCCCGTGTTGGGGCCAAGGACCGTGGTGCTTGGGTCTGGCCGGAAGGGTTTCTTGGCGCACCCGCCCAAAAGGACGGCGGCGCTGAGGGCGAGGAAGAGGAACGGCTTCGAAGCAAGTTTCATGGTCGAATTGAGATAAGAGATTAAGAGCAAGCTAATGGGCCAATAGAATCGTGCAGCAAGAAATTTAGACGGGTTTCTTTTGCTCGCTGAATCCGGCCGCGAGGGCGTAGGGCGTAACGCTCGCGTCGTCGAAGAGGTTGAGCTGCCGCATCGGGCTGGTGCTGTGGTTGCCTACGGTCTTGGCGATGATCCCAAATTTCGCCGTGATTTCCCGGGTGCGGTGGCTTTCGGCGCCAGACTGAAGGATCTCACGTTCACGGTGAGTGAGGAAATCGGGCGCATGGTTCACTGGAGCAGTCGGATTGGCGACGACGTTGCGTATGAGCGCCGCGACTGCGGTCTGATCTTCAACAATGGCAAGGCGCTTCATTTGAATGGCTTCAGCCCGTCCGCACCGAATTTCGGCGCTTTCCAGGTGGTGGGCTGGCCGGGATTCGAACCCGGAACCAACAACTTAAAAGGATGCTGCTCTACCATTGAGCTACCAGCCCAAAACCTATGGAACTGCGGAAAATGGGTTTTGCCGGACGCGCTTGGCAAGGAATTTCTCCTCTGATTTGCCGGAGCTGTTGACCGTACCCGAATGAGCGCGTATCGCACTGAAACTCCATCGAAAATCTTGGGAACAATCGAGAAATATACCCATCAGACTGAGGCAGAACGTATGTCCTCAAAAGCCCAAGAAGTAGCCTTAGATCACGCCCTCGTGCTTCGCTTCAAAAACGGTGACCAAGCGGCGTTCGACGAAATGGTTTCCCGCTACTGGGATCGGATTTATTCCATGGTGCACCAATTGTTGCGCAATCAGCAGGACGCCGAAGAAGTCACCCAAGACGCATTCATCCGGGCGCATCGCGGGCTGGTGAATTTCCGCGGCGATTCCGCGTTCTCAACTTGGCTTTACCAGATTGCGACGAATTTGGCCCGGAACCGTTACTGGTATTGGTGGCGGCGGAAACGCGATAAATCCGTGTCGTTTGACGCTCCGGTGAGCTACGATAACGACACGACCTTGGCCGAAATCATCCCAGCCGAAGTTGAGTCGCCGGATGACATCACGGTAACGTCGGAGTTTGTGGCCCGGATTGGCAAAGGGATGGAGCGTCTCAGTGCCAAACACCGGGAAATTCTAACGATGAGAAATATTCAAAATCTCAGTTACGAAGAGATCGCAGCGGTCTTACATATTTCCGTGGGGACAGTGAAAAGTCGCATCGCCCGGGCTCGCGAGAGCCTTCGGTCCAAACTCGGGGAAGATTTCAAATGAAAGATTCGGAATTCATCGAACTGCTCAACCTCTACCTCGACCACGAAATCAGTGCGGTTGACGCCCAGCGGCTCGAGGTGGAGGTGCAGAGCAGTCCAAGCCGCTATCGGGTCTACCGCGAGTATTGCCAGATGCAAAAGGCCTGTGTGATTTGGGCTGAAAAAGCGGCGGTAGATCTGCCCGTTGATGCAAAAATCATTACTTTCCCGTCGCCGAAAACATCGTGGGGATTTGGGACTTACGCTGCTGGAATCTGCGCGGTAGCAGCCTGTGTTGCGTTGGTATTTGTGGTTCAAGAAGGCAGCGGCTCAGCCTCGACCGCGCCCAAACCGAGTGACCCGACTTTGATCGCCAGTGTTGAGATTCTAGCGCCGATGGGGAGCGACGACGAGGCGCGAAGTTTGGTCCCGTCCCTGCTGGCACTAAGCCCGCGTGCGCCTGAGTTTCAGCCGGTGATCGTTGTCCGCAACTTGGCGCTCACCCGCCAGCAACGTGAGGTAGGCGCGCTTGAGACAACCGACGCCCGATTCGAATGGATGAACCGGGTGCAACCGGTGGCGCTTAGTCGTGCGGCCGTAGCCGATTTGGTGTTTGAAACCCAACCCGCGCGGCAACCGGACCAACGTTCGTTTCGTGGCCGTCGTTTGATCGATGCCCAAGTCGAACAGGCAGCGTTTCAATTCCAGCGCTGAGTCGTAGGCCGCAGGTCCGCCGCCGTTCACACCTCGGCGAAGGTGTCGCTACGCGAGGGCTTTTTTAATGAGCGCCTCCGTGGTGGCTTTGGCCCCAAGGGTGAGCGCGGCTTGGCGCACGGCGGCGTCGGCGTCGGCGGCTTTATAACCCAAGGCCAACAACGCGGCGATCGCGTCACGTTGGGCGCTTGCTACCGGTTGGAAGCTGGCGGAATCCGCGGTGCCGGCAGTGGGTTGTCCAAGCGGGCCGGAGCCGACCTTAGATTTAAGCTCCACGACCAAGCGTTCGGCGGTTTTTTTTCCGATCCCGGGGCACTTTGAGAGCATGCCGATATCGCCGCTCCGGATCGCGCTCTCGAGCAGTTCGACGGAAAGCCGGCTCATGATGGTGAGCGCGCTTTTGGGGCCGATGCCCGTCACGTGCTCGATCATGAGGCGAAAAAAGTCGCGGTCGGTGGTTGTGGCGAACCCGTAGAGCGTTTGGGCGTCTTCGCGGTAGATAACGTGGGTGTGGAGTTTGACGACGGTGCCGGCTGCCGGAAGACGCTCTGCGGTGGTGACCGGTATGTTCACTTCATAACCAAACCCGTTAAGCTCGACGATCGCGTGCAAGGGCGTAGCCGACGTGAGCAGGCCTTGGATGGAGGTGATCATCTTGATTGGCGCGAGCGGCGGTTGATGCGTGGAAGCCTATTTAAGGCCGAGCACATCTTGCATATCGTAAACCCCGGCGGGTTGCTGCACGACCCATTGGGCGGCTCGCAGCGCACCCCGGGCGAAAATACCTCGATCGCTGGCTTTGTGGGTCAGTTCAATTCGTTCGCCCAGGGCCGCGAACATCACGGTATGATCCCCCACGACATCGCCGCCTCGCAGGGCGTGGATCCCGACCTCGCCGGCTGTTCTCTCGCCGGTGATTCCCTCGCGGCCGTGTCGTAAGGCGGAGGCGTCGAGTTTTCTTTCTTCCAAGATGATTTCGAGCAGGCGTGCGGCCGTGCCGCTGGGGGCATCTTTTTTGAAGCGATGGTGCATCTCAACTACCTCGGCGTCGTATTCGGATCCAAGAACGGCGGACGCCCGACGGGTCAGGGCAAACAGGAGGTTCACTCCGACGGAGAAATTTCCCGCCCAGACGCACGGCACTTTTCCGGCGATTTTAATTAGGTGGGCTTTCTCGTCCGCGGAGTGGCCGGTGGTGCCAATGACGATGGGCTTGCGGTGGGCGAGGGCCTGATCGAGCAGAGCAGGAGTTGCCCGGTGCGAGCTGAAGTCGACGATAACGTCGGTCGTGGGCAGGTGGTGCGCGACGTCGTCGCCCGCGTCGAGCGCGGCGCCGATGGAAAGACCGAGTTCGCCGGCGGCCCGGGCGATGGCTTCGCCCATGCGACCTTTGGCACCATTGAGTAGAATTGAAAGGGGCATGGCGTTGAGGTGTTTAGCGGTCCAAGCCGGCCAAAACAGGGGTCAAGGCCTGAGCGCTCGTCGCGCTGATTTCGGTCAACGGCAGTCTCACTTCGGCGGAGGCAATGACGCCTGCGCGGACGAGCGCGAACTTGATTGGGCTCGGATTCGATTCGATGAAGATGGCCTTGAACATCGGGTAAAGGCGTTGGTGGGCCTTGCGGGCGCGGGTG
>Ga0209550_10005486_pt1 | contig 11891 bp, 11 predicted proteins | sample LauGreSuBDMM15SN_2_FD_187567 | JGI IMG/M metagenome (GOLD analysis project Ga0209550, IMG submission 187567) | Freshwater lake microbial communities from Lake Michigan, USA - Su13.BD.MM15.SN (SPAdes) (version 5) | ecosystem: Environmental > Aquatic > Freshwater > Lake | place: Lake Michigan... | reverse complement strand
GTCGATCGCCCCTCCGGTCGGTGGCATGAGCGCCTATATGGCCAGGCTCGTGTCGGGCGGCGGCTACCAGTCCCTGCGCAAGCTCGGCAAGACCATGGCCGGTGCCCTGCCAAAGCCCCTGCAAGAGGCCGCACGTAAGGCTGAGGAATTTGCCCGCGGCATGGTCACCGGCGGTACATTCTTCGAAGAACTCGGCTTCTACTACATTGGTCCGATTGACGGTCATGACCTAGAAAACCTCGTTCAGGTTCTAAAGAATGCTAAAGAATTCAATGATCGACCCGTTTTAGTTCATGTTGTGACGCAAAAGGGTAAGGGCTATGCCCCGGCTGAAAATGCCGCCGATAAGTACCATGGCGTGGTCAAGTTCGATGTGGTCACCGGTAAGCAGGCCAAGACCCCGGCCGCCACGCCCAGCTACACCAAGGTCTTCGCTACCGAACTGATCAAGCAGGCTGAGCGCGATGATCGCATCGTCGCCATCACCGCCGCCATGCCCTCCGGTACCGGCCTTGACCTCTTTGGCCAGCGCTTCCCGGACCGCACCTACGATGTCGGGATCGCCGAGCAGCATGCGGTGACCTTCGCAGCGGGTCTGGCCGCCGATGGCATGAAGCCCTTTGCCGCCATCTACTCCACCTTCCTTCAGCGCGGCTATGATCAGGTCGTGCACGATGTGGCCATTCAGGGCCTGCCCGTGCGATTTGCCATCGACCGCGCCGGTCTGGTCGGAGCTGATGGTCCAACCCATGCTGGATCGTTTGATATTGGCTTCCTCGGTGCCCTACCGGGCTTTGTCGTCATGGCAGCAGCCGACGAGAACGAACTGGCCCGCATGGTGGCGACCAGCGCGGCCATTGATGACCGTCCCAGCGCCTTGCGTTATCCGCGCGGCGATGGCACCGGGGTCGGCGTTCCTGACTTTGCCGAACCGTTAGAGATCGGTAAGGGCCGCATATTGCGCGAAGGCAATGCGCTGGCGATCCTGTCTTTAGGCACCCGCCTGGGCGAGGCCCTTCATGCCGCAGACATATTAGCCGCCCATGGTTTGACCGCCACGGTGGCTGACGCTCGCTTTGTTAAGCCGCTCGACGAAGAGATGATCCTGCGCCTTGCTCGCGAGCATGATTGCCTGATTACCATCGAAGAGGGCTCTGTCGGCGGCTTTGGGGCTTTTGTGCTGCAGATGTTAGCCGAACGTGGCGCATTAGACCGGGGCCTCAAGGTTCGCACCCTGACCCTGCCCGATATTTTCCAAGATCAGGACAGGCCTGAGATCATGTATGCGCAGGCCCATCTGGATTCGGAGGCCATCGTGCGTACGGCTCTGAAAGCTCTAGGCGTCGATCAGGCGACCGCCAACCTTCGGGCTTGAGCGGGCTATGATCACGATCCGATTGGCAAAGGTCGATGACGCCGCCGCTCTGGAATCTGTAGGGCGCGAGACCTTTAGAGAGACCTTTGGCCATCTCTATCCAAGTCAGGACCTGAAGGCTTTTTTGGACAGCGCCCATCCGGCCGATAATTACTACGCCTGGATCTTGTCAGAAGCCTATGGCGTTTGGATCGCAGAGCTGGATGGTCAAGCCGTCGGATACGCCGTCGCCGGGACCTGCGACCTGCCCCATCCAAACGTGACCCCGACCTGCGGCGAGCTGAAACGGATCTATCTTCTGAACCGCGCTCAAAACAGTGGTGCAGGCACGCGCCTCATGTGCGCCTGTTTCGATTGGCTCGCAAAGCCGGGTCGGCGCCTCTGGATCGGTGTTTGGTCGCAGAACTATGGTGCCCAGCGGCTCTATGGACGCCACGGCTTTACCAAGGTCGGCGAATATGAATTCCCCGTCGGTGAAGCACGAGACCGAGAATTCATCCTCAGTCGATAAAATGATTTAAAATAGTTATTATAATTATAGAACTCAAAGTCACAGTTAGAGATCTATCTCTCCATTTTGCATTACTCAACTCTGTCTCGGTTAAACAACCACAATCAGAGACATGATGCAGGACCCTGGCCTGAAACGATCTGAGTTGGTCGACCATGACTTCATCCATACCTTAGAAATGATCTGTAGCCTTAATGGACGCCTGGGCAATCGCCCGATAGAAGTCATGGAAGAGGTCGGCGCAATCGCGTCGCCACCGACAATATCGGCTCGCTGCAAGCGCGTGGCATGGGCGCTGGGCAGATCGCTAAAACCCTCCACCTCTCGCGCATGACAATCTGGCGCAAGCTCTAAAGAGGCCTAAAGCCACACGAACATCAATTTCAGAGCCTGAAACCGCGCATGAGACGTCCGCAAACACTGGACAGTGAGGGCTCGCGGCCTCATCTTTAGACGAACAACTGTTCGAAACTCTGCACGGGCCTAACCACCATGTTCATGCGCTTTTTTTCCGAGCTTCGTCAGGCCCGCGTCCCGGTCTCTCTCAAAGAGTACCTGATGCTGATGGAGGCTATGGACAAGCAGGTCATCGACCGCACGGTCGAGGATTTCTACTTCCTGTCCCGCTCGGCCCTCGTCAAGGACGAGAAGAACCTCGACAAGTTCGATCGGATCTTCGGCAGCGTGTTTAAGGGCCTGGAAAAGATCGACGACGACCACACCTCTGAAATCCCTTCCGAGTGGCTGCGCCTCCTGACCGAAAAGTTCCTCACTGATGAGGAAAAGGCCGAGATCGAAGCGCTCGGCGGCTTTGATAAGCTAATGGAGACCCTTCAAGAGCGCCTGAAGGAACAGAAGGAGCGCCACGAGGGTGGCAACAAGTGGATCGGAACCGGCGGCACCTCGCCCTTCGGTGCCAATGGCTACAATCCTGAGGGCGTGCGTATCGGCCAAGACAAGGGCCGTCATGGACGCGCCGTCAAGGTCTGGGATAAGCGCGAATATAAAAACCTCGACGACACGGTCGAACTTGGCACTCGCAACATCAAGGTGGCCCTGCGCCGCCTGCGCAAATTTGCCCGTCAAGGCGCACCGGACGAACTAGACCTGCACGGCACCATCAAGGAAACCTCGAACAAGGGCTATCTGGATCTGGTCATGCGGCCAGAGCGTCGCAACACCATCAAGCTGTTAGTCTTCTTCGATATCGGCGGCTCAATGGACAGCCATATCAAGCTGGTCGAAGAGCTGTTCAGCGCGGCGCGTACCGAGTTCAAGAACCTCGAGTTCTTCTATTTCCACAACTGCCTCTATGAGTCGGTGTGGAAGGATAACAACCGCCGTCATACGGAAAAGATCAACACCTGGGACGTGCTCCACAAGTACGGCCACGACTACAAGGTCATCTTTGTTGGCGACGCGACCATGAGCCCCTATGAGATCACATATCCGGGCGGCTCGGTGGAACATTGGAACGAAGAGCCCGGCGCTATGTGGGTCGACCGCGTTACCCAAATCTATCCCAGTACGGTCTGGCTCAACCCAACGGCAGAACGCCATTGGGACTATACTCCCTCGGTGGGCGTCATGAAGCAGTTGGTCAGCGACCGGATGTTCCCCCTGACGATCGAGGGCCTAGACAAGGCCATGAAGGAACTGGTTCGGGGATGACCCAGCCAGACCCATCCTTGGACCTCACGGACCAGGATTTGGCACTCGACGACGAGACGAGCTTGACCCAAGCTGGGTGCGCGGCCACACGCGATCTAGTCTTCGTGGCAGCGGAGCGTCTCTTTGCGGTCCATGGCTTTCAAAAGGTGTCGGTGCGCGACATCACCGCAGAGGCCAAGGTCAATCTAGCCTCGATCAACTATCATTTCGGCTCGAAGGACGCCCTTCTGCTCGAAATTTTCATCCGCCGTACGGCGGAACTCAACCGCACCCGGGCCAAAATGTTACATGAGGCTCGTGCCGCCCACGCCGGGAAGCCGCCTGTTCGCGCGGTCCTGCAAGCCCTGATCGCGCCGCCGGTGCGTTGGATGGACCCTAAGGGCGAACGTCTGATCTCGGTCCAGTTCCTGATCCGCGCCCGAAGCGAGGGCACCGACCAGATGCGCGACATCCTACGCACGGACGTCTCTCACCTACGCCGCTTCTCCGACGCCCTCTTGGTCGCCTGCCCGCAACTGTCTGAGGAGGAGGTCTATTGGCGGCTCCATTTTAGCCTTGGCCTGATCCATAATAACCGGTTCTCCGAGTTTGACCGGCTAAACACCCTCTCCGGTGGCCTCACCCGCGAGGACGAGGTCGATCTGCTGATCCAGCGGATGGTTGACTTTGCCGAGGCAGGCTTTTTGCGGTCTTAGCGATCGTCTGCGCCCTTGCTTCGACAGCGATTGTGTTTGGGTCAATTGGCCATGAGGGTTTGTCTTGCGATGGCCTTAAGGAGGATGAGGAGGTTTCCTATCTCTGCGACATAACCACCCCAACGCCCTTTACTATTGCGAGCCATTCGCAACTATGGCACTGACAGAAGATCGAAGGTCGCCTTGATGCCTTTGGTGTTGAAATGTCAGGAAGACCTTCATGTCGCGCCTCTTGTCGATCCTCGCCGCTACCGCCGCCCTCTGTGTTGGCGCATGTAGCCCTGCCAAACAGGCCGCGCCTGAAAGCGCGAGCGCTGGATCGCTGAACGTCTATACGGCCCGGCACTATGACGCCGATACGCTGGTCTATGAGGGCTTCACCAAGGCGACAGGGATCAAGGTCAACCGTCTAGAGATGAAGCCTGATCAATTGGTTGAGCGCATGAAGGCCGAGGGCGACGCCTCCCCCGCCGATATTATCCTGATGGCCGATGCCGGAGCCCTTTGGCGCGCGCAAAGCGCAGGCCTGTTCCAGCCCATCACCACGCCAACCCTAGAACAACGTATTCCCCCAGCCTTACGCGACCCCAAGGGCCTGTGGTGGGGCTTTACCCGCCGCGCCCGCGTCATTGCCTATGACAAGGCGGCTGTGAAGCCCCAAGAGGTTGCGACCTATGAGGCTCTGGCCAGTCCACGTTTCAAGGGCAAGGTCTGTGTGCGATCCTCAGACAATGTCTACAACCTATCCCTAATGGCTGCTCTGATCGAGCATTGGGGCGAACCTAAGGCTCTAGCTTGGGCCAAGGGCGTGGTGGCCAATATGGCCCGTCCGCCGCAAGGCGGCGATATTGACCAGATCCGCGCCGTAGAGGCTGGGGCCTGCCAAGTGGCCCTGACCAACACCTATTACTATCTGCGCCTCACCGCCTCGTCCGAGGCCGCTGACAAGGCCGTAGTCGCGCGCGTCGCCCTATCCTTCCCCGAACAGGCTGGTATCGGGACCCATACCAATATCTCCGGTGGCGGAGTGGCGGCCAACGCGCCAAATAAGGCTGCTGCGGTCAAGTTCCTCGACTATCTGGCCAGCGACGAGGCTCAGGCCATCTTTGCCGGAGCCAACCACGAATATTCGGCAGTAGAGGGCGTGCCCTCCCCGCCCGACGTCGCTGCCCTGTCCCAGTTCAAGGCCGACCCGATGTCCGTCACTGTCTATGGCCAGCGTCAGGCCCAAGCCCAGAGCCTTTATGATCAGGCAGGCTGGCGATAGGTGACAGACCTCGCCGTCCCGCGACATCACGCTCGACCGGCTGGTCCATCGGCTCTGAAGATCGGCGCGTGTCTAGCAGCGGGATTGGCCATCCTCCCCCTATTGGCTATCGTGTGGCTGGCCCTGACCCGCCCCTCTGCAACCGCGATGCCGCTGTCGCTGATCATCCAATACGGCCTCACCACCGCCGCCCTCGGAAGCCTGACTGCGGTCGCCGTTACCGTTCTGGGCACGAGCGCAGCGTGGCTGGTGGTCATGTACCGCTTTCCGGGCCGCAACCTGTTCAGTTGGGCGTTGGCCTTGCCTTTAGCGGCCCCAGCCTTCGCGCTGGCCTATGGCTATGCCGACCTGCTCGATGTCGCTGGTCCCATCCGCACGGCCCTGCGCGCCAGTTTTGGCAGCGATTTTTGGCCGATGGAGATACGCAGCCTGCCCGGGGCGGCCTTTGTCCTGTCGATGGCCTTCTATCCTTACGTCTATTTGACGGCCCGGTCGGCCTTTATCAGCCAGTCGGTCTGTGCGCTTGAGGCCTCGCGGACCCTTGGCAGTACGCCTTGGGAGACCTTGACCCGCGTCGCCCTGCCGCTGGCCCGTCCGGCCATCATTGCTGGCACAGCCCTAGCCCTGATGGAGGTCTTTGCTGACTATGGCGCGGTCAGTTTTCTCGGCGTCCAGACCCTGACCACCGGCGTTGTCCGCGCCTGGTCGGTCTATGGCGCGCCCGGATCAGCCGCGCGCCTGTCGCTACTGTTGCTGGCCGTCGCGGCGGTGCTGCTATGGCTTGAACGGTCCGGGCGCCAAGGCCAGTCCTTTGGGGCCAACAGCGCCCGTTGGCGCCCCATCGAGCCTGAGCCGCTCCAAGGTTGGGCCTCATGGGGCGCGAGCCTCTTTTGCCTGTCACTGATAAGCTTTGGCCTCTTGATACCAGCTGGATGGCTCGCTTATCGTGCCTGCTTTGCAGCCCCCGAAGCCGACCGTCTGATCCAAGCGGCCATGACCTCCTTTAGTCTTGCGGGCATTGGAGCCTTAGCCACGGTAACGCTGGCAGCTCTGATCGCCTTTGGTGCACCCCACAGCCACAAGATCAAGCGTTTCGCTAGCCTCGGCTATGCCACGCCCGGAGCCGTCATGGCGGTCGGCCTTTTGGTGCCCGCCAGCCTGATCTGGCATGGCGCGGGATCGGGTGGCAGTCAGACGGTCGCATTAGCCCTCGGCCTGCTCATTTTGGCCTATGCCGCGCGTTTGATGGCCTCAGCCCTTGGCCCCATCGAAGCTGGACTGGCGCGCGTGACCCCTTCGATGGACCGCGCCTCGCGCACACTTGGCGAGACCGAGACCGGAACCCTGCGCAGGGTCCATGTCCCTATCGCCAAAGGGGCCCTTTGGACAGCGACCCTGCTGGTCTTTGTCGATGTGCTCAAAGAGTTGCCGGCAACCCTGATCCTGCGGCCCTTTAACTTTGACACCTTGGCTGTTCTGGCCGATCGCTATGCCTCAGACGAGCGACTGGCTCAAGCCGCTTGGCCAAGCCTGCTGATCGTGCTGACCGCGAGCCTACCCATCATCATCCTGTCGCGCAAAATTATGCAGTCGCGGCCGGGGGAATAGATCAATATGACCACCGCCCTGACCCTTGATGGTGTCCGCAAGCTCTATGGCGCAAAGGCCGCTGTTGATGGCGTCAGCCTCACGCTCGAAGCGGGAAAGATCACCTGCCTTTTGGGCCCATCCGGTTGTGGCAAGAGCACGCTCCTGCGCCTCATTGCCGGACTAGAACCCCTCGATGGCGGGACCGTCGCGACCGACCATAGCCTGTCAGGGCCAGGCTACCATCTGCCGCCAGAACAGCGCGATATTGGCTTTGTTTTCCAAGACTATGCGCTCTTTCCTCATATGTCGGTTGAAGACAATGTCGCCTTCGGTCTTAAGCGTCTTAGCCCTGCGCAGCGCCAGCAGCGCGCCTTGATGCAACTGGAGCGGGTTCACCTAGCCGACCGGGCCAAGGCCTTTCCGCAAGCCCTATCCGGGGGCGAGCAACAGCGCATCGCACTGGCCCGCGCTCTTGCCCGCGAACCAGCGCTGGTCCTGCTCGATGAGCCCTTTTCAGGCCTTGATGCCCACCTCAAGGCCGGGGTTAGAGATGCCACCCTCCAGGCCCTTCGCCAGGCCGGAACGGCGGCTCTGATCGTAACCCATGATGCCGAAGAGGCCCTAATGATGGCCGACCATCTGGCCCTGATGGATCAGGGCCAAATCCTTCAGACCGGTACACCGCAGGACTGCTATAGGCGACCGGTGTCTCTTCCGGCGGCACGTCTGTTGGGACCGGCCAACCCCATTGCAGTGGTTGTGGCAGGCGGCACGGCGGACACCGGTTTAGGCGTTCTTGATGTGCCCAGCCTCGGCGATGGCCCAGCCATGGCCATTGTTCGTCCTGAAGCCCTGACCCTCAATGCTGATGGGACGCCCGCCTTGGTGCTCGCCAATCGGTTTGCTGGCGCTGAGAGCTGGATCACCCTGCGCATTGGCGGGCTGGAGCTTGAGGCCCGAATGGCGACGCCGATATCGCCTGTCATCGGTAGCCAAGTGCTCGTCCGCCTCGACCATAGTGCCTGTACCGTCACGCGAGCCTGACCTAACAGAAGGGTTGCCCCGACCAACAATTCCATTTCCGGTATTGTAAATAGCTGTGTGTAGAAACCGTCTTCAGTGCGGCTCTTGAAATTTCTCTGCGCAGCCAAGATCTAATGAGTGATGGTTCGTCTCGAGAGGAAATGATGAAGACGCTGACGCTATTGGCTTTGGCCCTCGCGCTTAGCGGCGCAGCCGAAATGGCTAATGCTCAGGACGCCGCACCTCCCAAAGCCATCAGCTTTGTTGGCGCCACCACCACCGACCTTTGGCAAAATACCAGCGGCGGCGTGAAGCGCGGCGGCGTGGTGATCAACACTGTGGACGCCATCTTTGATTTGGACGGCGGGGCGGTTGGCCATGACGGCTGGAGCGCGAACCTGCATATGCTGGCTACCGACGGCCATAGCCTCAGCGCCCTGCTCGGCGACATTCAGGCCGCCACCAATATTGAAGGCGACGGCGCAACCCACCTGTTTGAGGCTTGGGTTCGTCGCCAAATTACGCCCACCACCGCGATCAAGGTCGGGATCATCGACCTCAATGGCGACTTCGATGCCAATCAGACCGCGGGCCTGTTCCTCCACAGTTCCCATGGCGTGGGACCAGATCTTTCGGGTGCCGGCCCAAACGCCGCGCCGGTTTGGCCGAACGGCACAGCCGGTATCGAGCTCCAGATGATGCCGACCCAGAACAGCCGCTTCACAGCGGCCCTGTTCAACGGCACCCCGCGAGATGTCGATCACCCCTTAGCGCTAGCCGCTTTGACCCTTCATAAGGATGATGGAGTTATGGCCATAGCCCAAGGCGACTGGACCAGTTCAAAGGGCGTCCATTGGTCTGCCGGTTTTTGGCATCATACGGCGGACTTTAGCCCTCTTGATCCTTCGGCCACCAAGCCGGTCTCTGGACAAACCGGGGCCTATGGACTGGTCGAGGCTGCGCTGCCCTTCCTTCATCGGTCTAGCGCATGGATCAGGATCGGTCGAGTGGATGATGCCTCATCCTATGTCTCGACCTATGTCGGCGGCGGCGTGACCCATGACGGGCTCTTTGCGGCAAGGCCCGACGACAAGATCGGCCTTGCCTTTGCCTATGCGGGGATCAGTGACAAGGCCCGCGCGGCCTCGGCGCTGGGCGGCCTTCCCCTGAAGTCTGGGGAATTGGTCTTTGAGCTAACCTATGCGGCTCAAATTACGCCAGCCTTGGCGCTACAGCCGGACCTGCAGTACATCGTCCACCCTGGCGGCGATTCGTCTCTGGGCGATGCCTTGGCTATTGGTCTAAGGATATCGCTGCAAACCTATTAAGGACCACCGCCCGTGACCTCGCCCATCGAAGAGACGATCTTTGCCCAATTGGCGATGGTGGCAGAAGGCAAGTCCATCGATCCTGCCGCTGTCGCCAAGGCGCTGGAGCCCCAGGGGTGGCGCCGGATACTGGGGCAGGTCCGCTCTACAGCCGTGGGTCTGGCCCGCCAAGGCAAGCTGGTCATCACCCGCCACGGCAAGCAGGCTGACCCGGAAGCCTTTAAGGGCGTCTATCGCTTGCGGATGATTTTGGACACCGACCGAAAACCTGCTCCGACCGTTGCGACCGTGGCTGAGGCTGAGGCTGAGGCCGAGGCTGAGGCTGAGGCTGTGAGCAACGCGGTTGAATAGGTAAACAAGGCCTCATCCAACCCTCTCCCATAAACAAAAAGAGGGCTTAGGACGATAAAGCCCTAGCCCCCCTTTGGAGGAGGAGGTTGGGTAAGGGGGATTAGCCGCCCCGCTTCATGGTTTCGCGGGCGATGATGACCTGCTGGATCTGGCTGGTGCCTTCATAGATGCGGAAGATGCGGACGTCGCGATAGAGGCGCTCGATGCCATAGTCGGCAACATAACCCGCCCCGCCAAAGATCTGCACGGCCCGATCGGCCACGCGTCCGACCATTTCAGAGGCATAGTATTTGGCAGCCGCCGCTTCGAGCGTGACATTAACGCCAGCATCGCGTTGACGGGCGGCATCCATCACCAGAGCCTTGGCCGCGAGGGCTTCGGTCTTGCAGTCGGCGATCATGCCTTGGACCAGCTGGAAATTGGCGATCGGCTGGCCGAACTGCTTGCGTTCAGCCGCATAGGCCACGCAGTCGCGCAAGAGACGCTCAGCCACACCCACGCAGACCGAGGCAATATGCAGACGGCCGCGATCTAGAACCTGCATGGCCACCTTAAAGCCTTCGCCCTCTGCCCCCAGGCGATTTTCGACGGGCACGCGGACATTATCGAAGGTGACATCGCAGATATGCGCCCCTTGCTGGCCCATCTTCTTTTCGGGCTTTCCGATGGTGATGCCGGGCAGGTTGCGCGGGACGAGCAGGGCCGAAACGCCGCCGCCGCCCTTTATGTCGGGATTGCTACGGGCCATGACCGTGAATAGGCCAGCCTTGTTGGCGTTGGTGATGTAGCGCTTGGCCCCATTGAGCACATAGACGTCACCGTCGCGGATGGCGCGGGTCTGGACCGCGGCGCTGTCCGATCCGGCCTCAGGCTCGGTCAGGGCAAAGGAGGTGATGATCTCGCCTGATGCGATGCTGGCCAGATATTTTTCCTTCTGAGCATCAGTGCCGAACATGACCAGACCCTGGCTGCCGATGCCCACATTGGTGCCAAAGGCCGAGCGGAAGGCAGGGCTTGCACCGCCCAGCTCGATCCCAACCAGAACCTCTTCCTCCATGTTCAGGCCCAGCCCCCCATATTCAGTCGGAATGGTCAGGCCGAACAGACCCAGCTCGCGCATCTCAGCGACGATCTCGTCAGGCACGGCGTCATTCTCAGCGACCTGGGCTTCGATGGGACGCAGACGCTCGGTGACGAAGCGGCGGACAGTTTCGACCAGCTGGGTGCGGGTTTCGAGATCTAGGGCCATGGGCTTTCCTCGTATAGGGTCGGTATCTTTAAGGATCATCTAGAGCCTAAATTGTGCCCGTCCAACAGGTCTTGCACAATCATCTCTTGGAATGACGCCCAAGATATGTGATCGGCTGCAACCTAAATCGGGATCAGACGAGGAGTAGACCCATGGAGGGTGGAACCGAAGAGAATATCTACAAGCCAACCACGGTCACCGATGGCGAGTTTGCCGGTTGGCAGGCTTGGAACGGCTTTGATCCCTTTGAGGACCTCACCGGCCAGTTTGTGTTCCGCGTTGAGGACGATGGCCAAGTCTGCTGCGCCTTTCGCGCGGCGGCAAAGCACATGAACGGCGGCGGCGCCATGCACGGCGGCTGTATGCTGACCTTCGCGGATTTCTCGCTGTTCTGCATCGGGCGCGAAGCCTTAAAGGATTCTAACTCCGTCACGGTGTCGCTGAATGGCGAGTTTATCGGCCCTGCCTTTGAAGGTGATCTGATCGAGGCCCGCGGCGAAGTGGTCAAGGCGGGCAAGTCTCTGGTCTTTATCCGCGGCATCGTCTCGACCGGTGGCAACCCGATGCTCAGCTATTCTGGCGTGGTCAAGAAGATCAGGATGCGTCAGCCCTAGAGCCAGTGCCAGAGCTAGAGCTAGAGCTAGAGCTAGAGCCAGGGCTAGAGAAAGTCCCTCAAATAGGCGATCAGGGGCGCGTCGGCGGGCGGCATCTCATAGTCTGATAGGGCGTTTGGCTTTACCCAGGCCAGCGCCTCATGCTCCTTGGCCACGACCACCCCGCTCCACCGGCGGCATAGATAGAGCGGCATCATCAGGTGGAAGGTCTCAAAGG
>Ga0209550_10005485_pt1 | contig 11891 bp, 11 predicted proteins | sample LauGreSuBDMM15SN_2_FD_187567 | JGI IMG/M metagenome (GOLD analysis project Ga0209550, IMG submission 187567) | Freshwater lake microbial communities from Lake Michigan, USA - Su13.BD.MM15.SN (SPAdes) (version 5) | ecosystem: Environmental > Aquatic > Freshwater > Lake | place: Lake Michigan... | reverse complement strand
CCTCCACCGGAGACGCCATTGCGGCCAGCCTTCCGGCTCGGATCGTTGAACAATATTACGCAACGCCGACCCTAAAGCCCTTCGCCGGCACGCCTCAATTGGCGTCGCAGGCCAAGATCTATGAAGGCTCGTACCTGGCGACACGGCGCGCCTATAGCGGTTTGGAGCGGTTCGTCGGTTCAATCATCGGCGAAGCCTTAGTCGACGTGACCGAGGACGGCACCTTGCTGCTCAATCGCGGCGGCACCATCAAGGCCTATGTGCTCAGCACTCGCCCCGGCTGGCTGGTCAGTGTCAACGGCGTTGAAGAGATCAAGTTCGACGTTGAAGATGGCAAGGCCGTTCGGTTCTACGATCCGATGGGAATTCAGGTCTTTGAACGCGAGAACGCACTGGCATCGGGATCAATCCTGACCCTCTTTGCCGCCCTGACCGCGCTCTGTTCGGTCGCGACCATTGTTGGGCTGTTCACACGCGATCGGCGCGAATTTCGCCAAACCCCGACCCAAGGCCGCGCCGGCTTGATGCAGACCTCGATTGCGGGGCTTTGGCTCGCGGCCATGGCTATGTTCGGTCTTTGGGCCACTGCAGCGGAAGATGTTAGCCAAGTCTTCTATAGCTGGCCCGACAGCCTGGTGACCCTCGCCTCGTCCTGCGCCCTGGTAGCCAGCCTTTTGACCGCCATCGTCTTGCTGATGATGACCAATATCTGGCGCGGTGGACGGCGCGTGGACAGCTGGACGAACTGGCGCAAGCTGCGGTTCAGCATGTCGACCCTGATCTTCACGATCTTCTCGATAGTGGTCGCGATACGCGGCGGTCTAGAGCCTTGGAACAGTTAAGGCCCTAGCGCAGGCCCGGCGGCACCGGCAGGTCGCCGCGCCGGTCAACCCAGATCATGATCCGCTCGCGCTCGCCGGCTCTGCGCTCGACCAATAGGCGCGCGACCTGAGCATCGTCGTGAAAGGCATAGCCCTTGATGGCGTCGAGTAGGGCCTTGGCCAGATTGTCGAGGTCCATCCACGGCGGATCGCCGACATAGTCCATCAGGATCTCGACGCTATATTCGCCCCAAGCGGGCCGGGCACCGCGCCATTCCTTGCGAAAGAACTCGTGGACCAGCGGCTTGTAATATTTGGCCTGGGTGGTGAGCCCCTCAACCGTGATCTCAAGACCGCCGCCGATCTCGCGCGCGCGCACCTTGCCCTTGCCTGTCCATTCATCGCTCATGGGACAAAGTCATAACCTCATGCGCTCGATCTGCCCATCACCCTTTGCAGCCGCGCTCTGGGAGGTTAAACCCCACGCCAGACCCTTTACTGTGACACCCGCCCAAGGACCGTTGCCATGACTGCCACCCGCACAGAGACCGATACTTTTGGACCGATCGAGGTTGCGTCCTCACGCTATTGGGGCGCGCAGTCCCAGCGCTCGATCGGAAACTTCAAGATTGGCTGGGAAAAACAGCCCCTGCCGGTGGTTCGTGCGCTGGGGATCGTCAAGCGAGCAGCGGCTGAGGCCAACACCGCCCTTGGTCGTCTCGACCCCAAGTTGGCCCAGACCATCGCCGAAGCGGCGCAAGAGGTCATCGACGGCAAGCTGAACGACCATTTCCCGCTGGTAGTCTGGCAGACCGGGTCTGGCACCCAGTCCAACATGAACGCCAATGAAGTGATCTCTAATCGCGCTATTGAGATGCTTGGCGGTGAGATGGGCTCGAAAAAGCCGGTCCATCCCAATGACCATGTCAATATGAGCCAGTCCTCGAACGACACCTATCCCACGGCCATGCACATTGCCGCCGCCGAGCAGGTGGTCAACGATCTTCTGCCCGCGCTCAAGCACTTGCACGCCTCGCTGCTGGCCAAGCAGGAAGAGTTTAAGGACATCATCAAGATTGGCCGCACCCATACCCAGGACGCGACCCCTCTGACGCTGGGCCAAGAGTTTTCCGGCTATGCGCAGCAGGTCGCCAATGCCATCAGCCGCATCGAGATGACCCTGCCCGGCATTTTGGAACTGGCTCAAGGCGGCACTGCCGTGGGAACCGGCCTCAATGCGCCCGTCGGATTTGCCGAAATGGTCGCCGAGCGGATCGCCGCCCTGACCGGCCTGCCCTTCACCACGGCCCCGAACAAGTTCGAAGCCCTCGCCGCGCATGATGCGCTGGTCTTTGGTCATGGCGCGATCAATTCGGCGGCGGCAGCCCTGTTCAAGATCGCCAACGATATTCGGTTCCTCGGTTCAGGACCGCGCTCAGGCCTTGGCGAGCTATCCTTGCCAGAAAACGAGCCTGGCTCATCGATCATGCCCGGCAAGGTCAATCCCACCCAGTGCGAAGCCATGACCATGGTCTGCGCTCAGGTGTTCGGCAACCAGACGACCATGACGGTGGCGGGCAGCCAAGGTCACTTCGAGCTGAACGTCTTCAACCCAGTGATGGCCTATAATTTCCTCCAGTCGGTTCGCCTGCTGGCTGACGCTTCGATCTCGTTTGCCGACAATTGTGTCGTCGGCATCGAGGCCCGCCGCGACAATATCAAGGCGGCTCTGGACCGGTCCTTGATGCTGGTCACCGCTCTGGCCCCCAAGATCGGCTATGACAATGCCGCCAAGATCGCTAAGACGGCCCACAAGAACGGCACCACCCTGCGCCAAGAGGCGGTTGGCGGCGGCTATGTCACCGATGAGGAGTTTGACGCCATCGTGCGCCCAGAGACCATGATCGCACCGGGCTGACCCTATGGCCGAGCTGATCAATCTGAACAGAACGCGAAAAACGAAGGCTAAGGCGGAAAATTCTGCCGAGGCCGTTCAAAACCGCCTGCGCTTTGGCCAAACCAAGGCCCAGAAGGAGAATCTGCGTCTGGAGCAGGCCCGAGCCACCCGTACTCTTGATGGTGCTAAACAAGAAAATTAGCACATTAGCTAATGTGTAAACGTCTCGTTTACCTTGTACTGGGAAATTACTGCCTAGCGACAAGGGTGCCAACCTGCGTCGCCTAAGAAGGGCGTAAGGCGTGGAACAGTTCATCAGTGCGCTACAGCGGTTCGGGATCGGCCGCCTCGCTGCCATTATCGGCGTTTCCGCCGGTGTGGCGGCTGCGCTATTCGCGTTGATTTTGAACTTCGGCTCGGCACCCCAATCCCTACTCTATTCCAATCTCGATCTGAAAGAAGCCTCCACGATCACCGCAGCCCTCGATCAGGCCGGGATCAAATATGATGCTAAGGGTGACGGTTCGACCATTTTCGTTGCGCGTGACAAGGTCGGATCGACCCGCATGCTCCTCGCCGGTAAGGGATTGCCGAGCACGGGGTCAGTTGGCTACGAAATTTTCGATGAGACCAACGCCCTTGGCCAAACCGATTTCGTTCAGAACCTGAACCGCCAACGCGCCCTTGAAGGTGAACTCGCAAGGACCATCCGCTCGCAAGAATGGGTCAATTTCGCGCGCGTCCAGCTCTCTATGCCCAAGCGTGAGCTGTTCGAAGATGCGCCTCAGCCGCCGACAGCCGCCGTGACCATTGGTGTCAATGGTCGCGCGCCTACCGCTGAACAGGTTCGGGCGCTACAAAATCTGGTGGCCAGTTCTGTTCCGGGCCTGATGCCTGAAAAGGTCACCATAGTCGATCAGAAGGGTAAACTTCTGGGCGGCGGACAGAGCGATAGCCTCGGCGCAGCGGGGGAGGAGCGCCGCAGCGAAGCCGAAGAGGCCATTCGTCGTAAGGTCCGCGATCTGGTCGAGGGCGTGGTTGGCCCAGGCAAGGTCCGCGTGAACGTCACCGCCGTTCTGGATCTTGCACGCGTAACGGTCCAAGAGAGCAAATACGATCCCGATGGTCAGGTGGTCCGCTCGACCCAGACGGTCGATGAGAATGCCCGGGAAAACAAACCTGACAATACCGGTCAGGCCACTGTGGCCAACAATATCCCGGGCGGCGCAGATGCAGCGGCAGGCGCAGACCCGACCCTGAACGCCAGTGGCAGGGTCGAAGAGACCACCAATTTTGAAATTTCGAGCACCAACACCACCACCATCACCGAGCCGGGTCAGGTTAAGAAACTATCGGTCGCAGTGGCTGTCGATGGCCTAACCTCGGTCGATAAGGACGGCAAACCGACGCCCTACAAGCCTCGTACGGCCGAAGAAATGAAGCGTATTGAAGATCTGGTTCGTTCCGCTGTTGGTTTTGATCAAGCCCGAGGCGACACGGTGACCGTGACCAATGTGCAATTTGCGCGCGATGAGGGTCTGGTCGGCGGCGTGGTGGCTGGCTCGCCCTTGGCCGGATTTGATAAGAACGACATCATGAGAGCCGCCGAGTTGGGCATCTTAACCCTCGTTGCCTTGCTGATGATCTTCTTCGTCGTGCGGCCACTCTTGGCCACGGCACGAGGTGAGGGCAGCACTCGCACGGCCTTGGTCGGACAGGCTGGCGCAGGACAAGTGGCCTTGGCCAATCCAGACGGTTCACTTCCCGCCCTGTCGGATGGTGGCATCGATGCCCGGATTGACGTCGCACGCATCGAAGGACAGGTGAAGTCTTCTTCGGTAAGAAGCGTTTCTGAATTCGTGAACAATAACCCGGAAGAGTCGATCTCGATCATCCGGGGCTGGTTGCATGAAGCCACATGAGCCCGCGCGCCGGAAAAAAGGGAATTACGAACTCTAGCGGGCTGACTGGCGCGGAAAAGGCTGCCGTCATTCTATTGTCGCTGGGTGAAGAGGCGCAGGCCATTTGGCAAGGTCTGGACGAGGAAGAGGTCAAGGACATCTCGTCTGCGATGGCCAGCCTTGGCGCTGTGCCATCATCGGTGGTAGAAGACCTCTTGATGGAATTTGTCTCGGGTCTTTCTACGACCGGGGCCCTCATGGGCTCCTATGAGCAGACCCAGCGCCTCCTGAACGCTTTCTTGCCTTCAGAAAAGGTCGACTCCTTGATGGAGGAGATCCGTGGTCCAGCAGGCCGGACCATGTGGGACAAGCTGGCCAATGTTAATGAGGCAGTGCTCGCCAACTATCTGAAGAATGAATATCCACAAACTGTTGCTGTGGTGCTGTCCAAGATCAAGGGCGATCACGCTGCGCGCGTTCTATCCGCACTACCCGAGGATTTTGCGCTGGAATGCGTGACACGTATGCTGCGCATGGAGCCGGTTCAGCGCGAGATTTTGGACAAGATCGAGCTAACCCTGCGCAATGAATTCATGTCCAACCTGGCCCGCGCCGCCAAGCGCGACAGCCACGAAATGATGGCAGATATCTTCAACAATTTCGACCGCCAGACCGAGTCCCGCTTCCTCAGCGCCTTGGAAGAACGCACGCGCGAAAGTGCCGAGCGTATACGCGCCTTGATGTTCGTGTTCGAAGACTTGGCCAGGCTAGACCCCGGCGGGGTACAAACCCTGCTTCGTGCTGTGGAAAAGGATCAGCTGGGTCTGGCGCTCAAGGGCTCGTCCGATGCCCTGCGCGAACTGTTCTTCTCCAATATGAGCGAGCGCGCCTCAAAGATCATGCGCGAAGATATGGAATCAATGGGTCCTGTGCGTCTGAAGGACGTCGATGCGGCCCAGATGGCCATGGTTCAGGTCGCGAAGGATCTCGCCGCTCGAGGCGAAATCATGATGGCCGGCCAGGGCGGCGACGATGAGTTGGTCTATTAAGATGACCGACGCCGCACCCCGCAAATTCAGCTTTGAAACGGTCTTCGACGATGATGGCGGAATTGCTTATGTCCCCCCGAAGCAGAAGCGGATCTTTACCCTCGAAGAAGTGACGCAGATCCGAGCGGAATGTTTCGAAGACGGTCAGCGTTCAGCCCTTGTTTTGACAGAGCAAGCCGCCGCCGCCGCGCTGCAGACCATCGCCCAAGCCACTCACGCCGCCCTTTCAACCCTGGTTCAGATCGCCCATGACCATCGGGTAGGGTCGGCGGAACTGTCCCTCGCCTGCGCGCGGCAAATTGCCGATGCCGCCCTCGAGCAGTTTCCAGACGCCCCCGCCCTTGCAGCGCTGGATGCGCTTGCAGCGGAGATCACGACCGGACCGCGCCTGACGGTTCGGACCGCCGCAGATCTGGTCGAGCGGTTCCAACGAACGCTCGATGACCAGGCCCAAGCCTTGGGAATGCCCGGACAGATTATCGTCAAGGCCGACCCCTTGATGCCGCATGCCGCCTTCCATTTTGATTGGGGCGATGGCCGCGCCAGCTATGACCCGACCGTCACGGCTGAGCGAGTAGCCCAAGCCCTACACAATGCCTTGACCGCCGACGGCCTGCACGCCGAACCGGTCAATCCCCATGCCCTTCCGTCCACTATCACCCCCTAAGAGAGAGGTCTGCCCATGGCCAGCGACACGCCCCTGACCCTCGATGAGTTCGATCCATCTGATCCCTTAGCGTCGGATTTACCCATGGATGGGGAGAACAAATCGGCCAGCGACCTCTCGACCGTCTTTGATGTTCCCGTCAGCATTTCGGCCGTCATCGGCCGAGCCCAACTTTCGGTCGCTCAGCTCTTGAAGCTTGGCGCTGGCAGCATTCTGGAACTGGACCGCAAGGTCGGGGAAGCCATCGACATCTACGTCAATAACCGCCTCGTGGCCCGCGGGGAGATCGTCATCGTCGATGAGCGGCTGGGCGTGACCATGACGGAAATCATTAAGGACGGTGACTCGCAGGGCTGATCGCCGGCGGGGCATTGAGGAGAAGATTATGCGGCTTTTAGTCGTCGGACGATTGAGCGGACAGCTTTCCGCAGCGGTGCAAATGGCCATGGCCACGGGTGCCAAGGTGGCGCATGTCGACACCTGCGCCAAGGCCACCCATGCCCTGCGCGCAGGACAGGGCGCAGACCTGTTGATGGTGGATTATGACCTCGACATTGCCGCGCTGATCGCTGCCAACGAGGCCGAACGCATTCACGTACCGGTGGTGGCCTGCGGGATTGCCGCTGATCCCCGCCGCGCCGGTGACGCCATCCGCGCTGGCGCGAAAGAGTTTATTCCTCTGCCTCCAGATGCAGAGCTGATCGCAGCGGTTCTGGCTGCCGTGGTGGCCGAAGACAGCGCCTTGGTCGCGCGTGATCCCTCCATGACCGCCGTCATCGCACTCGCCGATCAGGTCGCTGCGTCTGACGCCTCAATCCTCATCACCGGCGAAAGCGGCGTTGGTAAGGAGGTCATGGCCAAATATCTACACCAGAAGTCCAAACGAGCCGCCCGTCCCTACATCTGCGTCAACTGTGCGGCAATTCCGGAAAATCTGCTGGAATCTGAGCTGTTCGGCCACGAAAAGGGAGCCTTTACGGGGGCTATTGCCCGCCGGATCGGTAAGTTCGAGGAGGCCGACGGCGGCACCCTGCTGCTCGATGAAATCTCCGAGATGGATACGCGACTGCAGGCCAAGCTGCTGCGGGCCCTGCAAGAGCGCGAAATTGACCGGGTCGGCGGCACGCGCCCCGTAAAAGTCAATATCCGTATTCTCGCCACCTCGAACCGGGATCTGGCTGAGGCTGTGAAGGCCGGCACCTTCCGCGAAGACCTGCTCTACCGCCTGAACGTGGTCAATCTGCGGCTCCCGGCCCTGCGCGAGCGTCCCGCCGATATCTTGGTGCTGGCAGACCATTTCATCAAGAAATACTCCGCTTCCAACGCCATACCCGAACGCCCCCTCTCGGACGAGGCTCGCAAACGGCTCCTATCCCACCGTTGGCCAGGCAATGTGCGTGAGCTGGAAAATGCCATGCACCGCGCCGTCTTGCTCTCCACCGGTTCGGACATTGCCGAGCCCGCCATTCGTCTGCCCGATGGACAGCCCATGACCGCACGGGCCAGTGCCGATCCGGTGGCTCAGACCGCGAGCCGCGCGGCTCAAGCCGCATCGGCGGCCATGTCGGCTGTAAACTCAGACGCTTCACGCGGCTTTGTTGGTCTGACCGTCGCCGAGGTCGAGCAGCACCTGATCATCGACACCTTGAACCACTGTTTCGGAAACCGCACCCATGCTGCCACGATCTTGGGCATCTCGATCCGGACCCTTCGCAACAAGCTGAAGGAATATTCCGAAGCCGGTGTTGCGGTGCCAGCGCACCAAGGCACGGGAACCTCGGCGGCATAAGGGCCGTCAAGCGACCTCGTTAAACGAATTAGAGTGATTTAGGACAGAATGGCCCAACTGGATCTCAATACCCGAGCGTCATCTGCCCTCACGGCCAAAGAGGTCTGGGGCTGGCTGAGCCGCGGCGATGTGATCATGGCCATCGGGGTTGTCGGGATCATCGTCCTGCTGATCATCCCCGTCCCACCCGTCCTGCTTGATCTACTGCTAGCCATTTCAATTAGTAGCTCTGTCCTAATCCTGATGACGGCAATCCTGCTCAAAAGGCCGTTGGATTTCACGTCCTTTCCAACCGTTCTGTTGGTCGCGACGCTCTACCGCTTGGCGCTCAATGTCGCCTCGACCCGCCTGATCCTCTCCCATGGTCATGAGGGCGTTCATGGCGCAGGTCAGGTGATCGCCGCCTTCGGGGCCTTGATGATGCAAGGCAACTTCATCATCGGCGTGATCGTCTTTGCCATCTTGGTCTTGGTCAACTTCATCGTCATTACCAAGGGTTCTGGCCGGATCGCCGAAGTCGCAGCCCGCTTCACCCTCGATGCCATGCCCGGCAAACAGATGGCCATCGATGCTGACCTGTCGGCTGGCTTGATTGATGAGAATGTCGCCAAGAAACGCCGCAAAGAGCTGGAGCAAGAATCCACCTTTTTCGGGGCCATGGACGGTGCGTCGAAGTTTGTGCGCGGTGATGCTATCGCCGGTCTGGTTATCACCTTCATCAATATTATCGGCGGCATACTGATCGGGGTTTTCCAGCACGACCTACCCGTCGGTGAAGCGGCCTCAACCTACACCATTATGACCATCGGTGATGGTCTGGTCAGCCAAATCCCCGCCCTGGTCATCTCGCTGGCCGCCGGTTTCCTTGTATCCAAAGCCGGCGTTGAGGGGGCGGCGGACATTGCGCTGGTTACTCAGCTAAGCATGAATCCGGTCAGCCTTGGCATGGTGTCCGCGGCAGCAGGCGTGATTGCTTTGGTCCCAGGCATGCCGATCTTACCCTTCGCGGCCATCTCCATCGGTTCAGGGATTTTGTCGTGGCGTCGCTCGCAGGACTCGATGGAGCCTGAACGTGAGGAAGGTGCCGCGGCCGGTCCGATTGAGGACGAGGAAGAACCGATCGCCCGGTCCTTGGCCATTGATGATGTCAAGATTGAGCTGGGTTACGGCCTGCTGAACCTGATCAATGACCTCGAAGGGCGCCGCCTCACCGACCAAATCCGCGCCCTGCGCCGAACGCTGGCCTCTGAATTTGGCTTCGTTATGCCGTCGGTGCGGATTCTCGACAATATGCGCCTGCCTAATCAGGGCTATTCGATCCGCATCAAGGAGATGGAAGCGGGCGGCGGCGAGGTCAGAATTGGCTTCTTGATGGTCATGGATCCGCGTGGCGGTCAGGTCGACCTTCCCGGTGAACATGTGCTCGAACCGGCCTTTGGCCTGCCAGCAACGTGGGTAGACGAGAGCCTGCGCGAAGAAGCCACCTTCCGCGGCTATACGATCGTCGATCCAGCCACCGTCTTGACCACGCACCTGACAGAGATTCTCAAGGACAATATGACAGATCTTCTGTCCTATTCCGAAGTCCAGAAGCTATTGAAGGACCTACCGGGCGAGCAAAAGAAGCTAGTCGATGACCTGATCCCGAGCGTCGTCAGCGCAACCACCGTTCAGCGCGTTCTGCAGGCTCTGCTCAAGGAGCGGGTCTCCATCCGCGATCTGCCGACCATCCTGGAAGGAATAGGCGAGGCCGCACCGCACAATAGCTCTGTGGTGCTCTTGGTGGAGCAGGTGCGGGCCCGCTTGGCTAAACAGCTGTGCTGGCAGCACAAGGGCGACGATGGGGCCCTTCCGATCATTACCCTGTCGCCAGAGTGGGAGCATGCCTTTGCCGACGCTCTGGTTGGCCCTGCAGATGACAAGCAACTGGCCTTGGCCCCTTCTAAACTTCAGGACTTCATCCGTCTGGTTCGCGAGAATTTCGAACGGGCGGCGCTTAATGGTGACGCAGCTGTCCTGCTCACCGGCCCGACCATCCGGCCCTATGTCCGCTCGATCATCGAGCGGTTCCGAGGCCAGACCGTGGTCCTGTCACAAAATGAAGTCCATCACCGCGCTAGGCTAAAGTCAGTTGGCCAGATCTAGCGCCATGCTTAACGTTGCGAACGGCCTCTGTGCCTGATAGCGAAGAACCGGCGGCAAATGACCGCCAGATCCTGGACTGACCATGCGCGCGCCGATCACAACCAAGTCGACCAGTCTGAAGTCGCTGATTTGGAACATGCTGACCTTCGAGAAGCTGCTGACCCGTGAGGTTGTGCATCTGATCTATTGGGCTGGGCTTGGATTGCTGGCCCTGATGGCCTTCGCCATTGTCGGCGGTGCGGTTGGCCTTGCCTTGCGTGACGGCACACTGGCCGGTCTACTCATCGCCTTGCCAGTGCTGGTCGGTGGATTTTTGGTGGTCGGTGCCTTGATCCTGCTCTGGCGCGCCGCCTGCGAGTTCTATTTGGCGGTCTTTCGCATTAGCGATGATCTGCACGCCATGCGCCAAGCCGGCATCCCGGCCGATCAGGACTGATTTCTTACCCAGGTCCTTGACGGGGGCGTCGGAGCCCCAACTCGTCGAGTGCCGCCGTCTCGCGCTGCTGTTCCAGCTTGGCGGCCTTGACCTTAGCCGCTTCGGCCACGTGCTCATAGCGTTTGAGATCTTCAAAGGCTAGGCTGAGGGCATCGCGAGCACCAGCCTCTGCGACCAGCAACGCTTCAATGGTGATTTGGATCTCAGCCTTGCGCATCCGAACCGCATGGGCGAAGCCAAGCTGCATAAAGCCCGCCTCGACATCATCCTCAGCGTGACGGGCTTCGGCTTCAGATTCCGCCTCCAACATGACGATGCGCATTTCAGCGTCAACACGTCGCCCGACAATCTCAGCGAGCTGTTTTTGCAGGGTCTGCACCTCATAGTCTGAGATGCGGATTAAGGACTGGACCCAGCGGCTCATGCTTTATCCTGATTGAGGATTTCGGCGAGCGAAGAAAAACAGTCATCCAGAGAAGTCGTCTCATCTTTATCCTGTCCCAAAAACTGTTCGAGCGCTGGATTCAGGCGGATGGCACGGTCGATCTGAGGATCGGTGCCCATGCGATAGGCCCCAATACGGATCAACTCTTCCATATTGGAATAGGCCGATAGGGTTTGGCGGGCATTGGACACGATCTCGCGCTCATAGGGCCGCTGACAGCCGGGCATTGTCCGCGAGATCGACTTCAAGACATTGATGGCTGGAAAGCGTCCGCGCTCGGCAATGGCACGCTCCATAACGATATGACCGTCCAGAATACCGCGCACCGCATCGGCGATGGGCTCGTTATGATCGTCACCATCAACCAGCACCGTAAAGAGACCGGTGATCGGTCCGCCTTCGGACCCATCAGGCCGCACAGGTCCCGGCCCCGCCCGCTCCAACAATTTCGGCAATTCAGTAAAGACGGTGGGTGTATAGCCCTTGGTCGTCGGTGGCTCACCGGCTGCCAAGCCGATCTCGCGCTGGGCCATGGCAAAGCGGGTGACGGAGTCCATAAGACATAGGACCTCTTGATCCTGATCACGGAAGAACTCGGCCACAGCCATAGTCATATAGGCCGCTTGGCGACGTTTTAGGGCCGGCTCATCCGACGTCGCGACGACCACTACGGCCCGCGCGAGGCCTGACTCCCCGAGGGTCTCTTCGATAAATTCGCGCACCTCGCGGCCGCGCTCGCCG
>Ga0209550_10005484_pt1 | contig 11893 bp, 3 predicted proteins | sample LauGreSuBDMM15SN_2_FD_187567 | JGI IMG/M metagenome (GOLD analysis project Ga0209550, IMG submission 187567) | Freshwater lake microbial communities from Lake Michigan, USA - Su13.BD.MM15.SN (SPAdes) (version 5) | ecosystem: Environmental > Aquatic > Freshwater > Lake | place: Lake Michigan, USA... | reverse complement strand
CATTAAGGCAAATGATCTTCAGGTTCAAGAGTTAGATTTAACCAAACAAGCAAAAGGTATTTACTTCTTAAGAGTGCAAACCGGCGACCAAGTTTATAGCAAGAAATTGCAAGTGAATTAAGGGTTGAATATTAATCTATTAAAAAAGAGGATAACTAAACATTATCCTCTTTTTTTTGCTCAATTTTCAAAAATCTTTTTGTTGTATTAGTTACCTTAAAATCATTTGAAACTTGGAAAGGTAATAGCGCATAAATTTCTTCAAGGTTATGCATAACTACTACTCTCTTTTTTTGAGGTAAACTAACTTTTTGGTTGATCAAATAATCTGATACTTTTTGAAAATTGTTTAGGCCAAGAGGTTTAAATTTATCACCTGAAACAATTGACCTGAGTTGAATAGGAAATTTGATTAAATCGAGATCTAGCCAAAAAGTATTTTCCGAAAATCCAGTAAAATTGGACTCGCTAAAATGGAAAGAAGGATGAAAGGCATCAAACTCAAATGGCAGTGATTGAATTTGAAAAGGTGAAAACTGGAAATCAGATTCGGTGATGATTAAATGGGCCCTGTTGAGGGTTGCCAAATAAGCGCCCATTTCAAAATTAGCACCTGTATGCCCATTTAAATAGGATTGGATAATCTCATTGCATTGGGTAAAATTGAATCCCCAAGGTTTTAGAAGTTCAAAAAGCACATAGTCTGCATGAGGTTTGGTAATTAAGCTTTCTATGGAAATAATGGTTTCATTTTTGGTTCGAACCAATAACTCCCTTTTTAGGATTTCCATTTGAAGTTGAAAATAATAGGAAGTGCTTTCCATTATTTTACCTGTATGGATGATGTTTTGAACAGAAGCAGGCTGAATTTGCATCATTTTAGAGATGATTTGATGCCTGATAAAATTGCGAGAATATTTTTCTTTGTTGTTACTAGAGTCGGTTCGATAAGGAATAAAAAATTCTGAAGCATGGTTGAGGATATCTTGCTTTAAGGCAAAAAGAAGCGGTCTTGCGAGGTAATTGTTTTTTGCCTTTATGCCTGAAAGACCTTTGGAGCCGGCTCCCCTCATTAAATGGAATACTATGGTTTCTGCTTGGTCGTTGGCATGGTGTGCCGTTAAAATAGCATCAAAGGAGAAGCTAATTCTTAATTCTTCAAACCAATTGTACCTTAATATTCTTGCGGCTTCTTGTGTTCCTATGCCTGCAGATTGGGCATAGGTATTGGTTTCAAAGGTTTTGAGGTGAACATTAATGGCATGTTCTTTGCAATATTGCAAAATAAATTGGGCATCGGCGTTACTTTCCTCTTCTCTCAGTTGAAAGTTAGCATGAGCCACTTCGAAAGAATAATTAAAATGTTTTAGTAAGGAAAGCAATACCATGGAATCAATACCACCGCTTAGGGCCAACAAAAGCTTGTGTTCTGGTTTGAACAAAGATTCTTTTTGAACGAAATTTTGAAATTCTTTGAAAAGATTCATTTTACCCATCAAAAATATTTAGTTTTGGCGCAAATCATGCTAAAAATATTCGTAAAATCATTTTTACTATTCAGTATAGTCATTTGTAGCAAATTAATTTTGGGTCAAACCAAAAATAATGTGGAGATTTTGGGCGCCAATAACTTTGAGTATTTAAAAGCTGGCGGTAATAATGTGAGCAAATTAATTGGTAATGTAAGGTTGAAACAACAAAACACCTTGATGTTTTGCGACAGCGCGCTTATTTACGAGAAGGATAATTTGGTGGAGGCCTATTCAAATGTTAGGATCAACCACAATGACAGTGTAACCATTACTGGTAATTATTTATTGTATGAAGGCAATAGCAAAAAAGCTTTGATAAAAGGTAAGGTTCAGCTAATGGATAAAAACATGACTTTAACTACAGAGCAATTGGATTACGACTTAACTAATCAATATGGGTATTATGCTACAGGAGGTAATATTGTAAGTAAGGAGAATAATTTAAATAGCATTATTGGATATTTTTATGCCAGGCGTAATGAATTCTTCTTTAAGAATAAAGTGGTTTTAACGAATCCAGAGTATGTAATGACAAGTGACACCTTACTCTATAATACCTTTAGTAAAACTTCTTACTTCTTTGGGCCTACTAAAATAAAAAGTGCCACAGATCAAATTTATTGTGAGAATGGTTGGTATAATACCCAAAGCGACCGATCACAATTTAGTAAGAATGCAGTGATTTTTACAGATAAGAAAATGCTTAAAGCAGATAGCTTGTACTACGATCGTAAAAATCAACTGGGTAAAGCATTCAGGCGCATTCATGTATTTGATTCGGTTCAGAACATTCATTTATATGGCGCTTCTGGAGTAAGTAATGGTAAAACCAAGATTACTTTTGTGAATGGTAACAGTTATGCTGCAAAGGTGATGGATAAAAACGATACTCTTTTTTTATATGCAGATACCTTATTGGTTTCAGAAAGATATAAAAAGCAAAAGCAATTGTTAAAGGCTTACCATCATGTAAGAATTTTTAAAACTGATTTGCAAGCCTTGTGTGATAGTTTGGTTTATGATAGAGATGATTCAGTTATGCGGATGTTTCATAAGCCAATTATGTGGAGCGGACAGAATCAAATTTTTTCTGATACCATACAATTTTATATCAATAATAATAGCATGGATTCTTTTGATTTACTATCTGATGCCATGATCATCAGTAAGGAAAAAGGTGCGCACTACAACCAAGTTAAAGGACGCAATATGAAAGGTACTTTAGACAGCAGCGCATTAAAAGAGGTAAAGGTATTTGGGAACGCACAAAGTATTTTTTATGCAAAAGAAGATAGTGTGAATTATATTGGTATCAATATGATTGATTGCAGTATCATGAATTATGAATTTAGAAAAGGCAAAATGTATAAGGCTAAATACATTACTGATCCTGATGCCACGCTTTATCCACTAGATGAGTTGCCCATTGAACAGCTGAGATTAAAGGGGTTTAAATGGTTTGAAGCCAAGCGCCCTAAACGCATTTTTATTCAATAAATGAATTTTTAAGAAATTATTTTGAATTAACAGCAAGATTAATTTTGCTTTTAATTTCTTTTTAATTAACTTTGGTTTTCAGGAATTAAGCCATTTAACAAAGATTTTTTTTTAAAATTCTTTTGTTTCATTGCTAAGTTTTATTATTATTGATTTTTAAAGTTAGAAACAATTTAGAAACACATGAAATACAATTACAAATTCAATGTATTACGCGCTCTCCTAGTATTAAGTATTTTTGGCTTACTTAGTACCTCTCAATTGAGAGCCCAAGGTTTGAACACCAATACTACTTACATTGTGAATGGAGGTAATGATTTGGTTGCACCAGTCGACACTTTTGCAAACCTTACTGGCTTAACCACAGGGCCAGCCTATGGTGCACTTTCATTCTTGAACCAATTTGGTATGAATTCAGTTCAATCCACTACGGGACCGGTAGTATTTTTATTAGCCGCTGGATACAATCCAGTTGAACCAAATATTATTAATATTGGTCAGGCTACTGGTGCTGGAGGATGGCCAAATATGTATTGGAATGCAAATAGTCCAATTGTTATTAAGCCCGCAGTAGGTCAAAATTTTAACATTACCACCTCGGCATTTATTGGGGCGAACCAATCCTTGGTAAGGTTTAATGGTGCATGGTACGCGAGCATAGATGGGGCTGCATCAGGCACACAAAGAAACCTAACTTTTAGCATGCCGGTTTCTGCTACACAAGCCACATCTAGGGTAATTGATATTATGCCTACTACTGGAAACCGTGTTCAATCAATTGGGGTTAGAAATTGTAACATTATTGGTAATTCAAATGCTTCTTTTCCTAATACCTTTGCCGGTATTTATTTTGGAGGAGTTGGTGCTGGTAGTGCAACCGCTCTTGGCCAAAATCAAAATATTGATATCATCAATAACTATGTAATTGCTGTTCAAAATGGTATTTATTTTAGAGGATTGGCCAATCTTCAAAACCTTCAAAATAAAGCTATCAATATTAACAACAATACGATTGGTGATTATGTTAATCCAATAAATTCTGCAAATACTGCATTTATCGGAGGATCAAACGGTACAGGTATTTATTTAAATGCTGTTGCCAATGCATCTGTATCTGGTAACACCATTATGAATACTGTGAGTACTTCTGCAAACTTCAAAGGTATTTTTCTAACCAATGAAGGCGGTGCTGCAGGTTTTTCACTTGACTCGAATATTCAAGTTACAAACAATACCATATTTAATATTAATGCAACAACCTCTGGTGGAGTTACAGGTATTAGAATTAATTTAGGAGCGCATGGGCAGCATTTAAGATTATTGGTTGCCAATAACTCTATTTCTAAATTATCTGCTTTAAATGCGCAAGCAGTTTTAACTGGTTTTGCTTATCCAATAGGTATCTTAGTGGAAGACAATTCAACCAATGTTGGTTTAGAGGTGTTTTATAATTCGGTAAATTTAACTGGATCTACTTTACCAGCAAATTCTTTCTCTGCCTGTTTTGCATCTGGTTCTACTACCAATGGTGGTATCATCATGATGAATAATTCATTTGCAAACAGCATGGGTAGGCCAATTTCTAATATAACTGGCTATACTGTTTATAACGTATTAACATTATCTACGGTATCACCATTTAGATATAGTAGTTTTAATAATTATTATACCACTACATTCGATGGTGGAAATGCATTTACAGCAAGATTTTTAGGTAGGGATTTGTCATCCTTGAAAGGCTATACTATGTATTCTAGGTCTGATACAACTTCCTATTCTACCATTCCTCCTTTTAGCAATGACTCAGTTTTAACTGTGAATAGTGGTGTAAATCATTGGACGTTTAATAAAGCGGCTAACTTGCCATTATTCTTTAATTTCTATCAAAGTATTTTCGACTCAATTAGGTTCAAGGTGAATACAGATATGTTTGGAACACCAAGAAATAATATGGGCAGATTTAGTTCAATTGGTTCTCATTTATGGGCTGGAGATTCTGTTAATAGTCCTACAGGAATTGCTGGACCAAGAGTGTTTCCGGTTAATGGATTTACCCAAAGACCAACTTTATTGAATTTAAACGGAAGTTTTGCAACCATTGCAGAAGCCGTTGATTATTTAAATCATTATGGTGTTGGTGGTTCAGGTGATATTGTGTTGGAATTGCAACCTGGTTATAATGGTGAGACTGTTCATATCCCGGCTTTGATTGATTATCCAAATTCAAATTTAGGTAGGCCTGTAATATTCAGAACTGCGGCTAATTTTTCTACCACAGTAAGTGTTCCAAATATAGCTGCTATGAATAATCTTTCAATCATCAGATTCATGGGTGCCAATTGGGTGAGATTTGATGGAGGTAATAACAAAGGATTAACTTTTGCTATGCCTTCAAATGCTATAAATGTAAACACAAGGATTATTAGTTTTACACCGGTTGATACAGCTGGAAATAATATTACCATAAGAAATTGTAAGCTTATAGGTAATAGTAACACTGCTGCGCCAAATACCGGTATGGGTATCTATGCAGGTAATTTTAATATTTTTGGCACGCCAGCTGTTGCGCTTAAGCCAGGTTTAAATAATATAACTTTAATTGGTAATGAGATTTCAGCTGTAAGAAGTGGTATTGTTTTCTTTGGAGCCACACCTTCTACAAACGCTGTGTTCAGAAGTAACATCATAGGAGGCAATGTTGCTGCAGGTGGAACTGAAAATACTACTTTTATAGGAGGAGCTACCAATCAAGCAGGTATATTATTAAGAGGAATGACAGCTTCTGAATTAGATAGCAATGTGGTTAGAAACTGTGTTAGTACAACAGCAGCTTCTAATGGCTTCTTTGGAATCTTTTTAGATGAAACTGGTTCAACACCTTTTTCAGGAATTAGCGTAACGAGAAATTTCGTTTATAATTTGGTTACTTTAAACGGAACCAATTGCGTGGGAATTAGAATAAATTTATCTGCAACTGCAGGCTCAAGAGGAATTTCTTTGATCAATAACTTTGTTGGCAGAATTTTAGGAAACGGTACTGGGCTAAACTTTAGTAATTTAAACCCTGCAGGTATCAGCATTGATGCTGCAGGTGTAATTTCAAATGTTGGTATTGCCATTGGTCATAACACCATTAACCTAAGTGGTACTGGTTTAGGAGCAAGTGGAAGTGGATCATCCGCATTGTTCTTAGGAGCAAATATTCAAGGTGGAGTTGAAATTGATAACAATATTTTTGGAAATAGAATTAATAGATCGGTAGGTACTGGTAATCGTTATGCTGTATTAATTGGGTACAATGCCACTCCATTCACTGCTGCTACAGTTTTGCCTTTCCCTTCTAATAACAATAATTACTTTGCTACTGGAAACGGAAATAATTTTGTGGCTGGAACTACTAATGGAACTATTAACCGCGCTAATATCAATGACTGGAGAAGCTTCACTGCGCCAACAGTTCCTTTAGCAGGTATGGATGGTAGTTCATTCAATTGGGTTAATACTTTTAAAACTGATACTACACCAGATGTAAATTTATTGTACGGAGGTTTGGTACCAGGTGGTGCTAATATTGCATCTGGTATATGTTCTGATATATATGGCAATCCTCGTTTCCAGTGTAGTGGTGGTTCTACAACCAGCACTCGTTGGGTAGGTGCCGCAGAAGTTGGTATATCTTTTCCTGCATTGCAAGGAAATGTTACCTATCCTATCAATGGGGTAGATGCACCGCCAACACCAACCAATCCTGCTGTAGGTTCATTTAAAACAGTTCGTAATGCAGTTGATTACCTAAACTCACAAGGTGTAGATGATCCAAGTTTTGGTGGTTTTAGAACCATTCGTTTAGAAATTACTGCTGGTTATGTTGGTGAATCTGATACTTTTACTGGACCAATCACAGTATTAGATTATCCTCGTCAAGCCCCAACCAGACCTGTTTTACTTACGCTTGCTAGTGGTAGAACAGACACTATTCGTATAACTTCAACTGTTAATCCGCTTATTGCTCCGAACCAAAGTTTGTTCCGTTTTTCAGGATGTAAAAACTTCTCAATCGATGGAGGTGCAAATAGATCCTTAACATTGTTATTGCCAGCGGCATTCAATACCAACACGAATAAGGTTGTTGATTTTGTTAGTGGTGTGGCACCGATTGTGGCAACACTTCCATTTACAACTAATAATAGTGTTAGAAATTGTAATTTAATAGGTATTTCAACAACATTCAATGCATTAACCTTTGCAGGTGTTTATATGGGAGGTTTAGTTACACCTTCAAATTCACTTGTTGGACAAAATGGAAATAACCTTATTTTGGGTAATTTTATTGGTGGTACTCAATACGGAATTTATTTAAGAAGTACAGGTGTGGTTGCTGATATGGATCAAGGAAATAATATCTCAGGTAATATTATTGGTGGCGATATTGCCCCAGGTGGTGCTCAAAATACCAATTACTTTGGAGGTGTTGCCAATGCTGCAGGTATTTTTGCTCAATCACAAATTGGATTAATTATTTCAGGTAACACTGTAAAGAATTCAATTAATACCAGCACTAATCCTAGAGGAATTGAGTTGGCTTCTACGCCAGTTACTGCGCCAGTTCTTAGCAGTTCTGTAACAATTAACGGAAACATTATTAGAAACATTACTGCATTAAATACCGGTGGTGCATATGGTATTTATCTCAACTTTGGCGCTGAAGCCAATAATGTGAATAGAGATATCACCATTTCAAATAATATGATTTCTGGAATCAGTTCATTCGGAACAGCAGCAACAGGCACTGGTTTTGGTTCAAATCCGTTTGGTATCTATTTAAATGCTACAGCAAATATTGGATCAGGTAATACCTATGTGGGTGTTTCTTTATATTATAATTCAATTAACTTAGGTCAAGGAAGTTCATTGTCTGCTTTCAATAGTATTAGTGCTTGTTTGGGTATTCCATCATTTATTCGCTCGGGTGTTGTTTCTCAAAATAATATTTTCCAAAACAGGTTGGTTGGCCCAGCTGCTGGCACTTCTTGTTATGGTGTTGCAATAGGTGGAACTACTAATCCGTTTTTCTACAGTAATTATAACAACTATTTTACTTCATCATCTACTGGAACTACCGCAACTAATTTAGGAAGTAACGTGAGTGTTGCACCAGTTAGGTATAACCAATGGTTTGAAATTTTATCATATACGCTAACTGATACACTTTCAATTACCGCTGCTTCTCCATTTACCGATGACAATAATTTATTTATTCCTAATTCAACCAGTTCAAATATTTACCAAGCAGGTATACCTGTATTTGGAATTAATACAGATGTTAATGGAAATCCTAGAAACTCATTCCAACCTACTATGGGTGCGCATGAATATACAGGAACTTATTTTGATGATGTTGCCCCAAGAATTTTCAATTTAACTGATCCAACAGGTTGCCAATCTGGACCTATTATTTTAAGATTTAATATTTACGACAAGCAATTGATTGGAGATTCGTTGTACTACAAAATCAATGGTGGCGCAGCAACTTCAATTCAATCAACAGTTACGGTTGGTACTGCTCGTAGATATGTGTTGCCAGCTCAGCCTAGTGGTACGTTAATTGAATTCAGAGTTTCAGCAATTGATTTCAGAACACCACCAAATGTTGGTTCATACCCTACAAATAAAATTTGGGATACTTTAAGCACTGGAATTACTGTTTTTCCTTATACCAACGGCTTTGAAGGAGTAAACAATCCAACATGGACAAGTCAGTCATTAACAAATGGCGCAAATTGGGAAATTGGTTCTTTGGGCTCAAGTATTAATCCTTCGCAAGCTGCTAGAAGTGGCATTAAATCTGCTATCTTCCGTTCTTCAACTTTGCCTTTAGCTGGCTCATCTGCACAATTGGTTTCACCTTGTTTGGATTTTAGTAACTTAACTAGCCCTACCATTCGTTTTTATATTTCTCAAAATAGCGACCTTCCTGCAAAACGCGATTCAGTTCAAGTGAAAGTTTCATTTGGTGGCAATATTTGGTCAAATTCATTGAGAGCTGTTGAACGTGTAAATAGTGATTTTGCTTTACCAGGATATAGAATGGTTGAGGTTTGTTTAGCTGCTTATAAAACAAGTGGATTGAGAATTGCTTTAGAGGCATACGGTACCGGTGCTGGCCAAAACATCCAAATTGACGACATCATGATTTTTGATGATGTTCAAAATCAGCCAATTTCACCTAAATTATTTAGCCAATGTTTAAGAGATTCTATTAAAATCAATATAACCAATTCTGATGTTAGATACTCATACCGCGCAGTGAATATATCTAATGGCCAAACGCTTGCAAGCAAAGTAGGTGAGGGAGTTAATATGGAACTTGGTTTCTTGCCACAAGTGGTTGATACCATGCGTTATTTTGTAGAGGCTTCTAATACTTCTTCACAATCCATTAATACTGGTTTTGGTGGTGGTTTTATAACTTGTAGCAATATCATGCCAGATACCATTACAGCTATCATTAATAGGTATTATAACGGACCATTCATTACTGCAGGTACGCCATTTAATGGTTCATACAATGCTGGTGATGCCAACAATCCTGATGGAACCACAGTGGGAGGCATAATAACATACCAATTTGTACCACCTGCATTCTATACAAATGCAAACTATGGTTCATTGTGGAGTATACCTTCCATTCAGGTGTTTTCTGCTGGAGGCAAAGTGCCTTTCACTAATTACACTTTTACACCGCCTTCAGGTTCAGGACCAGGTACAATTAGGTTAACTGCCCCTGCTTCTTTGTTGGATAGTAATATTGTATTTAATTACACTATTAGAATTAATGCTTCAAGTTGTGATAGTTCATTTAGCAGACAATTGAGAATTTCTACGCCGCCAACTGCTAACTTTAATTATACGCCGCCATCAACAAACTTGTGTGCTAAGAACAATATCAATTTCAATGCAAGTATTTCAACCAAACCAGCTAATAACTTCCCTTTCACCTACACCTGGGTATTTGGAGATGGTACTTTTGCCTTTGTTGAAAATCCTACTAAAGTTTATGATGCTAGCGGTCCTTTTACTGTTAAGTTTATCCTTACCGATAGGTATGGTAATAGTTCTGAAAAAACCGAAGTATTAAACATATTACCTGCTCCTTCGGTTGATTTTACTAGCAATACACCTTGCGCTAATGACTCAACTGTATTTACACCAACAACCCAACCAGCAGGTTCTGTATTCTTATGGACTATGCCTAATACTAGCACACAAACAAGAGAAGTTGCTAAATACAGTTTCCCTAAATTTGATACTGCTTACTCAGTTAGATTAAGAATTACCAATACCAGCGGTTGTTTCAATATTGCTACTAAGAGCATTTATGTATTTGCTAAACCAACAGCAAACTTTACAACTGCACCTCATTGCTTGAGCAATAATGTGCCTATTACCAATACTAGTACTATTCCTGTTGGTAATATGGGTTATTCTTGGAAGTGGGGTAATGGGCAAACCAGTTTAAGTGCAACACCAACTTATAAGTATCCTGTAAGTGGAACTTATTCAGCTACCTTAGTTGTTTCTTCTCCATTTGGCTGTTTAGATTCAGCAGTAAAAACTGTTACCATTTACGATAGACCATTCACTGGATTTAATGTTGTAAATCCTTGTGTGGGCGAAAATGATGTTACTGTGTTTAATAATACTACTGCCTTCGCTGGTGGTGCAACCAATGTAAACTACAATTGGAACTTTGGTGATTTGAAATCATCAACTGTTCAAAATCCAACAAACGCATACCGTGGTATTGGTACTTATGTTGTAAATCTATTAGCCGTTGATAAAGTAAATGGTTGCCGCGATTCAATTACTAAAAACGTAACTATTTTCTACAAGCCAGTTGCTCAATTTGCAGTTGCTGGTAATGGTAAAACTTGCGAAAATAATTTGATGAAAGTAATAAATACTTCTTATACTATTGACCAAGGACCATTCTCATGCAATTGGAATTGGGGTGATACTAAAACAGATATTATTTGCAATATTTTAGGCCATATATATACTGCACATGCATTATACAATCCAACTTTGATTGTAAATACGCCAAATGGTTGCTCTGATACTACTAGTGTGCCGGTTGAGGTAACTTTGCCACCAGTATTTGATATTGACACTATAACTGTAAATGCCATTGACTACCCTTGTGGTAAAAACAAGAAAAAGTTAACCGCAAGTATTCCAGATGCTGAATCTTATAGTTGGGAAATGGGTGATCTTGCAGGTACAAAATTGCCCGGTAATCCTGTCGAGTTCGTATTTTTTGCAAAAGGCACCTATAATGTTAAATGTACCATCAAAGACCTAAGTGGTTGTTTAGTAATAGATTCAATTACTATTAAAATTGATTGTTCAGTTGGTATCCAAGATGTGCTTGCTGCTAAATACGATTTAAGCACCTATCCAAATCCATTTGGTCAGTCAACTAACTTGAGCTTTGAATTGCCAAATGCTACTGAGGTAAAAGTGTCTATTTTAGATATGTTAGGTAGAACTATCAAAACTATCGACTTAGGTAGAGTGAATGCAGGTAAACACAACCAAAGCTTAGAAGATTTTGGTGCTGCCGGTTCATACCTTATCAGAGTTGATTTAGATGGTCAGTCGGTATACAAACAAGTGATTAAACAATAATCCACTGTTAACTTATAAAACAGAAAGGGCGGCCCATTGGGCTGCCCTTTTTGTTTATATGCTTTATCTTTTGGTTCAAACCGAAAAATAATAGCCGTATTTATGCATGAAAGATTTGGGGTTATAGGTTTGACCTCGTATTTATTTGTAATTCAATAACGAGGAGTTATAGCAAC
>Ga0209550_10005483_pt1 | contig 11896 bp, 7 predicted proteins | sample LauGreSuBDMM15SN_2_FD_187567 | JGI IMG/M metagenome (GOLD analysis project Ga0209550, IMG submission 187567) | Freshwater lake microbial communities from Lake Michigan, USA - Su13.BD.MM15.SN (SPAdes) (version 5) | ecosystem: Environmental > Aquatic > Freshwater > Lake | place: Lake Michigan, USA... | reverse complement strand
AGAGCGCTAAGATTTAAAGATAAAGTATCTATGCTTGGTAAATTACATACATTAAAATCTATGTATGCTTAATTTATTAATTATAAAATTATGACAAACTTTTAATTTTTTGCAAAATTAAAATTGGTTTTTATTCCATTTTATTATTATACTTTTCAAAAATGGTTTCTACTGCACCTTCAATTTTTAAGGATATGTTATCAACTATCAGTACTATTCCATCTAAGGAGCAAAGAGAGCAAATATATATTCAAAGTATTAAAGCACGTGAACAAAGTTTAGCATATTCCAGTCCAGACGATCCAAAAGATCTTCTTTCAAAGGTTGACTGCAAAAATTCCAGATTTACTGATACTATATTTGCTACTCGTTTGGATTTGGCTGCATTCAAAGATGACAAATATGCTGTTTTTATTACTCGTGATCCAATTTTTGTTGGTGGATCAATGGGAGTCAACTGCGTTCCAGTAAAACCAGTTTCTCTTAATTTGTTTGATACAAACGAAGAGACAACTTATGCTAATCTTCGCGATTTTTTGGAATGGCGTGATGCAAATGAACTAAATATTCTGAAAGCATATGTAGATAGCCTTGAACAGTTTATTGAAAATCCAGAGAAAAATATAATTCTTGTTAAAGCTCTTAGTGCAGATCGTCCTAGTTATCTAAATGCAAGATTTATCGATTATGTTAATACAGTATCTATATTTAAAAATATTCTAGAAAAGGCTGAGAAGAAGGGAAACCTTTCAGATACTAATATTCAACTAGGTTCCGCTTGTCAAACATGGTTTAAGAAAGGAGTTGTTGGAAAGCCAAGTTTTAGCGTTCCTAGCCCACACTTTCAAACATTTTTTTACATGAAAGAGACTCTAGAAACAACCGAGTCTAATTCAGACATTGAGGAATCTTATCATCTTCTACTCAAAATCCTATCACACGATATGACAACTAAAATTGTTGACGGCAAACTTGAATATGATGAGTCATTTATTGATCTAGATGGTATGTGGAATAAGATGAATGGAAAGAATATGTTCTTTCTTAACTCTGCACCAAACTTTGATACTCTTCCCTTGATTAAGGATGCTTATGATTCTATGAAAGATGGCAAGTTTTACGTTGTATTCTCGTCAAATCTAGCAGAATATATTAATGCATTGTCTGTAATAAAACAAAATTCAGATGAAGATCATGTTCATCTATTACCTTCCAATTTTAGAGCACCTATCAACGCTAGAGTTCAAATGAATGGACTTAGATGCAACTATGAAAATAAACTGCAAATACAAGAAAATATTTCGTTTGCTCTTTCTACTATTTTGTCTTGGTGTAAAAGAGAGAATATAGATGTATTTTTTGCAAGTGCTCCTAGAGAATCAAGACCTTTATTTATCAAGTCACCAGAATCTTTTATAAAGAGAAGTAATGTAATGTACTATGATCAGGAACTTACAATTAAAGTTGTAAAGGAACTTGTAGCACCAGCTCTATCATTTAGAATGAAGATACATGAGTCTCCTGATCTTGTTGTTGATGCTCTTAATGAATACACAGAAAAAAAAGTTAGCTTTTTAGCAGATGTTGTAACAGTCGCAGTTGCTTGTGAACTCATTGTTGATCCAAATTGTTGGTCAACATACAATCTTATTGACGAGCCTGTTGTAAAACACGTAAATTCTGATAAAGCAAGCTATGTATCAGCCAATTTTGTTAGTGGGGTTGGGAAATTTAGAGATATTAACGAAGAGGGTCAACGCAGAGCAGGTGAAGCACTAAGGAAGACTTTGGAAAGAAAAGAAGCTGTTTTTGAATTGTGCTATGTTATGCATGATGAGTTTTTGAACGATATTGATGACCCAGCAGCAAATGATTTAGCTCGTAGACTAACTAAAAAGGGTTGTTTCTGTCTGTTTAGGAATCACATTCGGTAAAAAATGATATTTATAATTTTGATATAAAAATATCAAAATTTTTTTAAATTCAAGGTTGATTATCAAATAAATTAATTTTTTCACTATGAATGACGCTCAAACACTACAATCTTAGGCGGTGTGTTTGGGTCTGTTATAACATGAACTGTATCACCTTCGTATATTAAACAAATCAATGTGTTATTAAACTTTTCTCTTACATCTATTGCTGTTATAACATTTCTTTCTCTGTTTTCAAAATTCCAAAACAAGTAACTTAGGAACAAGCAGGTTTCGCCGATTAGACAAAGTGCTGTGAGACAAACCCCTGATATAACTTGTTCTTTTTTGTACATAACAATTCCATATACAGACCAACCAATCCCACCACCAAAAGATAATCCCATTAAAATGGCGCCTACAAGAAAGTATTCACGATTTATTTCCATTTTTTACTTTTATTAAATATAAGTTTATGTAGTTATAATAATGAGAAACTTTTGAGAATCTAGAGTAGGCGGTTTATATTAGTAAATTATTATTTAAAGACGTCTACTTTAGAAGTAGAACATTTGTTTCTTGGTACATACAGCAATCAAAAAATTGTACCTAGTCACTAATATAATTATTTTCAAATTCTCGTGTTTCCAGCAAATTTTAAATTCATCTTTTAATGAAAATAAAATACACGTAGATGTTTTTGAGAATAATATAAGTTCTTAGTGTTAACATTTGTTTATTGGTACATACAGCAATCAAAAATTGTACCTAGTCACTAATATAATTATTTTTCAAATTCTCGTGTTTCCAGCAAATTTTAAATTCATCTTTTAATGAAAATAAAATACACGTAGATGTTTTTGAGAATAATTGTATTTAAATTAATCGTACCTAGTCACTAATATAATTATTTTCAAATTCTCGTGTTTCCAGCAAATTTTAAATTCATCTTTTAATGAAAATAAAAGACACGTAGATGTTTTTGAGAATAATTGTATTTCTTGGTACATACAGCAATTTTTATTCTAAAAAATCGTACATATTCATAAATATTTTCAATTTCATATATATGAAATTGAAAATTAATTATTTATAGATTAGATTACCATTATAAAAATGGCTCAATATGCAAAAATATCTGATATAAAAAACAATAAAGAAAAGGTTCAAAGTTTTCCGGAAGTACCAGAAATAAGCAGTTCTCAACATAAATTAGATGTTATTAATTCTAATAAGAAGCTTGTGATCTATAATTATACCAAGTGGTGTGCACCATGTGATGCGTGTGGTCCAAAAGTTAACGAACTTTCTGAACAACATTCTAAATTTGGGATAGTTTTTGTTAAAGAAAATGTTGATCACAACTTTATAAGGCATTCCCAAATTGAAGCAGTGCCGTGTTTTCATTTTTATAAAAATGGCCAAATTCAAGAACATATGAACCTAAATGGTATGGAAGAGTTTGAAATGAACACAGCTCTTAATAGTTTGCGTGATATCAATAATTAATTAAACTACAATAGTTTAATTACGATAGTTTAATTACAAAACAATTTTTTTGGAACAAAGGGAGGTGATGAGTCAAATTTATTTTCGAGGAATGGCAAAGGGAGGTGATGGGTCAAATTGAAATTTTTTCATAACATTTTCTTTCATTTCATTTATGTTTTTTCCTTTATATTCAATGTTGTAATACTCACAGTATTCTCTCAAATCTTTTTGATTGTTGTAGATATTAAGGTATTTAAAACGTTCTTCTGTAATTTTTTTACGTTTAATCTTTTCTTTTGGTTCTTTTGGTTCTTTTGGTTTTGCTTTTGCTTTTGCTTTTTTAGGAGAAGGTGTTGGAGAAGGTGTTGGAGAAGGTGTTGGAGAAGGTGTTGGAGTAAAAAGAGGTGATTCTACAGATAGTGAGAGGTGTGAGAGTTCAGTTTCTATTGTATTTCCTGACAATTTATTTTTGACAGTTATAGAGAAAGGTGTAAGCGACCGATCAATTGCGATGACAGTGCAGAGCTCTCCATTACGGAGAACATCGTCACCAACTTTCAATTCAAGTGGTGAAGGTGAAGGTGTTGGTGTAAAAATAGGTCCAGATAAAGGTGGTTTTGAAAAAGGAGGTGTCGGTGTTGGAGTAGATGCGCTATTAAAAATTTGTTTGTCGCAATAATCAATTATATATTTATTTGGTTTATAATAAATACTACTATTATCAATATTTTTAAGAAGTTCTTTAGATAATGGATAAACCCATTTTAATACTTTTTTATTTATTTTAGAAATTAAGTCATATTTGTTACTTTTACCAGTCTTTAAATTTTGACATAATTCCAAAAGCAATTCATATGATTCTAAATCTTCTGAAGAATCAGCATTTATTTCAAGTTTAAGTGCCTTAAATCTATCTTGAGAAGCTTTTCTGTATTCTTTTTCAGTTTTTAAGTATGCATCGTTATTTTTTCTTGTAGCTTTCATTTTATAACGTTTTGTTTTGGGTGGGTCGGGTGTTTCGGGTGGGTCAGATTTTTTAGGAGGACGTCTAATTCGGGTCAAAGGTGTTGTTTCAGATTTTTTAGGAGGAAGTCTTTGTTTTATTACACTTCTTCGCGTTCTACTCCTACTCTTTTTTGCTTCTTCTTCATCTTCTTCTTCATCTTCTTCTTCACCTTGTTCTTCACCTTGTTCTTCACCTTCTTCTAAAGGAGAATTTTCCCAACTCCATTCATCATCTTTAGAATTAATTAAATTAATTGCCCACTTAAATTTTGCTTCTAAAGTACTGTTATAAACAGAATTAATATGTACATTTTGACTTTTTGCCCAAGATGCAACAATACGCGGATCAATGTAATTAATTAATGAAGTACTTATTGCAACAGACATTAAAGCTTCTTTTTCCTTAATTTGTCCAGTTAAGTTGCTAATTTTTTCTCTATTTTTTTCTTTTTCTGCTTCTTTTAAAGCATTTTTGAGTGTTTCCATAGATTTGGTTGGACCAGTAGTTGTTCTAACATGATTGAGTACTTCTGCAACTTTAATGTTAGCTTTATTAAATTCTTTTTTAATATGTGTTTTTTTTGATTTAGCAGCTATAGGAGGAAGTTCTTGCAAAGCGTTATACATAATTTCACTACCTAATCTAGTACGAAACACTTTGGCAGTAAAATCTGGATCAATCTTTTTGAGATAGTCATTCACAGTGTCACTTGATATTTTATCAAATATTTGATTATGACGTTCTTTACCTTTTTTTAATTCTTTAAAATTTTTATAGATCTTTTCTGGAACTTCTAACTCTTTGTAAAAACGAACATTATCTTTACCTTCAAAATCAAATATTACAATATTTTCTTTATCTACGTTTATGTTACTAACAAGAAGAGTCGTAGCACCTACTACTGGATCAGCTTTATCAGATTCTGTTTCATTTCCTACACGAATACCAAAATTATCAATTAAAAAGAGAACTGTTCCAATTTGTTTCTGTACCATATTTGATGATGCAGCCATTTTCATATAATTTGTTCTAATTTGTTCAATCTGAAAATGTAACTTTCTAGCCTTTTCGTATTTATTAAAATCTGACTGTGCTTTAAAAATACCTTCTTGTGAAAACCGAATATATTTAGTTTTTTTAGTGATTTCATCTTTCCACGAAGCAAGCCATATAGCAGTATAATCGTTAACAACTTTAGCCCATTTATGACCTAAAGGTGCTTCAGGTTCTAGATCTTTTTCGCCTATGTTAATAGTAACATCTTCCGGCATAATTTGTTTTTTGATACTTCCTAATTTTGGGTGCCCTTTCTTCCCTATAAAAATTCCAGATATTTCAACTTGATAGTTTCCAATTTTTTGACGAGGTTTACCATCAAGAATAGCATAACCATATTCACTTTTTATTTGTGCAGTTTTCTGTTTTTTTCTAACTTTCTCTTCTTTCGTTTTAGCCAATTCTTTTTCGGCAAGACTTTTTTGTTCCAACTTCTGTACCAGATCACTCCAATCAATTTTTAAGAAATCATCGTATGATTTAAAAATTGATTTAGCCTTTGGAGTAAGATATTCCTGAAAATCTTTCCAAAAATTTTTGTTAAATTGTTCAAGTTTAGTATATTGTGTTTTATTAGTATCTTTAGCATCTGCTCTTATACGGGTAGCATAAAAACCAGCAACTTTTTCTTCTTCTGGAGTCAATTTGTATCTTTTACCTTTAATAGATAAACTAGCATTTAAAGGAACATAAGGTTCCATAATTTCTTTAAAATAAGGTCCTCTTTGAACAATATTACTCCATCTTTTTTGGCCTTTTGTTTTTTCTAATTTTAATGGAAACCCTTGTCCTTGAGTATCATCATATTCATATGGTGGTAACAAACTAATATCATATAACCAATTTAACATTAAAGGATTCTCTCCAAGCATTTTATTTATTTCTTCAATTTTATCAATCATATGTTGCCCTCTACCTATCATTTCAATACATACATTATAATCATTTATTCCTTTTGCATAATATGGAAAAAAGGATAATTTATCATCAGAATTATCTGTATATAGTTTAGTTATAAATTGTAATAATTCATCTAATTTAGTTTTATCCAATTTTATACCTTTTTTATTTATAATACGAAAACAGTATCTTTTTGCCATTTTCTTAATTAGCAAGATACTGTTTTTATTTATAAATTTGATTTTTTGTTACAATTGTGAAAATTAAAAAAAAGAATGACAAGATTACTTACCAATACCGAAATAAAAAATATGTTAAACTTCATTCAACCTCAAAAAGGAATTCCTTACGATACAGCTATGAGTGTTGTAAATATTCAAAAAGAAAAACTTCGTGTTCAATTAAGAACTCAAAAAGTATATCCTGAAATTATTCCAGCTTTAAAAGAAGAAATTGAAAAAGTTTATTATAGCTCTCTTATTGATCCAGGAGAAAGTGTTGGAGTCATTTGTGCACAAAGCATTGGTGAAAAACAAACTCAGACTACTCTTAATTCGGTTGATTGGACAGAAAAGCTTTTATATACTAAAGATAATAAAACAGTTGTAGAACCAATTGGTAAAATGATTGATAGACTTTTAAGCGTTAACACCAATAATATCACAAAAATTGAAGAAAATAGAACAGAATATCTTCCTCTTCCAGAAGGATATATGATCCCTTCCTGTGATGAAAATGGTAAGACAAATTGGTATCGTATTGAGGCGGTTACAAGACACTTGCCTGTTGGAAAGCTTGTACGTGTTGTGACTCAAAGTGGAAGAACTGTTACTGCAACTCAATCAAAGTCTTTTCTTGTTTGGAATGGTACAAAGTTTGCAGGTGTATTGGGTTCTGATGTAAAATTAGGTGATATTCTTCCAACCACAACAAGCTTGCGAAAACCAAGTAGATTTGAATACTTGTACCCAACCGATATATTTACAGTTCCTTACAAAAAGGAATATGATGATTTTAAAATCCCTCTTGACAATGACTTTGGATTTATAATCGGTATTTATTTAGCAAAAGGTTGGTGTACAAAGACTTTTGTAGCTATTTGGAATAATGATGAAGATATTCAAAAACGTATAACTGATTGGTGTGACAGATACAGAGTCGCATATCAACAACATACTAATGTTAAGATTTACTCAACTCGTCTTGCACGTATCTTCAAAATTTTTTGCAACACTGGTTCTGCAAACAAGCAAGTTCCAGAATTTGCTTATACAGCTCCTGATGAATTTATCAAAGGTTTGATTGATGGATATTGGATGAGTTGTGATGGAATATTTAATAAAGAAGATGATTCAGTTAGTGTTTGTTCTATATCTGAAAATCTAATTTTGGGAATATCTTTTCTTCTTTCATATTTTGGTATTTTTGGAACCTTAAGTAACACTGTACAAAACAAGAATAATGTAGGAAGTAAGAGAATGTATATATTAAGTAGCTTTTTTCAAGAATTTAGAAAATTAAATATGGTTACATATAAATCACAAGATGTTTATTTTGATAAAGTATTGTCGGTTGAATACGTAAATGGAACAACAGAGTATGTGTACGATTTAACAGTAGAAACAACGAGAAACTTTCAGTTGTGGAATGGACTAAACGTAGTCGATACTTTTCATAAAGCTGGACAATCCGAGAAGACAATGACTGCCGGAGTTCCACGTTTTCAAGAGTTGTTAAATGCAACAAAAAATCCAAAAATTGTCAATCACAAGATTTTTTTTCAAAGTGGAAATAATTCAATTCAAGAAATGAGAAATACAGTAGGATCTAGTATTGTTGGTTTAACAATGTTAAATATTTCTAAATCTATTAAAACACAAATGGATAAAGAAGATGAACCTTGGTATGAAGCATACAAAATATTATTTTCTGACAAATTTTCTGAACATAAACATTGTATTACTTTCATTCTTGATAATAAAAAATTATTTGAGTTCAAGCTTACAATGCAAGAAATTGTTGATCATATTCACAAAGAATATTCAGATTTGCATTGTGTTTTTTCACCACCTGCAAATGGTCAAATAGATGTTTTTGTAGATACTCAAAATATTATATTACCAGAAAATAGACTTTTGTTTGTTGACCAAGAAAATGCAATAGAAATATATTTAGAAGAAGTTGTTCAAACAACTTTGGAACAAATTTACATTTGTGGAATACCTGCAATTTCAGAAGTCTTTTATTTGAAAGAAGGAAAAGAATGGATTGTTGAAACAAACGGATTCTGTAGTAAAACAATTTCTAAGCAATATTCTTCTTTTAAAAGATTGTTATCTCATCCAAAAGTTGATTATACACAAACCATTTCTAACAACGTTTGGGATATTTACGAAGTTCTAGATATTGAAGCGGCTAGACAATTTTTAATTGAAGAATTTATGGCAATTATGGAAGGAATTAATATATGTCATGCTATGATTTTAGTTGATCGTATGACTCATAACGGAACAATATCTTCCATAACTCGGTATACTATGAAAAAAGAAGAATCTGGACCTATGGGAAAAGCTTCTTTTGAAGAAACGATGGATAACTTTTTAAATGCAGCTGCTGAAGGAGATAAAGAACCTACAGAAGGTGTTTCCGCTTCTATTATTTGTGGTAAAAGAGCTTCTGTTGGAACAGGAATGATAAAGTTGAGTATTGACATTGCATCACTTCCAAAAATCGCAAACCAAAAAGAAATACCACATTATAAAAAGAATTTTGTATATTCTTCTAACATTCGTCCTGTCAAAGAAAAATTTGATGAATTACCTGATTTTGAATAATAAAATTAATTTTTAAAAAGCTTTTTCTTTTAAAAGTTAAATGACTGATATTACACAACTTGCTTATGAAAAAATTACTGATAAATATTACAAAGCTAGATATTTAGGATTAGAATGTATTATGGATATTACAAATGGTTATATTAACGGTACAAAATGTTGTTTATGCGCAAAAGATAAATCAAAAAAAATAGTTAATTATATAGATAGGATGAGGTCTAAAATACTAATTAATTATTATATGTCAAACATAACAGAATACTCTGATGATCTTTCAATAAACGTCGTAGATGGTATAAAAGAAATTAGAGGAACATATTTACATCCCATTCTGTTTTTAGATTTGGCTATTTGGATATCACCTGCTGCATATATGAAAGCAAATAAAATAATAACTGACAGTTTATTAAAAGAAACCGATAAACAAAGCGATAAAGAAACTGATAAAGAAAAATTTGTTGATGAAAAATTATCTATTTTAGAAAAAAGTCTTGAAGAAGCTATTAAACAAAGAGAAGAAATGGAAAAAATAATTACACAAAATGAAAAAACATATAAAATATTAGAAAATATTGAAAAAGATAGCTATAAAATAAAATCGTCTTTAAGACGTGTTGAAAGTCAATTTGAAATAAAACCTGTAGAACAGAAAAGATCTTTTTGGAAAAAGTGTTTGCCACTAAAAAATTAAGTTTATTTGTTACAAAAAAAATATTTAATTAAATATTTTTTTTAATCATTATAAGTTTCTTGTCTTTATAATAAAATGGGTGTTAATGAAAAAATAAAAACTTTTTTTTCAAAAAAACGAAACGTAATAGCGGTCGGTAGTCTTATACTTTTAGTAGCAGGATTAATAGTAGCAGGGTATTTTTTATTTAAACCTAATTCTGGTGCATCTGTTTCCAGTGGTGTTGTTGATGATTCCAATGGTGGTGATTCCAGTGATGATGATTCCAGTGGTGGTGATTCCAGTGGTGGTGGTTCCACTGGTGGTGATTCAACTGGTGGTGATTCCACTGGTGATGATATACCAGATCACTGGACTCCATCAATGTACAATTCTTTAAAGAAAAATTTTGTTAAACAAAATGATGATCTTAAATCAAAACCTGCTTTAGTCAATTGTATAGTAAATAATATAGCTAACACATACAAAAATCCACAATCTCTGAAAACAGAGAGTGATCAAGTAAACCAAACTATATTTAGTATTATGGAAAGTTGTAACTCAGGTGGTATGACGGATCCTGGTCCACCAAAATTTGGTAAACCAAATGGTAAATCAAATCGTAAACCAAATGATCAACCACAAACAGATACTGGAATAGCAAATGATACTCTTAAGAATTGTAAAAGTTCTGCAAGAAAAGTACCACCTTATAAATGTGATGAAGCTATTATAACTTGTGCAAGAAAACAACCTGCTTGTTTAAAAGATAAAAATTGCGTAAACGATGTTGGTGATTTAGCACAAAATTATTGCACACAAATACATGGTAAAAAATTACCAATTAAACCACCATCGTCTGACAGTTCTGGATTTTATTCATATTGCGACGAAAAATGCAAATGTGTGAAAACAAAGGGAGAACACCCAGCTGGTCATGATTTGTATCCAGATCCTTATTGCAGTAATGGAGGTGAATGTACGAAAGGTCAATGCAAGCATCTTCACTCTATAAAACATGGAGTATTTTAAATTTTTTATCAATTAACATTTATTTTATCAAATAAATGTTATAAATTAAATGTTATAAAATAAATCTTATAAAATAAATTTTATAAATAAACAGACATATGATTGAAAAAAATAAAAATTAAGTCTAAAAAAGTAATACGTCTGAATTAAACAAATTTATATTATATTATTATAGGTTCTGTTAGTTGGGAATAATGAATTTTATTATATCTACGATGCACTTTTTTATTAATGTTCATATAATCATATGCACTAAAAGAATTATAATTAATTTCTCTATGCATTATACCATTAAATATAATAGATTTGTGTATAGCCACAGCAAATGCATCTGGACCAGTTAATCTTAATACTTTTTCTTTTGTAGAAGTGGGACCAAAACCAAACCATGACATATTAAATGATTTAGGTTCTATATTACTGTGCAAAGCTTCTACCATAAGGTTTATCATATTTTTTAAATATAAATGACCTTTGCAAAAAATTAACAACCATTGTTCATATGTACCATATCCAAGTTCATATCTCCAATTTTCTTCAAAAAACGATTTCTTGTCTAATATACATATGTCATCATTTTTGATAATATTACCAAAAAGTTTAGTTGTTAATGAAGATTTTATGTCTAAATATATACCACCTTCATTATATAATACACAATATCTAAAAAAATCAGATAAAGCGGCACCATATTTTGGATTAATTTTTTTGAAAGCTGTGTAAGTTAGGTCATCAAAGTTTTTTTTAATATACATGTCCATATCATTGTCTGTATATAATTTAAATTCAATATCTGGATTTTTTAATTTATTATTTTTCATAACTTTTTGGAATTCTGGAGATAATTCACGTGTATGCCATGTTTGATGACATACTTTAGGTATTACATGGTCTCGTGGATATTTATAATACATATTTTCACGCTTTTTAGATGAATAATATAATATAGAATATAATATTAAATGTAGATATATAAATGTAATAAATATAAGTG
>Ga0209550_10005482_pt1 | contig 11897 bp, 9 predicted proteins | sample LauGreSuBDMM15SN_2_FD_187567 | JGI IMG/M metagenome (GOLD analysis project Ga0209550, IMG submission 187567) | Freshwater lake microbial communities from Lake Michigan, USA - Su13.BD.MM15.SN (SPAdes) (version 5) | ecosystem: Environmental > Aquatic > Freshwater > Lake | place: Lake Michigan, USA... | reverse complement strand
CTCGCCACCTCACCCCCAACCAGCTTTGCAGACGCTGCGCCACCCGCAGCCGCCGCGCCACCCGCAGCCGCCACGCCAACCGCGAGCCTACTGCCACAGTTCGGCTTCAGCGCGGCAGCAGACTTTGACGCCGTCGTGAGCGCTGCGAGTAGCTTTGTGCCGCACGGTCGGAGCCCACCGCTGCCGCCGCTGCCATCGCTGCCGCCGCCGCTGCCGCCGCTGCCATCGCTGCCACCGCCGCTGCCACCGCCGCCGCCGCTGCTACCGTCGCTGCCCCCGCCGCTGTCGCAGCCGCCACCGCCGACCGAGGCTGCCTTCGGGTCTGATTCTTCTTCACCGCCTGCTATAGGTCCATTCGGTGAGAAGGCGGCTGGCATGCCCTGCTTTACAACGCCGCTGCGCATCGACAGCGAGGGACAAGACTCCCATATCGGGCAAGTTTTCGTAGCAGAGAGCTCCGCTCTGGGGCCCGATATGGGCTTGGGCTTTGGCGGCAATGCACAGCTGACACCACCGCCACTGGCACCGCCGCCAACGCCGCCGCCGCCTTCCGAGCTGCTACCTCCACCGCCACCAGCGCTGCCCCCCATGCCACTGCCCGACTCTCTGCGGCCGCCGCTCTCTCCTCCCGGCGCCCTGCCAACGCCCAGCACAACGCCTCCTTTCAGCACCCTTCGACCGTCGCTGGATTTTCTGACGCCGCCACCCGAGCTGCCACCTCCCACACCGCCGCTGCCAGCCCCAACGCCCGGGACAGCGTCGGCGCCAGCGCCACCGACGGAGACAGCAGCGGATGTATCGCCTACAGAGGCGATGCGCGAGCCAGTAGCCAGTAGCCAACGCCCAGCACAACGCGAGCCAGTAGCCAGTAGCCAACGCCCAGCACAACGCGAGCCAGTAGCCAGTAGCCAACGCCCAGCACAACGCGAGCCAGTAGCCGAGCTGATGGTCGAGCCGGCCGCTGTAACGGTCGCTGCAGCAAGGGCCGCTGTAACAGCCTTAGTGCCACCCATCGCGCCCGCGTCGCCGCTGCCGCCGCCGCCCTCTTTGCCGCCGCCACCACCTGCCTCTTTGCCGCCGCCGCCACCGCCGCAACCGCCGCCGTCCTCAGAGGCTTCCGAAGTCATCGGCGCTGTGTTGGGCTCTTTGTACGCCGCCACGCCAAGCTCCCCTTCTCCTCAGCCTTCTCCTCAGCCTTCTCCTCAGCCTTCTCCTCAGCCTTCTCTTCAGCCGGCGCCGGAATCGCCCGGATGCGCGCGGCATGCGATGCTCTCCAACTTCGACTCATCAGCCGAGGCTACACAGATGGAAAGCCGTTGGAGTCCCGCACCGATGGTTTGGAGCCCATCACCGACGGGGATCCAACCAGTCGAGCCGACGTTGGCAAAGGTAGCGCCAGCTCCCGCTGCCGTTGCCATCACGCCCGGCACGGCGCTCATCACTCACGAGGCGGCCACACAGCTCGATGCCGAGTGGAACGACCGTGGGGAAAGCGTGGGCGCTCGGGGCAGCGCTCGTGGAAGCGCCCGTGGCAGCGCCCGTGGCGTCCGTTCGGCTGACGACGATGCGCTCATCACGACGCTCCGCGAGCAGCTCTCGCGGGTGCGTCGGCGGTGTGAGGCGCTCGAGCAGCGGCTCGACGGCGAAGGCGCAGTGCTGCTTGCCACACACAAGCGGCAGCAGCAGCAGATCGTCATGGTCACGCAGGCGCACGAGCACCTCGCCTTTCACGCCGCCCAAGTGAGAGCCATCTTAGCCGCCAAGCTGGCCAGCAACGGACGGCACGCGCACATGCGCCTCGTGCTGCATGGCTGGCGCCTCGAGGCATGCAACGCCATTGCGACGCGCGCAGCCGTAGCAGAGGAGCGCGCGCGCAGCGAGGCCGAGGCGGCGCGCGCCGCAGCGGAGCGAGGGTACGGCGCATCGTCAGCGCAGATGCCGACGCTGCCCGCTCTCGACGACCGCAAGCAGCTCTATCGCTCGTCGTACGAAGCATTGATCGACCGCGTGCTCGAGCTGCAGGAAACCTTACACGCGTACGCCGACGCGCTCGGTCGCACGTCGGCCAAGGCGGCGCCGGCGAGTAAGTAGCCCCCGGGACGAAGCACAAGCAGCGCCCGGAAGCGGCGACGCGCCTGGCGTTGCCATCCGTCGATCACCCATCTCTCCGCTCGCTCGGCACTCCCGTCCGCCGCGCGGCGGACTCGCCCGCGCCGTCGAATACTCGGTATTAAACCTACGTTCGTTCACTTTTATCTACGATATTATAATCAACCGGCTTGTCCGAGCGGTCTCTGAGAAAATACAAGAAGGCGTTGAGCGTTCCCATGCAGTCGCTAGCAGAAGTGCAAGTGTATAGAATGTGTGTGCACCTCTTTCACGAAGTATTGGACGCCCTTGTCCTTGCTTGCCCAACGTTGCAGAGGACGAGGTTCTTCGTTCTTGTTCCCGCGGCCCGCAAGCCGCATGCCTGCCGCGTGCGCCTGCGGGGAGCGCGCCAATGCTAGTATGCCAAACCAGCTGGCCAACAGTAAGCACACCAAGCACGACGCACCCCACGCAATGGAGGCCATGCGGCTCTGGCCATCGCTGCACAGTCCAAGTGGCAGCCCTGCCACAAAGGCGATCACGGCGATCGCCATCGGATGCCGCTTCTCACACGTGTCCTTGGTCCAGAGCACGTCCAGTCCAAGCACTGTCAGTGCGCATCCACACATCAGGTAGCGGCCTGGCTCGCCGGCGATGCTCATCCTTGCACTCTCGGAGGCGATCAACGATCCGCGTGCGCTGACAACAAAGAGCCAAACAGCAAGAAACATATTGTCAAGCATGCTACCTACCACGGCACCGTCAAGCCGCCGTGCATAGAAAAGGGCCAACGGAAGGTGTATGGCCTGCACGTGGACGAGGAGATAGGCATGGCTCGGAAACCCGCAGAGTACGATCGCTGTGCCTACGGTCATACCAATGTGGTGGACGAGGAGGTCAGGTGTGATGGCCTCCAGCCAGTACTCAAATGCCCACTTGAATGTAAAGAGGCCAACCTCGAAAGCAACGCCGTGGCTAACATCGATGAGGTCGCAGTGGTATAGGAGCTGCTGCGACGTGCTCGAGAGGTGGCACGCAAACATCGCCACATCAAAAAGACGACGGTTCTGCATGTGCGCTTTTCCGCGTCGGTCCTTTCCTCCACTCCCCGGTCAGGAGTCGGGTCGGTCGACTGCACCCCTGGGCGCGATGAAAAAATTGGCTGTGAATTGGCGGTTAATCATCGGACGGTATGTGGGGTTGTTGCGAGGTAATTGTACTGAATATTCAATCCGCGATTCGGCTGCAAGTTTGACACGACACTCGTGACTGGCGTGACCAGAAATCCCCACGAAGCCTGCGCCCTGCGGAGGGAGAAGAGTACGTTTTACTGCGGCGCACTCGCCTGTAGCGCGGCCAGCTGCGCCTTGAGGAGAAGGAGTTCGTCCTTCTGATCGCGCAGTAATGTAAGCTCGGCGAGTTCGTCCTCCATACGCGCCAATGTTGCAGCCATCTCAGCGGGCGATTGCGAGACAAAGTGCGCGTCGTCGTCGTCGTCGTCGTCGTCGTCATCATCATCATCATCTGCATCCGACGCGAGAAGCGCAGCGAGCCTCTTCTCGTCCTCAGCAGACAACTCAGGGGCATGGGTGACCGTGGATGGTACATCAGTCACGCCGCCAACACGCAGCTCAGGCTCACCCCATGCGGCACGCGGTCCAAGTGGCACATCTTTGAGAAGCTGCTTCTTCATGGCCTCAAGCTCGAGGATCCCTTTAAGGGTTTCGCGCTCGCGCTCCATCTCCGCCAGCTGCTGGCGCAGGGCCAGCTCCTCGGCGTCTGCCATTCGCGAAATTCGCCGTTAGGCCGAAGCTGTGGGGAAAAGCGTTGCGGTCTGGAAAAGACTGAGAAGGTATTCGGATACACCTGGTTAGAAATGTGAGCTCGATTACTTCTAAGTTCCTGTCGGTGATTTTTTGTGGTTTTCCGGTTTCGGGACAAGTTTCGGTTTGGGGGACCATGTTTTGCGACTCGGACCTCCCGTCTCTCCTCCTTGCGAGGGGTTTCCGTGGTCCACTGTGACCTTGGTCGAGTCGTGCGCGTTAGCGCGCGATCGGCGCGCGCTGCAGCCATGATGGACCAACGGATATCCGCGTCTCAGTGGCGGCCCTCAATGGCGCCGATGCCAGCGCCGAGGCTGCCGAGCGCTCAACTAGGCATCGGCGCCATCCGTGCAGCTGCGAGGCACGGCAGGCTTGATGAGCTCACAGCCTGCATTGCGAGGGGTTTGCCTGCGAACGAAGCGGACGAAGATGGCGCGACGCCGCTGCTGATGGCGTGCTGCTACGGCCACACGTCCTGCGTCGATGCGTTGGTCCGGTACAAAGCGGATGTCAACGTCCAGGGGAAGCACGGCATCACGCCGACCTTCTACACATGTCAGGAGAACAAGCCGGACTGCCTGAAACTACTGATAGCCGCAGGCGCCGACTTGAACAAAGCGAACACGCAGGATGGCGGTACGCCCCTATACATTGCGTGCTCGAAGAACAACGCCGAGTGCGTGCGCCTGCTGCTCGAGAATGGCGCAGACGTGAACAAGCCGCGTATCGACGGCAGCACCCCCCTGCAGGCCGCGATCCGCAAGAAGCACACGTTGTGCGCCAAGCTGTGCATTCAGTACGGCGCGGATATTGACATGAAGTTGCCACCCGCGAACAAAACGCCCTTCCAGATGGCGATGGACATGGTCTTCGGGAACGAAGTGTCGATGCGCAAGGAGTACCTCGTAGGCATGTTCGAGCCTCCAGAACGTGTCACCTCGGTGATCGAGGAGCTCAGGAAAGAGAATAAAGCGCTCAATGAACGTGCGAGGGAGCTCGAGACGGGCTCGCTCATGTCTTCGCGTGTCGGCTACATGGGCAGCGCCTCGCAACTCGCGAACATGCGGCTCGAGCATGCGAAGAAGCGCGCGCAGATACGCGCACAGAAGATGGAAGGGGAGAGCCCCGGCGCCGTCACCGAGTCGGAGAGATCCGAGGAGGGGGCGGACGAGGATCCTGCATCCCCCGGGGGGGGCGACAGGACTGACCGCACGATCGACATGAGCGAAATGGTCGTCAAAAAGCAGAAGAGCAAAAAGGGCGGCGCCAAGAAGGGGAAATCGCCGAAGTCGCCAAAGTCGTAGGAATGCGGCTCCACGCTGCCCGTGGAATGCTGCTGCTGCTGCACGCTGCCCGTGAGGGGCCACCTCCATGATGACCCCATCACCTGCCTGTATTCGTCACCTAGAGTCACGGGTGATCCTACTATGTCTCTGTGCGTGCTCACGTGACTGTCGTGTGTTGGGCTCTGACGGGGGGATCTCAGTGACCGGAGTGTAGTAGCCTAGTGTACAAGGGCACCACAGCCCAGTGCGTCAACGTGTGTGGTGCCCTGTCCGCGGGTCAGAGGGATGTGGGAGTGTTCAGTGTTGCGTCCAGCGTGAGCGTCGGTGTGTCTTTGTCTGTGTCACTGTGTGCGAGGACAGCGTCTATGTCCCACGTGCGGTGTGGGGAGATATCATCAAGCATGCAAGCTTCTTCCAAATTCGTACTTGCTTCATGCTTGCTTCTTGGCTTGTTTGCTTGCTTGCTAGCTTGCTACTTCCGTACTTCGGAGGATGCTCTTTGCTTTGCACGTCTTGAACGGTCTTGGTTGCTTCATGCTTGCTTGCTTGACTTGCTTGTTGCTTCGAGGGTCTTGTCTGCACCCTCCACGTTGTGTCTCCAAGGGACCTGTGGTCGTGCGTCTTGCCGAGTGGCATTTTAATGTGAACGTGAACGTGAAGCTTCGAACGGCGTCCCGTCGAGTCAAATTCGTGAGCAAGCAGCTGGAGAACGTGAAAAGGGCACGTGTTGGTGTGTTGTGAATGGGACTCTGCCAGCGAGGGCGAGCTGCTGCGAATATGGCTAGTCTCGCCGGCAAGGACAAGACCTGGGACCGCATGACTCCTGCGGAGCAAGCGGCGGCTACGACGCTCGGCTACGACGGCGAGCTCTGGGATGCCGGCGCGACCCCGGAGGCATGCATGCAGCTATGGAGGCAGCTGCGCCGGCATCCAGCGCAGCTCGCGGCGGCGCAGGCACTTGGCTACGCAGAGTCCGAGTGGGACGCGGAGCTGCATGCGGTGACCTTTACGGCGCGCGAGCAGGTGGCATGGCCGCCAACATCAGCAGCTGCCACCAGCAACAGTGCAGGCAGCGGCCTCTTAGCAGGCACATACAAAGGCACCACGCTCATCCTCTCGGACAAGAGCAGCACCGGCTACAAGGGCGTGTGTCAGCGCGGTGAGAACCGTTTCGCGGTCACACTCCACGGTAAGTGCGAAGGCTCCTTTGCGACCGCAGTAGAGGCCGCTGCCAGGTATGCGGAGCTAGTGGCAGCCGATGGTGCAGGAGCGGAGGACGAACCGCCAACCAGCAAGGTGATGAACAAGCAAGCCACGGTGCCCGCGCCTGCACCCGCACCTGCGCCCGCACCCGCTCCCGCACCTGCATCCGTCGAGCGTGCTCTCCCGACCAAGTCGTGCGGCCTCAAGCTCCACCTCTCAGCCGGCTCGCAGACCGGGTATAAGGGTGTGGGCAAGCAGAATAACGGCTCGGGCAAGCAGTTCCAGGCGCATCTCGGGCACGGGCCGGGCTCGAGCCTGGGCTACTTTGCGACGGCTGTCGAGGCGGCGGTCGCGTACGCACGGAAGGTCCAGTCGTTGCGTGAGGCCGCCGCTGCGAGTAGTAGCCAAGGCGGAGGCACCGGCGCCGGTGCTAGGAAGGCAGCGCCCCCGGCCTCCACCTCGGCGGAAGCAGGCGCAGCGTCCAAGGGGAAGCGTAAGGCGGGCGCCGCCCAGCCACCACCAGCCAAGCGGCGCAGTGCTAAGGCCAAGGCAGACGAGGACGAAGATGAGCAGCAGCCGCAGCGCCTGGCTGAGAGCGAGGAGGCGAGTGGTGCGGCAGAAGAGGCGGCGGAAGCCGAGGCCGAGCTCGTCAACGTCGCGTGCAACAAGTGCCTGCGCACGGGCGACGCGTGCCGCATGCTGCTGTGTGATGGACTCGATTGCGACGTCGCGCTGCACACGTATTGCTGCGATCCTCCGCTTGCCGTGGCGCCAGCCGGCAACTGGTACTGTTTCGTATGCTCGACGAAGCGGCAGGCCACTCACCAACTCACAGGACGGCAACAAATGCGCTACCTGCAGCAGCTCGAGGATGCGCGTCGGGCGGAGGAGGCGCGCAGAGCAGACGAGCTCGTCCGTCAGGCCGAGCTCGCCGCCACCGCCACTGCCACCGCCGCCGCCACTGCCACCGCCGCCGCCACCACCGCCACCGCCACCGTGGCCGCCACTGCGGTCGCCTCTGTGAGGACAGTCAAGGTTGCGGCACGCGCCAGCCACGGCAGCGGGAGTGGCAAAGGCGGTGGCCAGGGCAGCCGGAGCGATGGACACGGCAGCAGCGTGGACAGCCACGGCAGCAACGTCAGCAGCGCCAGCAACGGGAAACAGCGCAAGCGCAAGGATGAGGCGGCGGAGGAGGAGGGCGATGAGCAAGGTGGCCGTGGCGCGGCGCCAATGGTGGCGCCCGTGGCCGAGGCGGGTGCGCTGCGCCTATTCCTGTGCAACAAATCAAGCACCGGCTACCTCAAGGTGAGCATCGAAGCAAGCGACCACAAGAAGACGGCTGCCTTCCGTGCCTTCCGAATTGCCCACCCGAAACAGGGCTGCTTCCTTGGCCGCTTCCAGACTGCTGTCGAGGCCGCGATACATGTGGCGCGTGACGTGCGCCAGCGAGGCATCCCGCGCCGCGTGCTGCAGGCGGCGCTCGACAAGGGGCTCAAGGGGCAGGAACTCATCGACGCCGTCGAGGCCGCCAGAGTCAAGGCGGCGGCTAAGGCTAAGGCGAGGGGCAAGGCGCGCGCTCTGGGCGACGGCGAAGGTGACAACGATGATGATGATGATTAGCGAGCGGGCGAGCTGGAGCGCGATCCGCGAAATACCTCAGGTGTAGCAAGCTGCACATACGTGCGCTAACTCCTAACCGCGTGAGACGTGTTGAGTACTTGAGTTTAAGTCGGACCAAAACCCGCCGCCCCCTTCCCGCCCTTGCTACGAGGCCGCTATACGTACTCATGTACCATGTGCGCCCGTACGTACTAGCCCCTACCCGCCGCCGGCTACCCACACCCGTACAATCTAAAACGACCGAGGCTTTTGGACAGGCGGGTATGCTTTCACAGCATGGTTCTCAATTTTCACACACGTAGCACCGGTTGTCGCGGCTGTCGTGTTTACGTTCACAGCCAATGATCGTTCACACGACCCGACCGGGCTCAGAAATTCTCTCCCCCTTCATCATCGCCTTCATCGCCTTCATCATCGCCTCCGCCATGGGTCGCAATGCCGCCGCCAATATCGCCGTGGTGAGCCGCCGGGTCTCTCTGCGGAGCAGCGCCCGACTGACAGCCTTGGAGCCTCTGCCGCTCCCAGCTGCATCGGCGAAGCGGAGCTCTGCGTCAACAGCCGAGTCAGAAGATCAGCCCGTGGAGAAGAAGACGAAGAAGGCGCGCGTACCAAAGTCCGCTGCGGCCGTGGATGCCAAAGAACTGCCGGCGCATGCCTCACGAGCCAGAGAAGAGGCCGCCTGGGCTCGTAAGACTTTTGTGGTCGGGTGTGATGAGGCCGGGCGTGGGCCGCTCGCCGGCCCGGTTGTCGCTGCCGCGTGCTCGCTGCCCGCCGACGTCGACCCCATCCCAGGCGTGGGTGACTCCAAGACCATCACCGATGAAGCTGAGCGCGAGGCGCTGTACGACAAGATTGTGAACACGCCTGGCGTGGTATGGTCTGCCCGCGTCGTGAGCGCTTCCCGCATCGACGAGGTTAATATTCTGATGGCGTCGCTCGAGGCGATGCGCCTCTCGGTGGTCGACGTGCTGCAGCAAGCGCAGCCCAAGGAGGCCCTCGCGCTCATCGACGGCCCCTTTTCGCCCTGGAAGGAAGGCGTCAAGTATGCTGACTTCCAACTTCCAGCCCCACCGCCATCCGTCTCGCTGAAGGTGGAGCCGATCAAGGGCGGCGACGCCAAGGTGTACTGCATCGCGGCCGCCTCCATTCTCGCCAAGGTGACGCGGGATCGGCTCATGCATGCCCTTCACACAGAGTGGCCTCAGTATGGCTGGTCCAATAACAAAGGGTACCCCACCGCAGAGCACGTGGCTGCTATTGCCAAGCACGGCGCTTGTGCCGCACACCGCCGCAGCTTCGCCCCGCTCAAGACGAAGGGGCTGGCGCCGCCAACGGAAGCTGAGATGATGCACATTGAAGAGCTGTGCGCGAGAGCACAACCATGAACGTGGGCCATCGTGGAGGTGGTGCAGCTCTCTGGCCAAGAGCATCAGGGCATGGCATCGAGGCATGGCAGCTGTTCCTAGACGCTAGACGGAGCCGAGCTCTCTGGAGTACGCCGCTCTGGACTGCTCTCACGTCTCGCAGCCAGAGAGAGAGACGAGACTCTGGGTCTGGCCTATTTTGACGTACCGTCTCTAGTTAATTAGGTTCGCTATTGAGTGTGGACTTATACATGTACCGCCTCGATGGCATCGCCCGGTTCGCGCCACGCAGCACGCCGAGCACGGTGTGCACGCGACGACCCGGCCAACCGGGCCGGAACCGGCAACCGCGCGGCGCCATGGCATCCCTCGCGCCCTCCCCCGCTGGCGCTGCACTGCGCCGCGCGTTAGGCCGCACCTCACCTTGGGACCTGTCAGCTCGCACACTCGCGCCCCACGCACGTGAGGGTAAACCCGTCGGGCAGGTCATCGGGCAGCGGGAACAAGTTGAGCTCATTGGCGGAGCTGCGCGCGCGGCTCACGAGGCGAGCGGGAAGCTGGATCATTCGGTGCGCCACCGATGAGTGCGCGCCGTCGGATGACGCGGCCATAGCAGCGGCCGCGTGGTACAGATGTGACGCGTGGTACCAGGAGGGGGGGGTGAGCGCGTCGAGGAGCCGGCGGCAAGCGTGGCACGGCGGACCGTCGTCGGGGCCACAATCGCCATCGGAGCCCGGGATGGCGCTTGCGCCCTTGTAGCGTCCGCAATAGAGGATCTCGGAAAACGCGGCGTTCGAGCCCCAGCTGACGGCATCGCCGTCGTCGTTGACAAGGCTTGCGAGGAACCGATCGCACGAGGGGCATGCAGGGCCGCTCGTCGGGCCGCAGACGCCGTCTGAGCCGGGGATGGCATCGCCACCGAGTCGGCGCCCGCAGTAGACGGTCCTCCGGCCGTCGTGGCGCGTACCCGCGAGCTCGTCGTTGCCGAGGGCTACCGGTGCACCCTCATCATTCAACGGTCCCGCGCGCGCGTCGATGATCGCTGAGACGCCGTTGATCGCTGGCTTGTCCATCCCGGCTGTCGGGTCGCCCTTGGCGTGAGCATCGAATCTGCCGGTGAGGTTTGCCAGTCGCACGAGGACGAGGGCGCGACGCCACCGCTCGCTGGGCGAGAAGCTCGACACGACGACATTGGAACCCACCTGGGATCCTCCCTCCGAGAGCTCCTCCTCATTGCCGCTCAGAGGGTCGGATGCCTCGTCCATCGCCTCGGAGCCATCATCTTCTCGTGCCTCGCCTGAAGCGGCCGAGCTCCATCCGAGCTCGATCTCAATCTCGAAGCCCTCCTTGTCCCCGTTCGACGCCTGCAGCGCCGCCAGAAAGGCCGAGGCCGAGGGGGCCCTCTTCACCCCAAGCGCCGTCTCGAGCTCGATCATCTCCTCTTCCCGAAGCTCGGCCTCGAGCTCACGCAGCCGTGAGATTGCAATCTCCTCTGAGACTGCAATCTCCTCTTCGCGGAGCACACGCTGCCGTCCCTTAGCCTCGGGCTCCCTGTCTACCGCGGCCGCTCGCCGCTCCGCCTCGGCCTCAGCAGCAGATGGCAGTGGCGGAGCGGGCATGCCGTCGGCAGCTGCCTCTTCTTGCGTCGGCTTAGCGTCACTCGCCATATGCGCTCTTCTGGCCGAGGGCGCATCAGGCCTCGAGTGCACCGCCTTGGGCGCTCCTGCCTTAATTCCTGACTCTCTACTAGCCTTTGAGAGGTTCTCCGAAAGACTCCGCTTCGCCTCTGGCCTGGGTTGGAGGTCAGGGCGTGTCGTCGCCGTGCCGGCCGCATCCAGTGTCGTCGCCAGGTTGAGGGCAACATGCTCAGCCGTACCTGGGCCCGTCTTTTGAGATTCCGCCGTCAGTGTCGTGTCTCTTGAGCTGCTGGAGCTTGCACTCGCGCGCTCCAGCTCGTCCTCGTAATCGTCACTGGTGGGCGCCGTCCTGTGTGCCCTTTCGAACCCAAGCAGCCTCTCGAGCTCTCTCATCTTGCCGGCCCCAAGTACCCTCTCGAGCTCGAGCAGCTGCGCCTCGTCGGCCGCCTCGGTGACGGCTTGCATGTCCTTCGCATTCTGAGTCGCCTTCTCTGCAGACGCCCTCTCTGCAGCATGTTTCTCTGCCATCGCCGCATCTGCTGCAGCCGCCGCCTCTGCAGCCGCCGCCTCTGCCGCCGCCCGCTCCGCCTCTAATTTGGCTTCTTTGACGAGTTTAGCAAGGATCTTCGCCTCTGCGACGCGCTCCTCCTCCTCACATTCCTCCTGTGCGCAACTTGCCGCCGCCACCGCAACCTTCTCGGCCGCCGCCGCCTCCTCCGCCGCCCTCTCGGCCGCCGCCGCCTCCTCCGCCGCCCTCTCGGCCGCCGCCCTCTCGGCCGCCGCCTCCTCCTTCGCCGCCCTCTCGGCCGCCGCCCTCTCGGCCGCCGCCCTCTCGGCCGCCGCCTCCTCCTTCGCCGCCCTTTCGGCCGCCGCCCT
>Ga0209550_10005481_pt1 | contig 11899 bp, 11 predicted proteins | sample LauGreSuBDMM15SN_2_FD_187567 | JGI IMG/M metagenome (GOLD analysis project Ga0209550, IMG submission 187567) | Freshwater lake microbial communities from Lake Michigan, USA - Su13.BD.MM15.SN (SPAdes) (version 5) | ecosystem: Environmental > Aquatic > Freshwater > Lake | place: Lake Michigan... | reverse complement strand
GGCGCAGCAAGCCATGGTTTCTACATGGGTTGAGGGCTCTTACAAAGGGCGATGCTTGGCCTCATGTGCTTGGATTTCCTATCCGTTATCATGAAACCAGATCCAACGAGGGCAGCAGGACATGAACTTTGTGTTGATTCATGGTGGCTTTCACGGCGGCTGGTGCTGGAAGTTCGTGGCCGCGCGCTTGCGTGCGCTGGGGCATCAGGTCAGCTGTCCCACCCATACCGGCATGGGCGAGCGCCGCCACTTACTGAGGGCCGGCCTGACGCTCGATACCTTCGCTCAGGATATCTTGGCGCATCTGTACGAAGAAGAACTCACGGACATTGTTCTGCTCGGGCACAGCTTTGGCGGCCTGAGTGTTTCCTTGGTGGCTGACCGCGATCCTGAGCGAATCCGGCATCTGGTCTATCTGGACGCCTTGCTCATAGCGCCAGGGCAGACCCCCTACGGCGCCTTGCCGCCCGAGGTGATTGAGCAGCGCAAAAAGAGTTGTGTCGAGTACCAGGGGGTGCGCTGCTTCCCGCCTTTGCCCGCAACGGCTTTTGGCGTGCCTGCCGACCATCCCCATGCTGGCTGGCTGAGTCGCCACCTGTGCCCGCAGCCGGAAAGCCTCTACGAGAGCACGCTGAACATCAAAAATCCGATCGGTAACGGCCTGCCCTGTACCTATATGGCTTGTACCGATCCGGTGCTGCCGTCGGTACAGGCCTCGCAGGCCTTTGCCAAAAGCCAGTCGCGCTGGCAGTACGTCGAGATGGCGGCGTGCCACGACGTGATGGTGACGGAGCCCGACCTGCTCGCTTCCATGCTGCTGGACTGTGTGCCTGCCTGAGAGCAGCCCAGGCCCTGGGCACTAGGCGATGGGTGCGGTCGCGGTCCCGCAGGCCTGTGGCGCCAAGCCGCGCTAAAGTCGGCCGCCCCGGACGGGCGAGCGCGTGCTGCAGCCTTTGCTAAATCCATAAGCACCACACTGGCAGGCTGCGGAAATACCGTCCGAAAAAAGTGGGATCTCACCCCCCAGCAGTGAGGTCTGCGCCCAAATTTCATGCTTTTGCCCCTCTTAAATCCCCTGCGGACGGATGTGCCCCAAGGTTCGCATGCGAGTGAGCTTGTAGGCGGTCATGGTCAGCACGAACAGCTGATCGACTTTGTCCAGGCCGCGCACCATCACTTGGCGAATCGGGCCGATCAACTTGGCCCGGCCAAAGCCTTGCTCAATGAGTTTTCGCTTTTGCTTCGAGATGGCGTAACCCTCGGTGGCGGCCACGCGGAGTTCTGAGGCCGCCTGGCAGGCCCGACCTCAGGGCGGCGCAGAGACCTGGCTTATTCAGCCGTGATGTTCTTGTCGGTCGCGATCTTCTTCCACGCGGCCAGATCATCCCGCACCCGCAGCGCCACGTCGGCTCCGCCGCCATTCAGGTACAGCCTGGGCAGACCGGCGAACTGGTGATCCGCTTCGCGCAGCCGGGCAGCTACCAGATGGCCTGCCTGATGCACGGCCACTGCGAGGCTGGTGTGCGCGGTGCGCTCAAGGTCAGTGCATCAGCCCCGGCGCAGGCCGCACCCAAAGCGGCTGACCACGACCACAGCAAGCAGTAGCACTAAAAGGGCTGCGGCAGTCGGCATACCTGCGGAGGGTGGAGTCGCTCAGGCGACCCCACCTCCAGGGCGTTTTTGGTTTTTTGGGGGAGGTGCATGCTGCATTCCTGCGGCAAAGTACCCCGGTGGCGGGACACCCATGCGCTTGGCAAACTTAGGCTGCCTGCTTATCGGCTCAGACGGAGCAGATTAAAATACGAGCTTGGATCGATTTTCGAAACATTTTTCCAAAAATGGAAATTTTTTATGACCGCACCTACCGCCTTCGGCCGCGTCCTGCCCTTGAACAAGGCCTGGCTGGACAAGCTTGCGCCGGAAGAGGTGATCGAGCCGGATCTGCCCATCGTGGATACCCACCATCACCTCTGGGCTGCCCTGCCAGCAGCCCTGCCGCAGGGCGATGGCAAGGAGGACCACACCTACTTGCTCGAGCAATTCGCGCAGGACGTGGACAGCAGCCATCACACCCTGGCCACGGTCTACGTGGAGTGCCACAACAGCTACCGCGACAGCGGCCCTGCGGCCTTCAAGCCGGTGGGCGAGACTGAATTTGCCGCCGCCATTGGTGCCGCCAGCGACGCGAGCCGACCAGGCAAGGCGCGCATTTGCGCGGGCATCGTCGGCTCGGCCGACCTGAGCCTGGGGGCGCCGATCAGGGAGGTGCTGCAAGCCCACATGGAGGCGGGGCAGGGCCGATTCCGGGGGGTGCGTGCCACCGCCGGCTACGACCCAGACCCCATCATCGGCAACACCAGCCCGGTGCCTGGCGTCTACCTGCGACCTGAATTCCGTCAGGGGGTGGCCGAACTCACAGCTTTGGGCTTGAGTCTGGACGCCTGGGTGTTTTTCCATCAGCTGGGCGATCTGATCGATCTGGCCCAGGCCTGCCCTGACACCACCATCATCATGGGCCACTGCGGCGGCCCTTTGGGCTATGGCCCGTATACAGGTAAGCGTGATGAGGTGTTTGCCCATTGGAAAAAGCAGGTCACGCAATTGGCCGCTTACCCCAATGTGGTGGCCAAGCTCGGCGGCATGATGATCCGGCTGGCAGCCATTGACTACGGCAAGCTGCCTGCGCCGCCTTCGTCGGCTGAAATCGCCAGCTTATGGCGGCCTTACATTGAGACCTGCATCGAACTGTTCGGTGCCGAGCGCTGCGTGTTCGAGAGCAACTTTCCGGTGGAAAAGCAGGGCGCCAACTGGGTCACCCTGTGGAACGCCTTCAAGCGCATCACCGCAGGTGCTTCGGCGTCGGAAAAGCTGGCCATGTACAGCGGCACAGCGCAGCGGGTTTACCGCCTGTGACACCATGACCGTCACCCGGCCGCTGCAGGGCGTGCGCGTCCTCGAAATCGCCTCCATCGTCTTCGGGCCGCTGGCGTGCCAGTACCTGGGCGACATGGGCGCGCAGGTGATCAAGCTCGAGCCGCCTGAAGGCGACCGTACCCGGGTGATGGGCCCCAAGCGCAGCCCCAAGATGGGCTCCTTCTTTCTGAGCAACAACCGCAACAAGCGCAGCATCGTGGCCGACCTCAAAACGCCTCAGGGGCGCGAGATCCTGCACGCGCTCTTGGGCCAGACAGATGTGCTGCTGCACTCCATGCGCAGCTCGGCCGCCGATCGCCTGGGTCTGGGCTATGAGGCCTTGGCGGCCCAGCATCCGAGGCTGATCTATTGCCATGTGGCGGGCTACGGGGAAGACGGTTTGTATGCTGGCCGCGCAGCTTACGACGACATCATCCAAGCAGCCTCCGGCTTGGCGCATCTGCAGGCGGTGATTGCTGGCCAACCGCGCTTCATCCCGACCATCGTGGCTGACAAAATCAGCGCTCTTCATGCCGCGTATGCGGTGGCGATGGCGCTCATTCAGCGCGCGCAGACCGGCCTGGGGCAGCAGGTCGATGTGGCCATGTTTGAAACCATGGCGGCCTTCAACATGAGCGAGCACCAGTGGGGCACGACCTTTGAGCCGCCGATTGCGCCCATGGGCTACGAGCCGGTGAGCAGCGCCTCCCGTCGGCCCTACAAGACGCTGGACGGCTACCTTGTGCTGCTGCCTTATAACGACAGCGACTGGCACCGCTTTTTCGCCCTGGCCGGTTGCTCCGAAGTGATGCAAGACGAGCGCTTTGCCACCTTTACCGCGCGGCAGAAGAATTTCCGGCTGGTCTGGGACGAGGTCGAGCGGCAGGTGGCCCGCAAGTCCAACGAAGAGTGGTTGGCCTTGCTGACGCCCGAAGACATTCCGTTTTCAGTGGTCAACAGCCTGGATGATCTTTTGCACGACCCACACCTCAACAGCGTGGACTTCTGGCAGATCCGTCAGCACCCCTCCGAAGGGGCTCTGCGCTATGCCAAGGTGCCGATTCAGATGAGCGGCGCCCGCACCGATATTGCCCGCCTGCAGCCACAACTGGGCGAGCACACCCGCGAAATCCTGCTGGAATGCGGCTTCGAGGCAGACCGCATCGATCCTTGGCTGGAGCCAGGCGGCCCCTGCCATCCCCAACTGAACTGAAGATTGATCAGACACCCCGATGATTCCAAGAACCCTCTTTAGCGCCGAGCACGAGCTGTTTCGCGACGCGGTGCGCCGCTTTGTTCAGGAGCAGGTCACGCCCTTCCACGGCCAATGGGAAAAGGATGGCCAGATTCCACGCGAGCTCTGGCGCAAGGCTGGCGAGTTGGGCATGCTGTGCTGCAATGTGCCCGAAGCCTATGGCGGTGTGGGCGGCAGCTTTTTGCACAGCACCATCTTGATTGAAGAGTTTGCCCGGGCTGGTGCCACCGGGCCGACCTTTGCCACCCACTCGGACATGGTCGCGCCTTACATCGTCGACTTTGGCACCGAGGAGCAAAAGAAGAAGTGGCTGCCCAAGATGGCCAGCGGCGAAGTGGTGACCGCCTTGGGTCTGTCCGAGCCTTCAGGGGGCAGCGATTTGCAGTCCATGCGCACCCAGGCCCTGCGAGATGGTGAGGACTATGTGGTCAACGGCCAGAAGGTCTTCATCACCACCGGCCATACCGCCGACCTGTTGATGCTGGCTTGCAAGACCGACCCGCACGCGCGCGGCAAGGGCGTCAGCCTGCTGCTGGTCGAAACCAACACGCCTGGTTTTACCAAGGGCAAGAAGCTCGAGAAGATGGGCTGCAAGGCCCAAGATACGGCTGAGCTTTTCTTCAGCGATATGCGGGTGCCGGTGGCCAACCGCCTGGGCGATGAAGGTGGCGGCTTTGCCATGCTGATGACGCAGCTGGCCCAGGAACGCCTGATCCAGGCCATTCGCGCCGTGGCCAGTTGCGAGGCTGCGCTGGAGTGGACCATTGATTACGTCAAGGACCGCAAGATGTTTGGCCAAACCCTGGCCGACTTTCAAAACACCCGTTTCAAGCTGGCCAGCCTGAGCGCCGAAGTGCAGGCTCAACGCATCTATGTGGACCGCTGCATTGAGATGCATCTGCAGGGCCAGTTCGATGCCGTCGACGCCGCCTGCGCCAAACTGCTGACCACCGAATTGCAGGGCAAGGTGATGGACGAATGCCTGCAGTTTTTCGGCGGCTGGGGCTATATGCTGGAGTACCCAATTGCCCGCGCCTTCGTCGATGCCCGCATGACCCGTCTGGGCGGCGGCGCGGCGGAGGTGATGCGCCAGATCATCGCCAATTCCATTTTGCCGCGCGTCAAGCGGCCTATTTGATGCACCTTATTCATTCCAAAACCACAAGGAGACAAACATGAGTACTCGTCGCGAATTTGTTCTGGCCACCCTGGGCACCGGCATGGTCGGTGTTGCACCGACAGCCCACGCACAGGCCAGCAACTGGCCCGAAATGCCGGTCAAGATCATCGTCCCGTTTACCGCGGGCAATGCGGCCGACATCCTCACCCGCATGGTGGCCGACCGCCTGCAGGCCAGGCTGGGTCAAACCTTTGTGGTCGAAAACCGGACAGGCGCCGGCGGCATGATAGGCATGGAGGCGGTGCGAACTGCCAAGCCCGACGGCTACACCATTGCGTCGGCCACCATAGGCACGCTGTCGATCAACCAGTACCTCTACAAAAAGCTGCCGCACAACCCGGAGACCGACTTCATGCCGGCCAGCCTGCATTGGGAAAACTGCAACACCTTCATGGTGGCGCCCGATCACCCGGCCAAGAACATGCAGGAGCTCATCGCCTGGTCCCGGGCCAAGCCAGGCGGGGCCAACATTGGCACCGCCGGCATCGGGACCTCACCGTACCTGGCCGCAGCCCTGTTCAAGGCTCGCACGGGCATACCCGCCACCGCAGTGCCCTTTCCCGGAGGGGCGCAGTCGCTGGCGGCGCTGATGGGCGGCAATATCGACTTTTCCATTGACAACATTGCCAGCTCTTTTTCCTTGATCCGCGCCGGCAAGGTGCGTGCGCTGGCGGTCACTTCAAGCTACCGCTGGCCCACCTTGCCCGATGTGCCCACCACCGCCGAAGCCGGCGTCAAAGACATGGTGCTGACCTCCTGGGGTGCGCTGGTGTTTGCCAAGGGCACGCCCGAGGCCATCGTCAACAAGTTGTCGGAGGCCATGCAGGCCATCGCCGCCGACCCAGCTCTGCAAAAACGATTCATGGACACAGGCGCCAAGCTGGTAGCCACTACCCCTGCCCAGACCGCGGCCTTCGCCGCCGCCGAGCGTGTCAAGTGGAAGGAAGCGGTCGAGATTTCCGGCGCCAAGCTCGATTGACACCACCTGACCGAAACAACCTTATGCAATACGCACGCCTGGGTTCAAGCGGTATCGATGTCTCGCGGCTGTGCATGGGCACCGCCACCTTCGGCGCGCAGGCCGACGAGCAGGCCAGCTTTGCCATGCTCGACGCCTGCGCTGAGCAAGGTGTCAACTTCATCGATACCGCCAACGCCTATCCAATAGGCTCAGCCCTGGCCGATAAGGGCCAGTCCGAGCGCATCGTAGGCCGCTGGCTGCAAGGCCGACGCCACCAGTTCATCCTGGCCACCAAGGGCGGCGCGGTCATGGGCCCCTTGTCCTGGGAGTCGGGGAATTCACGCAAGCACCTGCTTGACGCGGTCGACGCCTCGCTCAAGCGCTTGGGCACCGACCATGTGGATGTTTACCAACTGCATTACGACGACCGCAAGACGCCCCTGGACGAAAGCCTGGAGGCGCTCGACACCATCGTTCGCAGCGGCCGGGCGCGCTATGTCGGTGTATCCAACTTCCACGCCTGGCGGCTGGCGCGGGCCATAGGCCGCTGCCAAACCCAGCGCTGGGCCAGCCCGGTGCTGGTTCAGCCGCGTTACAACCTGCTGTTTCGTCAGATCGAGCGCGACCTGGTTCCCCTGTGCCAGGAGGAGGGTGTGGGCATGATTTGCTACAACCCCTTGGCCGGCGGGCTGCTCAGCGGCAAGCATCGCTTTGCTGAGCCGGCGCAAACCGACACCCGGTTTGGCGAAGGCGGGGGTGCGCAGGCCCTGTACAAGGAGCGCTATTGGCATGAGCGCGAGTTCATCGCGGTCGAAGGCTTTCTGCAGCTCGCGCGTGATGCCAACATCGCTCCGGTGCAGTTGGCCATCGCTTGGGTCTTGGCCCAGCCGGGGGTGACGAGCGCTATCCTGGGTGCCTCGCGGCCGGAGCAATTAGGCGATGCGCTCGCGGCCCCCGCGCTGACCTTGAGCGCTGAATTGCTCCGCCAGCTCGATGCGCTCAGCCATGAATTTCGCATGGGTGATGCCAGCCGCTAAGGGCAGGCTGGGTACCGTGAGCGGCTTGAAGATCAGACCCTGGAGAACACCTTGATGACAGCTACACCCACCGCTTCCACGGCCTCGGCACAGTCTGCCCCTTTTCGGCTGTGGCACCAGTCGATGACCGAGCTGGCCGGGCTCGGCGCCTATCGGGACTTTTTGCAGGCCCATTCCCAGGCCTTGCTCGGCCACGAAGCCACGGTGCAGGTCGAAGGTCTGCGTGCAGGCACCTACCACGGGCGCACGCCGACCTCGGCCCTGGGCAATGCCTTTGTGTATCACCGGGCGGTTGACCAGATCATCGACAACGCGATCCGGGCTGAGCAGAATGGCTTTGACGCTTTTGTTATCGGCTCCTTCAGCGAGCCGCTGCTGCGCGAGATTCGCTCGGCGGTCGACATCCCGGTCATCGGCATTTTGGAGTCCTCGATGCTGGTGTCGTGCTCACTGGGCAAACGCGTCGCCCCTATCGCCAATGCACCAGAAATCTCATTCATCGTGCAAAACGCGGTTGAAAAGCATGGCTTGGAGTCACGGGTTTTGCCCTGTGTGCCTATTGACCCGCCCATGCACGAGGCCGAACTGCTGGCCGCGGCTGCCTCCAATCCCCAGGCTGTGCTCGAGGCCTTCAGCCGTGCGGCGCAGCAGGCCATTAGCCAACAGGGTGCCGATGTGATTGTGCCGGCCGAAGCGGTGCTGGCCACCCTGATGGTGGCCAACAAGCTCACCCACATCAGTGGCGCACCGGTGGTCGATGTGCTGGCCATTGCCTGGCGCTATGCGGTGATGATGATCCGCCTGCGGCGCGATGCCGGCATAGGCACCAGCCGCAGCGGCGCCTATGCCCGCCATGACCCTGACTTGGTTGCGCTGATGGCCCGCTGAAGCGGGCCATCATCAAGATCGGACAAAGCCGGTCAGCGCTGCTCAGGCTGCACACATATCCCCGGCGCACGGGCCACCGCTGTGGAAGGAATGTGGTGATGCGCAGATGGCAGACGGGGCGCACATCAAGCCAGCAGACTGGGATCTGGCATCGAAACCGGACAGGACCATGAGGTTGATCAGCGCGTCAGTAGGTGACCGGGCAAAACGGTGACTCAGACTCGCCGCCGGGCAGCTGTGCGCCCGCCATAGCCAACGCACCGCCAATCCTTCTTGTGAACAGCGTATTTTGGCGGTGGACAGGCCAGGCACGGCCTTCATGCGGACGCAGCAGGTGTTTCTACATGGGTTGAGGGCTCTTACAAGGGGCGATGCTTGGCCTCATGTGCTTGGATTTCCTATCCGTCATCCCCGATAGGCTCGGATCCTTGGGCCTCGACATCAAACTACTCGGTCCCCCCACGGCCTGCGTCAGGCTCTTGGGCAGGGTGAGCTGGTTTTTGGCGATGGTTTTGGCAAGCGTGGCGAGCATCCGAAAGTAAAGAACCAGTGTTTCGCAACTTTGCGCATTCGGAAACAGTGCGCAACTCGGCATCGCCTCTTGAGTTCCTTGTTCAGTGGCTCCAGTCTGTTGACTTCGACCGAAAAATCACCAGCTGACCAAATCGAAGCCGAACAAGGCCACCGCCACCAGCATTGCCCCCCGACCATACGAGGGCCAAGCCAGGCTCATCAAACGCTGCGGCGGCACCTGCGCCACGGCCAACGTGATGATGGCGGCCAGCAACATGTTGCGCCCATGGTCCACAAAGCAGGTGCCGTGGTCAAAGCCCGTGGAATACGCGATGACCATGCCTGCCAAGGCCAGCAAAGTGGTCGGTGCCATCAAAGTCGGATCGAGCCCATTTCAGAGCGGGGAGATTTGCGGCCAGAGCGAGGGTTTGTAAAAGACTAAGGGGATGAAAAAATTATCACAGCGAGTCGCTCGCGGCCAGCAGACAGGCCGCTGGGCGCCACTGCTATATGTTGAGCAGGAACGCCACCCAGCCTGCGACTCAGACGCGCGGCTTGCTTTTGAGCGCCGTCGAAGGTGCGAGCCGATCGGGCATCGCCAGCGCCGGCTGGCTCATCGTTCGTTCGAGATCGGCAATGGCCTGGACCCATGTCTTGAGCTGCGCCACTTGGGCGGCCGTCCAAAGGGGCGGATCCTGCCTCGCGCTCAAGGGCGGCGCCAAGCCGGCTTGCTCGATCTGCGCCATGAGGCTGCGCGGGAGCATTTGCTCATCGTGCAATGCGGCACTAAAACCTGCCAGGTAGCGACGCAGGTTCTCCACCAAAAGGTTCAGCCGCACCCAACGATGGTCGGACCATAGCTGGAATGGCTCGCCTTGCGGCAATTCGCCCAGGTAGGCCTGGCTCAGATTGCGGCCACCGCGCATGCCGTTGACAGCGACCTGCCACATCTGCTCGGGTGCCACCCGCAGGTTCAGCGAACTGCTAAATGCCCGCTGGGTGTAAATGCGCAGCACCCGGGTGCGCACATCGGGCAGGCGCAGGTGCGAGCGGTCCTCGGCATCCGTCAAGGTTCTGTAGAGCGCACGCACAAAGGGCCACAAGCTGCCCGCCGCAGCTCCGCCCTGCTGGGCGCCGTCGATGAAGACATCGTTGCTGCCCTGGCGCGGGTCGTAGGGAACATACGAGGCACTGCGGCGTGCGCGGGCGCTGACCTTGAGGCTTTCATCGAGCACCAGCACGCCAAAGGTGGGCCAGCGGGGCAAGGCGCGGTCAAAGGCGTGGATGGGAAAGTTGCTGACGATGCCACCGTCGGAAAACCACAGCGGCTTAAGAGCCATGTCCTCTGGGCTGTTTTCCAGATCGAAGGCGCACAGCGGCAGGGCATCGAGCAGGAATGGCACGGACAGGCTCAAGCGCGCGGCCACCACCAGCGGCAACTGGCCGGCCGGCAACTCACGCAGGTCCCTCTGACCGTCCACGCAGCGCCGCGCCTCCTGGGCCAGCTGCGCCCGTTGCCGGCGCAGGCGCCGCAGCTGGCCGCACAGCTCCCGGCGCTCTGGGGAACGCGCCTTCCTGAAGCGCTGCAAGAGCAGTTGCCGGCGGCGGATGAACAAGCCATCAAGCGGGTCCTCGGCCCAGTTCAGAGGCTCGGCATGTCGAGCCAGATGCGCCAGCACTTCGGCCGGAAAGAAAGGCTTCCACTCGGACAGCTTGAAGAACAGACGTGCCGAGGGATCGACACTGGGCAGAATGTAGGAGCGTCCATGCGACAGGCAGCTGGCGACGGTGAACACATCGATGGAACGCGGGCTTTTATCGCCACTGAAGGGGTCGGTCGGCCCACCCGGCGCCGTCCACAGGTCCTTGAAACACAGCGGCTGGGACATCGGCAGGTCGGCGGCTTTTTGCAGGCCCTCATGCAGCCATTCGGTCAGGCCAGATTGGACGCTGCCAGGGCTGCGCATGCCGGTGCACAAGCCCTGACCCCGGGTACGGCTCCAGTCGCGCAGGGCCCGCGCCAGGGCCAGAAAGGGCGCCAGATGGCTGTGCAGACAAGCACCAAGCATCAGCAGAAACAGGGCGGCTGCCGCCAGGGCAGGCCGCTGCAGCAACAGGCTCAGGCCGGCCAGCCCTCCCAGCAGCGCCGCCAGGCCCCAACAGGCGCCCGGGGGAAAGTGCCGCAGTAAAGCAGGCCGCAGGCGGGCGTAGATCTGCCAGGCGCGGCGCAGCGCACCGACCGGCTGCTGCTCGCGGGTGGGCGAGTCGCTGGCCAGGGCTTCGATCAGGTCCAGGCCCAAGGCCAGCAAGGGCGCCAAACCGGGCTTGGCCTGAAACAGGCTGCACAAGCGGGTACTGCCGTCCACCGACTCAGCCAGTTCCTCCGGCAAGGTTCGCAAACCCTCGTTGAAGCCCGTCAGGCTGCCATAGCGCCTGCGGTATTCGCAGGCAGCCAGCAAACAGGCTGCCAAGGCCCCCACCGAAGTACCACCCACCGAATGAAAATGAAAGCGGCGGGCCAGCTCGACCAGGAAACTCGGGTAAGCCAGGCCGTCGATCACGCCGCCTTGCAGCACCAGATCGCAGTAACGGTCCAGCGGCGGGGCATCGCGAGGATCGAGCTCGGCCGGCAACTGCGCAGCCGCGGGTGGGCCGCTCGAGTCCGTGTCATGACAAGACGGCATGGCGCCCATGGACTCAACCACCGACAGCGGCGTATTGGTGCAAGCGCAGCAGCACGGCGGGCGAGGCGAACCAAGCGTACAAGCAGCCACGGGTGCTCACAAAGGGCTGGTCCAAACCACGCCAACGCTGCCCGCCGCTGGGGTCAGCCATGAAGAAGGCGCCGGGCTCGAACTGGTGCTGACCGATCACTGGATCGCGGGCTGTCGACGCATCGACCACCCCCATCACCGGCGCCTGCGCCCAGCGGCCCACCAGATGCTCGAACTGTTTTTCAATATCGCTGCAAAAAAATAGACCGGCCAAGCCCTTGTCGTCACTGTCTTGTGTGCCGTAGGGCAGACTTCGGCGCAGCAAGGGCCGAGCGATGAAAGGCACGACCGGGTCATCGCGCGGATTCATGCGCCGGATGTGGCTGGCATAGGGGCAGCCATGACCCCAGGGGTCTGGCGGCAGCCCCTCCGCAGGCT
>Ga0209550_10005479_pt1 | contig 11899 bp, 9 predicted proteins | sample LauGreSuBDMM15SN_2_FD_187567 | JGI IMG/M metagenome (GOLD analysis project Ga0209550, IMG submission 187567) | Freshwater lake microbial communities from Lake Michigan, USA - Su13.BD.MM15.SN (SPAdes) (version 5) | ecosystem: Environmental > Aquatic > Freshwater > Lake | place: Lake Michigan, USA... | reverse complement strand
GTGTGCTCCATGTCATAAATGACAAAACGCGATCCGGCATTGCTCAGGATGGCAGACATACCGGGTGAAAAAAATTCAAAAACCATTGCTCCAGCAATAGTTTTGCCCGACATGATCTCTTGTTTGAGAGGTGTGTGTGTATTCATATTGAAGTAACCTCGTATAAGGGCTTTCGTCCTTCCATGACATCTACCACTGAGCGGAATGCACTTTGCGCTAACCCCTCCATGCATTGGTCGGTAAAACAAATGCCATGAGGAGTAACTATCACATTATCTAAGTGAAGAAGCGGGTTATCGGGCGCAATTGGCTCTATCTCAAAAACATCCAAACCTGCACCTGCAATTTTTTTATCTTTGAGAGCTAAATAGAGTGCTTTTTCATCAACGATGGGGCCACGCGCTGTATTGATGAGGTAGGCACTAGGTTTCATCATGCCAATAAGTTGTGCATTGACTAACCCCTGCGTTTTGTTGTTAAGAGGGCAGTTGATGGTTAGGAAGTCGGCTGATTGAAACAAAGTTTCAAGATCAACAAGGCGAACCCCTATTTCGGCCATTTTGTGAGGATCTGCAAAAGGATCATGCGCTATCAATTGCATATCAAAAGGCTTTGCAAGTTTAAACATCTCAGTGCCTATATTGCCAACCCCAAGCGACCCTAGAACCCTATTTATCAGACCTGTACCAATGTGGTCAGACTTTTCTTTCCATCTGCCTGCTCGTGTTAATTTATCTTTGAACCAAACTTTCTGCGACAACATCAAAATATAGGTTATTGCTGAAACTGCAACAGGTCTTCGAACCCCGTCAGGTGCAATAGATAGATAAATCCCTGCTTTTTGGCAAGTAGGAATATCAATGGTGTCGTAGCCAACACCGAACCGAGCAATGATTTTTAACCTTGGAGGATTGGGCCCCAAACTGTCTGGCGTAAATCGGGTCAGCATTGCGCAAATGGCATCGTATTGATTAACCTCATCCGGACCGATCACGGAAGATGGTTTCATGTATTCCCATTCGATATCTGGACGGTTAAGGATCTCTAATGCTTTGTCGCCAAAAATGGGTTGCCCATTGGACATCAACACATCCGAAGTGATGCCAACACGATATTTATTGGTAGAAGAATATTGCATCAAAAAGATTCACCTTCACTGGTTATCTGCAAACACTTCTAACGTAACAAGTTCAACCTTGCTAGTCAAGTTATGGAGTCTGGATACTCAAAATGCGAATAGCGAACCGTAATTCCAAGGGGTTAACCCTAGGCTATTGCTTTATCTCAAACTACAAAATCCCACATGCACTACAGGAGCAGTCTTATGTTTGACCTTACCAAAAAAATAGCACTCATCACAGGTGCATCACGAGGACTGGGTTGGTCCATGGCCCAATCACTTGCAAAGGCTGGTGCCCATGTAGTTCTCAATGCACGTGATGAAAAGCGCTTAAGCGAGCGTGTCAAAACACTGTCTGATCAAGGACTTTCTGCACAGGCAGCGGCTTTTGATGTAACCAATTTTGAAGCGGCCCAGGCATGCATTAACGACTTAAAAAAACAATGGGGAAGAATAGATATTTTGATTGCTAATGCAGGTATCAACCATAGGCAAGCAATACAAGATTTTGAATTAGAAAATTTCGAAAAGGTGATCAATACTAATTTCAAAGCCATATGGGTACTTTGTAAAGCAGTGACGCCTTTAATGGTGGAAAAGAAAAATGGGCGAATCATCTTGATAGGTTCGATGAGCGCTATCAATGCCAGGCCCTCCATTTCCGCTTATGTGGCCAGTAAAGGGGCAGTGCATGCGCTATGTAAGCAACTTGCAGTGGAACTTGCGCCTAATCTAATCACTGTGAATTGCATTGCACCAGGCTTCTTTGCCACAGAAATGAACACTGCTTTAGTTGATGACCCTAAATTTACCAAGTGGGTCCAAGAAAGAACACCGGTGGGTCGTTGGGGACGGGTAGAGGAAATTGGTCCTGCGGCTGTTTTTCTAGCCTCAGATGAAGCATCTTTCGTCAACGGATTAATTTTGACGGTTGATGGAGGTTTTACTTCTGCGATGTAATTAAAAAAGTGGACAAAGCCCCACATTTGAAGACGGACAGTTGAAAAGTTATCTGTTCGCTATCGTCAAGCCATTGATCTTCATCAGTAAATAGATGTATTGAAGTTCTGCCTTTTCACAGTCTACGGCTCCCACCCGACGGGCCAAAGCATGCGCTGGAATTTGTATGTGTTTTCCGTCTATTTCAACTTCTACGCGGAAATAGCAGGGGCTAAATTCGCGAAATGCAATGACCTTACCCCAGTGTCCAATCGGCCAAGGTTTTCGGATCACGACTACTTGGTCTCCCGGACGCGCAAGGCAATCTAAGTTGTCCTCGTAGGCTTGCTGAATTTCATCGCTAGATGTTTTAGCACTAGCTTTTGCAAAATCGTTAGCAAATTCTATAAATTGTTCAGCTTTCATACCTATATGTTCGACACGAAATGGTATTTTCTTTAGTGTCGGTCCGAAACCACTCTGGTATGTAGGGTGCTAGAGCCCTTTAAGTATCAAATGAATCAATCACAACCCCTGGGCCGTGATCAAGTGTTTGGTAATTTGCCCCATCATGAACCATGACTCCGTTGACCCAAACGCCATGGACACCCTTGGGCTCACGGATCATTCGGGTTGCTCCGCCTGGAAGGTCGTTTCGGGGAATAGGTTTTGAAATCCCAACATTCGCAGGGTCAAATAACAGCAAGTCCGCAGGGGAGCCAACTTGCAACTTACCGCGTTTGGGAATCCTAAATCTTTGAGCTGGCTCACTGGTTAGTCGGCGTATGCCTTCACTCATACTGAAATTACCCGTATCTCGCACCCAATGGGCTAAAAAGTGCAAACCAAATCCCGCATCACACATATAGCCTAAATGCGCTCCAGCATCTGACAAGGTAATAACACTTGCTGGATGCTTTAATAAAGGTGCTACGCCTGCATCTTGGTTTTGGAAAAATTTTCCAATAAAGTGGGTTTGCAGATTTTCTGAAAGTGCTAAATCAAAAAATGCATCGACTGGGTCCTGGCCTCTGATTTTTGCTAGGTCTTCGATGGTCAAGCCTTGAATAGACGCATGTTCAGTTAAGGTTGTTTGCCCCACCTCAATGTGTCGCCAGTTGCCTAAAAATAAAATACCTGTGGTGGGGTTAGCTAAGTTGCCTTTGAATACACGGCGGAATTCTGGGTCACGATATATATTGGCCAGTTGATGTGGTTGAGCTACTTTCACAGCATCAAATGCAGAGTGACTGAGCAGCACGTAGGGATCAAGCAATGTAAAGTCAAAAGATAACGGCTGACACGTTGTCAAAATGTAGAGTTGATTGCCACGCGCTAATGCTTGGCTAGCGCGTTCGTAATAAGTTTTAGCCAATGAAGGATTGGCCTCATTAAACATTGTCAAAACTGTTGAGATGTAGGCAGGGCGCTTGGAGTCAGCAGCGATCGACTCCATTAAATCTGGGGTAGCTCTTGAGCCAGTGGCCATCATGAAAACCCCTTTCTCTAAATCTCCGAGCACATTAGTCAGTGCGCGTAATTCTTCTTCGAGCGCAATAGTCGATGGCATCGGTACGCCCCCATATCCACTGTGGTTAGGAGAGAAAGAGGAAGCAAAGCCAATTGCCCCTGCTTGCATGGCTTCTCTCAGCAACTGGCACATCGTGTCGAGTTGTTTAGACGTAGGTTGACTATTTTGTGAGCCATCTTTACCCATAACTGCAGTTCTGATGACTGAGTGGCCAGCAAATACAGCGGTGTTGATGTAAGGGCGTATGCGCCTGAGTTGGTCCATGTATTGGCTAAAGGATTCAAACTCCCAGTTGACTCCTGTGAGCAATGAATTCAAATCCATGCCTTCAACTACTGAGAGATTTTTCAGCATGGTTTCACGTAACGGCGCAGGACAAGGTGCGATACCAAAACCGCAGTTACCCATTACCGCCGTTGTCACACCAAGCGCTGGAGAAGGAGAAAGTGTTTTATCCCAAGTAACTTGCGCATCAAAATGTGTGTGTAGATCGACAATTCCGGGCATCAAAGACAAGCCCTTTGCATCCACCATTTGATTTGCTTTGGAATTGATGGTGTCAATTTCGCGAATTACCCCATCAGAAATTGCAACATCTGCTTGAATTGGAGGGTTGCCTAATCCGTCGAATACTTTTGCATTTTTAATGATCAAGTCAAACATGTGGACTTTCGATTAATTTCTTGAACTTCGAACTAACTGCCCAGGTAGTGAGCCTGTCGCTTGCCCTTGTTCCATAACGACCTGACCGCTTACTATGGTTGAGACATATCCTTTTGCTTTTTGTATCAGTCGCCTGCCACCGGCTGGCAAATCGTTGACTATTTGTGGTGCAGATAAATCTAATTTATCGAAATCAATGATGTTGATGTCTGCTTTCATTCCAGGAACCAAAGCGCCGCGGTCAAACATGCCGAGGGCACGTGCATTGCGTTGGGTCTGCGCATGCACTAAAAATTCAATTGGTAATTTTGATCCGCGAGTTCTATCTCGAGCCCAGTGTTTTATCAAGTAGGTGGGGTAACTGGCATCACATATGTAGCCGCAATGCGCGCCGGCATCGCCTAAGCCTAGTAAGGAAGCCGGATGTGTCAACATCTCACGAACAACATCTAAATTGTTATCTGAGTAGTTGTAGAGAGGGAAGTAAAACTTTTGACGCCCCTCATCCTGAAGCATCATGTCGTAAGCAACTTCGGCAGCAGGCAAGCCTTTGGCGGCAGCAATGCCCGCAACACTCTCCTCAAAGCTTGGTTCGTAGTTCGCACTGTCATAAATAGGGAAGTATTTATGAAAATGTTGGGTGATGGTCTCTAGCCTTCGGGACTGCGTTATGTTTTCTGAATTACTGCTATCTATGGCATGCGTTGCTTCCATCAAAATACGTTTTCGTAGTTCAGGATTTTTTAACTGGTTGACGCGTTCCTGAATCGGTAAATGTTCAATGTCTTTATAGGATGAAGTTAAGAAAAACGGTTGCATAGAGCATTCCAAGCCATGAATCATGCCAATGCCGCGGCAAGCTACTTGGGCCTTTATGTCTAGTCCTTGATTTCTTGCCGATTCGGTCCGTTTTAACAATTCACGCCATCGCTGAGGTAGGAAGTCGTGTTGCAGCAAGGTATAAGAGATCGGGCGGCCGCTAGCTTTTGTAACTTGTTGTATCAAATTGAATTCAGCATCTAAGTCGTCCCAGTCTGAGATTAATTGCAAGACACCTTTTCCAGTTTCTCCAATGGCACTTGCAATGGTGATAAGTTCTTGCGCATCAACACCCATAGACGGAACAGAAGCGCCACGTTTAGTTCGATGCACGATTGTTCGAGATGAGGTGAAGCCCAATGCGCCAGCCTCTACCGCTTCTTTTGCTAATGCGGCCATTGTTTTCATGTCATCTATGGTTGCGGCTTCGCGATTAGCGCCACGCTCGCCCATGACATAGACACGCAAAGCTCCGTGAGGAATTTGTGCGCCTACATCCATGATGCGCGGAATACGAGCCACCGCATCCATATATTCAGGAAATGTTTCCCATTCCCACTTGACGCCTTCCGAAAGAACGGCACCTGGAATATCCTCAACTCCTTCCATTAATTCCATCATCCATTCACGTTGATGGGTGTGAGCGGGCGCAAATCCGACGCCACAATTTCCCATGACGGCTGTGGTGACGCCATGCCATGAGGAAGGGGATAAGAAAGGATCCCAACTAACTTGTCCGTCGTAATGTGTGTGGATATCTACCCAACCAGGCGTCACCATAAGACCATCTGCATCAATAGTTTTATGTGCTTTTCCTGAAATCCTTCCAACCTCAACTACGCGACCATCTTTTATCGCTACATCTGCTGTTAGGGGAGTGGCTCCGGTGCCATCTACCAAGTTGCCACCTTTAATAATTAAATCATGCATATTAAAAACCTTTGTTTTTTATGCAATTTTTGTAAGTTGCTCATATAAAGTTATTTACGTAAATTAAGCGCGGCACCTACTTTTTCATACAACTCAAATTGATCACGGGCAAATTTCTCAGTTTCTGAAGGTGACCGAATGGCTGCAATGGCACCCATAGTCGCATTACCTTTGTGCCAGTCTGGATCATCCGCAACTTTTTTGAGCACTTCAGTCCATTTGTTGATCACATCTAAGGGTAAACCAGGCGGCCCATAAAGCCCACTCCAGCCGGTAACTTGCTCAAGCGCGCCTACACCAGATTCTCTGGCAGTAGGCACATCTGGGAATTCTTTTAGTCGATCTGGCGTTGAGGTAACCAATGCACGCAAGGTGCCACCTTTGATTTGACCAACAAGAGTAGGTAAATTGTTACAAAGGAATTGCACTTGGCCACTCAAAACAGCGGTAGTTGCTTCGCCGCCGCCTTTATAGGGAATTTGCACCGCATGTGTAGAAGGAATATTGGCGGCGCGTAACAACACCTCGACGGCCAAGTGTTGCGTAGTAGCAGGTCCAGCGGTGGCGTAGTTTAATTTACCTGGTTGTGATTGAAGAGCACTTAAAAGCTCTTTAAGTGTTTTATAGGGTGTGTCAGGCTTTACGACGCAAACTACAGGATTTAAATCCAGCAACGTGATCATGCTGAAGTCATTCCATTTGTAAGGAGTCTTGCTGTCTAAGGCGGGAGTGATCGCATGCGACCCTCCACGAGGAATTAATAAGGTGTAACCATCGGGTGGTGCAAGCTTAACTTTTGCGGATCCTATAGTGCCTGAAGCGCCGACTACGTTTTGAACCACTATAGGCTGGCCCATGTATTTCGAGGCTATTGCCGCAAGGTTTCTTCCTGAAAAATCGCTGTCACCCCCAGCGGCATAAGGGGCAATGATAGTGATAGGTCGGCTAGGGTAGTTCTGTGAAATGGCAGAAGTATTTAGAAGAAGTCCCAACAACACGGTTGAGAATAATTTCCACTTTTGGCGATGGTCGATATTTGTCATTGATGAAGCTCCTTTATTTTTGAGTCGGCTTATAGTAGCCATTGATCCAAACTTCGCATAGTGAGGTTTATATCAGGTACAAGTCAGTTTCCAAACCCGTTGGATACCACTACCTCAATCAGATTAGGCTTACCACTTTGTATGCCAGCTTTCAGGGCGGCATCTAAATCCGCAGGATCTGACACTTTTATGGAACCCATTCCCATGGACTGCGCCAATTGACAATAGTTAATGGCGGGATCGTTCATGTCCATTCCGATGAATCGATCGGAGCCCTGCATGGATACAAGGCGTTCTTTGATAATGCGATAGCCCATGTTATTTGCGATCACATAAGTAATGGGTAACTTGAAGTGGGCAGCAGTCCAAAGACCTTGAATTCCATACATGGCACTGCCATCTCCCACGATGGCCACAACAGGCCGGTCTGGTTTAGCCATGCTGACACCCACGGCACCCGGAATAGCAAATCCAAGCCCACCACTGGCTAGTCCAAAGAAGCTATCGGGGTAGTGCTGATGCAGATATTGCGGCAAGGATTGGGTCGACGTCAACGCCTCTTCCACCACGATGACATCGGGAGTTAGTTGATTGGTAATGTGCATGACAAAAGTGGATGCTGACATTGGCCTTATCGAACTTTGCGTCAGAACTTGGGTTGTCAACTTGTTGCGAGTCACTGCCCAGTTTTGCTGTTCAAGTGCTTTTGCCCGAATCTGGGCTTGCTCTTTGTACTTTGTATCGATGCGTGAACGAAGCAAGGGAAGTAAGACGCTCAAGGTTTCACACACGTTGGCTTGCAAAGCCAATTCGGTTCTGTAATTTTTTCCTAGCTCCCAACTGCGCTCACTCAAATGGAGTACGCGTGAGTGATTCGGCAATGGTTCGACGGGGCTGTAAACCGACATGCGTAGCAAGTCAGCGCCTAGGCATAAAACCAAATCAAAGGGATCCAGTGTTTTACGCACGTTCTCTTGGCTACGTGTGAGCATTCCAAGGTATTGCGGATGAGACGTTGGAAAGGTGGCGCTGAAAGGAACGGACTCTTGAAACACGCCAGCACCTAGTAAGGAGGCTAACGCACTGGCGTCGACAAAAGCTTGTTGTGAAGACAACTCTTGCCCAGAGATGATCACAGGATTTTTTGCTGAAAGTAATGCATTGGCTAATGCGTCTAATGACTTGTCAGATGGCCGAACTCGGTGATCAATTCGAACCGATTGACCCATATCAATTTCTGTAATTTCATTCAGAATATCGCCCGGCAAGCTAATAAATACTGGACCCGTGGGTGGTGTCATGGCAATCTTGGCAGCTCGCCGCATGATGCGTGGCAGATCTTGTAGCCTTGTGACCTCTATCGACCATTTCACCAATGGCGCAGCCATAGAGGTCAAGTCGTCGTAGAGCAAAGGCTCTAGTAAGCCATGTCCTTGTTCTTGTTGACCGGCGGTAAGAATGACAGGAGAGCCGGAAAACTTCGCGTTGTAGAGAGCGCCCATCGCATTGCCAAGCCCTGGTGCAACATGGACATTGGCGGCGGTCAGTTGACGAGAGGCTCTGGCATAGCCGTCTGCCATCCCCATCACCACCGATTCTTGAAGACCCAGGATGAACTTCAAGCCAGGATAGTCAGGCAAAGCTTGCATGATCGGAAGCTCCGTTGTGCCGGGGTTGCCAAAAAGGTGGGTAACACCTTCGCTGATCAGGAGTTCGACAAAAGCTTGACGACCGTACAAATGAGACATGGTATTTCTATCCTTCTCTAGATATGTATCTGAATTTAGCGCTTTAACTAATAGGAACGAGGCAAGCCCAGCACTTTTTCAGCAATGAAACATAGTATGAGTTGCGGACTGACCGGAGCGATGCGCGGGATGTAGGACTCGCGCAAGAAGCGTTCTACGCTGTACTCGGTTGCGTACCCCATCCCCCCCAACGTTAGGACTGCTGTCTGGCAGGCGTTGTGCGCAGCTTCAGCGGCAAGAAATTTGGCAGCATTGGCTTCTGCGCCGCAAGGTTTGCCAGTGTCGTAAAGCGCCGCCGCCTTCATCACCATTAGATTGGCGGCCTCTAGTTGCATCCAGCATTGCGCTAGCGGGTGCTGAATACCTTGGTTTTGCCCGATGGGTCGGCCAAAGACAACGCGCTCCTTGGCATAGCGGGTGGCATGTTCGAGTGCAACGCGTCCAAGTCCGACTGCTTCGGCCGCAATGAGAATGCGCTCTGGATTGAGTCCGTGCAGGATGTATTCAAAGCCGTGGCCCTCTTCACCGATCAGGTGGGATACCGGGACGCGGAGTTCATCGATGAAAAGCATATTGGAGTCAACAGCGGCGCGGCCCATTTTGTCGATTTCGCGCACTTCTACGTGCTGACGATCAAGGTCAGTATAAAAAAGCGATAGGCCTTTGGTGGGCTTATCGACTTGGTCCATGGGAGTGGTACGCGCGAGGATCAGCATCTTATTTGCCACTTGGGCTGTTGAGATCCAAATCTTGCGACCATTGAGAACATAGTGGTCACCGTCTCTAACTGCCTGTGTTTTTAGTTGCGTGGTGTCGAGACCCGCATCGGGCTCGGTTACGGCAAAGCAGGCTTTGTCGTGGCCAGCAATGAGGGGCGGCAACATGCGCTGCTTTTGTGCCTCGCTACCAAAAACTACGACTGGATTCAGGCCAAATATATTCATGTGTATGGCTGAAGCACCGGAGAATCCCGCCCCAGATGCGCTTACGGCCTGGAGCATTAATGCGGCTTCGGTGATGCCAAGCCCCGCACCACCTTGCGCCTCGGGCATCGCGATACCAAGCCAGCCAGCTTCAGCCATAGCCTTATGAAACGCGTGTGGGAACAAGGCCTCAGCATCATTTTTTCGCCAGTAGTTTTCATCAAAAGCCCTACAGGTCTTTTGTACCTCGTCGACAATGGCACGCTGTTCACCGGAGAGATCGAAATTCATTTTTCAGGTGTCCGAGTCACTTGGTTTTTCACCATCTCAGTAATGTCTTCGTTGCTGTAGCCGGCTTCTCGCAAGATCTCGGCGCTATGCTGGCCTAGGCTGGGTGGCAAGCTGCGTATGGTCAGTGGTCCTTCAGACCATGACAGCGTCGGCTTCATCATGCGCAACATGCCTTCGGTTGGATGGTCCACGAGTTGAAAAAATCCGCTGGCCTCTAAATGCGGATCAGTTACCAAACTAGAGGGCGTGTGCATTGGCATAACCGGTATGTCTGCCGCATCGAGCGCCTGCAACCAATCAGCGGTGCTGCGTGTTTGCATGATGTCAGCGACATAGGCATAAATCTCAGCGATATTCGCCCCCCGTTCCGTATGGTTGCGGAAACGAGGATCGTCTTTAAGTTCAGGCTTTCCGATGAGGTCGAAAAAACTTTGCCATTGCTTGTCGTTATAAATAAGCACGCATACATAGCCGTCATTGGTAGCGTAGGGGCGTCGGTGTTTTGCAATCAGGCGTTTATATCCAGCCTCTCCGATAGGGGGGTCGAAAGTCAAGCCACCTAGGTGGTCCCCCATTACAAATTGCACCAAAGACTCAAACATCGGAACCTCAATCGATTGGCCCCGCCCGGTTTTTTCGCGGTAATAAAGAGCAGCATTGATGGCTATGGCGACATTCAACCCAACACTGCGATCTGCCAGCGTCACTGGTGCATAGCGTGGCAGGTCTGCTCCCGACATTTGCGTTAAAGCCGGGACAGCCGCCGCACCCTGTATCAAATCGTCATAGGCTGATTTACCCGAGTAGGGGCCACCTTCGCCATAGCCAACCGCTGCGGCGTAGATGATTTTGGGATTGACCTTTTTGACGTCTTCGTAGGAAAGGCCCAATCGCGCCATAGCCTGGGGTCGGACATTGAAAACCAGCACATCGCTTTTTTCGGCGAGTCGAAGGGCAGCATCACGCCCAGCTGGTTGTTTCAGGTCGAGCACGACGGATCGCTTGTTGCGATTGACGTGTAAATATATGTGACCCATTCCAGGATTTCGCATCGGGCCGACGTCTCGCAAGATATCGCCCTCGGGGGGCTCGACTTTGATCACATCGGCACCCAAGTCGGCAAGAATTTGGGTGGCATAAGGACCCATCAGCACGGAAGTCAGGTCGAGTATTCGTACCCCCTCGAGTGGGCCAACTGGCGTGGAACTCAAAATTTCACCATCATTGGGGTTTTATCGGTGAGTTTGTATCAACGACGAGTGCGACAAAATAGTTACTTCCCAAATTGTTCTCCTCTGTTTTATAGCGGTCATGTTAGCGTTTGGCGATCCGGCATGGGGACTGATAAACCCCTAAGACTTAGCCCTTATTGCCTGTTCCTCAATAATTTCTGGCACTAATTTTTTGAAAGTGTTGTGGCAGCAGATATTAGTGTTTACATCAGTAGTATTAGGTCAAAAGTTGCTTAAAGTAACTTTAATAAGCGATAAGAATTTTCAACCATTAAATGATTACAAAGCACTCGATCCAAAGAACTGACTTCTTATGAATGCATGTTTTCGAGTTGGTAATGGAGCTGGGTTTTCTGGTGATCGGATAGACGCAGCCCTTCCAGTTGTGGACACCCTTATTGAATGGGGTGGTCCTAGCGCTATATTTTTTGAAACGCTTGGTGAGCGAACCGTCGCTCTTGCACAACTTGAGAAGCGTAGAGACCCACAAAAAGGCTATGAGCCTATGTTGGAGAGGTTGCTTGAGCCCATACTCTTAAAGTGTGCGCAGCATTCCATACCCATCATCGGTAACTTTGGTGCAGCCAACCCCATGGGTGCTGCAAAAGTGATTGCTTCTTTGGCTAAACGCTTAGGACTCCCCGATTTAAAAATTGGAGT
>Ga0209550_10005477_pt1 | contig 11900 bp, 10 predicted proteins | sample LauGreSuBDMM15SN_2_FD_187567 | JGI IMG/M metagenome (GOLD analysis project Ga0209550, IMG submission 187567) | Freshwater lake microbial communities from Lake Michigan, USA - Su13.BD.MM15.SN (SPAdes) (version 5) | ecosystem: Environmental > Aquatic > Freshwater > Lake | place: Lake Michigan... | reverse complement strand
AGCCTCTTCAAGTCGCTGCCGCCACCCGCACAGACATGGCGCCTATGCCTTGGATACGCGCGTGCAGCGTGTCGCCGGCCACGATCGGACCCACGCCCTGCGGCGTGCCTGTGATCAGCACATCGCCCGGGTGCAAGGTGTAAAAGCTGGACGCAAACACGATGAGCTCGGCCACCCCCAAAATCAACTCACGGGTGTTGGCCTGCTGCCTGAGCTCATCACCCACATGCAAGGACAAGTCCAGTGCGCCAGGGTCGCCCAGCTCGTCGGCCGTGACCAGGTAAGGCCCCAGCACGGTGTAGGTGTCGGGCGACTTGCGCAGGCTGCGCTCTTCTGGGCCTCTGAGGGTGATGTCCAGGCCAATGCAGTAGCCGGCCACATGCGAGAGAGCCTCTTGCAATTGAACACCTCGACCTGCCTTGCCTATGACCACGGCCAATTCCACCTCGTGGTCGTTGCGGCGGTCGGTGTGCACCAATTCAATGGCGTGGCCCGCGCCTATGACGGAGCTGCTGGCTTTTAAGAACAGCCCGGCCTTGTGGATTTCATGGATCAAGTTGCCGTGGTGAATGTCGCGCTGGGCCAGCACCTCTTCCATGTGGCGCTGGTAATTCACGGGCGCGGCCACCACCTTGCCCACATTGGCCACGGGGCTGAGCAAGCTGACGTCTTGCAGGGCGTGGGTCTGCCCGTTTTGGGCGCACTCTTCAATGAAGGGCTGTAAAAAAGGCAGGTGCTCGATGAAGATGTCGTGCCTGGGGAAGGGGTAACGTGCGCTGGGCAAATGCGCCAGTGCGGCGGTCACATCGGTCAGCACCTCGCCCTGGAGCAGGCCCAGTCGGTGGTCGTTGAATCGGGCCAGTTTCATAAAGGGTCTTGTGTCTGTTGAAAGGTATTCACTCGCTTCAAGGCAGTGACTTCAGCCACCTTGTTGGCGAAGCAGCGCAGGGGCAAGGCTCAGTGGGTCACCGAGCCACCATCGACCACGATCACCTGGCCAGTCACAAAATCGCTGGCCGCGCTGGCCAGGTACACCAAGGTGCCTGAGAGGTCATCAGGCAGTTGTTCGCGCTTGATCGCCCGCGAGGCCACGATGCCCGAGCCAATGTCACCTTGCCAATCGGGATTGGCCACCACCTTGGCACTGAGCGTGAGCCCCGGGGCAATGGTGTTGACGCAAATGTTGTGGCTGCCCAGCTCGCGCGCCAGGCAACGCGACATGGCCACAACCGCCCCCTTGGAGCTGACGTAGTGAAGAAATAAGGGCGTGCCCTTGAACACGGTGCCCGAGGCCACGTTGATGATCTTGCCGTAATTCTGCCGCCTCATCACCGGGCTGACGGCGCGGGCGCACTCAAAAGGCCCCCGCACATTGACTGCCATCACACGGTCCCACTCGGCCGAATCAATTTCTTCGAAAGGCTTGAGCGAGAGGTTGCCAAAAATCGCGGCGTTGTTGACCAGAACGTCAATGCGGCCAAACGCGTCCAAGCAAGCCTGCACCATGGCAGCGACCGAGCTCGTCGAGGTCACATCCACATGCACCGCCAGAGCCTGGCCACCCTCGGCGTGGATGTCTTTGACGACGTCTGTGCAATCGAGCACATCGCCGCACACCACCTGCGCTCCGGCGCGCGCCAGCGCCAATGCGTAGGTGTGGCCTATGCCCTGGGCCGCACCGGTGACGATGGCCACCCTGCCTTGCAGTACTTGTCCAAGCATTTGAGGGATGTTCATGGTGCAGTTCCAGGTGTGGTTAAAAAAGCAAGGGGCTGCGGTCCAGGCTCGGGCTGTTCATCACAAGCGCTCAGCGCGCGAGCATTTAACGCCCGCGCCGCACCCGCAGCAACTCGTCGAGGATGAGGCAAGCCGCGCCCACGCTGATGGCGGCGTCGGCCACGTTGAAGGCGGGAAAGTGGTAGCCGGCCCAATGGAAATCAAGAAAGTCCACCACATAGCCGTGCAGCAGCCGGTCTATCACGTTGCCTATGGCGCCGCCCAAGATGCAGGCCAGCGCAAAGCTGAACAGGCGCTGGCCAGGGTGGGCGCGCAGCAGGTAAATGATGAAGCCGGCTGCGCCTACGCCAACGGCGGTGAAGAACCAGCGCTGCCAGCCGGAGGCGCCGGCCAAAAACGAAAAGGCGGCGCCCGAGTTGTGCACTCGCACGATGTTGAAAAACTCGGTCACCCGGGTGGCGTCGCCGAGCTGGTAGGCACCCAGGATCAGCACCTTGGTGAACTGGTCGGCGATGAGCAGCAACAGGGCCAGCGCCAGCCAGGGCAGCATGCCGCTGGCGGTGCTGGTTTTTTTGGCGGGTGCGCGTGCCATCAGGCCACACGGCGGACTTCACCCGCGCCAAAAAGGTTGCTGTTGCAGCGCCCGCACAGCGTGGGGTGCTGCGGGTCTTGGCCCACGGTGTCGCTGTAATGCCAGCAGCGCTCGCACTTGGGGCTGGTGCTGGGTGACACGCTCACGGCCAGGGTCTCGCCCAGGCTCAGCCGCAGCGCAGAGGTGATGAACACAAACTTAAGGTCAGGCCCCAAGGAGGCCAGCAGCGCATGGTCTGGGGCGTTCACTTGCAAGCTCACATCGGCTTGCAGCGACGCGCCCACGCGGCCCTCGGCGCGCACGGCCTCTATGTCTTTGTTGACTGCGTCGCGCAACTGGCGGATGCGGCCCCACTTGGCCAGCAAGGCGGCATCGGGTGTGCCCAAGGCGCTGAAGGTTTCCAAGAAAATGGACTCCGAGCCGCCAAAGTCTTGCCACACCTCTTCGGCCGTGAAGGACAAAAACGGCGCCATCCAGCGCAGCATGCCGTGCGTAATGCGGTAGAGCGCCGTTTGCGCGCTGCGCCTGGCCAGGCTGTGGGGCGCGGTGGTGTAGAGCCTGTCTTTGAGCACGTCGAGGTAAAACGCGCCCAGGTCTTCCGAGCAGTAAATCTGCAGCTTGGAGACCACGGGGTGAAACTCATACACCGCAAAGTGCGCCAAGATCTCGGCCTGCAGCTCGGCCGCGCGGGCCAGGGCGTAGCGGTCGATTTCCAGCAGCTCGTTGTCGGGCACGCTGTGTTGGGCCGGGTCAAAGTCGCTCACATTGGCCAGCAAAAACCGCAGGGTGTTGCGGATTCGGCGGTAGGCGTCGACCACGCGGGCCAGGATCTTGTCGTCGATGTTGAGGTCGCCCGAGTAGTCGGTGGACGCCACCCACAGCCGCACGATTTCGGCGCCCAATTTGCTGGTCACGCTTTGCGGCTCCACCGTGTTGCCCAGGCTTTTGCTCATCTTGCGGCCTTGGCCGTCGGTGGCAAAGCCGTGGGTGAGCAAGCCGCGGTAAGGCGCCTGGTCGAACAGGGCGCAGCCCAGCAGCAGCGAGCTGTGGAACCAGCCCCGGTGCTGGTCGTGGCCTTCCAAGTACAAGTCGGCCTCCGGGCCTTGGCTGTGGAAGGGCGGCACGGCGTAGGCGTTTTTGTGGCTGCCGCGCAGCACATGCCAGAAGGTCGAGCCGGAGTCGAACCAGACCTCCAAAATGTCTGTGCTCTTGGTGTAGTGCGGTGCATCTTCTGCACCCAAAATTTCTTCGACCGTCACGCGGCTCCAGGCCTCTATGCCGCCTTTTTCCACAATCTCTGCGGCCTGGTCCAAGATGGCCATGGTCCGTGGGTGCAGCTCGCCGGAGTCTTTGTGCAAGAAAAACGCCACGGGCACGCCCCAGGAGCGCTGGCGCGAGATGCACCAGTCGGGCCGGTTGGCGATCATGTCGCGCAGCCGGGTTTTGCCGTTTTCGGGGTAGAACTCGGTCTGCTCAATCGCGTCCAGTGCCAGTTGGCGCAAGGTTTTGGGCGCTTTGTCCTGGGTGAACACGCCTTCGCCTTCGTCCATGCGAATGAACCACTGGGCCGCGGCGCGGTAAATCACCGGCGTTTTGTGGCGCCAGCAATGTGGGTAGCTGTGCGTGATGCCCACGGTGCTCATCAGGCGGCCGGCGAGCTTGAGCGCGTCCATGATGGCGGGAATGGCCTTCCAGATGTGCTGGCCACCAAACAGCGGGAACTCGGCCGCGTAGGCGCCATTGCCTTGCACCGGGTTGAGGATGTCCTCGACCTTCACGCCGTGCGCCACACAGGAGTTGAAGTCGTCCACCCCGTAGGCGGGCGAGGAATGCACCAGGCCGGTGCCGTCGGTGTCGCTCACGTACTCGGCGAGGTAGACGGGCGACAGGCGCTTGTAGCCTGCGTCCAGGTCGTGCAGAGGATGGCGGAAATTCAGGCCGCCCAGCTGTGCGCCCTTGGCAGTGGCCAACACTGTGCCGGTCAAGCCAAAGCGTTCCAGGCATTTGTCCACCAGGGACTCGGCCAGCACCAAGCAGCCCTTGGGTGTGTCCACCAGGGCGTAAACCAGTTCAGGGTGGGCGTTGAGCGCCTGGTTGGCCGGGATGGTCCAGGCGGTGGTGGTCCAGATGACGGCAAAGCCGGTTTTGCCCGCAGGCAAGCTGGGCAAGCCAAAGGCGGCGGCAAGATGGCTGGCGTCGTCGCTCTCAAAAGCCACGTCCAGCGTGTCGCTTTTCTTGTCGGCGTATTCAATTTCAAACTCGGCCAAGGAGGAGCCGCAGTCAAAGCACCAGTACACGGGTTTCAAGCCCCGGTAGACAAAACCGCGCTCGATGACGCGTTTGAAGGCGCGAATTTCACCGGCCTCGTTGGCAAAGTCCATGGTGCGGTAAGGCCGCTCCCAGTCGCCCAGCACGCCCAGGCGCTTGAAGTCTTCGCGCTGCTGGCCGATTTGTTCGGTGGCGAAAGCACGGCTTTTGGCCTGCATGTCGTCTCTGGAGAGTTGGCGACCGTGCAGCTTTTCAATGGCGTTTTCAATCGGCAGGCCGTGGCAGTCCCAGCCGGGGATGTATTGCGCGTCAAAGCCCGCCAGTTGCTTGGACTTGACGATCATGTCTTTGAGCACTTTGTTCAGCGCGTGGCCAATGTGCAACTTGCCGTTGGCGTAAGGCGGGCCATCGTGCAGCACAAACAAGGGGGCGCCTTGGCGGGCATCGCGCAGTTTTTTGTACAGGCCTTGCTCGTTCCAGGCTTGCACCCAGGCCGGTTCACGCTTGGGCAGATCGCCCCGCATGGGAAAGGGCGTGTCTGGCAGGTTGAGGGTGCTGCGGTAATCGGTGGGTTGGTCGGACATGGTTGGGGGCGAGGGCATCGACAAGCTCAACCCGATGTGCGGGTGCTAAAAAGAGGTGGCACGGGGGCTGCCTGTGCGTTCGCCCTGAGCCTGTCGATGGGGGGCGATCGTGGGTGGCTAGCTTAAATTCGCTCGCGTAGGCTCTGGAGGCTGTGGGGCGCGGACAGGGCGGCAAAAAAGGCGCGGGCGTCATCGCAATCTTTGGCAATGCCGATTTTCAAGGCGTCCAGGCCCTCGTACTTCAGCTCATCGTGCAATTTGGTCAGCAGTTCCACTCGAACAATTTTACCGTAGGCAATGTCCAGCCCCGCCTGTGGCTCACCTTCGGCCCGCGCCGGGATGGGCCAAGTCAGGCAATGCACCTCCAACAAGACCCGGCCGGCGTCTTCCACCGTGGGCCGCACGCCCAAGCTGGCCACACCGTCCACGGGCGCGGGGCCCAGGCCGTGCGTGCGAACCACAAAAATGCCTGACGCGGCTGGCCTGTGGTGCCTAAATTCAATGTTCAGTGTGCGAAAGCCCAGCTCTCGCCCCAGCTTGCGGCCATGCACCACATGGCCAGAGATGGAATAGGGCCGCCCCAGCAAGCTGGCTGCCAAGTCCATGCGCCCGGCGGCCAAGGCGTCGCGCACTGCCGAGCTGGACACGCGCACGCCGCGCACCTCGTAGCTGTTCATGCGGGCCACATCAAAACCGGCGGCCTCGCCCGCCGCATCGAGCATGGCGTAGTCGCCCGCGCGTTTGGCGCCAAACTGAAAATCGTCGCCCACCAGCACGTAGCGCACTTGCAAGCCGCGCAGCAGCACGTCGTCAATAAAGCCTTGCGCGCTTTGGCTGGCCAGGCTTTGATTGAAAGGCAGCACCACCACCTCGTCCACCCCGCAGCGGGACAGCTCGGTGAGCTTGTCGCGCAGCGTGGAGATGCGGGCTGGCGCGGTGCCAGGCGAAAAGTATTCTCGGGGATGGGGCTCGAAAATCATGACCCGGGAAGGCAGCCCCCGGTGCTGGGCCTCGTTTTTGAGCAAAGCGAGCATGGCCTGGTGGCCGCGGTGCACGCCGTCAAAGTTGCCAATGGTCAGCGCGCACGGCCGGGCCAGTTCAGGGTGGTGGAAACCGCGGAAGACTCTCATGGCTGTGATTATCGTTTTTGTGCGGCACGGGTTGGCCAGCGCAGGGTCAAGCACAGGCTGTCACGGGCGGGTCGTCATTTCGCGTTATATTGAAGTCAACCTTGATCTAGCGTGTTCGGTGGTGACCCATCACGCTTGACGGGGCCTTTGATGCCGTTCCCATTCACATGGAGGTTGTCGCTTGAAGGTCTTGAAGCTTTCTGCCCAAGGGCTGCCGCAGTCGTGGATCAGCCTCGAGCAAGCCGTGCTGCATTACGCTGCGGACGAGGTGCGCTGGGAGGTGGGTGCCGAAGTCGCTGTGTTTCGCGGTGGCCACAATGCCCGCACCGGCGAGCAGTCGCAAATTCGGGTCAACAGCATCATTGGTACCCGGGGTGTGCCCAATATCAACCCTTTCAATCTGCGCCCGGGGTTGACCAACAGCAAACTGTTCATCCGCGACCGCAATGTGTGTGCGTACTGCGGCCAAGATTTTCACGAGACAGAGCTCACGCGCGAGCACATCATTCCCTTTGCACAAAACGGTGTGGACACCTGGATGAACGTGGTCACCGCCTGCCGCAGCTGCAACCACCGCAAAAGCAGCCGCACACCTGAGCAAGCGCGCATGCCGCTGCTTTACGCCCCTTACGTGCCCAGCCTGTGGGAAGACTTTATTTTGCGCAACCGCCGCATCTTGGCCGACCAAATGGAGTTTTTGATGGCGCATGTGCCGCGCACCTCCAGGCTGCTGGCGGAGAGCCTCGCGCTGAGCACCTAGCCGCCAGCGCGGCCAGGGTTTGGCGAGAGGCTTTATTTCAGGCGAAGACGCCCGCCGTGTCTTGCATGCGCTCAGACACTTGGCCCAAGTGGTGCAAGCTGTCGCCAAAACTCATTTCCAGCTGGGTGAGCTTTTTAAAGTAGTGGCTGATGATGTACTCGTCCGTCACGCCAATGCCGCCGTGCAACTGCACGCTTTGCTGCCCCACCAGGCGCATGGACTGGCCCAGCTGCACCTTGGCGCGCGACAAAGCCATGCGGCGCTCTGCCTCAGGGGCTTGCAGCTTGAGCCAGGCGTAGTAGCTCATGGAGCGGCCCAGTTCCAGCTGCATTTTCATGTCGGCCAGGCGGTGGCGCAGGGCTTGAAAGCTCGCAATGGCTACGCCAAACTGCTTGCGCTGGTTCATGTAGTCGGCCGTGATCAGCAGGCTGCGTTCCATGGCGCCCACGCCTTCGGCGCAGGCGCAGGCTGCCCCCAGGTCCAGCGCATGGGAAAGCGCAGCCAGCCCGTCAGAGGTCAGCAGCTCGGCCGGTGTCGCGTTGAAGTGCAGCTCGGCCGCGCGCGAGCCGTCTTGCGTGCCGTAGCCCTGGCAGCTGATGCCGCTGGCCTGGGCATCGACCAAGAAAAGAGCGATTTTCCCGTCCAGCTGCGCTGACACAATGAAGGCCTGGGCCTGGTCGCCCACGGCCACCAGGCTTTTGCTGCCGCTGAGTTGGTGGCCAGTGCCCGCCGCTTGCGCCTGGGTTTGGCACGCGTCCATGCGGTAGCGGCCTTGGCGCTCTTGCCAAGCCAGGCTGATGAGGGCCTGTCCACTGGCCACCTGCGGCAGCCACTGGGCTTGTTGGTTGGGGCTGGCCACCTGGGTCAGCATCGTGCCCGCCATCAGGGCCTGCGAGAGGGGTTCAAGCACCAGGCCGCGGCCAAGTTCTTCCATCACCACCATGGCCTCCATGGGCCCCATGCCCAGCCCGCCATGCGCCTCAGGCACGCTCAAGCCGGTCAGCCCCAGCTCGGCCAACTCGTTCCACGCCTCGCGGGAAAAGCCGCCGCCCGACACAATGGCGCGCCTGCGCTCCATGGTGTAGGCTTTTTCAACCCACTTGGCCACCGCCTCGCGCAACTGCAGTTGCTCGTCAGAAAAATCGAAATCCATGGTTGTTCCTTTCAGCCGAGCAGGGTTTGGGCGACGATGTTGCGCTGCACTTCGTTGCTGCCGCCGTAAATGGAGGTCTTGCGCATGTTGAAGTAGTTGGAGGCCAGAGGCGCGCAGTGCAGGGCACCCCCTGGGAAGGGCTGGTCGCCTTGCCAGCCGGCCTCCATGGCCTCGTGGATCAGGGGTAGGGCAAAGGGGCCGGCGGCCAGCATCATGAGTTCGGTGTAGCGCTGCTGGATTTCGCTGCCGCGAATTTTCAAAAGACCGGCAATGTCCAGCGAGCTTTTGCCCGAGCGCTCGGCCGACAGCACGCGCAGCACCATCATCTCCAGCGCCACCACGTCGACTTCGAGCAGGACGATTTGGTCCCTAAAGCGGGCGTCGTCCCACACGCCTTCGGCCTGGGCAATGCGTTTTAAGCGCTCCAACTCGCGCTTGGCGCGGTTCACGTCGGCAATGTTGGTGCGCTCGTGGCCGAGCAGAAATTTGGCGTAGGTCCAGCCCTTGTTTTCTTCGCCCACCAGGTTCTCGGCCGGCACTTGCACATTGTCAAACCACACCTCGTTGACCTCTGATTCGCCGTCGAGCAGGCGAATCGGCCGCACGGTCACGCCGGGCGACTTCATGTCAATGAGCAAAAAGGAAATGCCGGTTTGTGGCTTGCCTTCGTGGCTGGTGCGCACCAGGCAAAAAATCCAATCGCCGTATTGGCCCAGGGTGGTCCAGGTTTTTTGGCCGTTGACCAAGTAGCTGTCGCCTTGGCGCTCGGCCTTGCATTTGACCGAGGCCAGGTCCGAGCCCGAGCCCGGTTCGCTGTAGCCCTGGCTCCACCACACCTCGCCGCTGGCGATGCCCGGCAAAAAGCGCTCTTGCTGGGCGCGGTTGCCAAAAGCCATGATGACGGGCGCCACCATCACCGGCCCAAAAGGCACGACGCGGGGGGCGCCTGCCAGCGCGCATTCTTCTTCAAACAAATGGCGCTGCACCGCGTTCCAGCCTGGCCCGCCAAATTCACTGGGCCAGGCGTGGCCCAGCCAGCCTTTTTTGCCCAAAATGAGCGCCCAGCGCTGCATGTCTTCGCGCGTGAGTTTCAGGCCGTGGTGCACCTTGTGCGAAATGTCGATGGGCAGCTGGGCTTTGACCCAGTGGCGAATGTCTTCGCGGAACTGTTGTTCCTGAGGCGTGAAGGCGAGGTCCATGGCTGTGTCGTTTCTTGGTTCAGGGAGTGCTTTGCGGCAAAGTTTGTTTTGTAGCACGCCGACGGGGCTGAGTCTGTCTCGGTTGGGATTTTGGCCCCCAAGTACATGCCCCTTGGTACAGGCCGGTCATCACAGGCCCGTCATGGGCTGGGGTTGAATGCCGGCCAAGGCCAGCCTTGAACTGCTTGTGCCACAGGCGACTGGCGCCTGAAGGCTGCAAAGCCCAGATCTACACTTGAGCCATGACTGCTTTTGACCCGCCCACGCGCTCTGCCACCCGAAACATTGTCATCTTGATCTCAGGCGCAGGCTCCAACATGCAGGCCATTGTGGATGCGGCCGAGCGTGAGGGATGGCACCAGCGGCTGGGGGTGCGGGTGGCTGCGGTCATCAGCAACAAGGCCCAGGCGCCAGGTATTGAACAGGCGCAACGGGCGGGCTTGCACACCGAGGTGATAGAGCCCCCACAATTTCAATCGCGCGAGGCCTTTGACGCTGCCTTGATGCGGGGCATAGACCGCCACGCGCCCGCGCTGGTGGTGCTCGCTGGTTTCATGCGCATTCTCACGCCCGGGTTTGTGCGCCACTACCAAGGCCGCTTGGTGAACATTCACCCGTCTTTGCTGCCGGCTTTTGCCGGACTGCACACCCACCGCCGTGCGATTGAGGCGGGCTGCCGCGTGGCCGGTGCGACCGTGCACCTGGTCACGGCCGAGTTGGACCACGGCCCCATCTTGGCCCAGGCCGTGGTGCCCGTGTTGCCTGAGGACACCGAGCACAGCCTGGCCGCGCGCGTCCTCACGCAAGAGCACCTGGTTTACCCGCAGGCCATCCGTGGCTGGCTGGAGCGCCCTCACTCATTTTGAGATTTGCATATTTTTGTTGGTGTCTTACTTCTTTTATTTGTTATTTAACGGTATTTTTTAGTTAAAAAAAGTGTCTTTAGGAGCTACCCGGTTGAGTCTTTTGAGGTCTTCTAGCTAAATGAAAGATCCTTAAAACTCACTCACGGAGACAACATGAAGTTCACGAGATTGGCGCTCGCCCTGTGTTCTATGGTTCTGGCCACGGGCGCCATGGCGCAAGCGGGCAAAGACAACCTCAAAACCTTGCAGTCCATGAAGGTGGCCACCACGGACTTGAACATCCCTTTGGTGGCGCAAGAAGGCAAAAACGCCGATGCCATCCGCGCCAACCTCAAGCGCATCAAGATGCCGCCAGGCTTCAAGATCGAGTTGTTTGCGGTGGTGCCCGACGCCCGCCACATGGCGGTGGCACCCTCGACCAACATGCTGTTTGTGGGCACGCGCAAAACCCGCGTTTGGGCCGTGACCGACCGCAACGGCGATGGCTTTGCCGACGAGGTCAAGGCTTTTGCCCCTTCGCTGAACTTCAAGGTGCCCAACGGCGTGTGCTGGACCAAAGACGGTTTTTTGGTGGTGGTGGAACACAACCGGGTGCTCAACTTCCCGGCTGCCGAGTTCTTTTATGAAGGCCCGGACGTGGCGGTCATCGAGGTGGTGCCCCAAGGCAAGCTGATTCCTGAAGAAGAAGAGTCTTTCAACCACGGTGCGCGCACCTGCCGCATCAGCGACGACGGCAAGCTGCACATCACCCTGGGCCAGCCTTACAACGTGCAGCCCGCCGGCAAAGTGGCTTTGTATGAAAAGCTGGGCATAGGCGGCATGATCCGCATGGACGCGTTTGACGGCTCCAAACGCGAGGTGATTGCCCGCGGCGTGCGCAACTCCGTGGGCATGGACATCAACCCCAAAGACAAGGTGGTGTGGTTCACCGACAACCAAACCGACGGCATGGGCGACGACATTCCTCCCGGCGAGCTCAACCGCATCACCAAGGCCGGAGGCGAGCACTTTGGCTACCCCTTCATTCATGGCAACAATACGCCAATTGCGGGCACGGCAGCCGCGCCAGACCTCAAGGGCATGGCCGCACCCGCGGCCTGGACCAAGCCGCAGGTGGAGTTTCCCGCGCACCAGGCGCAGCTGGGCATGACTTTTTACAACGGAAAAATGTTCCCCAGCAGGTACCAAGGCGGCATGTTTGTGGCAGCCCACGGCTCTTGGAACCGCACCAAGGCTTCAGGCGGGCTGGTCAACTTTGTGCCACTCAATGCCGACGGCACGGCAGGCAAGTCTGAGGTGTTTGCAGAGGGCTTTTTGGACCCTGACACCGGCATTTACCGCGGCCGCCCCGTGGATGTGGCCCCCATGAAAGACGGCTCCTTGTTGGTCTCTGACGACTACGCAGGCGCCATCTACCGCATCACTTACAGCAACTGAGAGAGTCCCTCAACGGGCGCTGCATTGCAGCGCCCGTTGTCGCGTGTTTGAACGAGTTGTTGAATGATCCTAAATCCGGCAGTTGGCCGCTTGCTTCCGCTTGAAACACTTGATGAATCAAACACTTGCGCACACGACGACCTTCACCTCAGGGGTGAAAGCGCTGCACGGCCG
>Ga0209550_10005476_pt1 | contig 11900 bp, 7 predicted proteins | sample LauGreSuBDMM15SN_2_FD_187567 | JGI IMG/M metagenome (GOLD analysis project Ga0209550, IMG submission 187567) | Freshwater lake microbial communities from Lake Michigan, USA - Su13.BD.MM15.SN (SPAdes) (version 5) | ecosystem: Environmental > Aquatic > Freshwater > Lake | place: Lake Michigan, USA... | reverse complement strand
CAATAGTGGAATACGTGAGCCACTATCACATAAAGTTATAAAAAGTGTAGATTCAATTTTTCCCCTAGAAGTAAGAAAAAATGAAAAGGTTTCTGTTTATATATCTTTAAAAGCCGAGATTTTCACTGCTTTTTATATAAATTTATACAATACAAATGGAATTTTTGACCATCTAATCAAACATAACTTTTTCATTGGTATCTTCTTTGGATGCGTAATATTTATGGGAGTTTTATGTATTTCAATTTTATTTTATATAAAAGATACAACTTATCTCTTCTATTTATTTTTTCTGATTTCAGATGCAATATTTCAGTTTTCTAGAGTTCTGCTAGGTATCTATTTTATATACCCGGAACATCCCAATTGGAATATAAGTATTTGGTATTCCTCACATGTAATATCATTTATGTTTGCAACTTTATTTTTTAGACACTTTTTAAATCTAAAAATGTATAATACAACATTAGATAAAATAAGTCATTATATGGCATACGTCATACTACTTTTTTTACCAATGCCATACATATTTAATGAAAATACTTTTTACATTGCACTCGCTGTAGGATTTCTTTATACTATTACCGTATTCATCGCTAGTATACATGTCTATGGAAAGGGGTTTAAACCTGCAAAGTATTTCATCATGGCATGGGGCTTTTTGATTATAGGTGTTATGGCATCTTCTATCGCCACAAAAAATAATTTTATTCGGGAATACGCTTCTATGATAGGTTCTATTCTCCAAATGATTTTTATTGTATTTGCAATACTCTCTAAAACGAAACGCATACAGAAAGAAAAAGACCAAATTAGCCTAGAGATCTCAGGAATGAGACGAGAACTCGACATGGCAAAAAAAATTCAACTCTCACTTCTCCCCGAAAAACCCCCTAAGATAAAAGGCTGTGACATAGGGACGTATTACTTACCCATGAAAGAAATTGGTGGAGACTTTTATGATTTTTACGAGAAAGATGATAAATCATTTTCTTGCCTTGTGGCAGATGTATCAGGTCATGGTGCAGCTGCTGCATTGATTGCTTCCATGTTGAAAGTATCCTTTTCCTCAACAGCTGATCTCTACAACCAACCAAGAGAAGCTCTACTAAAGATGAATCGTTCGCTTTTGGGTAATTTGGGCAAAAAATTTGTGACTGCTGTCTATGCCCATATTGATCTACGAGAAAAAACTCTTACCTATTCAAGCGCGGGTCATCCCGCAATTTTGGTGCAGAGAAGAAGTGAACAAAGAATTATTTATCTGGAACCCAAAGGTCAATTTTTGGGTTGGTTTGAGGATATTAAACTTAGGGAATATACATTTTCTATTGAGATTGGTGATAGAATATTGATCTACACAGATGGACTTATTGAAGCATTTAACGATAAACATGTAATGTTTGACTATGACCATTTAGAAGAAGCACTGATGAAAAATACTTCTCTGAGTGCAGAAGGTCTGACATATTTTTTAGGTTATCATATCAAAGAATGGGTTGGATTTACTAGGGACTTTGAGGATGACATCACATTAGTAACTGTTGATATAGTATAAATACTTACAAACTAAAACCTGCATTCTTTGCATCTTCTAAAAAAGTCTTAACAGTTTCAAGAGACTGCTGCATAGGAGAAATTTTTCCAATTCCGCCCAACTTATTCAAAACATCTTTTGGTGCTGTAATTATATGGCATCCCAGATCATTAGCTTGGTAAATATTATAAACTTCACGTGTAGATGCCCATAAAAGTTCTGTATTTGCTCGCATTGACACCAATGTAGCTGATGCTATGATACATGGAACAGGATCAGTTCCTACGTCTGCCAATCGCCCTGCAAATACAGAGATAACTGCTGGTGTAGATTCTCTTAAAGCAAGAACCACATCCCTTGTTTGTTCTTTTGTATAAATAGCAGTTATGTTTAGCTTTACACCTTCACCAGATAATTCTGAGATTAGTTTGTATGTGGGCTCACCCTTGGAATTCATCACGGGGATTTTAACATATACATTTTTACCCCATGAATTGATGATCATTGCCTGTTTCTTCATATTCTCAAAATCATCAGCAAATATTTCAAAGGAGATATCCCTATCTTTGATCTCAGTGAGAATTTCTTTAGCAAAGGAGATATAATCTTTAACTCCTGCTTTCTTCATTAGGGAAGGGTTTGTAGTAAATCCACCGATAAATGGATTTTTATATAGATCTAAGATTTCCTTTTTGTCTGCACCGTCTGCATAAATCTTTATATTCAGAGATTCTAATGTTCTTGTTTCTTTTGGATTCATACCCTCTCCTAATTTTTGTAGCTGAGTATGTACAACTATTTATTCAATTTTCTAATGTAAAGTAAATTTCACTTTCATTTTTTCTTGGGAAATCATCTGTTATTTTTATTCATTTTTAGCTTTCCATAAAATCTAAGTAGAACCCATTCGCTTATTAAAATTAATTATAAATTGTTCCTCATCTTGTGAAGGAGGGAAAAGAAGCGAAAATGTAATTCCAATTATAAATATAATAGGAATTCCAATCACTCCCCAGTAATATGTATAATTACCCTCAACTCCAAAATATATATAACAAAAAATACCCCAAATAAAACCAAATAACATAGAAGCTATAACCCCTACCCGAGATGTTTTTTTATAATAAAATGCTCCCAACAAACCAAATGAAAGTGCTGCGATTGGAATATTTGCGAGTATAAGTTTGTCTAATATTTTATCTATAAAAATTTCAGAGATACCTAATGATATACCTATTATAATTAGAGTAAGATAAATACTTCTTTTAGGAGTTACAATATGATCTATTTTTTTCTTTAATAAATCAGAAAGAATCATAGTTACCATCGCACTCCATACTCCAGATAAAGTTGTAATACCGGCTAAAAAAATAACAATATATCCAAATCCTTTTAATCCTATTGGAAATAGATTTTTTATGATATAGGGAACTCCACCCTCACTATTATCAAATATGATTCCCGACATTTTTAAATTATAAACTGCTAGTATAGGAAATGAGTATAAAAGGAATACAAGTATAGATGCCACTCCTACAGAATAGAAAGCTATACTTTCAGATTTTGCTGAAAAAATTTTCTGACCATACCAAGGTGCTGCAATATATGTAAACATTGTTAGCATAATGAGTGAGAGAACAAAATTAGGTGGGAGTGCTGATTGTCCTTCTTGTATGGTAATTACATGGTGAATTGCCTTTTCTGGGATTGAAAAAATGTACAACATGGGTATAAAGATAAGAGTAGCAATAAATGACCACACATCAGTTTTTATGATAGCAACCAATCCACCTCTGAGGGTTATGAATGCAACCAACAGAACCAAGATAAAAGATATTTGAAAATCTGAAAAATTACTCATCCATGGTTTAAATAGAATCTGCATTGACTTGATATAGTTAGCACTAAAACCGAAGAGTGCAACTAGTAGAAATGTGCTTGCCAGCTTTCCAAATCCCTCACCGTACCTAAGCGTAAACAATTCTGCAACACTCGATGCATCCAAACGCTTCCATTTTTTAGCAACCGTGAATGTATAAAATAGCAAGCCTATCAAAAATACAAAAGGCAAACTCAATCCCCACACACCCGTAAAATATCCTACAGAAGAAAATCCTACTAACGTAGAGGGATTGAACTCCGTCATCACCAATGTAGAAACCAAAGCAAAAAAACCAGTCTTACGATCTGCCAAGAGATAAGAAACTTCCGTTTTCACATTTTGAGAGCCTCTTAAACCTATAAAAACAGAAATGATAAGAATACCTAGAAATAGAGCAATGTCTAATGAGTTCATATAATATTTTTTGATCAAAAATTTCATTCCATAATTATGAAAGAACATTTTAAACCTTATTTGTCCCAATTAAATAACTCTTTCTATTATAAATCTACTTTTTCTTTTTATTACAAAAAAATCTTGTATGTTTCCTATATTGATTAGATTTGTTCTTCATGGAAAACCAACTCAGTGCGTTAGTGATCGGTGGAAATGGAACTCTTGGGACAGCCTTTGTCTCAAGTTTACTTAAAAGAAATTATAAAGTAGCAACTACATTTCATAAAAATAAATCCACATCCCATGATCTAGAATTTCATCTTGATCTAGATTCTCCTACCAACGAAATTCATGCTTCACTTGACGTAGTACGAGATCAGTTTGGAGTTCCTGATCTGTTGATAGTATCCTCCGGAACTGCTTTTTATAATCCTTTGCATAAATCTGATCCTGATGATATTCGTCATACATATCAAGTTGACCTTATTGGGGTTGTGGATACAGTAAAATATTTTTTACCTTATTTTTTAGAAAGGAATACAGGTATACTTCATGTTGTGTCTGCCATTGCAGGTCTAGTTCCCGCAGTAAAAAATATGAGCATCTACACATCTTCTAAATTTGCATTGGTGGGATTTATTAGATCCCTTGCATGGGAACTCATTGGAACAGGTGTAAAAACATCAGTTAGTTGTCCTGGAGGTATCAGATCTAAACTTCCAGAAAATGCACTTGGAGACTCCGAATCCCTCAAAAAATTCTTTGACCAGTATGCAAAAGCTTTCGATGAAGCTAGCACTATTTCTGAATCTATTTTAGATAAATTATCTTCCAGAGAAATAGTGCTTTTCCCCACGGAATCCGCAAAGAAGCTTTTTGAGCAGAGCTTCCAAAAACCCTATTGGACTTAAAAAACAAGATAGATTGGAAGCACTTCCAAGGTTCCCACTGGACATATTTAGGAGAGGGGCTACGTCATTTTACTGGGACTTCCCTCTCAAGAAAAAAGTCTAAAGCCTATCTTAGGGCTGATTTAACAGGGGAATCGAGGGAAGTTTTTCTTACTGACATACAAAACCCAGAGTTCTGGAAACAGAATTGGAGTTCACTGTCATAGTTGGATCAGACTCAATTCCAAAATTGGGTCAAATTATCCTAATTTCAATTGTAATATTTTCATTTTTTTAAGAAATACTTGCAATATTTTAAATAGATAGTAGTATTATCCCTTGCTTGGCTTAGGAGTAGGTAAGGTACTATGGTAGAAAAAATTTATCAACTGATTGAAAAAACAGCCTCACAATTTCCCAACAAAATTACATTTCGAAGAAGAAAGGGGAATGTTTTAGAGGGGAGAAGTTTCTCACAAATCAAAGATCTCATTGATAATACCATTGCAGGTTTTATTTCTAAAAAGATAGAGCGTGGTGAAAAAATAGCTTTTTTCTGTGATTCCAGTCCTAATTGGATTGTGGTTGATATGTCTATCCTCTCAGCAGGGTGTGTGACCGTTCCTAGAGGAACCGATGTTACCATAGATGATATCCTTTATATAATCAATCACTCAGAATGTACAATAGCCATTGTTCAAAAAGGAAAAGATAAAAAGCGCCTAGAATCAATAGCTGATAAAATCCCCAGTTTAAAGAACATTTATATTCTAGAAGATGACAACTCTGAATTGAGTTATGCCCCAGGCAGTGTGGGTGAATTGATGGAGCTTGGGAAAGAACTCAGAAAAAGAGAACCAGAATCTGTTCTAAAGAGAGTGGAATCTGTAGACCCAGGTGAACTGGCTACCCTTATCTATACAAGTGGAACCACAGGAGCCCCAAAGGGTGTGATGCTAAACCAAACTGGATGGATTACCGCAATCAGTCACACAGTAGAAAGAATGCACTTGGGATCAGATGACTCTGGAATTAGTTTACTACCTCCATGGCATGCATTTGAAAGGGCACTCGAATATGCTATTGTGGCAACAGGTCTTGATTTTGTGGTAACCGATGCAAAGGTTTTAAAAGAAGACTTAGCCCTCTTCCATCCCACTGTATTTCCCAGTGTTCCCAGAATTTGGGAATCTCTCTACAATGGAATCATGGCAAAAATTTCAAAAGAATCTCCCATCAAACAAACAATTTTTAAAATGGCAATGGAGATTGGAGCAGAATGGGCTAACCAGCAAGCTAAATTTTACGGCTATGACCATCACATAGAAGAAAGATCCCAGCTTTCCGTTATATCTATAAAAATAGCGTCGGGCATTTCACTCGTTTTTTTATTTCCACTTAAGCTCCTAGCTGATTTGGTATTTGCTCCTATTCACCAAGCCTTAGGTGGACAATTACGTATTTCAGTTTCTGCAGGAAGTGCTCTTCCTTCGGTTGTAGATAAGTTTTTAACTTCAATTGGACTTCGGGTTTTAGAAGGTTATGGTATGACAGAAACATCTGCTGTTGTAGCAGTTAGAAATCCTGAATTTCCAATGCCTGGAACATTAGGAACACCTATCTCTGGATATCAGATTAAGTTGAAAGATGATAAAGGAATTGAGATTCCTGATTATATAGGGAAAAAAGGCACTCTTTGGATTAAGAGTGACCAAATCCTAAAAGGCTACTACAAACGACCAGAACTCAACAAAGAAGTGTTTGATAAAGATGGGTTTTTTAATACTGGTGACTTGATGACAGTCAACTGGAAAGGAGAATTGATTTTCTCTGGAAGATCTAAAGATACACTCGTTCTCGCTGGTGGAGAAAATATTGAACCTCTCCCAATTGAAGATAAGCTGTTAGAGTCTGAATATATCGATCAGGTTTTAGTTGTGGGCAATGAGAGAAAAACCTTAGGTGTAATCATAGTTCCCAACTTTGAAAAAGTCAAATCTAATTTATCAGGTATTACGGATGATACAAAAATATGGAATAGTAATACAAAAGTTCGATCATTTTTTAAAAATGAGATACAAATTCTAATCTCTCAGAAAAATGGGTTCAAATCATTTGAGCAAATCCCAGGCAACTGCTTTCATATCTCATCTAGGCAATTTGATCCAGATACTGAAATGACAAGAACATTAAAAGTAAAAAGAAATATCGTTACAGATAATTACTCTGCTGAGATAGATAAAATGTATAAAATATAAGTAAAAGACATTAGAATATTTGATAAATTTAATACCTCGTTTACGATTTCAAACTAAGCTCTTTATTAGCAATATACTTCTTACAGTACTTGCATGTTCAGTTCTAGGGATTACTGTCTCAAAAGTATCTTCTGAAATATATTTACAGATGTTTCTTGAAGATAAAAAAAACTTAATCTTAAATATTTCAGAACTGATAGATGGAGACCTACATTCTAAACTTATTTATAAAAATTCAGCAGAAACTCCTGAATATGATAAATTATTAAATTTCTTTTTAGAACTCTCCAAGAGAGAAAAGTTTGTAACATGGATCTATTCTCTAAACTATAACAAAAAAGATAATCAATTTATTTATGCAATAGATCCTAGTACTACAGAATATGATACTATATGGATAGAATCCAAATACTTTGGATTTGAAGTATATAGGAATAAAAAAGAAATGTTGGTCATTAAGTGGAATGATATGGAATATAAAAATTCATTCACAGTAAATTTTTTAGATTTTAAAAGTAACGTAACAATAGAACAAGGCGAGATAGGAAAAATTTATATCAATGGTACTTTAATTTTAAATGTCCCTACCATCAAACCAGTGTTTGGAGAAATACATGGAATAAAGTTAGATGAAGAAAATAGTGATTATATAGATAAAAATATAGGTGATGAAATACCTTATATACGATATACATATTCAAAAAGTGGATCAGCCTCGTCTATTCCAGGAACCCCTTGGGAAGAAACTGAAGAATTTAAGTTACACGCCAGAGAAAGTCTAGAAAATTGTAAGATATTCTTTCCAGAAAAACCAAATCCAGTTATCTATGGAAATTACTATAACTTGATTGCTCCAATCAAGCAATCAAATGGTAGTTGCTCAGGAATAATCATTTTTGCATTTTCGGATAGAGTTTTGAATGAATTTAAGTCTTCCCTACAAGATATAATATTTATCATATCTACGCTCACACTCTTATTATCTATTTCCATTTCTTACCTACTCAGTCGTACATTTAGTAAGAATATAAATGAAATGCTAGGAGTGGTATCAAGGATCTCCTTAGGTGACTTAAACAATAGAATTAAAATGAATACAAAAGATGAGTTTGAAGAATTAGCCAATAATTTTAATACAATGGTAGATTCCCTGCAAGATTCTATGCTGACGTCACAGAAACTTAATATTGAATTAAAAGATGCAATTAGCAAAGAAGAGGAACTCTCAGCAAGTTTAGAGAGAAAAGTAATTGAAAGAACAAAAGCCCAAGAAGATGCATACAAGGAACTAAAAGCATCTCAAAACCAACTCATCCAATCCGAAAAGATGGCAGCCCTAGGACAGTTGATAGCAGGTATAGCTCATGAAATCAATACACCCATTGGAGCAATCAAAGCAAGTGCAGGAAATATTAAGTTATCCCTAAAAGATTTGCTAATTCAATCATCCACTATATTTCTAAATTTAGATACTAATTATATAAATAAACTAAGTAATTTTATAACCAACCTTGGTACTTCATCGGAAACACTTTCTACCAAAGAAGAAAGAAAAGTAAAAAAGGAAATTTCCTCTAAATTAGAAAGCTATGGAATTATAGGAGCAGAAGAGTTTGCACAATCATTAGTGGAAATAAAGGTTCGAGATATTAAGACAGAAGATATTGACCTCTTCCGTCATCCTAATTCATTAGATATAGTAAAATATATATATAACTTTGGTGGTCTTAAGATCAAAGCTAACACCATTGAAACAGCTGTAGATAAAACTTCAAAAATAGTCTATGCTCTCAAAAGCTATTCTCATAGAGACCATAGCGGAAATAAACAAAAAGCTAATCTAATAAATGGAATTGAAACTGTTTTGGTTATTTACCAAAATTATTTAAAACAAGGTATAGAAATTACTAAAATTTATGATGAAGATTTACCTGATATCTATTGTTATCCTGATGAACTAAATCAGGTGTGGACAAACCTTATTCATAACTCTATCCAAGCTATGAAAAATAAAGGAAAAATAGAAATAACAGTCAAAAACAACTCTCCTGAGAAAAATGTAAGTATTTTTTTCAAAGATAGTGGACCAGGGATTCCACCAGAAATTTGTGATAGAATTTTTGAACCATTCTATACTACCAAAAATGCAGGAGAAGGATCAGGTCTTGGTCTTCATATTTGTAAACAAATTATAGACAAACACAAGGGAGAGATTCAATTAGTTTCTACTGGAGATGGGGCATGTTTTGAAGTAAAAATTCCGATACTATCTGAATAGCTAGAATGATTCTAAATTAATAAAAATATTATTTATTGATTATTTAAATTAATGGATTATCATACTTATAAAGACTTGAATTAAAAATAATTTATTAGATCAGATAAGAAAGTAACTTTATGCAGATTCTAAATTAGTAAATATCCAAAGTAAATTTGGATGGGATGAAAATATGAAAAAAATTTTAGTAGCTGACGATCAATTTTCTATTGCGAAAGCACTTAGTGAACTATTGACCAGCGCTGGATATGATGTTGTACTTGCTTCAGATGGTGACATGGCTGTGGAAGTTGCCCTGAAAGAAAAACCTGATTTGATTATTATGGATATTATGATGCCGAAAAGATCAGGTATTGATGCAGTAAAAGCTATACGAATGAGTGATGAACTAAAATCTGCATATGTAATATTTATTTCTGCAAAAGGTCAAATCAATGAAGAAAGAGGAGCCTTAGAAGCAGGTGGTAACAGTTTAATTTACAAACCATTCTCCCCAAAAAAAATGCTGCAAGAGGTTAGCAAAGGACTCAATCAGGAAGAATGAATGAAGTTAGGAATTGGAGCAAGGGTCAATCTATCCATATTTCTATGCACAACTTTTACCACAATTTTACTATCTTTCTACTTTTATACTAATCTAGTATCCAATGATAACCTCCAAATTAAATCCACTTTAGAGTATGTTGTTCAACTTGTTCCTTACGCTCTCAACAAAGAGTATATACTAAAACTTACCAAAGATTCCTTTAAAAGTCCTGAATATTATAGTGAATGGATAAAAATAAGTCGTATAAGTAAAGTTTTTAATCTAAATATTTATTTACTTATAAGAGATAACGAAAATAATTACATTTTTATTTTTGATTCACTTGATAGTCCGTTGGTGAAAGTAGAATTAATTAATAATAAAAAATATATATCTTCTGAGAATTGGGTTGAACCATCTAAAAAAATTTCTATGGTACAAAATGAGAATGAAGATGATAATTTTTTCTCAAAATATAAGAAACCTCCATTAGAATTAGATAAAGCATTTACTTCTGATTCTTTAGAAATTGCAGAAGTTTATACCGATGAATATGGAACCTATAAATCAGGATTTAAGAGTTTAGCAATAAATGATACTAATAAAGTAATCATTGGGGTTGATTATGAAATTTCTAACATTAAGTCAAAAGAAAACTTTATACTGAAATTGACTTTTTTTATTATATTTTTTACTCTTATTTTAAATTTAATCATTGCAAAATATTTGAATAATGTAGTCACTCGACCCATTATTAATTTATCAAATCATTCTCAGGAAATAATAAAAGGAAATTACAATTCTATTTATAATCTTTCTAACTATAATCTAAAAAATGAAATCGGAGATCTATATGAAAGCTATCAAACAATGGTCTCTACTCTAATAAATAATTATCAAAAAATTGAATCAACTTCGCTTGAATTAAAAAATCTATCAAATATAAAAGATCAGTTCTTAGCAAATCTTTCACATGAACTAAATACACCTTTAACTGTAATCTTATCATACTCTGAATTAATCAATATGGATGGATATGAAATCTCTAAAATCAAAGAGTTTTCAAATGAAATAAATACTGCAGGTCAGAAATTAAATAGCTATTTAGAAGACCTCATGATGGTAACAATGATCGAATCTAAGATTGAAATTGAAAAAACCGATATTAACCTATATAGTTTAATCAATGATATCATTTCAAATAACTCTTCATTTAAAAATATGAATTTGAATTTAGTAATTGATTTAAGTGTAAATACTATATTTGTAGATCGAGGATTGTTTAAAAAAGCACTAAATTCAATCTTATTAAATTCCATCCTATATAACAAACAGAATGGAAGTATAATTATTACATCAAGAAAAATTGATGACTCTACAGTTATAAACATCCAAGATACTGGTATAGGAATACCTGAGGATAAGATTGACCTTATCTTTGAGAAATTCTATAGAGTTGATTCTACATATACATATGAAGTCAGCGGTGTTGGTTTGGGCTTATTTATAACAAAAAATATTTTTGAATTGCATGGGATTGGTTATTCCATAAATTCAAAAATTGGATCTGGAACAGATTTCAAAATTATGATATGAAGAGTAAAGAAGAAAGAAAACATACTATTAATTTCCTTTATCATCTTTCAGTAATTGGGATAATATTAATTTCATTTATTTTCTGTACAAACGTTAAAAATCAAAATATTCCCAAAATTCAAGGTGGAATCTTTGATCTAAGAAATATGGATGAAGTTGAGAATATCTACTCCAAACTTGATGGTGAATGGTTATTTTCATACGGGATTTTATCAATACCAACAGACGATTCTAGTTTAGTAAATTTTAAAAAAGTTCAAACTCCTTCATCCTGGACTAGATACGAAGAAAAATATCCCTCATTTGGCTATGCTACCTACTATCTCAAAATATATCTCCCAAAATCACCAGACAACCTATCTTTAAAGATAGCTGACCTAGGAACCTCCTATAACCTTTTTTTAAATGGAATCCTTATTGGAAGCAAAGGAAAAGTTGGAACAAATTCTGAAGAGTCTCAAGGCCAACTTGTTTCAGAAATCTATGATCTAAAATCAAATGGATCTGAATTAAATATAACTATTCAAATCTCAAATT
>Ga0209550_10005474_pt1 | contig 11903 bp, 9 predicted proteins | sample LauGreSuBDMM15SN_2_FD_187567 | JGI IMG/M metagenome (GOLD analysis project Ga0209550, IMG submission 187567) | Freshwater lake microbial communities from Lake Michigan, USA - Su13.BD.MM15.SN (SPAdes) (version 5) | ecosystem: Environmental > Aquatic > Freshwater > Lake | place: Lake Michigan, USA... | reverse complement strand
CAACGTGGCAGTGGTGTTTTCGTGCGTGCTGGGCGCGTGTTGCGCGTCGCCGACCGCTCCGAGCTCGTCGAGCGCCTAAACATCAGCCTCGTGCATCGCGGCAAGCGCCATCGCCGCGACGACCTCAACTTCATCAATAGGCTCGAGGACTCGATGCCGCTCTGCCCGCACGTGCGCTCGCACGGCTTCGATACGCTGATCTTCGACAATCGTGAGGGCTTTGGGGTGCACGAGCTTGTCAGCTGCCAAAGAACGTGCATCGAGCATAAGCTCAATGGTTCGTGCGTCCCTGAATTGCGCACTGGCTGGGGCGCGTCGCTGCCTTGCTCGTGCAACGGCTCGCTGCCAGTCGTCAACTGCGCGCTTACTGGTGTGGACCAGGTGGGCCCATGGCCAGCTATTCGGCATCACTACGCGGGCGGGTTTCAAGCTCCCCTAAATGTTGGCAGGTGGATCCCGCGCTGGCCGGTTATGCCCACGGTCAGGCTGCCGATGTGCAAACATGGGTGAAGACTGGCTAGAGTGGTTGAATAGTAAGATTCCCCGCGTCTATAACCGTCTTGCGTCTACTCGAGTACACAAATAAGCTGGCTCTCCCTGCATGCCCTGAAGGACGGCCACCCCAGGTCAACACAAGTACCTCGAGTACTCGCTATTGCGCTCGCTCTTATCGCTCTCCAGGGAAGCAGGTATCGCTCTGAAGGACGCTCTAGTGGGCTTGTACGTCAATGTTGCTCGAGTGAGATCGTCGCTCTCCCAGCGCAAAAGGTGATCCCTGCCGCTCGGTGGGGCAGCCACGGAAGGAGTGATAGTTTTAATATTTAACGAACATGACGTGCCCCCAACCCCCACGGGCGCACACGGGCACACGGATCACACAGACGCTGAGTATCTTTACTGTCGCTTCCCGTTTGACAGGCAAGGCTCCGGACACCGTGTTTATCTTTGTGCACTTTTACCAAATGATCGAGCGCTCAGCACGACGCAAATCGGCGATGACGTTCTCTCTCCTTGGAGCTCTTCGAGTCTTCATCGACCTGAAGCGCGACATCTCGGCTCGCTACCGTTTATACCGTATCGCTAAGTTCGCTACCATGCTCACAACTCTCCCGCGCAAACTCCCGCCGCGAGCATACATGTATGTTAGGGACCTGACTGTGGTGTAACTGTTGTGTAACTGTGGTGTGCACCGTGTGCTCTCGTTCTGTGGTGTAAGTGTGTGGTGTAACTGCGGTGTGTCGCGCACGAACGCCCGGCCGAGATGTGTACACTGTACATGTACTGGATTTCGTTGTCTGCACGCGATAAAAGCTGCTTCCCCCCTCCCCACCACCCCCAACATCCACAGCGAGGGATCGGAACCGAAAACGACCGCACAAAACTTCACCATGTCCTCACTCGGATCATGATCTTCTTGAGTACACTCCATGGGTGCATGTGAATGTGATGCGGCGCTGGCCGTTGCCGCCCCGAAGGGAATCGGCAATCGGGGTCTTCTTCAAGCATGCATGCTCCAAAATTCCAGCCCAGCCCAGCCACGCGGCCACATCAGCCTTTCGCCAGTCCAACATATTTGAGACGGTTACCAGTCCATCCAGACGGCATCCCACTTGTTCGTGTCGTACCCCGGGTCATGCACGATGGGCTCGCCCCGCCAATCGATGGGCCCAAAATTGGCATCGTCGTCCGAGCCTGTCAGCTTGGGCACATAGGGCGGCGGCATCGCGCCGCTCAGCAGGCCGTCAAAGTCAAAGCCATGAAACCAAATATGCGCCTTGACATCTGCGGCATCCTCGGGCGACGAGCCGAGCCGAATCAGCTCCGTGGGAAGACGGTTGGCGCTCCCATGGTTGGCACTCGGGAGGGCGCTCCCTTTGTAGTTGGCGATCGGGAGAGATGGTCGGAGCAGGGCTGCCACAAAGTCTCGCACGCATGCCGAGGGAGGCGTGTGCGGCCCCACGGAGGCCTTGGAGTTGGGCGTGCGCCGCGGCTCCTTGGGCCACGTGCATGCTCCGCGCTTGATGGCGGCGAAGAGGCTGCGGTCGCTGCCGTCGGCGCTGTTGAACGGCAGCTCGCCGTTGAGCATCTCGAACACGAGGACTCCGAGGGCCCACCAGTCGGCCGCCTTGGTCGCCCCTTCGGCCCGTAACACCTCCGGTGCGAGGTACTGCGGTGTGCCGACCACCGTCATGGAGTGCTCGGTGCGCATTGCCAGCCCTAGGTCGCACACCTTGAGGTAGCCCCGCACGTCGAGGAGCAGGTTTTCAGGCTTAAGATCTCGGTAGATGAAGCCCGCATGGTGCAGGTGGCCGAGCGCGAGCATCACTGCGCCCGCGTAGTACTTCACGGCGGGCTCCGGGATCATTTCGAGCTCCTCGATGAGCGCGAAGATCTCCCCGCCGATTGCAAGCTCCATCGCGAAGTAGAGGTGCTGCGCGTCTGAAAACGTGCCGTACAGCCGCACGATGCATGGATGGGCTGCGCACGAGAGGGCCTCCTTCTCGGCGAGCACCTGGTGTACCTTGTTCTTCTTGACGACGACCGACTTGAGGATGCACTTGAGCGCCATCAGCTGCCGGCGAGGGCGGGGGTGCAAGGCACAGGTAATGTACAGGAGTCCAACGTCAAAGGGATCGTGTGAGGGAGGGTGTGTGCGTGCGCAGCGCAGTCGGAAGGGGGGCGGTCCACATATTTTACCGTGCCCGTCTCCTTGTGGCGGCACATGAAGACGTTGGCAAAGGCACCCGACCCGAGGAACTTCACTGGCTCAAGGTCATTCGGCTGCGTCGGTGCCTTGGAGGCGCTGCTGGCGGCACCCGTGACCGTGGCAGTGAGATTGGGCGCCGCCTCCTGCACATCCTCCACGTTCTCGGCGGCCTTGAGCTCGAGCGACGAGTTGCATAGCGTGACGGAGGCCCAGCTCGGGCCGTATGGCAACGGGGGCCGCATAACAGTGACGGGCGACGGCTCGGGCACCTGCTGAGGGGTTGGATTCGAGGACGGGGAGGGCAGGTACGAGGCGGTCTCGGTCGCCTTGTAGCTTGGCCGACCGGTGATGGGCGCGCCTTGGCACGAGCGCGGCCTCGGCGGCAGCGGCTCCTCGGGGCGCGATGACTTCCGACGCAGCGCGGCCCGATGAGCCTGGATCTCCTTGAGGTCTTCAAAGGGGAGGCAGGCGACGGGAGAGCCTGCGATGACGGCGATGGCGCACACCCAGGCCCACAGATACGATGCGATCCCGTACGCCTGGCGCACCTTGTCGTAGCTCACGCTCGTGAGGTGCACCTCGAGAGGCGCGAGCTGCGCAGCGCTGATCGAGTCGACCTCGAGGGTACGCAGCGCGTGGCTCGCGGCGATCGGATCGAGGGCAGCCCATCTGGGCGGATGCAATGCCGCCTCGGCCGCGGGCACGCGGCTGGCCGGCGGCTCAAGGGCTTCGTTGTTCTGGCGGATGAGGGTGGGCTCGAGCAGGACGAGCGCCCCTTTGATCACGTGCGCGAGCAGCTCGGGCGGCTCCTTGATCTGGAGGATTAACTGGAGCGATTGCGGATTGAGCGCCTCGACCGATCGAGTGATGACGTGGTACGCGGACACAACGCGGCTCATTTCGGCTTCCATGGCGATTTGGTCGATGAGCAGATCGCTCAGTGCCACATGGCAGATGCGCAGCCCGAGGGCGGCCGACGTACGCACTGCACGAAGCGCCGCACTGTCTTCCAGACCATCCTCGTCCCCCTCGAGCGGCTTGGCAGTGGGCGCGGGAGCTGGCTCAGGTTTGGGCGGCTCATCGATGCAGAGCGGCTTGACAACGGACCCGCTCGGCATGCCGCCCACAATCGAGCCCCTTCGAAGAGGATTGTGCGACGGAGGGGCGCTTGAAGCGCTCGGGATGCCGGCCACGGTCGAACCCCTTCGCACAATGTTGTGCGCCGCGGGCGCGAGGTTCGAGGCGAAGCCCGCCGCCATTGGTGACTCGTCCGCGCTGGCGATCGACATCCTGCGAGGTCGTACCGACATGCGGAGTGCGTTGGTCTTTGCGGCCAACTGCGGGCGAGCGCGAGCGAGCGCGAGCGAGCGCGTGTGAGCGGCATCCGTTGCAAACATGACGACTTCGAATAGAGAGGCGCGGGCGAGAGGCATGGGCAATGGGCTCGCGCTAAGATAGCGCTAAGACATTGGGACGAGGGATTACGCAGCAGCGTACCGCAGCACCCATCTCGGTTGCGGTCACCACTTGCTGCGTTGGCAACGGCGAGGGCGAGGGCGTCGAGGAGTTCTTGGAGGCCGAGCTCTCGAGGAGGCGAGCAGCGACAGCGGCAGACTCGAGGGCCGCCAACTTTGGCAGGCGAAAGTCGACGGCTGCCGGGTCGACTGCTGCCGGATCAACGGCCGATCTTTCAGGCTTGGACAACGAGGGAGAAGATAGCTTTGGCGAGGTGTACACTTGCTCGGGCATGGCGGTGCTTCCGAGTAGCTCGGCGAGGGACGGCCAACCATGGACATTGGCGCCATCCTCGGGTTTAGCGACGAGATTGAGCGACTGAGACGTGGCAGTTGATGCGGTTGCTTCAGAGCCAGAACCACTGGTCTTCGAGCTGTCGGTTGGGAAAAGCTTTCCCTTGGACGACACGCGCATCGACGGTTGTTGAATCCCCGCCGGCGTGGCACTCTCCTCATCAGCCCACGGAGACGACTTTGGCGTGGCACCCGTGTTTTTCACTGCCATTCTTGCATACGGTGCGCGCGACGGCTCCGTCGGTCTCGGGGAGTGGGGTGGTGTGCTGGAGACTGGCGAGTATTTGACCCCGACGCGCAAAGAGTTGTTGCGAGCGAGAGACGGCAGCAGGGAGCCCGCTGAGGATTTGAGCGCGGCTGCCTCGAGGATCGCGACGGTCGTCAGCCTTGGCGTTTCTAAGGCCGAGCGCTCGCGTGCCGTCGCCACGTTGGAGCTCGCGGCCTCGGCATGGGCCTCGGTCAGCATGATCCTCTAATGCGCGCAACGAATGGCAAACTTTGACGCGCCGCGGACGAAGCCGGTCTCGCGCGGCGTCCATGTTTGGAATTCCTCGCACCTCGTGGCGCGCTATGTGCTGATTCACGTAGGCAAAAGATGTGACGCCCATCACGGCGCTCTTCACAGAAGGACTACCAACGTCCGTGTCGTACAGTCCGTGGTGAGCGGGTTCAGTCTTCTCAAGGTCAGGCATGGTGCCAGGCCGCTATGAGAGCCTGGGTTGGGCCACAGGCCAGAGCAAGGCGTGGCAGGCTCATGCTTCACAGCAGGAGCTCGCGCAAAAGTTGGACGACGACCCAGCGCCACGACGTACACTCGCACGCCCGCAATCTGCGCCGTCACTTCGCAACGCGCCGACGCTGGGTGAGTCCGCCACACCGGAGCGACCGGCGAATCAGCGCACTGAAGTTCAGCGCCCAGGGACGGCCAATGCAGCCACGCGCAGAGCTACGCAGCTGAGTCGGGCTCCGAGCGCACAGCAGCTCGACCCACCTCCGCCTCCGCCGGAGCAGCAAAGGCCCGCACCATCTCTGCCGAGCAGTGCGTCGACGGTGATGAGGCCGCAACTATTGGCGGTTGCAGGGCCCGCATCGGCCCCGGCACTCCTGGCCGCCGAGGCGGCCGTTGCGGCTGTCTCCTCCTCGCAGTCGAGCAAGCCCAAGCACCGACCACCGCTCTTCCATCGGCCCGCGCCGCTGCCCAGCTATGATCCTCGCGGTGATCCATTCATCCGGCCCGGGCAGCGGTTGTCCGCGGCGTCGTCGGCGGCCATGCATCCGCTCGCTAACCACCTGCGCCCGCCGGGCGCCAGCTCCGCCGAGCCACCGCCTCCGAGGAGCATTCAGAGCACCCGGCCTTTTTTCCGGGCTGCCGACGACGGCCGTGGCGGAGGCGGCATTAAGGTGAATGTGCGTGAGATGCTGATGCTGCGCAAGCAGGCGGATGCGGGGCGCTCGCGCCCGCCCGCGCACATCACCAACCCTCCACCGCGCCGACCCAAGGACAAGCTGCCCGGTACGAAGCGTGCCCAAATGGAGGTTTTGTCGGCGAGTCTGGACTACAAGGAGGTCATCGCCCGCGCCACGCGGGAGAGTCATCGCGGGAGTCGGTTCGTGCTGATTGAGAACAATCCGCTCATTGAGGCTGCGTCGCTGCCGACGGACTTTCCACGAACTTTCCTCGAACTTTCCACGAACTTTCCACGCACCCCAGCTCGCACGGAAGTCGATGGCTGTGAGGGAGCGGTCGGCGACGAGGTCGACGAGGAGGCGGAGGCGGAGGCGGATTGGGTCGCGACGCGAACAAAGTACGCGCCGCCAACGAAGTGGGCCGCTGCGCTCGACGACTACTACGACGAGCAGCACCCCACTTTGGGCCAACGCTCAGCACAGCGCTCGGCTCCTCCCTCGGAGCTGCTCGAGCGCTTTTCGTGCGCGTCAGCTGCCAACGCCGCCGACGAGGGGTGCGGCACGACGGACGCATTCCGCAGCACGGACGATGCCGCGGCCGAGGCAGCTGAGCGTGTTGACCTCAGTGGACTGCCCTCCTTTAGCTTTGGCGAGCTGCGGACGCTTCGGCGCTGCTTTGGGCACTCTCGCGAGGGAGCCGCTGACTACGGTGGCGTTGCGAGTGCGGCCGCGGTACGTGAGGCGCTCCGGCGGGTCTGGCCGCAGCTCAGCGCCAGGCAACTGGCGTCTCTCGTCGACCAGATGGCTGGCAGCATGCCTGGGGGGGGATCAGATGGAGGGCGCGAGACAGATTTGGATGGGGAAGGTGTGCCTGAGGTGAGCCTGACGTATCGATGCGTGCTCGACTTTCTCGCGCGCCATTGCCAAAAGCTCGCGATCGCAATCGATGAGCGCACCGCACCACTTTGCAACACGTTCGCTGAGCCGCCCGACACGGCGCCACCCGCCTGGTACACGTTGCATGCGGCGCCGCTCAGCCAGATCCTCGAGCTGCCCGCCACAGCGCGCTGCAACCGGCACAAGTTGCTCACGCACTCGTCTGACGGCGTCATCGGGCTGTGGAGTTCATCCTCGCTCCGACCGAGTACCACCTTCAGCGTGCGCCGCCACGGGCAGGTCGACGGGGTCGGGATGTGGAATGCGAACGAGGACATGCTCAACGTTGCGCGCCGTCCGCTGTGCGCCGCGTACGTGGCGCAGCACGAGCTGGCTGTGCTCGGCTGCGTCGATCGTCATCTGTACCTGTATGACTGCGAGCACGTTGACGGAACTGGTGAGCGCAGTGCGCATCGAGTGTGAGTGCATGCTGATTGCATCTCTGAGCACATGCTGATTGCCCCCTTGATCAGGTGAGCTCAGTGCACATCGAGTGGGTCATTGGCCGCTTCCCGCTCTGTGCGTGCCTACGTGCTTGACAGCCTTTCTGGATGGCAAAGGGCACGGCAAGCTGGCGACGGGCGACAAGGAGGGCGCCGTGACGATCTGGGACGCGGATGCGCTCGTGACCGGCGCCAAGGGTCTCGCGCGTGGCAAGCGCCCAGCTGGGGGTACAGAGGGGGCATGCATCTTCCGTCTACCCAAGGCCCATGCCGATTGGGTCACTCAGCTCACGTACACGACCTCGTTATTCTCGGGTGCCCTGCTGAGCTCGGCGATGGACGGCGTGATCCAATGCATCGACCTTGGCGCGGGGGCGGTCGGACGCTCGCTTCGAGGGCATACGAAGGGCGTCTATACCATCGCCATGTGCGAGGCCTTTGGAGGCGGCAAGCTGGTCTCAGGCGGCCTTGAGCGTGATCTGTATGTGTGGTCGCTCAACACTCCCAAGCCGCTCGCAGTGCTGCCGGGCCACCGGGCGCCCATCAGGCAGCTGGCCTCCGACGACGAGTTCCAGCAGGTGATCTCCCTTGATTCGCTCGGAGCGATGCGTGTGTGGGACTTGCGCATGATGCGCTGCGTGCAGTCGCTCAACGCGCCGCCGGCTGAAGGCGAGGATGAGCCGCCGCCACCCATATTAGGCAACGGGCTCGCGGAGGGTGACGTGGGCGCACCCTCGCACAACTCGCTGCGCACAGCCGTTTCGGCGATCTGGTATGACCGGGGCCGGCGCAGGCTCATCGGCGGCCATCAGCACCTGACCGCGTGGCACTCGCACATGCCCCCCTCCGACCTCTCCCCGCCGAGCTCCCCTCGCGCGCGACGGAGTCAGTCCTCCTTGTTGGAGCCGCCGGTCCAAGTACGTTCACATTCACGTTCACATTCACATTCACATTCACAGCCGCCGGTCCAAGTACGGCTGTCGCAGGCGAATGAGGCGGCCATCGAAGAGGCCGAGGCGGCGCTCAAGGCGGCCAAGGCGGCGGCAGCCCGGCCGAGAGCCACCACAGCGAATTTCCCCACACGGACCCTGGGCCGTGAGGCGGCGGCGGCGGCAGCGACGACCAAGGCACCGCCCACCAAGGCGCCGCCCACCAAGCCGCCGTCCTCCTCACCGGACGACGAGGAGGGCGACGGCGACGAGGAGAGCGGTGCCGTAATGGGCGGTGCCGAGGATCAGCCCGCGGCGGCGCCGTCCCTGCCCTCTCCGCGCACCCTTGCCCAGATCCGCTTGGCAACTACCGGTACGCCTCTCACACAGCTCGTGTACTGATGACCTCTGATGACTTTTGATGACTTTTGATGACTCTTGATGACTTCTGATGACCTCTGATGGCCTCTGATGGCCTCTGATGACATATGATGACCTCTGATGACCTCGGATGACCTCGGATGGCCTCGGATGACCTCGGATGACCTCGGATGACCTCGGATGACCATCCTCATCAGGCACGCCTCTCACTCGGCTCGTGTACGCGCACGCGTATGGCTTGGTGGCTGTGGGCGACGCGGCTGGGGTGCTGAGCGTCTGGGCGGTCGCGACGGGGCAGCTGGTGCGCTGCGTGCGCGACGCCCACGGCGGCGCTCCGATCACCTCGCTGAGTACCGACGCGCCCGGCCGAAGGCTCATTTCCGGTGCGCACGACGGCTCGGTGTGCACGTGGACCCTGGCAACGGGCTGTGAACTCAGCTGCCGCCTCGCGCCGCACGACGTGGGCGACGGCCTGGGCACCGAATTGACGACGCTGATCCACCTGAGCGTGGCGCGAGGTGCGATCTCGTACGTGCTCGGGAGCGGTTGGGGGCGGCGCGTCGTCTTGTGGAGGGATGAGGTGGCGCCGCAGGGCGTCTGCGCCGAGCCGGGCGGCGGGCCCGAGTGCGTGTGGGCCTCCCCCCCCTCCCACACGGATGACGTCCTGTGCATGGCACACCACGCGCCTTCGACGCTCGCGACGGCGCCTTCGACCCTCGCTACCGGTACAGCGGATGGCGTTGTGGCCTTATGGGAGCTCGATACGAATGCATTGAGTCAGCATGGTGGCTTGGGCCGACCCGTCCAGGCCCTCGACAAAGGAGGCACCGCCTCGTTGAATGCGATGCGAGTCAAGCGCACGTTACGTGTGCCTCCGGCGGCCTCGGTGCCGGGCGCCTCCTTCGCCGCCGCCGTCTGCTCGTCGCCGCCGATAGCCTTAAACGCGGATCTCGTCGATGCCAGTGCTGTGGAGTGCGTCTGCTGGCTGCCCTCGATCGCGCCGCCGCTCGTGCCGCTCGTCGCCGCGACAACCGACGGCCGGCTGCTCGTGTGGGGAGCCGTGACGCGCCTCCAACCCGGCCAGCCCGCCATCATCGACCTGCACGAGTCCTTGGGCCATTGCGATGAGGACGCGCTTGTCGCTCTCGTGACCGATGAGCTCAACACGATTCTCGTGAGCGCCGACGGCGGCGGCACCATTAAGGTGTGGAGTCTGACGAAGCTCGCCGCCCACCTCGAGCGCAGCTACCAGTGCTCCGTCCTTCGGGCCGGGGGCACTCCTCCAAGCCCAGCCAAGGGCGGCGGCTTGCATGCCGAGGCCACCGGCTCCACGCTCCCGATGGCCTCCCTCGGGGAAGCGCTCGCCTTCTGGCGCGTGCGAGATGGCGGGCTGGTCGCGATGGAGCTCGTGCCCTCCAGATCGCAATCTGGATCTCCCCTCGTGCCCTCCAGATCGCAATCTGGATCTCCCCTCGGGCCCTCCAGATCGCAATCTGGATCTCCCCTCATCCTCACTGGCGCGGCCGACGGCACCACCTGCTTGTTCACGCTCAGCGGCGCGCTCGTGGGCACATTTGGCGCCAATGCGATCGGATGGCGGCTGGACGATCCCAACACGTATGCATGCCGCACCGCCCAGTCGCCGAGACCGTTTTGGCAGCGGCGCCAGAAGCACCTCGAAGACGCGAAGCTGTCCAAGCGCGCGCAGCGCCTGTGGGGGTCCGCCAGGGTGCTCGCGCCACCCCCGGCGTCGGACGAAGACGTGATGGCGTCCGCCTCGAGCGTCGCCAACCCTTCACCGCCCCCCTTCCGCTCCGGCGTGCGTTTCGTCAAGGGGCCGAGTGCCGCCGGTGGCGTACCCACCCGTCGTGCCGACCTGAGCTCCACTTGGGAGAATGCTCTGCATGCGCAGTCGGCGCTCAGCGGCGGCGACCTGGCGGCGGCGCAGGCGGCGGCGGCGCAGGCGGCGGCGGCTGCGCATCGTCAGCACGTGCTGCGCGCCAAGGGCTTCGAAGTCCAACGGCCGCCGCAATCAACGAATGAGATTCACACCTTCCTGAAAGGGAAGTCCGGCGCCCAGCTCGGCGCGTCGTATGAGGGGGGCGTGGGCCCGACGGTGGGTGCATCGTACACGGCCGCCCGCCCGCCGCCGCTCGATCCAAATCGGGTCGCCGATGCCTCGATCTCCCTCGAGCGAGATTTAGAGAGGGTGCTCCATTCCACAGCAGTCGTCGGCGGCTACCATTCCGGACCAGCCATGCGCCGCACCCGATATGGCGGCCGGCCGGCGGCGCGCGGGGAGACCCCAAGCATCGGGCCATGGCGGCAGGTGCTCACCAAGCAATGGGAGGCACCGCCCGACAACCCGCGACCCGCGAGCGTCGGCGAGCTTCGTCAGGCCGTCGCGAGCGCCGTACCGGTGCCCGAGTACGCGAGTTGGGCCTTCGGCTCGACTGGGCGCTCCAAATATGGCGTGGGCATCGCGGCAGAGAGCGAGCCGCAGAGGAGGCCAAAGGACGTCGCCTGGGGTCTCGCGGTCTCGAACACACACGAAGGTCGCGTCGCCGCCTCGGATTCGTGATCATTTACCTTGCGAGAAACGAGATTGTCCCCACCCGACAGGCGCGCGTTATTGCGCGTACACTCAACGCACTGTGATCCCACGCAGCTGTTCCTGCGCTGTGTCGTGTAGTATATTACTGTATTCTGTATTCCAGTTGAGTTACGCCTTAGTTACGCCAGGAGCGGCGCGTAGCCTAGAGTTTCTTACGCGACTCGCGAGGACCATTCTCAAATATCAGTGGAATCAGTGGAGTGAAAGATAAATAACTAAAAATAACTCACACCCCCCAGGGGAACCCAAACGGTGGCCGCACCCGCACACCGTCGTTCTCGTTGGTGATGGTGTACGCAACCGCGTGGCCGGACATACATGATACAACATTAAGCGGTCTACATAATACAAACAGGGCCGCGGGTACGACGGCAGAGAGATCTCACACGTGACTCACGAATGCGGAATGTACATGTAACCGTGCCACTCGTTGCACTTTGTTGCACTCTCAGACATACACAGATAAGGGTGTGGTTCGTCAAAGGGTGCAATGGTGGGTGGCCACCTCGATGCCCTTACCGTACGATGCCCAGCCCTTCGACCCCGCGCGCACGATCCCGCGCAGCGAGGCGCACGCAAGCGTCAGCTGCGTACTACTTGCTGAGGCGACTGACGTGGCGACCCATGCTGCGTCCACGTTTGCGGCGAGGGCTTTCGCCAGATTGGTGTCGTTGTCAC
>Ga0209550_10005470_pt1 | contig 11905 bp, 11 predicted proteins | sample LauGreSuBDMM15SN_2_FD_187567 | JGI IMG/M metagenome (GOLD analysis project Ga0209550, IMG submission 187567) | Freshwater lake microbial communities from Lake Michigan, USA - Su13.BD.MM15.SN (SPAdes) (version 5) | ecosystem: Environmental > Aquatic > Freshwater > Lake | place: Lake Michigan... | reverse complement strand
TAAAAACAAAATAAAAAATCTAAAATAAAAAAAGACTCTAGAAGCTGAAGGACTGCTATCATAATAATAGTGATTGATAAAAAAATTAATAATTAAATAAGCAAAAAAAAAATATAATAAATAAACTCTACTAAATAATATTTCTTTAAGAACAATTTCTTTAGTATGAAGTCTGCTTATGAAATATGTTATGAATATAAGTAATATAAGTTCAGAAAAAAACCTGCCAAAAACTAGTGAGAAAATAATTCCAATTAGACCAAAACTGATTAAGTTTTCTTTTTCTATATTAAAAGTCACTAACTCTTCTTAATTTTTTGATTATATCTTTCTCTGTCTGATAAACAATTTTAATTCCATCTCCTAATGCCATTTCTGTTGCTCTAATATTATTAACTAATTTTTTAAAACCAATAGATTCTACAGAGGCAGATTGATCGGATCCCCACATTGATCTATCCAAAGTTATGTGTCGCTCAATAACACAAGAACCCAGAGCTACAGCCGAGACAGTAGTAGCTAAACCAACTTCATGTCCTGAATAACCAACTAATAAAGAAAATTTTTCAATCAAAGTGTTTATTGTTTTCAAATTTAACTCCTCAATCTTACAAGGGTAACTGCTTGTGCAGTGTAATAAAATTAAATTTTTACGCTCTAAAATGTTAATGGCTTTTTCAATTTGTTCCATAGTACTCATGCCGGTAGACAAAATTATAGGTAAATTCTTGTTTTTGTGTTCAATTAATAAAGAGCTATCAGTTAAAGACGCTGATGCGATTTTAAGAAATTTTGGTTCATAATTCATGATAAATTTCAAAGAGTCTTGATCCCAACAAGAGGCAGTCCATAAAATATTTTTCTCTTTGCAGTACTTATCTATAATGTCATATTCTTTTTTTCCAAATTCTAGACCCCTCTTTAAATCACCATTGGTTTTTCCAAAAATACTATCTCTTGGTTTCAACAATTCATCTGTTGAATAAACAACTTCGACAGTTCTTTTTTGAAATTTTACTGCTTGAGCGCCAGCCTCCACAGATACATCTATTAATTTTTTTGCTGTTTCTATATCTCCATTATGATTTATCCCAATTTCTGCAATTATAAAACATGGCTCATCATCACCAACTAAATAGCTTCCTATTTTTATATTTTTGTTCATATTATTGATCTTCCTCCATCAAGTACCAAATTATGTCCATTTAAATAGCTTGATGCATCTGAACATAAAAATTGAATTGATCCTTTTAATTCTTCTTTTTGTAACATCCTATTCAAAGGAATCAATTTGGAAATTCTTTTTACAAATTTCGTGTCTTGATTATTATATATGCCTCCAGGGGATAATGAATTCACTCTAACGCCTAAATGCCCCCAATATGATGCTAAATATTTGGTCAGCCCTATAATGCCTGTTTTAATAACTGAATATGTTACAGGTTTTTTTTGTTTTCCTGCATACAATCTTTGATCTGGAGCTATCACCGAAAGATCGGAGGAGATATTTAAAATAACTCCTTTTTTATTTTCTGCCATATAACTACCAAAAATTTTAGAACACAAAAAATAACCTGTAAGACCAACTGAAAGCTCTTTATTCCACTGTTCTATAGAAAAATATTCAAATTTATTATTTTTTTTTAAATTCCCTTTAGTATTTACTCTTGAATCTATAGCTGCATTATTAATTAATATATCGAGTTTTTTAAATTTTTTTTTAATAATCTTTAGAAAATTAAATAAATCTTTTTCTGAAGTTACGTCAATTTTTGCTTTATATATTTGATTATTTTTAAAATCATTTTTTAATAAAAAAAAATTTTTATTTAATTTACTAATACTTTTATCAGTAATAATTACAATTGCACCAATTTCGAGTAATGCCTTCGCATGAAATAATCCTAAAAAACCACCTGCGCCAGTAATTAAGGCTACTCGATTACTTAGATTGTAGATTTTATTCATATTTTTAAATTATTAATACTTTTAACAAAATTATTTATATTAGTTTTTTCGAGGTAATAAAGTTGCCCATTAAAAGTTTTATAATACAATTGTCTAAAAAATTTATTTAACATTTTCTGTATGATTTTTTTAGTTTGATTTAAATTAATATTATTTAAATTACAATAAGAAACAAAACTTAATTTTTTATAGTAACTCTCCCCAAAAACAAACAATGGCTTATTCAAAATTAATGCTTCGTAACCTGTCTTAGAATTAATGGTAATTACTGATTTACAATTTTCTAAAATTTCATATGAATTAATAGAGGGGTATAATATTTTTAAATTATTGTATTTACTCAACATTTTAAAAGCATCAATAAAATTTAAAGCACCAATTCTAGCTGGATGCTCCTTAATATATAAAAATTCATGTTTAGGAATATTCTTCGTGTAATCAGTGTATGATAGATGAACCTCTATTATATCATATAACTTTGTAGTCCTTAAGTCGAAGATTTCGCACGAGTCCGCTTTGGTTTTTCTTTTGGTTGATCTGCGTTTTCTTCAGATGTGTCTTCCCCGTTTGCTTTCTGTCTTTCTTCTTTTTCCTTGAGAATCTTTATGATCTCATCGGTCTTTCGTCTAATCACAGCATCCAGTTTTGATTCAAACACGTTCACGTCTATTAAAGAAGCCATCGACATCTATATCGATATCTTATTATGTTTATATATGTACAGAATTCTTAAGTGCTCATTTTTTATTCATCTTCGTCGGAATCTACGAACTGTAATGGAGCACTTACGCGTGTATATGTGTATTTATTGTACTTTTTCTTATTATCTTTTACATTTGCGTTTGTGTTTGTGTTTGGGCTTGCGATTGTGTTTGGGTTTGGGTTTGTGTTAGAGCTGGTGCTGGGGCTGTGGCCATGAACTATAGCCGCTACAGGCGAGAATGATTTACGATGATGAGGCGTCACTCCATATTGTTTTAAAGCGTCTAGGTGCTTTTTAGTGCCATAGCCCTTATGTGACGAGAACCCGTACTTTTCCAACTCAGGATTATTTTGGACCATCGCACAAACCATATCATCTCTATAACACTTTGCCAGGATACTCGCTGCTGCAATGCACAAGTATTTGGCGTCACCTTCTGGGACACATGTGTTAGATAATCTTGTATCATCTTTCAAATATGGTTTAAAGTGTGGGCCATCGACTATTATGTGTTCAAACTGCACTTTTTCATAAACTTGGTCCAGTGCTCGATGCATTGCAATAAACGTAGCTTGCAGAATGTTGACAGTGTCAATCTCTTCAACTGATGCTTCCCCAATCGCCCATGCAGTAGCGATACTTTTTATGTATGCTTCAACCGACTTTCTTTTCTTTTCGGTGACTTTCTTGGAGTCTTTAATGTAAGCTACTAAAGGATGATCCATGTCCATATCTGCAGGCAGTACGCACGCTGCAGCTACCACTGAGTGACTAAGACAACCCCGACCCACCTCATCAACGCCCACTTCAATCCTCTCAGATGATGGTGGTGTAAGCATTATGTCCAACTATTATGTATGATTATAATTGTGTTATCATATTTTACACTTAAATAAAATACTAAAACAAAAAACTAAAACAAAAACTAAAACCTGTACTATCGCTTTAAGCATTTTTTATCTCTATGATGTTAACATGGTCTTTGTCCCCAGTTGTCCTTATTTCAACAACCTGTATTCTCTTATAAGGGTATGCCCTTGAGAGGGCTGCATCAACAAAGAATATTTTGTTGTTTCCCGCGCTTCGAATATTATCTACAGTGTTGTGACCAACAAACATACATATCGCATTTGTTTTATGTAAAACGCTATCCATGATTTTTTCAACGATATCATCGTTACCGTCAATCAAGTAATACAATGATCGCATCCAAATGATTCCATCATCTGTCATAATAGAGGAGTTTAACATAAATCTGTCTAACTCATTAAGAGACTCTCCTCTCATAATTTTTTGAACCAACACATTTGCTTTATCAAAGTCACCTTCTAGTATATCTAAATGCTTTGGTAACAAACCCCCATGACAGAATAAGTATTTTCCAATCTGTACAACAACATTTCTCTTTGCAAGTATTCTACAACAATCACCTTTGCCAGGGATAAACAGAGATCTTCTCTCATTTACATCTACAACACTGAAGCTTTTCTGTGATACATAAGTAAATTGTCCCACACAGTTCATGATTTCGTGATTTCCTATAAGGGAAATGAATCTACCTCCATGGACTGATGCTAAAGCGTCTAGTTTTTCGGTCATGTACAAAACATCCAAGTCGACCGTGTTTTCCCAAGAAGGATCTCCACCTCGAGAGGCACTATCTATTTGATCACCCAGCTGAATGACTATTGTATTTTTAGGTTCTGCAATCCATTCCAATGCAGGTGATAATATCTTTGTAGAAATAAGACACAGTATCAGGCGCTGAACATCACCATGAACATCTCCGATAACCAATATTCTATCAGGTTGTGGTATTCTAGAGGGCTGAACTTCATTATGCGCGTTCATGCGCCTATATCATACACCGCTATATTTGATAGTACGATTATAATTGTTAAACCTACTTATTTTGAACTTTCAAGTTCGTCTTTTAACTGATCAACCGCTGCCTGGACTTGTCTAAGAAACTCGTCTCGCAGATCATATACTTGTCCCCACGGAATGCCTAACCAGAATGGTATCCAGATTCGTAGACAAAGTTCAATAACAAAGTACCTATTGTTATAACAAGCATACAGGAATAAGAACACGAAGAACATTAGAATTAAACCCAAAGCGGTAGCAAATGATCTGAAGGGAGCGGAAAGCATGCCAAACTTTTCCTCTTCTGGTATGGGTGGTGAGTAGTCCTGCTCAATTTCATCGAGACCTACATTTGGAAAACACGTGGGCTCAACAGTTTCGCCTTCAACATACGTTGATGCAGTGCTTTTGTCGTTGCAAAATACTGCGTGACACGCCTGTTTCATCATATTCATACGATTTGTATCATTATTGAATAAAGAACTCTGAACAGATGCCCTCTCAGTTTCATTCTCTATAGATTCCATTTCATGCAACTTGTGACAAATCGCGTAGGCTTCTGTAGCTCTCTCTCTCGTATTTAGACTATTGCATGCGTTAACCATCTCAGCATATCCTGGTGGACGAACTTCTGCAACATCTATAGGTTGTTGTAGTTTAGATACAACACTTCCGATTTGTGCTGTAAGTGCGCCTTGGTATTCTTTCGAGTTGTGTACCTCATTCAATTCTTCAAATGTGGGGTTTATTTCATTGTTTTGTATTGAAGTTTCCAGAGTTTTAAGTCGTGACGCTTGATCAACTGTATCTTTTGATTCTGGTGTTGTTATGAACGCTATATTCTCTTGAGGGTATTTCTTTTCAACATAGTCCTTCAAATCATTGCGGACAGAGTTGTGTATTTGGTGGATTTTTGTAAGTGGACAAAAGTCTGAACCTGTCGCATACTTGCCCGAGAAATATGTATCCCTTGTAACACATTTATCTATCTTATCTGATCTGTCTAATAAAGACTGACTTTCGCCGTCATTTGGGTCAGTTCCAAATGCTGGTACCGAGTATGTCGGACATTGTGCGTAACATGTTGTGGAATTGTCCTCTTTTTTGGCAGCGAAGTTATTTCCAAGGTGATAGTTTGGGACTGTAAACCAGTCATACCAGTTCTCTTCGCAAAAGTTACGCTTGTCAACATTATAATCGAATAAAGCTTTGTTTCCATTTGGAAGCAGCCCTATTGTAGAGGCTTGCTCAGAAGTAATTGTCGAATCATCTTCACTAGACATAGTGCCTTATGCCCACCTTATATTTACTGTATTTAATATTTTAGTTTTTAGTTTTCTAACAATGGGTTTGGTTTAGGTGTGGATAGTTTTTCACAACTTAAACCATTGTCTGTATAATATTGTTTATTGGTGCGTTGAGGATTGCCTTCTTCATCATATACAAAAGTCTCCTCGCATTGTGGAAGAAAGAAAGTATCTTGAATCAAGAACGGCATATATACATCTTTATTATCCTCATTTGGATTCTTACTAGATACCTTGTACGGTGTAGGACTCTGCAAATTATAGCAGTTCGTTCCAGCGTCAATCCATTTGTCACCACACCTCCCTTCTACAACGATAGGTCGATCCACCGCGTTTTCGCTATGTGATGTTGAGAACCTATTGAAGAACATATTAGCGGAATAACCTGGATTCAACCACGATGGTAGAAATGACCACCCAGGCTTCTTTGATGAAGATTGGTATTGGCTACTGCTGTTGTCTTCGCTACTGCTACTACTACTGCTACTGCCTCCACCAACCATTGTTGCACCAAATAGCAACATAAGCATTATAATAAATAAGAATGGCAAAGAATATTGCGTTAATCCCACCACGAATGCAGCAGTCGCTTTTGTTGATGGCATTTGTGCTTTCGCAGCCATAGCCGCTGATTGCGCCTTTCTGCATTCGTTGAATGAGTTCTCCTTTTGAGCCCACATTGCATATTTAGCATCATATTTATCCTTAAGAATCTTGTTGAAACCCTTTTCTCCATTTATTAAATCAGTGATAGCCTTAAGCGTTTGGTCTCTTTTTTCCAACAATCCATCTCTGCCTTTATACATATCTCTGGATTCTATTCCCGGATAGTCGGCTTTTAACTGTTCCATCAGTTGATTCAGATTTTTCACAATATAAGGTGGCACAACTAGAACGGGGGGAAGTTTTGGTTTGAATAATGGGCGCTTACATTCGCTAAACAATCGTCGTACAACTATTATGATAATTATGATCGTAATGATACCTCCAATGAATGACATTACAGTAATGTACCTCCTTGCCATCTGTGCGCATTTTAATTTCACGACATTCCATGATATACGAGCATAAGGCACGGCGTTTATTATGGACGAACAAAAACATTACTATAGTGCAATAGTGATAAAACCTACAACACTTATGAACAGTACATATTTGGTTTGTAGCTTAATAGTTATAGTGCTCCTGTCAATGTACGTTAAGTCGTATTACAAGTATCCTGAAACTATCAAGATATTACAAACATCGTTTTCACAGCTAACGTTTGACATGTTCCTTCATAAACAACTTCTAGTCATTGATGATAAAAACAGTAACTTGGACATTGTAAAAGAAGCATGGTTTAGATTCAGTATTAACTCATACTTTGATCTTGGGGGTTCTGATGTATGGCACAAGAACCGCTACAAATACGCATTAATTCAAGCCAAACAGGACGGTGAAATTATGTTCTTTCCGGCGAAAAACAAAAATATTGGGGAAGATGGTGCTCCAGCTCCAGATGAAAACATTATTGCGATCAATGCATCGAAAGGCCAAATCATTGTAGTTCCTCTCCATTGGCTCTATATGATCCCTCCGGAAATGGTTGTGCAATGCATTGGCGTTCATGACGTAGTCTCTTATTTACTTCCTTAATTTACTTCCTTAATTGGTTGGTTGTGAATGTGTCCATCATCATTGGGATCATTGAAGCTATTTCCTTTTGAATATACAGTTTTGTGTTTGTGTTAACGCTCACTTCGTCGTTATACAGTCCAACGTCTTCCGAAGCCTTTAATGGCGACTGATTCATATTGGTTGTAGTAACTTTCCCAGGTCCAGGAGTGGTTATAGGTGGTGTGTCAGTATTTGTAGGTGTCGGCATATTCACATTATTTGTGTTTGTAGCTTTCACTGCATCTGCAAAAGCTTCATACAGATTGTAGTGGTTATATATCCATAGAAGACATATGATTAGTATGATACCAGCTACTTTCTTCCAGTCACTTAGTATCATAACAACGTTATTTTTGAAATTACGGAAAGATAGCCCGCTACTTTTTAATGGCGACTTCTTCATTAAAGTATGTATGTTCTATAAAATAGCTCATGTATTATGTTGTATGTTGTATGTTGTCTTGTGTGAAAAAACGCGATTTATAGACAAGTTATGTTTATAAAGTAGCTGCTAGATGAATCGTGTTATCTTTATAGGGTCTGCAACATACGAAAGGACTCGCATTCATCGCCCAACGACTCCTGAACAATTTACATCATTATGCTGTCAAGTTCATTTGGTTGATCCTATGTATAATACTACGTTATTGCAAGGTGATTTAGATGGTGACTTACAAGATATTCAAAAGGCATTACCTGGTGTCGTAAAGGTGTTTCCGATGACATGTTACGAGTACTTTGATATGTATCCTATTAGTGATAATGATAGCGATGATAGTGATGATAGTGATAGATATGAAAAGAAAGTAGCTGTATATGATTTCACTGGATCTATATCACGATATGAGTTTATAGATATAGCTGGTCTGAGTCCATTGCGTAATATACGAAATATATTCTATTATCCTATTGGCTGTCTGGGTGAATATATCTTTACAACCCAGTTCATTCCCAATCCTACTTTTAATCCCTTATGGACGGTTTGCGATGATATCATGCGAAATGTCAATATAGTTGATTTTAGTTATGATCATGCTTGTGAGTGTCCTATCAATAAGATGCTTCTAGAATCTGAGAAACAACAATACAAAAAACGCATTGGTGAAATCATTGCATTCATTAAAGGTCGTTACTATACATATCCGCCAGCAGAATGGACTATATTGGAAGCTGATATTCACGAAAACCTAGAGACACATCACCATATAAATAGTTGCATCGTTCAGGTTGTCAAGCCTGATCAAGTTGAAAAAGTAATTAGTGCTTTAAAACAATGGTATGTACTTAATGGTTTTGATTTAGGCTCAGGCTTTGTTGGGGATGACATCTGCAGGCTTTTGGATACAATTCGAAATGTTAAGTTGTAGTTAAACAAATGTTACACTGTGGGGTGAGGCTTTGCCATCTTTTTTCTTTGTAGCCTTTGGCTTTGCAGTAGGTTCAGGCATGTTATACTGGGATGCGATCGCTTCCACTGAGCAACCCTCTTGGAAGACTTGATCGGCCTGGTAACTATCTTCTTCGTATATATCAGCGTACTTTTTCATGAGCTTGGTGTTCCCAGACTCCTTCATCATTTTCATATAGAGCTCTTCATTGAGGAGGATCTCGTTATCTCCAGTACCACATGGTGGGAGCTGCCCCAACATAATGTTTGCAGATACACCATTGATGCGATCGTGTTCTGCAAAGATACTTGCATTGATGAGCATATCTGTGGTTTCCTCAAAGGAACACTTGGCGAGTGGCCCCACATCTCCGCGATTGATACCGTGACGGTCAACCGACATAAGTGTCCCGCGATTGGTCATGGTATCCAGTAAGAGAGACATATGCCTATAATTGATTGCATCTTCTCCCACTACTTCCATGAACTCGTGATACAACATATTGCGTGCAGCCTCAATTCCTAGCACCTGGTAGATCTCATAGATGTCATTGGAGCGAGTGCGTACTGCATCCACGTTGGGATCTGCTAGTATCTTTTGGAGATTGGTGCCATCCGTGTCAATCACCCACTCAATCTGTTTCTCAAACATATCCTTCTCTATGTTATACATACTCACATTCTTGGTGGTACGCATTGAGGTCTTCTTGATGCCTTTCACACCCTTAAGGAGCACATTGTTCAGAATGTTGTACTCCATAGCTTTGAGGGCAGAGATGGCATCGTCATTTGATATGTCCTTCAATACCGCTGTAGTCATACGGACTCTGAAGACTAATTCGGGTGCGCTATCATCGCTGAATACACACTCGATATTCTGGCGATATGCACCATAGATGCGCATGTATATGTCCAGCATTGTTAGACCCACATTGTATAGTTTCTCCTTGTTCACTCGCAGGCGTAGTACCCATGGACTCTCACTATTGCACTGGCTTAGCCTGTTGAATGCCCTATATACTTCGAGCATTCCATTGTCCTCAGCGATACCAGTGTTTGTTCCTTCATCTCCTGGGGGATCCCAGTAAATGTCGGTACCGTCCACTATGTCGCACAGACGTGTTATTTCGAGTTGTTTCATGATCTTCATGCTGCGCTCCTTTGCTTCCTGAATACGTGGATCAGATACGGTTCCGTCTTCAGCTTCATTTGGAGCAATCACCATACTGATGTCGGGTTTCATGTAAATGAGCAGTGTAGGTGTCTTGATGTTCTTGCTAACATTGAGCAGCTCCTTCAATCTGGGCACACCGCTGGTAGCCTGTACTGCTGCCGCTGTACCAGAGCTGTGGAAGGAATCCAGGGTAGCCTGAGTACCCAGCTCACCAATACTCTGAGCTGCTACAATACCCACCATCTCTCCAGCTTGAGCAACTGCATTTACGAAGTAACGCTCAATCTCGCTAACAATCCAGTCAAACAACTGCTTGTTAATGTGGTGATCAAAGATGAGCACCTTGGGAGAGAGTCGCAGACGCAATAGGATGTGTAGGAAGCGAATGCCTTGGTTGACTCTCATGATTTTGAGCTTCTTGATGAGACGATCAATCGTGTCTAGAACATATCCAGGCGTCAAATCGGTGGGCTGAACGCCATTGGCTACTGTATTCAGTCTCTGTAGCGCTGTATTGATGATGCGCTCAAATGGGATTGGGTATTGGATCTTTGCTTGAAACTTGTTGCCAAACACGTTGGTTACCAGATAGTGTCGGTCTTCCACAATCTCCTCAAAGTGTTTGGTGCATCGCTTGAAGATATCACCATCTTTATCCTTGTTCTTATTTTCATCCACCAGTGATTTGAATGCCTCTGGTGTCAGATGGAGCTGCAAAGGATCCTCGGGCCTCAAATGGTATGTCGCATCCATCTCAATCATGTTTAGCATACTGTTCTTTCCAGAATCCATATAGGGCAAGTACTGATTCTCAATCTTGGTGCCCTCAATCCCATCCTCGCCATATAGGTATTGCACAATGGCCCCCGTAGCGTTGCGGACGGTTTGATCATAGTACACTTTGCAGTCCTCCATCGCTTTCACCAGACGACGTTGTATGTACCCTGTTTCACTTGTGTCAAACAAATTGAGACCATTTGCGTGCGAGAAATTGAGAGTACTTGGCACAGTTACGTCATACACTTTCGGATATGCTGCGACATCCACGCGGATAATCTCAGTGATTGGATCCAGCACCATATCGTTCTGTTGCTTGAAATTACGATGTGATTGTGCACACTTCATCTCCTTGAGCTTCTTGTTTTTAATATCATGGACAAGCTCTACAGAATCTGCCAGCTTCTGTGCCCATTGTGCCCGAATACTGAGAGTATGCATTGGAGCAATATTTACCGTCCCCAGGTTATTTGATTTCTGCTGTTTAATTGTCACTTTTCCAAAGACTCCAATGCGGGAGCACAACATTGAGATACCCTCGGTCAGGCGCGCAGATGCAGATCCTGATTCTACTGAATTCTTGTCTGTAATGGAGCCATCGCCAGACATGTAGCCGCTGAGAATGCCCTTGACGAATTCCAATGGTCCAGCAAACGCTACATCTGGAACATACTTGTTGCGCGCACCACAACCAACGAATGCATCAAGAAACCGTGCAAGTAGTGTCGAGCTTCCAATTACTCCGTATGTTATGCCAATCTCTCGTTGTTGTGCAATAGTTCTATGCGTAACAGCAAACTTGTCAAACCATTTGCGCACACACGCTTGGACACTGGGGTCTTCCTTTGAAATTTGGATAGATCCAGCAGATGTGTCTGTGTTACCGTCTGCCAGAAACAGCCCGATGAATACACCATTTTCGAAATCCAGTTCAAACTTATCAGGGAATAGCACTTTCTCCCTGTCTGCATGAAACGGGTATACACACCCCTCCTTGATGTTCTCCGTGTTGGAGCGAACTAGAGCGCGCTGAAACCGGGCTTTGGAAGGATATGGTACTATGA
>Ga0209550_10005469_pt1 | contig 11906 bp, 12 predicted proteins | sample LauGreSuBDMM15SN_2_FD_187567 | JGI IMG/M metagenome (GOLD analysis project Ga0209550, IMG submission 187567) | Freshwater lake microbial communities from Lake Michigan, USA - Su13.BD.MM15.SN (SPAdes) (version 5) | ecosystem: Environmental > Aquatic > Freshwater > Lake | place: Lake Michigan... | reverse complement strand
GTTTTAACGGCATCGAATAAAGATAATACTTACCAAGCAGAAAACCAGACTTTTTTAACCGAGTATAAAACTACCAATACGCCAAGTGTTACAGAAAAACACATTTATAGAACAAGAGAAGATGAACCTATACGGGTAGAAAATAACCCTCCTACATTATATAAATACGTAGGTACTACAATGACTAAAGTTACACCTTCGAGGCAGAATGGTACTATACATGATCCAAATGTAGATAATTCTATCTACACTGATACAAATAATGAATTTAAATATGTATCAGGATATTATAATGGTTCATATACTATAGGTGGAAATCTAAATTACGAAAATATAATTACTTATAATAACGAAATGCATCATGCATTTTGTGATACCGTGAATAAAACATTTTTCTTTGTTGCAGGTGGTAATGGTGGAAACGCTGGTATTTCTAGCAGGGCTTCGAATATGAATATTATTGGTAATGTTATCTACGGTGGTGGTAGTGGTGGTGGTGGTGGTCGGGTTATATCGTTGAAAATTGATTATGTTGCAAATGAATTTTTATCAATAGATATAAGCAATAACAAAGTAGACGTGTATGTTTCTAATAGTAGTAAAACTAAAACTACCCTTTCTTCTTATTATATAGTGAATGGAAATGATGGTGAAACAGGTGTTCAATTTGTATCTGAATATAGTGATGAAGCTAACCAATACAAAGCTAAAGGTGGAGCAGGTGGTGATTATGGTTTAAATTATGGTGGTGATGCTGCCACTTTAATAGAAAAAAAGGGTAAAATCAAGAGAAGAAATGGTAAAGATGGAACTGGAATTACTGTTAGATTTTTTGATAGTGGTTCAAAACACAGATACACAATATATCAAGTTAAACAAAATATAAATTATAATCCAAATGACTTCTACAATACAACTGAAAAAACAACTGGAAGGGTAAATTATATAAATTATTCATCTTATACGAAAGAAATACATCGTGGTGGAAAAGGTTCTGATTCAGGAGATTTACCAAATAGACCTAAAGCTCAAAATGGAGCACCCGGTTCCTTTTCTTTATATTATCCTGCTAAAAAAAATGTTTATGGAAGATTTACTATAATTACTGAATCAATAAAATAAGTAAATCTGTAAATAAATAAAAATTATATTATATAATTATCTTCTTATATTTTATATAATATGCCAGATTTACCAGATGTTTCCGAAAATAACGAGCAAATACTTAATGATATTAATACATTACAAGAAATGGAAAAGCAATTATTTAATAATTTAGAAACAAATAATAATTTAACACCTCAACAACAACAACAAATAATTGAAAAGATGAATCAACTTTCTGATATGCGTGTTAATTTATATAAAACATTAAGTGGAGTTAATAATTTTTATCAAAATGCATTATCTTCATCTGTAGGAACATTACAAGAACAAACTGAAACTATAGGAATAGTTGAAAGTGAATTAAATCAAGCAAAGAGACGTTTAGAACTACTGCAAATTGAAAAAAATAATAAAATACGTCTCGTAGAAATCAATGAGTATTATGGTGATAAATATGCAGAACATGCGCAACTTATGAAAATTATTATATTTACTTTAGCACCTATTATTATTTTGGTTATTTTAAATAACAAAGGAATATTACCTAATACTGTTTATTATATATTATTATCGATAATTGCTTTAATAGGTTCTATATTTTTCTGGAGAAGATTTGCATCAATTATATTACGTGATAATATGAATTATCAAGAATATAATTGGGGATTTAATCCATATACAGCTACTACGACTACAACAACGGAAAATATAGATGATCCATGGTTATCTTTAAAACCAATTGGTTCATGTGTAGGTGAATATTGCTGTTCAGAAGGTCAAACATATGATTCTTCATTGAATCAATGTGTAGGTTCTTCAAGTATAGAAACATTTATTACAGAATCAATGGTTAATGATGTTTTAACAAAACAACAACCAAATAAATATAAAACAGATGTATCATTAACTGATTATCAAGCACCATTATCTAACAGTTTTATAAATAATTATAGTAAAAAATAAAATACAAATCTAAAATTCTTATAGTTGTATAATATAATAATGACAACTCAATTTGATTTAAATAATATTAATTCATTTTTAAACCAAGCAACTCAAACAATAATGTGTAATTCAGATTGTCAAAAACAAAAACAATCAGAACAACTTAAGCGTGATTTATTAAATGCACAAGTAAACTTAGCATCTGCGCCTAATCAAGTTGAAATAGCTGAAAAAAATTATGTTATATTTGAAGAAGGTGAATTAGCATATAATGAATTGCGTGACAATCAACTAGAAAAAAATGCAGATTTAATTATTCAAAAATATAAAGAAAATTTTAAGGATGATGTAGAAAAAATAAATTTGCAATTAAATAGTTATACAGGTCTTGTTATTAACTTTAAAAATATTGTTGAATTATATATTTACTATAAAAGAGAAAATAGAAAATTATTTGAACAACTTAAAGAAGATACAAATGATATTCTTACAAATGAACGTAAAACTTATTATGAAGATCAAGAAATTGATAAATTAAAATATTATTATTATTATATTTTTTTAACAATTTATTATATTAGTGTTATTTGTTTCACAATTTTTACTTTCATTTATCCTTCAAATATAAACTGGAAGATTCAAATTTTAATATCAATATTTTTATTTATTCTTCCATTTATTTCAACCTGGATTTTAGGTATGTTAATATATATTTTATATGAAATTTATAATTTATTACCTAAAAATGTATACAAATAAATATATATATAAATTAAAAAATTTATATATTATAATTTTTTATAATTTGTTTTTATAATTTGTATTTATAAATCTGCTATTACATCTTGTTCTTCATCTTCGTCACTAGGATAAATAATTTTTATACCGTGCCATCCAGTTGTTTTCGCATCACCAAACTTTTTATTCATATTTTGATATAATTCTTCCCCCTTAGGTATTTTTCTAGAACCTTGTGATTCTTCAAACCATTTCTTAAATTCTTGTATTAATTCTGATTTCTTAATTCTATCTTTTGGATCACCTGTTTTCACAATTTTTTCACTAATAAATCCTAAAATATGATCTTCATGTTTTCTATACTTGTTAGATGCATTCATTACAGTTTCACAATCCTTAACAATACCATCGGTTTCAAATGCTCTTTTTACAAGCATACTAGCAAATATTGGCGCTAATTCGGGTAATTTTGGTTTTAAATTATAATCTTTAAAATAAACATACGGAGTTTCAGTATTATATGTTTCACCCTCATCTATAAATTTAGATAAGAAATCACATTTTCTAATTCTTCTCCATGTACCATCATCATTACTATCAATATCAAATAAGTTATTTGTACAAACAACTAAAGTAAATTGAGGATCAAATATTTCTGATTCTGAATATAATCCTCTCGCTTGAATAGGGTCACCACCAGTATATTCTTTCATAACACCTTCATTTAATTTTACACTCTTTTGTGGTTCTTGTATAACAGCGTATCTAACACCCTTTAATTTTAGAACCTCATCTGAAGTACCACCAACTCTATTTCTGGATTCTGTAACAAGAGTAAGGGGGACAAGCCATTTATAATCTCCTAATGTTTCAGACATTAAATCCGCAACCATAGATTTACCATTACCACCACTACCATGATATACATTAAAGGTTTGGTTTTTATTGTATCCAATTAATGATGAAGATAAATGATCCCACATATATCTGTTTAAATCAGCGATAGGAAATATTTTTTTCATACATTCTTCCAAGTACTCGCGTTTTTCATTATAATCTTTATTTTCTGTCAACTCTTCAAATGGAATATAATTTATATGAGTACTTTTTGTAATATAATCTTCAGGGTATCCTTCTCTAAAACATTTATTATCAAAATCTATTACACCATTTTTAAAACCTAATAAATGTTTATTAGTGTCCATATTTCTATAAAAATCATCATCATAAAATATTTCGGCTGCTTCTCTCATTATATTATTTTTATCATTTGTTCTTTTTAATCTTATTTTTATTTCACCAACAACTTTATATTTTTTTTGGAGATATGATTTTCTCGGATCATCTTCTGTATATTCATTACTTTCGGCAAATAATTGATCACCATGTGATTCTACTAAAGCAAATAATTCTTCTGAAATTTTTGATCTAAGACTGATACCTTTATCTCTAACCCATCTGTGGTTTTTAAAATAATACCATATACCTTTTTTATCATAACTAACACAAACATATTTATCCTTATACATATGCTTCAATACTACAGCCAAGTCATATTCTGTTCCTGTTTCATACGCCTTTTCTAGATAATGATCAACTGTATTATTTTTTATTTTTTCATATTCATCTAAATTATCTTTTCTAACCCAATACAAAATTGATTTTTTAGTTACTGTACTACCTTCTTGATTTGATTTATGAAATTTTTTCCATAAACTATACAGTTCAGGTATAGTATTATAATCAAAATCAGATGCTTTACTTCTTAACATAACCCATGATAAAAACAGTCTTTCGTCTGTTTGTTTCAATGCAAACGCAACTTGACGATTCAATAAATGAGACCCAGGTTCATAATATTTCTCTGGTAAAGCTTGTGTAAATTGATGAGTTTCATTTATTTCATATTCGTGTGGTTCCAGATTTTTTAACATTATATTTACAGCTTTTTCTAGCATTTCTTTATTTACTATATCATTAATAGAAACATATTCATCATTTGAATCTTCATCATCTTCAACAATTAAATTCATTTTGGTTTTACTAGAGGCTTTTTTGGATCGTGGTGTTTTGTTTCCTATTTGCTTATTATATTCATCAATAATTTTAGGATTTATTTCAAATTTTGGATGTTTATCATAACGAACCGACAATTTGTATAAATTTTTTTTTAAATTAAATTTGCTTACCTCTAATTCATCCATCATAAAATTATTGTCTTTTTTATCAAGTGTCATTTTGAAATGACGTGTAAATTCATATGCTTCAAGTGCTGGTTTTCGCGATCCAAATAATTGCCAAACTGTTTTTCCTGTACTAATTCCCTCATCTAATACAGAATCCCAAGTATTTATTAGTGGTAAATCGGTCCAAATGTTAGATATTCGTGTTATCATTTTGTCACGAATTATCAACTGCATAGTATGATCAATTTGAAGGCCTATTATCATATGTATGCCATCTTTTGTAAGTGAACCATCAGATAACCTATTTACATTAGGTTTTTCAAATACATATATTTCAAATGGTGTTTCTGGTTCTATTAAATAACATTCCTTAAGTACATCCGAATATTCACATACCATATCATTAATATGGTCGTTTGTATGTTGTCTAGTTGTTACATCATGATTATATCTGAAATCAAAATCAACTGCCATAGGACTACAGATTTCTAATTGTCGTTCTGTTAAATATTCTTTACGTTTTTTTACAAAAACACTATCATAATATAAGTCATAAAATAAGGTTAATTCTTCATTGGGTATTATGTAGGAACCAGGATATATATTTAAGCTTTCATCTGGTATTCTCGTATGTGTAGGAACAACAGATTTGTCTGCTTTGCGTGCATCCTTAGCACTATGCTTTGCTAAAAATTCATTTAAATCTTTATAATGTGACGTTGTTGACATTTTTGTATTCATATTAATATATTATAACGATATTTTTCTATTTCATTTTTTTTAAAATAGAATAATAGAAAAATATTATAATATATTAATAACAATTTAAAGATTATTGATTATAATTAATATTTATTTTGGTTTAAAGAGAAATAATATATTACATTTTTAGACATTTTGAACGCATTATGGAAGTTCCATATAATTTTCATTTTGTAAAAAATTATTATACTGTTCTTCTGTAAAAAAATTTAAATTAAGTAAATTACATATTATTTTTACTACTTCCATAAATAAAAATGTTTTAGGATGATTACAAGTTAGCATTAAATTATTATGTTTAAAATTATATAATATATTTGAAATTTTTATATCTACATTATTTTCATTTTCACGTTTTATTAATTCTTTTATAGAATTATCAAAATCATTATAAATTAAATAAATATTTGGTATTTGTATTAATTTACAACTATTTTTCATTATTTTGTTTAATGTGTTTCTATTGGAAAATGATGATATATTTTTATTTATATTTTGATATATAATAACATCACTATTTTTAATTTTTTGAATTGAAGTATTATAATCTGTTATTATATTTTTACATTTATTACACCATCTACCAAGATGTTGTTTAAAAACATCACCATATAAAACCCAACAAATATTATTGTTTTCATTTAATAATTGTTGAAAATAAAAACATAACGCTACTGTTTGACAATTGCCTATAAATGTTATATTCATAACTAATATATAATAATAATTAAAAAATACAAATAAATAAATTATATATCATATATTATGTTTCAAAAGTGAAGATTGTAATTTACACCGATGAAGATTTGAATTGGGACATATTTTAATATAAAGACATTAATAATAATTAATTATTCATGTATCCTTTCAAAATTATTTACTCTACTAAAGAAGAAAAAGAAAAACATAAAGATGAAATATATGGATATGCCAATGATTTATCGGAAATTAAAAAAATAATATACAAATACGCGGATGAATATATTTGTGAGTATAAAAAGAAGATATTTCGTGAAATTGAAGAGAATGATGAAATTTCACAGAATACATTTTATAAAATGTTTGATTCACTACCAAGTGTAAAATATTTTGATATATCGCCAAAAATATGGTATGAATATGAAATAGATGAAGTAGAATTACATGAATATTTTTTGTCCCATTTTAAATGTTCAATGGTGTAAAGAAAATAATATATTAATAACTAATTTAAAGAAAATAATATATTAATAACTAATTTAAAGAAAATAATATAATTCTATTAATGACAACTTTTATTGCAAAGGATACTATTAATAGATTATTGAAAGATATTAAACAAATTTATAAAAATCCGCTTACTGAAAATGGTATTTATTATATTCACGACGATACAGATATGTTAAAAGGTTATGCGCTAATTATTGGACCATCTGTCACACCTTATTTTGGTGGTAATTATTTTTTTGAATTTCTTTATCCTAATGATTATCCACATACTCCACCAAAGGTTACTTATTGTACTAATGGTAATAATATTCGGTTTAATCCGAATTTATATACTTGTGGTAAGGTTTGTATTTCATTATTAAACACATGGAGAGGTGAACAATGGACCTCTTGTCAAACAATTTCTACCGTTCTTCTAACATTATGTACCTTATTATGTAAAGATCCACTACTAAATGAACCTGGTGTTAATAAAGGACATCATGATATGAATAATTATGATGAAATTATTCAATTTGCTAATCTAGATATTGCTGTTTGTGATATTATTACAAAAAAAGATGGCATTTTTTACCCCTTCTTTGATTACTTTTATTCATTTGTTAAAGAAAATTTTGATAAAAATTTTGATAATTTATTAGAATTTGCACAAAAAAAAAAATTAGAATTTAATAATGAACCAAAAATTTTTAAAACTGGATTTTATACTATGAATATAATCGTTGATTATAATAAAATAATAAAAAAATTAAATGAAGCTAAAACAATATTGTAATTTTTATTTTACTATTTAAAAGAAAATTGAATTAAATAAATATATTAAAAGTATATTATATATCAACATGCATTTTTGTACTAACTGTTCTAATATGTATTATATTCGTATTAATAGTGATGACCCTAATAAACTTGTGTATTATTGTCGTAAATGCGGAAATGAAGATAAATTTCTAGCAATACAAGATGTTTGTGTTTCTAAAACTCAAGTAAAAAAAAATGAACAAACATTTAGTAATATTATTAACAAATATACAAAATTAGATCCTACATTACCACGTATAAACACCATCTTATGTCCTAATAATGATTGTCTTACTAATACTGAAGGTAAAGATAGAGAAATTATATATATTAGATACGATGATTCCAATATGAAATATATATATTTGTGTTCAGAATGTGATACTGTATGGAAAACAGATGAAAAATCATAAATATGGTATAAATTTATAAATACATTTTATATAAAAACTTACAATTTAAGATCTGTAATTTTTTATAATATATATTTTTTGTAACGTTATGAAATATTTTTATTGAATATAATAATTATTAAATTATTAATAAAAAAATTGATATTTTTATTTAAAAGTATAATTAATTATATATAGTAATAATGAGCGACGACGACGATTACTACAGTGTTGATGGCGAAAATGATAGTGATAGTGATAGTGATAGCAATATAAGTGATTCTAATATTGTTTTAAAAACCCCTTTGAAACATAAACAATCATATGATGATTATGATGAGGATGAGGATGTGCAATTTGGAGGCGAAGATGATACAGATGAAATTAAAAAAGTTATTGATGAGGATGATGAAGATGATGATGGTGATAATGATGATGATAATGATGATGATAATGATGATGATAATGATGGTGATGGTGATGATGATGGTGATGGTGATAATGATGATGAGGATATATATGAAGAAGAATCTAATTTAGGAAAAAAATATAATGTAAAGAAAATAACAAAACCTAAAAAAACACAACTTATCATTGAAGACGATGAAGATGAAGAAGATGAAGATTATGAAGATGAAAATTATTTACAGAAATTTGATAATCATTATATTAAAAATTATATTACCGATTTTCATCCGGAATGTTTAAATAATAATTATGAAGAAATTTCACAGTTATCTATTGTAGTTAGAAATAGTGAAGGTATTATTATTGACCCACTTCATAAAACAATTCCTTATCTTACTAAGTATGAAAAGGCCAGAATCTTAGGACAACGAGCCAAACAAATTGAAACAGGATCAAAACCTCTTGTGAGAGTTCCTGAAAATATAATTGATGGTTATATAATTGCAGAATTAGAACTTAAAGAAAAAAAAATTCCATTTATTATTAGACGACCTATTCCAAATGGAAGTTGTGAATATTGGCACCTTAAGGACTTGGAAATTATTGGATTCTAAATAAAAATTTGTTAATAATAATAATATATTTACTAACCTACTTAAAGACCGTTATCTACATTTTAGTAGAGTATTTCACTTTTTTCCCTATAAAAAGTTCCCTACACGTGTAGTGTTTTTTTACGTTTTTTTTGGTAAAAGTTTTTTCGGATTTTCAAAAATGGACAAAAAAAATGTCCAAAAATGAAAATGGCTGATATAATCTTACAAAAATACAATTGTGTGACCATAATTTAATTTTATGGTGTGATTGCCAAAAAAATAATTCTAAAATTGTTACGATAATTTTTTTAATATTTAATAATAAAAAATTTAGGCATTTTTTGTGTAAGTATAATATACTTACAAATGACTGACGCAAAAAATGCCGAAAATGCCGAAAAATTTAATTGCAAAATTTGTAACTTTAATTGCAGTAAAGAAAGCAACTATAATAAACATATTTTGACATTGAAACATCAAAATACTTACAAATACTTACTAAAAAATGCAGAAAATTCCGTAAAGAGTAATTTTTATATTTGTCAATGTGGTAAAGAATACAAACATCGTCAGAGTTTATTTAATCATAAAAAAATATGTAATATAAAAAACTATGAAAGTAAAAATAATCTTGTAGAGTACCTAATAAAAGAAAATGCGGAAATTAAAAATATTATATTAACTGTATGCAAAAATTTTGGCAATTTACAAAATAATAACAACTCATTTAATAATACAAATTCGCATAATAAGACGTTTAATTTAAATTTATTTTTAAACGAAACCTGTAAAGATGCTATGAATATTACGGATTTTGTTGATACAGTTAAACTTCAATTATCTGATTTAGAAAAAGTGGGTGAAATTGGTTACGTAAATGGAATATCAAATATAATAGTAAAAAATTTAAATGCGCTTGATATTGATAAACGTCCTGTTCATTGCACTGACACAAAGAGAGAAATATTATATATTAAAGATGATAATAAATGGGAAAAAGAAAATGAAGGGAATTTAAAAATTCGCAAGGTTATTAAAAAAGTAGCTGATAAAAATGCTAGGTTATTACCTGAATTTAAGGCTAAATATCCAGATTGTGTTAAATACTCGTCACCATATTCAGACCAATACAACAAACTTATCATTGAAGCTATGGGTGGTTCTGGTGACAATAATTTGGAAAAAGAAGATAAAATAATTAGAAAAATAGCAAAAGAAGTTGTTATTGATAAAAAAAATTATTAATTTATTAAATCATATTAAATTTATTATACTATATTTATTATAAATTTAATATTATGGTTCAATATAATTTTTCAGATAAATTATCTAACTCTGTATCTAATGTTATTAGAAAACAAATATTATATGAAAAAATAATACAACTTAAGAGTTTGTTTACAGGTTTTGTTATTATTACATCTATTATAGGTTTCACTACTATTATTAATGGAGTTTATACTAATTATCTTATTTGGAATATTCGCAAAGATATTCAAGAAATTAAAAATATAAATGATGATTTGAATAAGAAAGTAGAAAGTCTTATAGACAATAATGAGAGAAATGAATAAGACAGATTATAATATATTTATATATAATATATAATGTATAAATATATACGTTTATTCGGTTGTAAAATATCATCCTTTTTTAATTATATAGTTGAAATATTCTCGTTAAAACGAAAAAAATATAAAAAAGACGATTATGATGATGATAATATTTCTTATGATACTATTTATGATGATGATATTGAAAATGTATTTTATATAAGTTTAGTTCAAGAATAAAATATTTTTTGACTAATCATTTTCATTTTTAGTAGGTGTTTTAGGTGTAAATATAGTATCTAAATATTCTTTATTTGATTTAGCATCTTGGTAACCATCATCAAATAGTTCAATTAAATTATTTTTTGAGATTGAAAAAAAATCAGAAAAATTTTTTATTTTATTATAAACACGACACATTTTACTATTACTATTACTATTATTATTTTTATTTTTCCACATACTAGGGGTTATATGTAACAATGTCTCTTTATCTAAATATGGATAATCACTAAAACCACCATCAAATGTAAACATATTATGATATTTATTAGTAAGTGTTCCTGTTATTAATGGTATGTGAGAACTAGCGAAACAACAGTTGATAGCGTCTTCTAATGTTTCAAAATCAGAAATAATATTGATACAAGGAGAGAAATTTTTTAATGTTGTAACCCCTATAAATAACCTATTTAACTCAAAATCACTATCCTTATATTTTGACAAAAATTTATATTTTAAATAATACTCCAATTCTGTTATTGATTTTGTTTTTTTTATATTATAATCTAATAAATTGTAAACGAATGATAATGGTTCTCCTTTATAACACATAAATAAACTATTCCATGCACCTGCTGACGCACCAGAATAAATTAAATTGCTTGTATCATATTTTTCTTTTATGTATGCTAAAACTCCTAATAAATAAAATCCTTTGAATCCTCCTGGTGATATTGTAATAAGTTTTTTATTTGTAAGAAATTTATTTTCATCAATAAACAATCTAGCTTCCCCATTATAATAAATATTATTACTTCTTGCAGAAATAATGCGTTGTTTATGATTACTATTATGTGAATAAATTTTGTTATTGTTAATTAAAAAAATGAAGAGTAAAAGTAATATATTTGAAAAAATCATTTATATTTTATATATAATATATTTTACTATTTATAATATATTTTTTTATAGTTTAAAATATAAAAT
>Ga0209550_10005468_pt1 | contig 11907 bp, 21 predicted proteins | sample LauGreSuBDMM15SN_2_FD_187567 | JGI IMG/M metagenome (GOLD analysis project Ga0209550, IMG submission 187567) | Freshwater lake microbial communities from Lake Michigan, USA - Su13.BD.MM15.SN (SPAdes) (version 5) | ecosystem: Environmental > Aquatic > Freshwater > Lake | place: Lake Michigan... | reverse complement strand
ATAAACAAAGATTAATTTATACTATTTTATTTATACTTTAGGATGATACCTTTTTCTTTGAAATAATTCGCGGAAAGGTTACCTTCTGAAGAATATCCTCACTTGAATAAATATTGCCTTCCTTGTCGGTATACTGATGAACCCCGTTGATGTCCTCTAGCCAAACCTCTAACTTTGTATCCGTTGATTTGGGTTCAGCGTCGAGTACTCCGTAAGGACGCCCTTTGATGTGTGTACCACAGTAGACATCTCCCTTTTTGCTTTTGCGAGTACACTGTTCGTGATTAGAACGTAGAGCACAACAACGCTCAAATGTGGCGATTAATGTCTTGGTTCGACTTCGTTTCTTGAGGTCTTCCTTGGTAAACTGAATGTTCTCGTAGCTATGGATGTAGGCCATAAAATCCTCATACCCATTTTTCCCTTCGTGATTGGTAATCTCCATTTGGTTCGCCTTTAACCAGGTTGTCATGTCCTCTCGGAATTGTACAGCACTTTCAGAGAGTTTCATATTAAGGGAACGTTCCATCTTACCCGAAAGCTGTACCTTTTACTCCCTTCAATTTTAAAGGTCCCTCTAGGAGTTCGTCTTCATAAGAAGCTGCGTTTAAATAAGCCTTTGCGGAATGGTTCATCGATAACCTTTCTCTTTTCTTCATGAGTTTACTCAACATCTCTTGTAATTCTTCCATTTTTAGAAAGAGTTTTGTCGAATCTAATTTTTCGTGTGAAGGATGTTGAGGGTTATAAAGCCTATTCGCAGATTTCATGTTCGAGTTTGACAACACGGGAGAGGGTCTCTTCAAGGTCTTTCTACGACTCGGCTGGGGTCTTGTACGTGCAGTTGTACGATACGTTACATTTGGTAAAGCTCGGGGCTTGGGTTGGTATCGGATAGGTCTTTTCATACGAACCTCAGGTGCCATATAGAATAGATAAATATAGTTAGATAAAGAATAATATACCTTTAAAACATGTTTGTCTATCTTCTTTTGTGTTCAGATGGTTCGACCTACGTGGGAGCCACGGTTGATTTAGACCGTAGACTACGACAACACAATGGTGACTTGAAAGGAGGCGCTGTGTATACAACCTCTAAACTTAAACGAGACAAAACATGGACAAGACATTGTCATGTAGAAGGTTTTCCTGATTGGCGAGCCTGTTTACAGTTTGAATGGAGATGGAAACAACTTACGCGTAAACTATCTGGTGGAACACCTTTGGAAAAACGAATGGAGGCTCTCAAACAATTGCTTGCGATGGAACGACCTACGACCGCAGCTATTCCTTATGCGGATTGGTCTAGTCCGCCTGTTGTCAAAGAAAATTAATACGAATGGCTTTCCTATAAATAAAATTAATACGATTGGGTTTTCTTATAAAGAAAATTAATACGATTTGGTTTTCTTATAAATAAAATTAATACGATTGGGTTTTCTTATAAAGAAAATTGAACGACAGAATAGTAATCTCTGTCTGTATAAAATGATTGAAATCATTCTTGGACCCATGTACTCTGGTAAAACGACTCGTCTCATGGACATGGTCGAAACATCACCTGGGCTAGTGGTAGACTTTTCGCTTGGATTATTAGAAAAAGGAACTTTGAAAAATCATGATGGAAGAACGGTACAGTGTCTCACATGTCACCATTTAAAACATCTAGAAGAAGTCACTCTACCTTTAAAGGTTTACATCAATGAGGCACAATTCTTTCCTGACCTTATAGAGTTTATTCGCACACACGAGTCATCTGTGGATATCTATCTGTTTGGGCTAGACGGAGATTATCTACGCGAACCTTTTGGTCAACTCCAACTTGCGATTTCGTATTGTGATACGATAGTCAAGTTGAGCGGAATATGTCACCATTGTAAAAAACCTTCTTCATTCTCGAAACGTATTACTCCTGATACTGAACAAATGTTGATGGATGAAAATGCTTACATTCCGGTATGCAGAAAGTGTTATTTAATTGTATAACGATTCACTTTCTTCTGACTCTAAGTCATATAAGAAAAAGGTTTCCTCGATATGTTTTGATTTCCAACTCTCTATCATTTTGGACATGAAACGTATAATGAATATACATAGACGCATATATCTTTTATTCTACGATATTTTTACACCTATTTATAATATTTATATTAGTTAAGTTATATTTGATGAAAAATATAACCAAAAAAACGATGGCTAGGAAATGGAGTATGAAATATAAAAAAAGTATTGATTGTAATCATCCCAAAGGGTTTTCTCAAAAACAACATTGTAAATATGGGAGACCTACAAAAAGTCTAAAAAAGTCTAAAAAATATCGAAATAGGAATATAGTTAGGCTTTAACATCCGCCGCTTTAGGTGTTTTCGTTGCGTTAGCCGCGACTTCCGCCACTTGTATAATTCTAGGCTTAGGTGCTAGTTCACTGTCGCCTGTATGGAGTATGGTATCAAACGTTTTCGCGAGTCGACTTTTAGAGGAAGGCAATATGGTGAGAACTATCACCAGAATACCTATCCACACATAATACATCCCAAGCACATTTTGGTCTAATCCAAAAAATACACCAATTTCAAACAATATCTTATAGATAAACCAGAAAAAGGCTACAGCAATGACTAGTCTGATAAACATGTTGTTCATGATGGTTTCGAACATCCTTTGTATAGGAATTTATTTTATTGTCTCGGATAAAAGCATATGAACATATCACAAGAAGAAGAGTAGAATGAGGTTTACCAAGGTCGCTTTGCCCATGATGGTACATAAACTTACTCCCATGCAAACAGTATATACTTCTTTGTTACATGACCCTAAGAAGTCATTGATTGTATGTGTTGGGCCAGCAGGTACAGGCAAAACTTCAGTTGTATGTCGGCATGCGATGGAACAATTAAAGGAGCGCAACATTGAACGTCTTGTCATTACTAAGCCCTTGGTGGCGGTAGAAGGAGAAGACATGGGTTACCTTCCCGGAAACATTCGTTCGAAAATGTCACCATGGATTGAATCCTATATGGACCTGTTCAAGGAGTATTATACGGCAAATCAAATCGAAGACCTCTTGAAAAAAGAAACGATTCGTTTATCGCCTCTGGCATATTGTCGTGGGTTAACTTTTACGAATTCATTGGTGATTTGTGATGAGGCTCAAAACACTAGCCCCGCTCAGATGAAAATGTTACTTACTCGTATTGGTGCCTCCTGTAAAATGGTCGTGATAGGCGACCTTGACCAACAGGACCGTGTAGGTGAATCGGGATTGTCTGACTTTCTAGAGAGATACGCAAGGGTCGAAGAAAACCCAGAGGTGTCTGTAGTTAAGCTAGATGACCATGACGTATGCCGTAGCAAATTGGTAAAGTTTATTTTGACCATGTACTAATCCCAAGATTGTATCGAGAGACATCTTACGCTGTCGGGATTGATGTATTTGAATGTTTGGTCGTAAGAGAAACTATCATACTCTTTTTTAGAACGCGGACCCGTCCAGTGATTGTCCATATTACATAGATAGCGTATCACGCACCATTCTTCTATCTTATGTGGTTTATTTGTTCTCAATGTAATCCATTCAGGTGTGACATTATCAATCGTAAATGTAGTATGAGGACTACATTTATCAGGTATAGGACCTAACTCATGCTTATCTACATAAAGATGACCTTTGCTTTGAGTTACGCGTCCTTTAAGATGAGTATGATTGACATTGGGTATGGTCAAGAGATGGTCCCTTTGAACTTCCATACATCTTTCATATGTATATAAATAATGACCCTTTTTGAATCTTCCATCACGAATGTAGGGTAAAAATAACTGTTCTTTCACATGAACCTTGGGTATGGATAAGTAGAATGTACTGGGGATTTTAATCTCATTGTCTTGGTTATCTCGTAAAATACACAAGTAGGAATGGGACTTTATGAATAAAATACTTAATGAGTCAATAGGTACACCTCCCACATGTCGAAGATAGAGGATTTCGTAGAGAGTTATTTTACATTGTTTCGTTGGCTTTTCTAGATTATTTACTACAGGAATTTCATAAAAATGATAATCTGTATCTTTAAATGTGTGGATACCTTTGAAGAGCATACCCTTAATAGTAATGTCATCTTTTGATTCAAATGTAGGAAACGCGTCCAATGTATCACCTCTCTGTATTCCAGTAAAATAAATAAAGGGTTTGCTATGAAGTGTATCGATACTATAAAAGACAACCCTTTTTTTGTTCTTATTTCCTATGAGGGGAAGTCCCTTTACAAAATCGAGAAAGTCCATCTATACTCTAGCGGTATTTTTTAAAAGAAAGTTTCCTTTAAAAAATACTTATTGATACGGTGATTACTTTTTTAGTTTAATATTCTCACGTGTCTGAGTTTCTCTATTTTCCAATATATAATCAGATACTTCTTTCGCTCTATTCGGGTCTTTGTAGTATTGTTGTAGTATCTCGACAAGGTATTTCTTATTGATACCTTTCTTGACCTCCTTCTTTTGATAGCTTATCTGCCCCACATTGCTGACACTAACGGTGTCTACCTCTCGCTCTTTCATGAGGGTAGACAAGTCATCCGAGACAAGTTTCTTGTGTTTCTTAAGTTCACGCATTTGTTTTTGAAGTTCAGTTATTTTTTTATCATATTCAAGCCAATGCCGGATTTTATCCGCAAGAGCATTCTTTTCCGTCATGTAGAAGAGTATAGAACATCGTTTAAATTTGTTTCATTATACACTTGCTAATATCTTTCGATGTTTATTGCAATAATTTCCGTCCTCTACAGCATACGACCTACATGCGTTTCCATTTTTACAACGTTCTATACATTTGTTCTTGGGTGGGTCGGTATAATGTTTCCTACAATAAATTCCTCCTTTATAATGATGTGCGGGTTCTTGACAATCTTCCTGCTTACACGTGAACAACGGTAGCACGTTTCTAGAGTAATAATTCACATGTGAAATCTTTTCTACTCCATCCACTTCCATGTACGGAATCAGAGAATAGTAAATTTTTCGACAATAAGGGCATTTGAAATAGGCCAAGTGTCTTTTCTTTTGTTCTTGAATTTCGTGGAACAAATAGTAATATTCAAAGGAATGTTCGCAAGGCAATGTGATTTTATGTTCAATGGCTTCTTTGCTGATTAGACATGTTTCATTCATTACTATGCCCATATTTTTATCTCTTTATATTAGTATGTCAAGAGCGATATGGGGACCCGCTACGTGGTACCTTTTACATTGTATGGTACTCAAAATAGATGATAATATAGAACGACCAGTCTTGGAAGATTTGAAAAATACGATATATGTGGTCATCTCAAATTTGCCTTGTCCAATGTGCAGTAATCACGCCATGTCTTATTTTAATTCACATCAGTATAGTCGTATCGCGACACTTGAACAGTTACGTTTTTTTATTTATTCTTTTCACGAGGATGTCAACAAACGACTCAACAAACCATCTACACTATCCTACGCAGAACATGTAATCTATTATCAGACATTTAATCTTTCGATGGTAATTAAACATGTCATCCATATTTATGAAAATATGAACAATACCAATTTGACCATGATGATGTTTAGTTTTCATCGAAGAAGAATGGTTAGTATTTTAGACCAATACTTTAAGAAATATGCGTCTTTGTATCGTGCTTAGCCCTTAAAATGTACGCAAAAGTTCACCATTCTTATAGACCGAGCATTTAAATTTTTGTTCGGTGGGTCTGCTACAAGCCACACGATTTGAAATAAGGTCTTCATAAAATAAAAGATTTGGCGCACTGTTTTGAATGAGTAAATACCAAGCAACCCCCCATACGATTCCCAATACCCCTCCAAGTACGGTACCCACTGGTGATGTACAACGATACATGTTTCGCACAACTGTATCGACCGCAAAGATACACAACAGTACCACCAACAATGGAATGTTGATACTGTCCTTCACAAGCATGGGAATGGTAATATAGGCTATCGTAAATAAAAACAAAGCACTATTGAAAGAAGGATTACTGTACAATTGAAGTGGGAATTGAACAATCGTACAATTATGTTGTGAACTATCGTCAGACTTATGTAGGGTCATTTGGAATACATATGTAATGAAGAACAACCCAATAACACCGAATAAATAAATCAGTCCCTTGATGTTTGAATTTATGATAGAGATGAAGACGAATATCAAGACCAGAAGAAATGGAGAAATGGTCGACAAGAAAATGAACAAACTAGGTAAAGTGGGCAAGACGGGCTCTACTGGTTTAGGAATTGGTTTGGACTCCATGTTATAGTAAAAGGATATTAAAAAAGGTTCACAATGCTACGTAATGGGTATTCCAAGCTATTTCTCTTATGTTATCAAACATCATAAGAAAATCATCAAACGAATGCAAGGTATTCCTTGTCCTCTTTTATTGGTGGACGCAAATTCTCTTATTTATGATGTCATACATGAAGGTAAGAACGAAGGTATTCGCGACATAAAACAGGGTGTTTTTAAAAAGGTATTAGAGCTCATCCAGAAAACGAAAGCATCTAAGACGTATGTGGCATTTGATGGGGTGGTGCCCTATGCGAAAATGAAACAGCAGAAACAGCGGCGATACAAGTCCTATTTGACCAAGCAGATACTGGACAAGAAGGAATGGAATACAAATGCGATTACACCCGGCACACCCTTTATGCGTGATCTTGACTCCTTTATGAAGCAAGCCTGCTTTGAACATAACATACTCTTTAGTGGGTCAGATGAAGAGGGGGAAGGGGAACAAAAAATGTTTTCTTATCTGAGACAAAATCCTCAACCCTGTTTTGTATATGGTCTAGACGCAGACCTCATTATGCTTAGTTTGTTACACGGACATCTTTGTCCAATTCATCTCTATCGAGAAACCAAATATTTCAGTTATCTCAAAGACATACAATTGAATATAGACTATGTCTTTGAAGTGGAAGCCCTTGCGATTCAAGTAAGCGAATGTGTCGGAATAAGTGACGTCAGGCAAGCCGTGGTCAATTATTGTTTTCTTTGTTTCTTTTGTGGGAATGATTTCTTGCCTCACTTTGCCTCTATCCAATTACGAAACGAAGGACTGCCTGTTTTGCTTGACCTCTACCGGAGTCTCGGGTCAAAATATTTGGTGAAAGATAGAATCATTCAATGGGACCATGTAAAAGAACTATGGATAGCCCTCTCGAAGATAGAAGTTGAACTCATCCAGAAAAATATTCAGTGGAAAATGAAACTTAAAACATTTGCGAATACTCCCGAAGAACGGTTAAACTTATATCCTCTCTATGACATTCCGGAAAAAAGATTACTTTTAGAACCCGATGCCTATTATCCTTTAGTGGGGTCTGTACCACCCTCTGACATGTGTAAAAATTACCTGAAAATGTTAGATTGGACCTTGGCGTATTATCATGGAGAATGTAAGGATTATTATTATGGGTATGAATTTCACATGGCTCCTTTGTTTAGGTCTTTGGTACATGACATTCCTTGTTTTAATGAACCGTTTGATTATACACCATCTTCACCCCTTTGTGTCTATACACAATTGTTGTATGTGATGCCTTACTCAGATTATGAAGCATTTATCCCAGAAGAATATCGAGACCTGTCAAAGGATTATCGACAGCTCATGCTCTTGAACTTCCCTATCGAGACATCTTTCTGTAAGTTTTTCTGGGAATGTCATGTCTCGTTTCCGTGGGTTAATTTAACCGAGTTGAACAAACGGGTTCTATCGGTGTAATTTTTTTGCTTGTTGGATTATATATTTTATAGTATAGTATGGATGATATGTGTGACTTAGCTGACATAAAAAAAATACTCAAGGAAGTAGAAGAAATCAAGGTCTATATTTCTTATCAACAAGAAAAAGAGGCACGTTCTTATACGAGATTGTTACAGCCTCGGCCTATCATGAAACCTGTATCGGTAGATGTGACGATTGACTCTAAAAACTATACCTGTATAGGAGAAGTCTTATATAATGAACACGATGAAATATGTGGAACAAAAAGATTGGATGAATATATTTTGTTTAAAGTATAAATATCTATTTTCGTGGTTGTAAATAGGGTTCCATGTCAATAACCGGAACATACACCTTGAGATACGTGTCCGATAGGTCTCGATGCATAAAGATGAGACATAAATCTTTTACAACGAATCCATATTTTCTCTCCAGAATAGTTCGATAAATATTGAGCTGTAGAGAGTAATGGCTTACATTACAATCGTCAAGTTCTTTCGCAGGTCCAAATCCGGTCTTTCCATAATCGTTTTTGTATTGTATTTCTTTGGCGAATTTCCAATCGTAAATACTTATAGTATTGTCTTGATTCATGAATAACATGTCAATCGAACCACATAGTCCAAGGTCTTCATCGTATACCCTCATCTCCGTCCGATATGGCGTCAAGTGTTCATGGTCCACAAGAAACCGTTGAAAGAACATATACTCTGGTTTATCGCACTCGTACACTTTTCCGTTGTAATGGTCTTCAATCACTTGATGCATTTGAGTTCCATAAGTAGAAGCGATTTTACCATTTTCATTCCATCCTTTCATAATCTCTTGTTTTGTCATTCCGTAATACTTGCTCTGCGGCCAGTCTGGACGTTTCATCATCTTGTCAATGATAGCAGAAGCATTAAATTTTGGAAAGAAGTTTTTTACCCAAGTTGTACACGAGGTAAATCCTTCTTTACCTCGCACGGTATATTTATGACCTTCCTCTGTAAAGGAGACGTCGCTGTCTCGAGGGTGAGGATTAAAGTGTGCCAACATCTTGTCTTGTACTTTTCTCTTACTTTTCTTCTAAGTCAATTTTATGTTATGAACAATTAAAGTTAAAATTGAATAGATATAAATCTATACTATTACGTAAAAGATGCCTCGTGTATACAGTGGAGATATTGCCGGCGTACTTGGTGTTCACCAGGAAACATTCTTCTTTGAAGATTACGGAGCAACCATCACAGACATCCGCTGTTGGAAGGTATGTGGTTGTCTCGTGGAAGGCGGGAATTTCTGTGCGAGGTGTTTTGAAACTGAAGATGACCATCGTAACGTGATGATTAATCCTCTCCAAGATTCAATACAAGGTCATACAATTGCCGGAAACTTTACTATCACCTTGATGAATTTCGAAACGTTTGTTGCTCCATGGCTTGAACGTAATCGTGCCTACGTAGAGCGTTACATTGACGAGGTCATGCCCGAAGATGATGGAACTATCCATTATGATATTCAATGGGTAGTTCCATTGCCTCAACATACATGGTTTCTAAAGGTCATTGAAGATTTTCGGATATTATCTCAAATTGGCTATTTCTTTCAGGTACGTAACTCAGGTGTATGCTCATTTCAATTAGAATATTGAACCATTTATGAAGATAAAATAAAAATAGAATAGAAAGTTATATTTTTATTTGATACAGGATGTTTATAAAATCGATTTGGATAAAATACTTATTGTGTGAACAACAAATGTTCATCAACAAGGGAACGGGCGCTGGTGGAAAGAATACGAACCTTTATGGGAAAGCATTCGAATCAACAACATCTTATCATGCACGTCTAATCGAACAGGGTTATACGAGGCATAGTTTCATTCCGAAGCCTACAAAGGTTCATCACTACTACCTTTCAAAAGTATTCGAAGACAAAACAATTGTCTTTGTCTTACAACAAGGAATGAAAGAATACATGAAAATGAAATACGACATTGCGATGATTCGACAGCCAGACGAAGCCTATATTGTAGAATACAACGATGGTCGAAAAGTAATCAAAATTCTGGAGAAAAAAGAGCAACACGTCGAAGGGTCTGTCGATATAAAATTATGGGCACCTGGCTATCTCAAGCGTGAATACGAGATTGTCGTAGGTAACCACTTTCAAATCCAGTATGGTCTTACGGTAAGTGAATTCCTTAAAAATAAATTTATTAATTCTGACAAATATAAAATATTGAAACAAATCTTACAGGAAGATAATGTACCACTCTTCTTTGGTTCAGATAAAAACTATTTCGAACTATTGGATGAATGGATTCAGAGTTAATTATAATTTTTTATGATGACCTCTTTCGCCTTGGCGCCTGGATTCTTCGGATGAATGGATTCAGAGTTAATTATAATTCTTTATGATGACCTCTTTCGCCTTGGCGCCTGGATTCTTCGAATGAATTGACCGTTTACATAGTACAGATAAAGTATTGTATTTTTCTTTGAAATGGTTTCTCACCAAGGATACATCGGAATTGCTCAACATGAAATTAGAAGGTAACTCCTGTATTCGCTGAAATAACAGTTGATGTAGGTCTAGACTAAACCCCTGGTCAGTATAACCCACAAAGGATGTATCGGTCTCGGGAGCGTAAGGAGGGTCAAGATAGACAAAATCGCCTGTCTCCACTCGAGACAAAGATGTATTGAAGTCACAACATTCAAACATGACAGGTTGAATGAGGTGATGAATTTGGAAAAGATGTTCCTTGTTGATGATTTCTGGGTTTGAATAGTGTCCATACGGAACGTTAAATCCGTTTGGACCAACACGGAATACTCCTCGAAAACAGGTCTTGTTTAAGAAGATGAATAGAGCAGACCCATAAACGTCTTTTTTTGCCTCTTTGTCCAACTGATTGTAACATTGTCTTGACCAGTAATAATAGTTTTCTTTGCATACAAGTGCTTCATCCAAGGTTTTTGGGTCTCTGTTCAGTTCCCCTTGGCCGCAACCATTCAACTCTTGTATCATGAACTGTAATCTATCGTATAACTCTTGTGGATTTGATTGTATATTCTTGTAGACATATATTAACGGTTCGTTCAGGTCATACGCATGTATACGTCCTTTTACCTGAAACCTTTTGTATTTAACCTCTTCCAAGAATGCGAGTAATACGCTACCACCTCCTAAGAAGATTTCGTGGTAATGGTTCATCTCTTTCGGAAAACTATCTAGAAGGGTATCAAGTAGTTGGGTCTTTCCTCCGACCCATTTTAGCATAGGCTTTGGGGATGTTCTCTTTGGTTCTGATAGAATTGGATTAGGAACCACACACGGTATCTTACGATTTATATGTCGAGTATATGCGTAGGGAGTAAAGTCTTTATTGCATGTTTGACAGCGCGTTTTCATAGCTTTCGTGTCGCTTTGCTTCGTGTCGCTTTGCTTCGAGTCGCTTTGCTTAGACATGGATAGATATAAGTATCTGAAATAATTTAAATCAATTTTATAATTGAAGATGATTCGTGTTTAAATATTATCGTCCACAAAAAGTATCATCTCTTGTATCATTTTTTTAGAAGCGAATCGTCCGTATTGATTGACCATGGTATGAACATTTGAACGCATAGGTTGTTCTTGTAGTACAAAGAGGATTTCATTGAGTTCATACGTTGTAAACGCAAACTTAGAAAGGTAACGATAGAAATCATTCCCTTCATCTTTATCGAAAATCCACCTTCGCAATTCTTCCATTTCGACCTCTTTTTTTTGGGTCCATCCATGGAAGGAATTCATTAATCCCCTTTTAAAATATCTTCTGACTTCTCTTTCCATTATAGACTGGATAGAATAAAGATAATCTTATATATTTAATACGTAAACAAGACTACGGATAGTTTCATTCATGCATATTATAAGCTCTGTTTTCTCTTTTTTGGTCATGTCTTGAATATGGATTATTTCTTCATCCTCTAAAGGTTCCAAATCTCTTACTTTCATCATGATTTTTAAAAAACTGTTCTCTATTCGTTTATCTGGATTCATTTATACTAAATGTATATAAAGGAAAAAGAATAACTAAAGTATGTACCAAGTGAAGTGGTTCAACAAGCGAAAGGGCTACGGCTTTGTGTCGGGAGATCTGTTCGTG
>Ga0209550_10005467_pt1 | contig 11909 bp, 8 predicted proteins | sample LauGreSuBDMM15SN_2_FD_187567 | JGI IMG/M metagenome (GOLD analysis project Ga0209550, IMG submission 187567) | Freshwater lake microbial communities from Lake Michigan, USA - Su13.BD.MM15.SN (SPAdes) (version 5) | ecosystem: Environmental > Aquatic > Freshwater > Lake | place: Lake Michigan, USA... | reverse complement strand
ATATAGGAACAGTAGCAATTTCAGGTAATGGAAACATCGTAGCAGGAAACGCGAATATTTCAGGAACCGCCAATATCGGAAATATATTCATGGCTTCATCCGCAAACATCAATATAGGAAGCATAACAAAACTCTCAGGTAATGGAAACATTATAGCAGGAAATATAAATATAATTGACAATGCAACAATAGGAACAAATTCTATTGATACCATAAATATATTAGGAACAACAACGATAGGCAATATAAGCGCAATTTCAAGCGGAAATATACTTACAATATATGGAAATACAAATTTCACAAATATAGCTTATCATAATCAAATCAATGAAAAAATAGTAAGTTTTTCAATTAGTAGCAATGTTATAAATATGGATTATAATCAGAGTTCTGTATTATATTTGAATAATACAGCAAATATAGGAAATACAACCTTATATATCACCAATTTACCTCTACCAGTACCAGATATAAGTCGTTCCTATGTATTTACAATTGTTGGAAATCATTATGGAGGTATTATCGATAATATCTATATAAATGGTACCGCTGCCGCAAATAAAAGAACCATTTATTTCAACGGAGGTAATGCTACTGTACTGGCTTCTTTTCCAATTACATCTGGATTTTCAAATTATTATAGTAATATAATAACCGTTCAGCAAATTGGATTATTAGGAAATGTCAGTAGTCCAGTAGAAACAGGTATAGCCCTTTCAAGTGTTTCTTTTTTTACACCTTAGATTGTAATCCAATTTTATAATCAAAATGGTAATCAAATACACAAAATATAATTGATAAAAATAGCAATTATATTTAAAAAAATTATTTATTACAACCTCCACAAACTTTCCCATGAACTACACGTCCAATCATATCGGTCTGCATCGAATAACGAACCGATTCAAATCCAAATACAGAACCACCAGTAGCACTACCAACCACAGAAACACCACCCACATTTTTAGGTTTATTTTTCGTCCATTTCAGAGATAACATTCTACTACTCCCTATATTTTCCCCCCAGAAATAAAATTGAATGTCTGTCCCTATAAAATATAAAATCCAACGATAAATATGCTACAGTACCCATTCCCCCTTTTACATACTGAAAAAGAAGAATCGCCGGAAGACGAAGAAACGCAACAACCAACACAAGCCTATATTCTTCCCAATCCAGAGAATCCAGGATATTATCAATGTACTTTATGTTACGATTTTGAAATGAAACAAAAATTTAAAGTAGAAAAACACATCAAAGAATGTCTACAAAAACAGCAACAGAAAAGGAAAAGACTAGAAGAGAAACAAATAATAGATACTAATCACCTCTATAGCCTAATTATCCAACTCCAAAAAGAAGTCGTAACACTGAGGCAACAGGTAAAGGATATGAAAAAACAAGAAATTCAGCGTATCAATATTCAATTTTGGTTAAATAATCACTGTAACGAACCACTACCCTACTATACTTTCCACCAATGGCGAAAAACCGCCTATTTCAATCCTACCGATGAACAACTCCAAATGGTATTTCAATCGGATATCAAAAAAGGGATTCAAGATTGTATTCGTCAAGTATTCGAAACCGAAAACCCATCTACTTTTCCCATCCGCGCATTCAATAAACAAAGATTTATGTTTTATATTTACGATTATCCTCTACAACCCCAAAACCAAGAAAACCAACAAGAAGAACCAACCCCGGAATGGCGAAAAATGACCAAAGAAGAATTCCATAAATGGTTGGAAACCATACAACATAAATTCCTCTTGAAGTTCGTAGAATGGGAACAAATCAATCAAGAATGGCTAGAAAACGATACCAACAACCAAGAACGCATCAAATATCTCGAAAAAATAAACAAAGAAATCGAAATGATTGACCCTCAAACCATACGTAATTGGCTCTATGACGAAATCAAACGCCCCTTAAAAAGAATCGTAGAATTAGAATTCGAAGATTTATAAATTATGGAAAAATAATTCATAAATCGTAATATCTCTCACTATAATATACCCATAACCCCAAACCCATAACCCAAAAACCAAAAAATGGCAGGCGCAAGTCTTCTTCCAATCGCCATACATAAAAATAAAATCTATTTTTTATTTGGACGTGATAATGGAGATACTCCAGGATTCGCTTGTTTCGGAGGTGGCATCGAAAAAGACGAACAAGATATTTATAAAGCAGCATTACGAGAAGGGGCCGAAGAAATGACCGGATTTTTAGGCGATAAAGATACGTTAGAAAAACTCATCGAAAAAAACGGCGGTTGTTTTCCAATATCGCATCAAACGGACCGAGGAATGTATTCCGCACATTTGTTCCGTATTCCGTATGAACCTCTATTACCCCTTTTTTTCAAACAAAACCACGATTTTTTAATGAAAACCATGAGCAAAAGCCATTTTTCCAAAAATAAACATCTATTTGAAAAACAAGAACTCGTTTGGATGACCATCGAAGAAATGAAAAAACGTAGCAAAGAATTCCGTTGCTTTTATCCAGGCATTATTGACCAAATTATCGCAACCCTTCCTTCCATCCAAAACTTTTTAAAAACCACACCCGAACCAAGTTTCTATTCCTCCCCACCAAAATCTCAACAACAATCCATAACCCCCAAAAAACATAAAAAAACACGCAAACATACACGCAAATAATTCTCAAACCAAACTAGAAATAAATATAAACATAAAACTCAAAATCACTCAAAAAATGGACCCCAATCAAATAGATTCCTATCAATGTTCCGTAAAATTATATGAAACTGTTTTATTAAAAGCAAGAAAACAAATTCTCCAAAATCCACCTCCTTATTTATTCCCATTAACCTGCGATGAAATTCGAAATACAAATAAAATGGCGGTTATTATTGACCCACGATATGACGATTTAATGGAAGCCGTTATCCTAAATTTCATGCATTTCATGGTCCCAGAAGGATGGATTTTCATGATTATTTCAGCGGAACAACATAGACAAACGATAAAACAACGTTTTCCTCAAGCTATTTTCAAGTCAATTGATGACAATCAATTATATTACAACACCGAAAACCCCTCAGAACCTCAATTATCTATTGAAAATTATAACAACATTCTAATGAATCCAGAGTTTTGGAATCAAATTCCGTGTGAAAATATAACTATTTTCCAGAAGGATTGTGTAATGTATCGGATGTTTTCAGAAGATTGGGAATTAAAATATGCCTTCTCTGGCGCGCGTTGTTTTTATACACAAGATTCCAGTCTAATAAATGGACTCATCAATGGAGGATTTTCAATTCGTAATAAAACCGCCATGTTGAATTGTTTAAAATATATTACTTGGGAAACCATTGAATTTTATCGCACAAATAATTTCACATGTGATCAATATTTTCCGATTGAGAAAAGAAATGAAGATGTTTTTTTCACTTATGCTTGTGAAATTTTACATTGTCCATTGCCCAAACTACCCTGTCATAAACAATTAGCAACGGAATGCGAATTTTTTCTAGGGACCAGTGTTTTTCATGGATGGACAAAAATTGGATATCAAATCGAAAGTCATGCCAACACAATATTATCTTATTCCCCTTTTTTCTCTAAATATTTGTCTCAAACCCCTCCAGAACCCCCAACACTAGAAGAAAAACAACAACCAGAAAAAGAAAATATCCAAGTCCAAATATTCGATTTACCAGATAAATCCAAACCTGAAATTCGTCTCGATTTTTCGCCAACAACAACATTCTAATAATGCTGAACTTCCAACACAAAAGAAAAATCTTGTCCATTTAAATTGACTGGATTCCCAAATTCATTCAATAACTGAATCTGTAAATTCTGTAAAGCCACTTTTCCTGGAGAATAAGTTCGTTGATCTGTTAATAAAAACCCATTCGTAGGACTGGCTACAATTACATTACCAAAAGGATAATTGTAATAATTATTCGATACACGAGCCAAAACATCTTTATTAATATAATATTGAAAAACAGGGCATACAAAAGAATTAGGTACACCTTGTCCGGGATTTTCTTGTAAAGCTAAATATAAATAACGAACCGTGTTTAAATTCAATAAAGATTCCGCAGTAATAGTAGCACCAGCTGCCAAAGTATAACGATTTAACCTAAAACCAAGCACCCACCCCAATTTCCCTTTGAATTGATTTTTATCTTTATTCCCATTTTTATCTACGTCAAATGCTAATTGTTTAATGCTTCCACTATTATTTGTAATAGTTACAAATCCTTGGGATGTCCGATTAATTATCAAACCAGAAGTTGTTAAATCGGGTTGAATAGCGTTCGATAAATCCGTCCAATTACTATAATTTCCATCCAAAATATTAATAGAATTTTGTAATACACCTGAGCCATTCATAACCCCGAAAAACGTATTATTCAAAGACTCTGAAAAATTATAAAACGAAATGGGAACTTCCATAATTTTAACTTCTATAGTTTGAACTTCGGTAATACGTTGAGGTAATACAATATTATAAACTGCTGTTCCTAATTCCGACCCATGACCAGTATCACTATATTGAAAACGTGTATCAATATTAACTAATTTTTTACGTAAGGGTTTATAAGGTGGTAGCTGCATCACATGCGAAGATTGTTGGACAATTTCTGTGCCACGATTTAAAAACATACTATCAGGTTGTTTATTTGAATACATTTTATTTTATGATTTATATAAATCGTTTATATATTCTTTTTATTTCTATATCCACTTATCGACCAACGGAATTGAATTAAACATAAGACCCGAATAGAACATAATACAATAATATAATAATATAACCAATAACTAAAATCATAAATGCGTTTTTTCTCTAAGAATCTAATCCATTGTTTCTTCTTATTTACATTCGATAAATTCCACGCCTTTTACAAACCTCCTCTTATAATTTCTCCTACTTCCCCCTTTCCGAATTCGAATTTCATGACCGAAGAAAAAAGCGAATTCATTCAAGAAGAACTTTTATTCAATAATTATTCCAAAATATCACCTAATAAGACAACCATCACCGAAATAGAGAATGTCCCAATTCATCATAAAGAAACAATCGACCTAATTGGAATAAAAAAATGGATGAAACAATACGAACTTTTACAATTACTTCAAAGTCCACATTTATCTCAACAATCCAAACTGAAATTAATCCAACAACATGAAATATATTCTACAACCCCTTATCAACCAACCAATCTATTTAATGGATTAGACTGGTAATCCAATCCTAGAACCCCTTTTTCTTTTTCCATTCCAAAAATCCATTTGTTTCTTCTAAATAAAAGATACCTTTCAAATGGTCCAAGGCAATCTCATATGCTTTACGTTCTTGTTCGGTCAAAGATTTCACATATTCCGCCTTTAATTCATCCAGTGTCATTTTACCCGTCTTTTTCCCAGTTTCCATTTGATTTTCTAGTTTTTCCTGAAAGATATTTTCCAAAAAGAAAACATCTTTATAATCAATTTTTCTATTTGTTCCCCGTTTTTCCTCTCTCTTTTCTTCCCGTTTTTCCACGAAAAATATTCTGACCATTTCCTCCAGAAATATTTCCATCCCAGTTATGAGAAAATTATGAGAAAAACCATAACTGGATTCCCGGTTTCCCTTTTTTGCTTTTCCCTTTTTCTTTCCCTTTTTCTTTCCCTTTTTCTTTCCCTTTTTCTTTCCCTTTTTCTTTCCCTTTTGTCATAGAAATTTTATAACCCGTAATTTCCCCAAAAATATTTCCATCCCAGTTATGAGAAAATTATGAGAAAAGTCATAACTGGATTCCCGGTTTCCCTTTTCCCTTTTTCCACTCTAAAATCTAAAGAGAATAAGCAAGAGAAGTATTAGGGATACATTCAATACTTAAACTAATGGTTTCAGCCGAATAATCATACCATCGAGGACCCATAACTCGAAATAATTCCGCTCGGTCCACCCAGACATAATTAGGAATATATACAGCCCCCTTCCCTTCATTACTACATAAACCGGTAACATAAGAGAATATATTGGAAGCATTCGTAGAAGGTTTAAAAACCGCATCCCCAGATTCCATGGTTGTATACATAATAGGACTCCCACCGCTACCCGCAATTCCCCCAAAACACATTCTTCCATCAATGGAACAAGCATCGTAAATCGAAGATAAACCCGAAACCAACACATTTCCATTCAATTTATTTTGCCATTGCATCCCATACCCCGCACCTTCCATATTTGCCAAATAAACCACATTTCCACACACATCCCCTACCGCAAAACGGTATCCATCAAAGGCAACCCCAGTCATAATTCCCGACAATCCATTCAATACCGACGAAACGGGACCGACAAACCCAGGAACATTATAAATCGAATCCACCGTCCCACCTGACAAATCTCCCAAAGTCACTAACATTCGTGGTATCCCGGAAGCACCGCGATACGCCCCGTTGGAAAATAAAACCAATCCACTTGGAGTAGGAATGGGTCGAGCAAAACGAGAAACTTGGTAAGTAGCCGAATTCGCAACCATCAAATCCCATTCCAAAATCGAACCAGGCATACTACTACCCGTTTGACCAGGATAAGCAAAAATCCTTTTTACAATCAATCGGTAACGTTTATAAGGAGCAGTATTATTAAATAAATTACGAATCACAAAAGTATATCCTCCCGCAACCCCATTATTTCCTGCCACTCCATCGGAATTATACCAATCAAAGGAATCCAATACATCCCATGTAGACCCCTCATTATTCGAACCTAAAACCACCCAAACAGCAGGAATGGAACCACCATTACGAGTCACTTTTTTCGCTTGTTTAATTTCATTACTACTCAAATCTACAGCCACATAATATTCTCGTATCACCACAGAAGAAGAAGATATATCCAGTTGAATCCAATCTCCCGCAACCGTGCCTAAACCTACAATCCCTGTAGTAGAAACGCCACCTGAATATAACCCTGTACTAATATGATAAGAACTATGCGTTGTCCAAACTCCATTATTCCAAGAATATAACCCATCAAAAGCATGATATGGTTCGTGACCACTATTGGAAACCGAAGCCGCATAAGTAATCCCAGGAATAGTGGAACTAGGGGAAGTGAAATACGTCCCATTACCATATACCAAAAACACACTCGAAGCATCCATCAAATACGTATTGGGCGGATTCGTAGCCTGCCAACCCGTAACCGCATATTTATCATTACAAATATACGTCGTCGACGCACCTCCATACACATAAGCAATCCAAGTACGACCCGTCCAAGTAATCGAATTCACATAAGACCCAGCACCCCCAAAACTCTGTGAAATCACCGTCCAAGTATATCCATCCAAACTAGATGCCATGACTCCCGTCCCCGAAGCACCAATACCCACCGCCAAAAAGATGGTTCCATTCCAAGTAATATCATACCCTTCTGTCATCAAACTTTCCACGCCTGCCTGAACACCAAACGTACTTCCGGTCCAAATACGTCCATTGAAACTAGTCGCAATCCACCCCCCAATTCCAGTACCTACCGCCACCCATGTTTTCCCGCCATACGCAATCCCATTAATCCGTGTATCCAATCCACCCGCACCATTCGCACAAGAAAACCACTGAATCCCATCGTAACTATACGCCAAAGCCCCTCCTCCACCATTACGTATCCCACTCGCCACTAAAATGGTTTGTAAAAAGGCATAACCCAAACGCGGTTGATTCCAAATGATTCCATTAATAATCGAATTGGAAGTATCAAAAAAGGTCCGAGAATATTGCCACTGAAACCCATTCGGACTCGTCCAAATTCGTCCATTCAAATCCCCCACCACAAAAACAGCCTCATTCCAACTCAACGCGCTCCCTCCCTGAATCTTCCCATTTCCCCCTGTCGCAACCACCCCCGCCCAATCATTATATCCACCTAAACTAACCCAAATATCCCCGGACACGGTAGTAGCCAGTCCAATATCAATATCCGCACTCGCGAAAATCGTATCTAGAACTTTATGATTCCCACTCGCATCGGTAAAGGGTCCATCCACAAACCACGTAATCGCATTGAAACTTTTGGCCAAACTGGAAACTCCTGATTTATTCACGACCCCCATCCACCAATAGGAGCCATTCCATTGAGCAGACGTGGAAATCGTATTCACGACCCCTGATAAATCAACTCCCGTCCAAGTTTGTCCATCCATACTATAACCAACAACTGTCCCAGTAGTCAAAGGAGTCGCAACCCAAACCACTCCATTCCAAACCACCCCTCCTACCGACGTAACGAGAACTGAAGAAGTCCATAAAGCGGGAATAAAATATAAGCCCAAAATACTCGTACAATACATCAATCCTCCAGATATATTCGTGGAAGTACCACCAGCAACCCAAGTATGAAGTTCCGTACTCCAAGCAATACAATAAACTCCTGTATCCAAATAACGCGAACCACAAGCCGTCCATTGAGTTCCATCCATACCAGTAGCCAATGTATTCGTATTATTTCCTCCATGACCACCAATCAACCACCGATTTCCATTCCATGCCCCACAATGAATATCGGTCAAAATCCCCGAAATATCATACCACGTCCAAGTCAAACCTTCATCCAAACTTCTACCTACGACCCCCCCACCTAATGGTCTAGAGCCTAACGCCAACGTTTCCGAAAAAGGAAAACGCAAACTATGAATGGAACGATTGGATGAATATTCAATATGAAAAATATCTTTCAACGCTGGCGAATTGGTAGGCGTCATCATCAAAGTATAAGGCATCTGAGAATAGGTAGTACCACCATTCAAACTCCGGACCATAATACCACTCGTTCCACCATATGTTCCTACCGCCAAAAACCGCGAGCCATTCCATCGAACTCGTTCCAGACTTAATAATCCAGACGAATTCAACGGTCCACTACATACGGTCCACGATAACCCGTCCAAACTATACCATAAAGGATAAATCCCAACCGCAGAAGTGAGAGTCAACATGAAAACTTGTCCATTCCATTCCAAAGACATTTCATGACCTTTTCCAAACACGGGAGATGCGACCAAAGCATACGAAATATCCACTATGCTCCATGAAGTTCCGCCATTTATACTGGTCGCCATCACGGTTCCACTACGAGAAGTCGCCGCGCCAACCGCCAACCATCTTTCTCCCGACCAGATTAAATCCAATCCACCCCCAGTTCCCGCAAAGGTTCCCGACGAAACCAACGCCCAAGTCAAACCATCCGACGAACCCTGCGCAATTCCTTCCACTCCAGTCGCCATCCATTTTTCCCCATACCATATAACTCGACCCCCTACCGAAGCCGTTAATATCCCCGAAATGAAATACCAATTGAATCCATCAAAACTCTGGTAAATCCCCGCCGAACCAATGCCAATATACAAATTCTTCCCCTCTCCATTTCCAGAACCTAATCGGCGTCCTCCAATCGCAATACTCATAATTCCATAAGCATTCGCATTGGTATAAAACTGAATCCCATCGTAACTATATGACATTGACGGCGTCAAAATCCATTTCAAACCATCCCAAAAGATATTACGAGGAACGACTCCGCCCGAAATCGATAAAGCATTGAAAGGATAAGTATACTGTTTTCCATCCAACGAACGAGACACTCCCGAATTTCCACTCGCATCCGTGGCCAAAACAATCAACACATCATCCCCACCGCCCCCTACATCCGAACCAACATTCAATCCATATACCAGTTCCACCCGTGGTAATCCACCTACCAAACGCGCTTGAACGGTAGCCCCATCGCGAATCCATCCAGCACCTAGGGTTTTACTATAAACCGGTTTGGTATAAATGACATTATCTTGAACATCCAAGGTAGAAGGAACGTACTCAGTACCCCACGAAAACGCGCCAACCTCACCGGCATATCCAGTATACCCAGTCCCCCCAGTAATCCCAGTACCTCCATATACACCCGTATTTCCAGTCATTCCAAAAACCCCCGTTCTCCCGGTAAACCCAACCCAACCCGTACTACCTGTAAAACCAGTATTTCCAGTGGCCGCGGTCGGTCCGGTAACCCCAGTCAGACCAAGCGGACCCGTTCGACCACTCAGACCCGTAAATCCACTCAGACCCCCCCAACCCGTATTTCCAGTCGAACCAGAATAATCAATATCATTCGGACCAGTCGCCCCCGAAACACCAGTAGGACCTAGAACCCCAGTTCGTCCAGTAATTCCAGTAGGCCCGACAAAACCCGTCAATCCAGTGATTCCAGTTCTACCTGTAACGCCTGAAACCCCGGATATCCCAGTAACCCCTGTAACCCCTGATACCCCAGTAACTCCAGTAACTCCAGAAAACCCAGTACCACCGGAACCACCCGTATCACCAGTACTAGCAATCATACCAGTAAATCCTGTAACCCCTGTTCTTCCAGTCATACCGGCAATTCCTGTTCTTCCAGAACTACCTTGAGCCCCTGTTCCACCAGTCCTTCCAGTGATTCCAGTAAATCCTGAACGTCCATTATACATAATTCCAGTAGAACCAGTGAAACCAGTATTCGAATTCGGTCCAGTTCTACCAGTAAGAGAAAGATTGGGTCCAAAATAACTACCGACTGCGATAGATACATTACTATTGGTAGTTGTAGTAACAGGAAGAGCATTCACAGTATATAAATAAGTGACTTCACTTTGATTCAACACGCGATTATAATAACGGAATTCGTCCACATACCCTAACATAGCAAATTGACCACTACCTCTGAAAGTATCCCCCAAAATCCAATTAAAATTAAAAACAAACGCAGCATAGGTTAAAGAATAACTATAACTTTGACTTCCATTAATATAAACAACCGAGGTATTACTTTTACTTAAGGTCCATACATAATGAGTCCATACATTGATAGAAGGCAAAGGAATATTAAAACGAATATTATTATTCGCGATCGTAAATGCAGTTCCATTATTCCACCAAAAAATACGATTTACATCTGTATTAAGAGCATTGGCAAAAGAAAAAACAACACCTCTTGTAGTAGCAGTCATATAAACCCAAAAGGAAAACGTATAACCATTTGTATTGGTAGGAATGGTAGGAATCGAAAAATAAGAAGTATTATTGGAGGCACTTTGACGTAACGAGCCGGAACCAAATTTAAATATCGAGGTTTGTCGAGTTACCGTTCCACCAACAATCGACCCATTGGTAACTCCAACACCTGTAGCATAATTCAAAACATCCGTATTAAAAGGATAATATAACACCAACGCGGCATCCGTATTCAAAGGATTAAATACAGTAGTAGAACCCCCAGCAAGAAACGTAATACCCGTATCCAAATATTGCCTTCCCGTCTGCCCAGTGAACCCATTCTGTCCAGTCCATCCTCTGAATCCAGAAGGACCCGTCATTCCAGTAACTCCAATGCCCCCTCCCCAACTCATTCCAGTCACCCCCGTCCTTCCTGTACTTCCAGTCATTCCAGAAAACCCTCGAGTTCCAGTGGGACCCGTAAATCCAGTCATTCCAGTACCCCCAGAAACCCCCGTAAAACCAGTCGAACTGAACAATAATTTGGGTTGATAATAGAAGATAGGAATGGTATACAGATAATCATTCGTCGGTGTGGGGACTTGACCTTTCGAACGAATATCGGCGACCTGATTACTGGATAAAGCGCCACTATAAATGAAAAAATTATCGATTTTTCCATCTTTGAAATTACTACTGCCTGCTACACTACCAATAAGATTATTTTGAAATGTCGAATTGATAGCAAAAACAGGAGTACTTGTTCGCACATAACCAAAATTCATATTCACTCCACTAGTATAAGTCGTACCATTCATATAAATGGTCCAACTTGTACTAGTCGCAACCCAAGTAAAAAAATTCCAACTATTTATATTCACAGGAATATAAGC